>Ga0114978_10004915_pt1 | contig 10735 bp, 6 predicted proteins | sample S_140212_EF_Meta_FD_87027 | JGI IMG/M metagenome (GOLD analysis project Ga0114978, IMG submission 87027) | Freshwater microbial communities from Lake Simoncouche, Canada to study carbon cycling - S_140212_EF_MetaG | ecosystem: Environmental > Aquatic > Freshwater > Lake | place: Lake...
AGCTGTGCCCGTGTGGCTACGGCGCCGGTTGGGTTATTCGGGAAGCAGAGATAAATGAGGTCAGTCGCTACGGCGGGTGGGGCCGGGACGTACCCGTTCGCCGCAGTGGATTCGAGGTAGGTGATCCCAGCGTAGCGTCCGTCATCATTTACCCCGGTGCGACCGGCCATGACGTTGGTGTCGACGTAAACGGGATAGACAGGATCGGGGATGGCGAGGCGGGTATCGGCGGCGAAGATTTCCTGGATGTTGGCGACGTCGCATTTCGAGCCATCACTGACAAAGACCTCATCGGCCTCGACGTGAGCGCCGTGGGCTTTGAAGTCATGCTGGGCGATTGCCTCGCGTAAAAAAGCGTAGCCTTGCTCGGGGCCGTAGCCCTTGAACGTGGCGCGGGCGGCCATTTCCTCGGTCGCTGCGTGCAGTGCGGTAATACAAATGGAGGGCAGGGGCTCGGTCACATCGCCGATGCCAAGACGGATGATCGGCTGGTCAGGATGGGCGGCGACATAAGCGCTCACGCGCTTGGCGATGTCGGCGAAAAGATAGGAAGCTTTGAGCTTGGTGAAGTGTTCGTTGATGCGAATCATGATTAAGGGGTGGGCTGAGTGCTTAAATTTTTAAAGGACTGAGCTCGCGCGTGAGGCGAGGAAGTCTTGATAAAGGTAATGGCTTCTGGATAGATCAAGTCCGATTCGGGTCATGCAAAAAATCGATCAAATTAGTGCGATGCATCTGGCGGCAGGCGCCCTGCAGCGTGGCGGTCAGCGCCTTGCCTTGATTCCCACCTTAGGTGCACTGCATGCCGGTCACGTCAGCCTTATGAAGCTCGCGCGGGAAAAAGCGGACACGGTGATCGTGTCGGCCTTAGTTAATCCGCTGCAATTTGGACCGAGTGAAGATTTTGCCCGCTACCCCCGCTCGCCCGCTGCCGATGCCGCTCTCAGTGAAAAAGCGGGCGTCGATATTTTTTTTACCCCGACCGCGGAGGAAATGTTTCCGCGAGGATTTTCTTCTCACCTTCAAGAAGAGGCGGTCAGCAAGCCATTGTGTGGGACGGTGCGGCCCGCCTTATTTCGTGGGGTCCTGACGTGTTGGTTGAAATTATTTAATATAATCCGGCCCGAGGTGGTTGTGATGGGGGCAAAGGACGCTCAACAAGTAGCCGTGGTGCGCAAAATGGTCACCGATCTGTGTTTGCCGGTGGAGATTTTAGTCGGGCCCACGGTTCGTGATCCCGACGGGCTCGCGCTCAGTGCGCGCAACAGTTACCTCACTCCGACGCAGCGGGAGGAGGCTCTCGCGGTCATCAGTGCCTTGCGCCGCGCTCACGAGATGGTGGCCGGTGGGGTAAAAAGTGCTGATCGACTCGTGGCAGAGGTCACGCACCTCATTGCGGCCAAGCGTCGACTGCGGGTCGTCTATATTGCGGTGGTAGATCAGCACACCATGGAGCCCTTGCGGGAGATTATTCCGGGCCAGTGTTTGTTGGCTATTTCTTATTGGGTCGACGAGGTGAGATTGACCGACAATCAGCCGCTTTGAGGGCGGCTTGGGGCTGTGAATAACTTGTCAGCCCAGCTAGATTTCCCCTCGCAAAGCAGTCGAGAGATGCGTTGGCGAAAGGTTCGTGGATAATTTGTAAATAGTGGGCTGGAAAGCGATCGGGCGCTGCGCAGGGAGATTTTGGGAGACGCATCAATCAAGGCTGGCTCCGTTTCGTTAATCGTAATGCATTAGCGTTTATAGATTAAGGAGGTTGGCTAGCGCGTGTTATTAAGGGATTCACCCTATAGGTTATGCTGCGGTCCTCGCCGGTCAGTTCTTGGGCCTCGTGACTTAGGGGATTCTGCCAGTTGGGCCGACGGAGTCTCCTGAGAGCTTACCGCCGGTCAATTTTGACTGTGAAGAAAGCGATGTTTTCGCGCTGGGCCGTTGGGACTGCAGGATTGTCTTTTTAGTGATGTTTAGGAGTACTCAGCACTGTGAGCACACCTTTTCCCGCTAAACCCCGCATCGCGATTATCGGTACCGGCGCTCTCGGCTGTTATTATGGGGCTTTGCTCGTCAAGGCAGGCCTCGATGTTCATTTTTTGGTGCGCAGTGGGCGGGCGGCGGTGATGGCTCGAGGCATTCGGATCAAAATGCCGACGGAGCGGATCCATGTCCGCAAAGTGCAGGTCTATGGTTCGGCCGCGGAGATTGGGCCCTGTGATTTGGTGATCGTGGCGATCAAGGCGACGGCTAATGCGGAGCTTAAAAATCTCCTGCCGCCGTTGCTCGGGCCTGAGACGATGGTGCTCACTTTGCAAAACGGCCTCGGGGTCGAAGAGCCCGTCGCTAATATCGCTGGGGCGCATCGGGTGTTGGGGGCGATTTGCTACATCGGCTGCACGCGGACCGCGCCGGGCGTCGTGCATTGTTCATTTCCGGGACTCATGACGATTGGCAAGTTTGGCAAGCCGGCCAGTGAGCGCACGCAGGCCCTGGCGGCCTTGTGGCGGCGCGTCGGGGTAAAATGCACGGCGCTCGATAACCTCGAAGCCCAGCGTTGGCACAAACTCGTTTGGAATGTGCCGTTCAATGGCCTCGCCATCATTGCCGGTGGTCTGACCACCGACTTGCTCTTGGCCGACGAAGGCCTCCGGACCTTGGCGCGGCGCTTGATGGAGGAGATCGTCGAAGCGGCGGCCAAATTTGGGCATGATATTCCCCGTTCGTTTGTCGATTTGCAATTTGAGCGCACCGCCAAGATGGGCGCTTACCGGCCATCGAGTCTGATTGATTTTGAGGAGGGGCGCGAAGTTGAGCTCGAGGAAATTTGGGGCGAGCCCGTGCGACGGGCCAAAGCGGTCGGGGTTTCGGTGGCGCGGCTTGAAATGCTTTACTGGTTAATTAAGCGCATGCTGGCCGCGCGAAAATTGCCTAAGCGGAAAAAATAATTGATGGGCCTGGGCTTGGGCTGGTGGCCGGCTTAATCGGATCGGGCGGATAGGGGAATGCGGGCCGCGAGCATCTACTCAGGCATTGCCCCGCGATCGTCCATCGGCAAGCTGGCGGAAAAATAAATCCCCATGGCCACCCCTCCATCTGCTCCCTTCGAACCCTTCATTCCCGCCTCAGTTAATATCCGGGAATTTACTTTTCGGGCCGTGTTGACCGGCATTGTGCTCGGCATCGTTTTTGGGGCTTCCTCCCTTTATCTGGTGCTTAAGGTTGGTTTGACGGTGAGTGCATCGATTCCCGTCGCCGTGATTTCGTTAGCGATGTTTCGGGCTTGGTCAAAGACGGGTGGGCGCGATGCCACGATCCTCGAGCATAATATTACGCAGACGGCTGGCTCCGCGGGGGAGTCGATCGCGTTTGGGGTCGGGGTCACGATGCCGGCCATTCTCATTTTAGGTTTCGATCTCGAGCTCACGCGCGTGATGCTTGTGGCGATTTTAGGCGGACTGCTGGGAATCTTAATGATGATTCCTTTGCGCCGTGCGCTCATTGTGAAGGAGCACGGCGTATTAAAATATCCGGAAGGTACGGCGTGTGCCGCGGTGCTCAAAGCCGGGGTCGATGAGGTTTCTCGCGCGGCCGCTTCCCCGGCCGCCAAGGCAGAAATGGCGGCCGCTGAGGCGGCGGGCCTGGGAAAATCTCCGGGCGCCAAAATTATTTTCACCGGCTTCGGCCTCGGGTTGCTGTACAAGACGGTTAACGTTGCGCTGAAGGGTTGGAAGGATGTCCCCGAAAAAATCTTCGGCGCACCGCTCAAGTCTGGTTCGATCAGCGCGGAGATTTCTCCGGAGCTCGTCGGCGTTGGTTATATTATTGGCCCGTACATCGGGGGGATTATGTGCGCGGGTGGGGTGCTTTCTTATTTACTGCTGATTCCCTTGATAAAGTTTTTTGGGGAAGGTCTGCCCGGGCCGCTGGCGCCGGGCTTAATTCCCATTGCAGAGATGGGCCCTGGCCAAATTCGGAGCGCCTACATTCTCTATATTGGCGCGGGGGCGGTAGCCGCGGGGGGAATTATTAGTTTAGTCCAAGCCCTTCCGACTATCTGGCATGGCTTCAAGGGCGGGCTGCGTGATTTAGGCTGGGGTGGTCAAGTTGATCAGGGGCCTACGCTGCGCACCGACCGCGATATTTCGATGAAGTGGGTAGGGATCGGCATTTTTGTGCTCATTGGCACCATCATGCTCGCCCCGTCGTTGCATATGAATTTTCTCGGCGCCCTGCTGATCATCGTTTTTGGCTTTTTGTTCGTCACCGTTTCCTCCCGTTTAACGGGTGAGATCGGTTCCACCTCTAATCCTATTTCGGGCATGACCGTGGCGACACTGTTGTTCACTTGCTTGATCTTCTTGCTCGTGGGCTGGACCGGCGGAGCGCATTACGTCACCGCGCTCACGATTGGCGCGATTGTTTGTATCGCCTCCTCCAACGGGGGCACGACCTCGCAGGATCTCAAGACGGGTTTTCTGCTCGGTTCGACGCCGAAGCTGCAGCAGTACGCCATTCTGCTCGGAGCCTTCGGCTCGGCCGTGGTGCTCGGCCCGATTTTATTAAAATTGAATGATGCGGCCACCGTTTATGTACCCGTAGCCCAGATCGCTTCAGCGGGATTGCGCACGGATCCAGCCTTGTTGACTAACCATGAATCGCTGCGTGGACCGCAGGCGCGTGACGATGGCGGCTCTTATTTAACGTGGCACAAAACGGATGCGGTGGGTGGTCCTGCGGGAAAATATTTGGTCAATGCGGCGGGCGCGGCGGTGTGGCTGGTGGATCCAGGCATTAATGGGGCTTACAATACGCGGCCCGATGGCTCGCAAGTGCGCAAATTTGATGCACCGAAAGCGACGCTGATGTCGTATATCATTAAAGGCATTCTCGATCGCAAACTCCCTTGGGCGCTCGTGCTCCTTGGCGTGATGATCGCGGTTTGTCTGCAGATGTCATTTATTCCGGCCCTCGCCTTTGCGGTGGGCGTCTATCTGCCGATCTCTTCTTCTTCGCCCATTTTCATCGGGGGCATGATTCGCTGGTTGGTGGATCGTAAATTAAAGCAAAACCCCGCGCACGCCAAGTTATCGGTTGATGAATTTAACGCTGAGAGTGACAAGAGCCCCGGGGTGTTATTGGCGTCTGGTTATATAGCGGGCGGCGCGATTGCGGGCATCGTCATCGCATTTTTTGCCGGTGTGCTGAGTGATTTTGACTTCGCGATTACGCAATGGTCGGTGGCGCATAATCCCTTTTTCGAGGGACCGCATTCGGACCTGCTCTCCCTGATTCCCTTTATCGCCATCTGTGGCTTCCTCTATCTAGTGGCGCGGGAGAAGTTGCTTCGGCCGAAGCTGAATTAAGGCGGGGGGCTCAGTAGCCGGCGCTTTATTTTTTTAGGCCGAGGGCTTCGATGCAGGCGGCGTCGAGGGTGCGCGGGCCCGGCGCTGAGGTGAGTGCGACGCGAAAGCCGCCGGCGTAATCCCACATGGTCCAGCCGATGTTATGGGCTTCGCATATTTCACGCACATCGCGAAGCCAGCGGTAACGATCGAGTGGAGGGCTTACCTTGGTGGCCAGCCGCTCACGCAGGTTGCTTTCCCGCACGCCGTGCTCGCGCAGGGTGGTGAGTTGGAAATTGTGCTGGGGCCGCAGCCGTCCACTTGGGCCGCCACCCCACCGGCGCCCTGAGCGCCTCCATGGAAAGAATCTGGAGCTTTTAAATATTTACCCCAAACTTTTTTTAGCAGGCTTTTGTGTTCAGTGAACCTCTGATCGTCTTACCCCTATGACTACCCCTCATTCATCTCGCCGTGATTTTTTAAAAACCTCTACGCTCGCCGGACTGAGCGCTTCGCTGGCTGGGCTGGCGCTGACCGGAACCAAGGGGGCTGCCCAGACCGCGGCGGCTTCTAAGAATACGGCTAATTTGAGCGAAGTTCTGCCTCGCCCGGCTGGTCAAAAGCCGGTGCATAATCTTGCGGCGGCGCCGCTGGCGCGGGTGCGCGTCGGAGTCATCGGCCTGCATCGCGGGATGGGTCATGTGAAAGATGCGCTGGGGATTGAATTCGCTGATGTGGTCGCCGTGTGCGATATCGTCGATGAGCGGGCCCAACGGGCGGCGGCGTACTGTGAAAAAATGCGGGGCAAGCGTCCGGCCGTGTATAGTGGCAACGAAAACGTTTGGGAGCAGATGGTGGCGCGAGCTGATCTTGATGTCATTTATATCGCAACGCCGTGGGATTGGCATGTGCCGATGAGCGTGCGGGCGATGGAACTCGGCAAGCACGCCTTGGTGGAAGTGGCAGCCGCCGTCACCGTGGACGATTGTTGGCGCTTGGTGAACACGAGTGAGCGCACGCAGCGGCACTGTATCATGCTGGAGAATTGCTGCTATGGGGAGAACGAGCTCTTGGTGCTCAATCTGGCCCGGGCGGGAGTATTGGGTGAGCTGACGCACGCCGAATGCGCTTACATCCATGATTTGCGCACCGTGCTTTTTGAATTACAGAGCGAAGGGGATTGGCGGCGTAATTATCACTGGCAGCTCAATGGTAATCTTTACCCGACGCACGGCCTCGGGCCCGTCGCGCAATCCCTGGGGCTGGGTCGCGGTGATCAGTTTGAATATCTGGTTTCGATGAGTTCGCCGGAGCGCAATCTGACCCAATATCGCGACCGAGTTAAGCCTAACGGCGGGCGGCATGCGGCGGAGAAATATGTTTGTGGTGATATGAACACCACGCTCGTGAAGAGTGAGCGGGGGCGCACGATTATGATTCAGCATGATGTGGTGAGTCCGCGGCCCTATAGCCGCATCAATGCCGTGACGGGTACCGGCGGGACCTTTTTTGATTATCCCGCCCGCTTGGCGCTCAATGATCCTAAGCAGTACGGGCTCGAGGCGAAAGCTTCGCATGCATGGCTAAACGCCAAAGATTTGGCCGCCATGCGCCGGCAATTCACGCATCCGCTCTGGAGTAAACTGACCGAGCGCGCGAAGGATGGCGGGCATGACGGGATGGATTATGTGATGAATTGGCGGCACCTTGATTGTCTGCGCCAAGGCATTACCCCAGACAGTGTGGTTTATGATGCAGCGGCTTGGAGTAGTATCATCGAGCTTTCGGTGCATTCCGTCGCAACGGGTAGCATGCCGGTCGTGATCCCGGACTTCACGCGCGGGCTATGGTCGGAGCTGAAGCCACTCGGCATCGCCGAGGCTGCTGCGGTTTAAGTCAGCGGCTGGCGGGTTCCAAGTGGGTCAGCGCTTAGGCTGGGGTGGCTGCATAAGCCTCAGGCTTGCGCTGCCGCATAAGCCTTAGGCTTGCGCTGCTGCATAAGCCTCCATCCCCACGCAGCTACAAATTAAATTCCGATCCCCATAAACATTATCCACCCGACCAACCGCGGGCCAAAACTTGCTCGCCCGCGTGTGCCGATCCGGGAAGGCCGCTGTCTCCCGTGAGTACGGATGGTTCCACTCGGTGACGCACACGGCCGCGGCGGTGTGTGGGGCGTGCTTGAGCGGATTGTTGAGCTTATCACTCGTGCCATTAGCGACCGCCGTCATCTCGCCGTGAATGGCAATCAGGGCATCGCAGAAACGATCGAGCTCTACCTTAGCTTCGCTCTCGGTCGGCTCGATCATGAGGGTGCCGGGCACCGGAAAGGACATGGTGGGGGCGTGATACCCATAATCTATGAGCCGCTTAGCCACGTCCTCGACTTCGACCCCCTGCTTTTTCCATGGGCGAAATTCTAAGATGCACTCGTGTGCCACCAGGCCACTGGCGCCTTTGTAGAGTACGGGGAAATAAGCATCGATGCGCCGGGCCATGTAGTTGGCATTTAGCAGGGCAAACTGGGTCGCGCGCTTGAGTCCGTCTGGTCCCATCATGCGAATGTACATCCAGGTAATGACGAGAATGGAGGCGCTGCCGTAGGGGGCGGCGGACACCGTCCCCAAAGATTCGGCCTGGGGGGTGAGGCTCGAGGGTTTTACCACCACGTGACTGGGCAAGTAGGCTACGAGGTGTTTAGCGACGCCGATGGGCCCCATGCCGGGGCCGCCGCCGCCGTGCGGGATGCAAAAAGTTTTGTGTAAATTAAGATGGCAGACATCGGCGCCAATAAAACCGGGCGAGGTCAGCCCGACTTGGGCATTCATGTTGGCGCCATCCATGTAAACTTGGCCGCCGTGCTGGTGGATGGTGCGGCAAATATCACGAATCGAAGTTTCGTAGACGCCATGAGTGGAGGGATAAGTAACCATCAGGGCCGCGAGCCTGGCGGCATGTTCGGTGACTTTGGCCTTGAGGTCGGCGACATCAATATTGCCGTGGGCATCGCAGGCGACGGCTACGACCTGATAGCCGCACATGGCCGCGCTGGCGGGGTTGGTGCCATGCGCGCTGGTGGGAATAAGGCAGATGTTGCGGTGGCCTTCACCCCGCGAGGTGTGGTACGCGCGAATGACGAGCAAGCCGGCGTATTCACCTTGGGACCCCGCATTGGGCTGTAGCGAAACGGCGGCAAAGCCCGTGATCTCAGTGAGCCATTTTTCGAGCTGGGCAAAAAGTTTGGCGTAACCCTTGGTCTGATCGGCGGGGGCGAAGGGATGTAATTGACCGAATTCCGGCCAAGTGACGGGCAGCATTTCACTCGTGGCGTTGAGTTTCATCGTGCACGAGCCCAGTGAAATCATCGAGTGGCACAGCGACAAATCTTTGGCTTCCAGCCGCCGGATATAGCGGAGCATTTCGTGTTCCGTATGATAGCGATTGAAAACGGCTGCGGTCAGAAAAGTCGAAGTGCGTACATGCGGCCCGGGATAGTCGCTGAGCTCCGTGGGATCGGCGGGGGCCGGGGCGCCAAATAAGCTGAGCAGGGTGGCGACATCAGCTTGATTCGTGGTTTCATCAAGGGAGATTCCGACGGTGCGGGCATCGATCGGGCGTAGATTAATTTTAGCGGCCAGCGCGGCGCGATGAACTTTGGTCGCATCGATTCCGGATACGGTGAGCGTATCAAAAACCGGCTCAGCGTTGATGGTCGCGCCGAGATTTTTAAGGCCAGTGGCGAGCCAATGGGTGAGCAGGCGGGTGCGCTGGGCGAGGCGCTTCAGTTCAGCGGGACCATGATAGACCGCGTACATCGAAGCCATGACGGCCAGCAAAACCTGCGCGGTGCAGATATTCGACGTAGCCTTGTCGCGACGAATATGTTGTTCGCGAGTACCGAGGGCGAGTCGCAGAGCCGGGTTGCCATGGACATCCTTGGATACGCCAACCAAGCGACCGGGCATTTGGCGTTTATATTCGTCCTTGGTCGCCAGAAAGCCGGCGTGCGGTCCGCCAAACCCCATCGGGACACCGAAGCGTTGCGCGGAGCCGACGGCGACATCAGCGCCGAATTCGCCGGGGGCACGGAGGAGAGTGAGGGCGAGCAAGTCGGTGGCCACCACGGTAAGTGCGCCGGCCGTGTGGGCTTGCACGAAAAACTGAGTGAAATCGTGAATGCTGCCCGTGGTGTCAGGGTATTGCACGAGGACGCCGAAGACCGCGGTGGAAAAATTAAATGTCCGATGATCGCCGATAATAAGCTCAATGCCCAGTGGTTGCGCGCGGGTGCGGATGATATCGATGGTTTGCGGGTGGCATTTTTCTGAGACAAAAAACCGCGAGCCGGCGTGGCTATCGCCGAGTTTGAGGCGATGACACATCATCATGGCCTCGGCGGCGGCGGTGCCTTCATCCAGCATGGAGGCGTTGGCGATCTGCAGGCCGGTGAGATCAGTGACGACGGTTTGAAAATTTAACAACGCCTCGAGCCGGCCTTGGGCAATCTCCGCTTGGTAAGGGGTGTAGGCGGTGTACCAGCCGGGATTTTCTAGAATATTACGCTGAATAACGCCCGGCACTTTGGTGTCGTAGTAGCCCATGCCGATATAACTGCGGAAAACTTTATTTTTACTCGCGATCGTGCGGAGTTCGGCGAGGGCTGCTGTTTCACTGATTGCGGCGGGTAGCCGCAGCGGGCGTTTGAGACGAATCTTCGGCGGGACCGCAGCGTCGGCGAGAGCTTCGACGGAATCATAGCCGACGATCTTGAGCATCGCTTCGATTTCGGCGGCCGGTGAGCCGGTGTGACGGCGTTCAAAGGTATCGAGCGGAGCGAGCAGATCGCGGATAACATCCATGGGTAAACCGTAGGTACGCTCCGAAGTGGCGCAACTGCGATTTGGGTCTGCGGTGGTAGCATAAGCGCCAGTGGGCGAGGTAGCCGTGGGGGCTTATTCTAGTGGGCCAGAAAGGTGGCGCTGGCTTGCAGGCGATGCCAGCAAGCGCCAGTGCTTAAGCACCTGCGAGCAGGTTTCTCATGACGGCCCTTCCTGATTTCAACTCCAAGCCCGCCCGCGCCGCCTACATTGGCCAGCAACTCGCGGGGTTATATCCGGAGACGCCCATCCCCCTGGACCACTCCGATGCTTATACTCTTTTGGTCGCAGTGCTGCTCTCGGCGCAGTGCACGGATAAACGCGTTAATTTAGTTACGCCGCCGCTCTGGGCGCTGGCCAATACCCCCGCGGCCATGGCGCAGGTCTCGGTGGCGCAAATCCAAGCGATCATTCGGCCGTGCGGGTTGTCGCCCCAAAAGGCGAAGGCGATTGCGGGCCTCTCGCGGATCTTGATCGAGCAATATGCCGGCCGCGTGCCCCAAACCTTTGCGGAGCTCG
>Ga0114978_10004916_pt1 | contig 10735 bp, 9 predicted proteins | sample S_140212_EF_Meta_FD_87027 | JGI IMG/M metagenome (GOLD analysis project Ga0114978, IMG submission 87027) | Freshwater microbial communities from Lake Simoncouche, Canada to study carbon cycling - S_140212_EF_MetaG | ecosystem: Environmental > Aquatic > Freshwater > Lake | place: Lake...
CAATATGTTCTGGAAAGGGTTTCCATACTTTATGCTTAAAGGTAAACAGCAAATTCATCACGGTCATTTCATTGCATCTGCAAATGGGGTAGGTATTCATGGTATCTACCAAATCCTGAAATGTAATGGTTTGAAGAAGTGCGGTATCGTACACCCAAATGCAATTTAGAAAGTAGCGCTCTGACAAAATCGACGGATGATACTCTTGAAAGAGGCGAGATACAATCTCTGGATGGCGGTCGGTTTCAATAATCCCACCAAATCTTTTTTCCAGATCGTACGCAGCCGCATCATCTGGGGCCATCAAGGAGTTTTCGCAAGGAAGATTTGCAAGATGATAAATGGGTTGAAAACAACGCAGCCCCGCATCGAGATAAACCACCCTATCCCATTTCTTAAAATAAGGGTCGAATACATAAAACTTATCCCACTGAGTTAATTTACCATATTCGCGATTATCACAAGTAGGACGAATGGGGTCTTTTTTATACTGTTCTACAAGTTGCGACGTATCAAGATGCTCTACCCGAAAAGGGATAACGCGATAAAAATCCAGAAAGTTAGGAGGAGCATCAAATCCGACAGTAATGAGAACCAGATCCCCCTTCCATTCTCCACGACTGCGAACATCGATAATGGTTCGTTTGGCTTTTTGATAATATCCTGCATCGGTTAGTGTCACGACCACCGATGATACTTGTGATACTTGTGATACTTGTGATACTTGTGCCATTTTATGATAGACATACTGTATTGTTTTTAGGCCATCTTTATAAAATTGATAAAGAACATCTGACAGACAAAGATAACCATACATGTCCTATCTCATTCAACCCGATTTATCTACACCTCCCACTTCTCACTTTGTGAATCCCTACACCTTCCCCCTCGATGCCTTTCAACAACATGCCTTCGCCGCGATCTCCAATGATGAAAATGTTCTCGTCTGTGCCAAAACCGGTTCTGGCAAAACACTGGTCGGCGAGTATCAAATCCATCATTCTCTCAAAAAAGGAAAACGCATCTTTTACACGACTCCCATCAAATCACTCTCCAATCAAAAGTTCCATGATCTGAAACACTTGTTTCCTGAAGCAACCGTTGGTATCATGACAGGCGACATGAAATTCTGTCCTGATGCACAAATTGTAATCATGACCACCGAAATCTTGCGAAATCTTCTCTATAAAAAAGGGACAACAACCGAACATCTTGGTCTAACTGCATCATTGTCCTTAGAAGAATTAGATGCAGTCATCTTTGACGAATGCCATTATATCAATGACAAAGACCGTGGTACCATCTGGGAGGAAACCATGATCTTACTTCCATCTGAAATCAATATGGTCATGTTATCAGCCACCCTGGATCATCCTGAGTACCTTGCATCATGGCTCGGTGCATTGAAGAAGAAGCCGATTCATTTGATCGAAACCCACTACCGAATTGTACCACTCACCCATTATCTATTAGATGAGGACTATAAGTTGGTTACACTCATGGAACCGAAGAGTGGAAACGATGTGTATCATGAAGGCGTATACAAAAATTGGTTCAAAGAGAAGCAGGGGCTAAAAGATGCCGAATATGCATTTCAGCAAAAAGTGTCAGATGTTAAAAAAGGAGGGGAGATGAAAGGGGGCGTGGAAGGGAAAGTACACCGTTCGCATTTTGTACACCAACTGAATGAAACGGTTGCGATGCTGGAAAAGAAGGAATTGTTGCCAGCTCTGTTCTTTGTCCTAAGTCGCAAACAGTGCGAATCCTATGCGGATAAGGTGGAGCATACGCTCTTATCGCCAGCGGATATTGCCTCTGTCAAACACCTGATTGGATTTCATCTGCATAGGCATATGGATGTACTTGAAAAGGTTCCTCAATATCATCAAATCTATTCATTGTTGTGCAAAGGTGTCGCCTTTCATCACAGTGGGCTGCTTCCCTTGTTAAAAGAAATTGTAGAAATTCTCTTTTCCAAAGGGTTGGTAAAAATCATGTTCTGTACAGAGACATTCGCAGTGGGCCTGAACATGCCTACAAAAACGGTTTTATTTGCAGGGTTCAAAAAATACGACGATCTAACCGCATCGATGCGTATCTTGCGAAACGATGAATACCTGCAAATGGCTGGTCGCGCGGGGCGGCGTGGAAAAGATGATAAAGGAGTGGTGATTTATCTACCTGATCGCGAGCCTGTTTGGCCGATTGAGATGCAGGCCATGATGAAAGGGGCCAAACCACCGATCCAAAGTCGGATGGATTTTCATTATGACTTCTTTCTAAAAACGATTCAAGCATCCGATGAACCCCTAAAGTGGCTTCAGATCATGGAACAGAGTTATTGGTTTCGGCAACAACAAGATGAAATCAATCGCCTTCAAAAAGAACGGGATCAAATCAAGGTAAGTATTCAAGACATGAATTTGGTAGAACCCTTCTTGAGTGAATGCAAAAAGAGACAGGAGTTAGAACAAGTCATTAAGACAACCGTGAATGCGGCACGGAAAGATGCTCAGCGTCAACTGGATTCCTTAAAAAATAAACAGGTTGGTCCAAAATGGACAAAGGCATGGACGGATTATCAGAGCCTACATGGACTAGAAAAGAAGATTGAGAATCTAGAATATGATATCGCTTGTTTAGAAGAGCATGAAAGTAGTATTGATCCAGTTATTCAGTTCCTTTATGAAATGGGGTATATTAAGCATAATGATTCTCATACATTGACAAATAAAGATCTGACCTTAAAGGGGATTCTGGCGACAGAAGTGAATGAGGGGCATGCGATTCTGATGACAGAATTGTATACAAAAGAACTATGCCATGCACTATCTGGTGTAGAACTGGTATGTGTGTTGGCGTGCTTTCAGGAGAAAAAAGATACAGAGGACAATCCGGCTCTTTATGATATTCATGTGTCAAGCGACGTAAAAAATGTCATTCTGAGTCTGGAGCAAATGATTATACAATTCAAAACGCTAGAAAGCAAGGTAGGGTATCCGATCCGAAATTATTGGACGACTTCCACCAAGATGATTGAACCGATGAAGCGATGGTTAGAGGGTGAGCATGCATCTGTTATTTGTTCCGATCATGATCTCTTTGAAGGAAATTTTATTCGTTCTGTGATGAAGATTGCGAATATGTTAGATGAATGGCTCGCAATGGCCACCTATTGTCAGCATACGGATCAGATTGAAAAAATGATGGAAGTACGATCCTACTTGGTTCGCGATGTAGTTGTATCAGATAGTTTATATTTGCGACTATAATATAGATAGGTAATGGCAGAAGAGGTACAAAAAAAAGAGGTAGATGACAAAGAAGAGAAACATGAAAAAGAAGAAAAATATGATACGGTATATGATGATAAAACGTCTCTTGAAAAAATGGATAGTATGCTAAATAAATTTAAGGTATTACGTAGCGAAAAGGATATCAATTCCAAATTTTTTAAATTATTAAAGGATTGTGGTGCACTTATTGCAGGAGGTGGTGTATTAGATGCTATTCATGAAAATGATGTTATGGAAAAAATACTCGAAAGAGGTAAACAGCCAAATTTCTATACTTATAGACTCCTTGATGTAGGTAAAAAAGATATTGATATTTATGTATCGGCTACATATATAGAAGCATTTATAAAAGGATTATTAGAATTAATAGATATAGATAATTATTTTTTAGATATTAAAGAACCATCATTGTATTGCAAATCGTTTTTAAATAAAAATGGCATTAAATTAATATTTAATATTAGACATAAAAGACGGGATCCAAGGGATTCCACTCCACCAGATACTCCCAGAAAAAAGTTATCGCTCCAAAGTATAAAATATGAAATTGATATTATGGTTGTACGCAATCGTAGAACACCCTTACAAGTTGTAAATAATTTTGATTTATCTTTTTGTCAAACATGGTTTGATGGAGAACGTATTTATGCAAGCTATAAAGAGGATGTGCTTACTAAAAATGGAACGCTTCAGGGAGAATATATTCCACTGTATTTAGAGGGTAATTTTTTCCTCAAACGTCGTATAGATAAATATGCAGCAAGGGGTTACACAATACGTATTCATGACAAAGAATATGCATCTTATAAAGATGGATTCATTATTAGAAAACCAAATGAACCAAATATAACGAAGAAGAAATCTATGAAATGTTTTAAATACGATGACAAAACCTTATTAATGCGGTGGGTATCACATGTTTTATTAAAATGGGTAATAGGTGTAAGAGACAATGTGAAGCCATCCCCTGACATCGATAAACCAGAGGAAATTACATGGGACAATATATTAGCACTTCCTTTGAGATCATCAACTACTTCATTATATATGCTTGATGCATTTGGCGGTAAACCCTCTTATCATAGAAATGTATGTATACCTCCACCAGATACTGCAAAAGGATATATGCAACAGGCAATCGTAGCAGGGTATGATTCAGAAGATTATGATATAACAGACACAATTAATGCAGCTTCATTTATAACTAGTAATAATAATTATGGTGGTAAAGAAAAAGAAATAGAAAATATGTATATTAAAAATGAAAAATTAATTACTCTTTTTTCTAAGATACATAAAATAAATGGAGATGCTGCAATACTTGCATATTATCGTTCTACAAATTTATTATTATTACTAAATACATGGGAAATTAATGAATATGTAGTAGAGTGTTTGGATGGGTTTGCCTATAATACAAAAACACTATATAAGTTAATAAAGGAGCTGGATTTGTTACAAAGAATGCAATTTAGGGGGAATGAGAATAAGTATAAAAAATTCGATCCGTTATTAATGACGTATTATAATGCCTTAAAAGAACGGTGTTTACGACATGCATATTGTAGCGGATGTAATACTATTAAATCTGTCTATGATTTTCATGAGCATAGTTTAGATGAGGCCTTTTGTGGAGACTGTCTTAAAAGATATATAAATGATTTTAAGTTATCGCCAAATAAAACGCAAGTTAAATGTATAGTTCCTGGATGCAAAAAATATATGACATTCCCTGTTGTTAAATATATCGTATCTAATGAATATTACGAGCAATATATAAAACCTGTGCCTATTAATCCAGATCTAACAAATACAATTGAATTATATACTACAATTCTTGAAAATACAAAAAAACCAGACCCTGCTGGTTTTGGTGCTATTTTTGAAGAGGGAATATGCCCATACTGTTTGACACCAGCATCTCGTGCAGAAGGATGTGCATATATAACACATAAAAATATATCAGGGCCACAAGATACTAATTATCCTCATTGTGAACCTGCATTTTTGAATGTGGCATTACGTAATAAATATAGAGAGGTTGGTAGAGAATTAATGCGAAATGAATATGGACAACAGGCTTACGATATGCCTGTTCATCTTGAATTTTGCATAGAATGTGGCAGACCATGTGTTGGTCATAAACATCTCACAGAAAAAGCCCCATATACATATGCACCATCTAAGACAAAAAGAACTAGATACGGTATACTAGTAGATGATTATGGCACATGTGCAGGAGGAGAGCGTCCAGAATTATATGCACGTATTCTTGTTATTCGTAAATATTATGAAGATAATAAAGACTCAGCATTATCTGCAAAAGCAAAGCGTGATGCAGCATCGAATGCGGCAGATGATTATTCTACTAGACAAGCTATGATGCCAAAAGCTCGTGCTATTTTTGCAAAAGCGATTGCTGAACGCAAATGGAATAATAATGCACCTGCGAATGTACCTGCTAATGCATCTGATATACAAGAAGGAGCACATGATGCTGCAGCACATGCTGCAGCTGAGATTGCACCTATCAACCAGCAAGGAGGAGGTATGAAATTTGCAAAGACACGCAAGCAAAATAAAAAACATAAATCTATTATTATACGTAAAACACAGAAAACCATGAAGCATATTGCAAAATTATCAAAGAAGATAAAATTAATCTAATCATTTGTGTATAGTATTTAAACTTTAAAAAATGATATAGTATAAATGTATCATTTTTTAACACTTAGATACGATTGTAGTCCTGCGGGTGCTTTAAGAGAAATGGGGCTACGAGAATACGCCCTTCCATTTGATTGGGTTGTATCTACTATAAGCAGTTTAGAAGAATGCTTTAAAGATAATTTCTCAAAATTTCATACCGGTTTACATTTTAATTACAATAAAAAACGATTAATAGATGCATATGGGTTTGAATTTCCACACGATTATCCTTTAGAAACAGCTGAATTAGATACTGTCTCAAAGGAAGATACTTTCTTTAGTGAAGAAGAGGAAAGAGGGATTGTAGAAGATTGGGAGAAATACTATTCTACAGTAAAAGAGAAATATGAAAGAAGAATACAACGATTTTTAACAATTGTACAAAGTGATAAACCAATTATGGTTTTATGCCGCCATGGAAATTCCGATGTAATGATATTACAAGAACTATTAAAAAAAATACTACAATAAACACAATGTTTTATTTATTAATTCACATCCAGATGTATATATATCATCACATATTCTTTCTTGCCATACCGAACGAAATGGTAAATGGAACGAGGCTTCTGTTTGGAAAGAAGCAATAGATACAATGAATCTAAAGAACATGGCCGATCTTTCTATAGAATGAATCCAGTTTGGTATGAGCTGGAGATTCAGTCCATGGAGCCGTCCATTCGCACTTTTTATGGAACGGGGCAATTCAATCGTTCGGATGAAAATGCTGGCGTGGACCTTCACGCAGCCGATGCGGTTCGTGTAGAGCAAACACCGATGTTTATTCCCTTTGGTCTAACGGCCCGTCTTATCAAAGTAGAACCGATGCCACATGGGACATCCAATGATTATTTGAAAACCGATAGTCATTTCTTTTTGCTGCCGCGTTCCTCCATTTATAAATCGGGTCTCATCATGGCAAATTCGGCGGGTGTGATCGATAAAAGTTATCGCGGTGAACTCAAGGCTCCTGTATGGTCCCTTACTGCAAATTCCAATGTGGAAAAAGGCGACCGACTTTTTCAAATTCTGGCTCCTGACATGGGGTGGATTCGGCATATTCGTATGGTGGATTCCATGCCGACCACGGATAGGGGAGTAGGAGGATTTGGCTCTACCGGTAAATGAAACGCGTACTTTATTTCAAACGTACTAGTATAACATGTCCATACAACGTGGTTTTTCGCAGATTCCAAATAAATCGCGGTTAATCTTTGCTATTGCAGGTGATGCCGGCTTTACAGAACTAAAATTAGAAAATGCAGTCGCGGCGAATGCATCGTCTATTATTTTATACGATGGGATGATTCTAAATACAGTTAATGCAGACACATTTATTGGATATATTAATTATGGACGATCATTTAATACAGGCGATGTCTTTCGTGATTTGGGAAAACGATTATATTTACAAACACGGGGTCGCATTGATTATATTTTTTCGTATGTCCAACAAGTAAATGGCCCCATTTCAGAGGGCGTTCCCGCAAACTATGCTATCAATTCATTAACGGCTGGCAATTTTTGGATATGCACGGGCGGTGGTGGTGGAGGTGGTATTGGAATAAATGTAGTACGTGCAGGATAATACATATATCATAGCCTAAATGATGCATACTCATAATAAGTAATGTCCCTTATTTATTATGAAGATTCATCTCCTGATTTAGGTATAAGTTGGAAAAATATTCAATCTATTGATTCTGTCATTACACAGCGAAATACACATGTAGAAATGATAGAACATCCTCAATGGGGACTAACATGTTATATGGACAATACCATTCAGAGTAGTGAAGTAGATGAAGCAGTCTATCATGAAACACTGGTTCATCCTGCAATGGCATGTGCCTTTTACAGAAAACGCATCATGATTGTGGGCGGAGGAGAAGGAGCTACTGCACGAGAGGTTCTCAAATGGCCCGATGTTGAACAGGTAGACATGTATGATTGGGATAAAGATATAGTTTCCTTATTCAAAGAAAAATATCCGCAATGGGCCAAAGGTGCGTGGGAGGATTCGCGACTGAACCTTCATTATGACGATATTTTTGAAACGATTAAGACACATCCTGCAAAAAGGTATGATGTAATTATTATTGATTTATTTGATTATTCCGAGAAAGATAAGGATAACTGGGCTACACTACTCTATCATTTACCCTACTGGGCAAATGGCTCTGTTGTGATATATGCAGGGATGCGATGTATATCTCAAAAAGAACAATCCTATCACGTGCTATCACAAATGCTTCGTCAACATGCATCCCCTATCTCCATTCTGACCAGATTACAGTCTCCCCAGAACGCATCGGCACATGATCATTTTATTGCAGATTATGAGATTGTTCCCTATCGTATATTTATTCCATCCTTTATGGGCGAGGCAACCTTTTTACTTATTAAATCTAGAGCAACTGTTTGTACGTTTGAACAAGTAAAACAATTTTCGCATCTTACAAGGGATATATGGAAGTCGTATAAGACATTTAACTGGTAAGCACTTTGCGGGGGTCGGCCCCCGCACGGCCGACCCCTACAACGTGCGCAAAAAACAAGAATAATCTATTTAAAACTTTTTGCGCACTTTTTCTTAAAAAGTGCACGAATAATCTATTTAAAACTTATTATTTCTTTTCTGAAATGGATTTTTAAGAGTTATAGAGCTAGTAATAGGGCCAATTTTACGATTATATTTATTATTAAATTGTCTATTTGTTATAGGATCTTCTGCATTGTTTCTAGCCTCTTTCCTCAATCTATTTTTAGTTTCAGGTTTAAAAAACGACATGTAGGTTTTTGCTGTATTTATGGGCAAATCTTTAAATGTGGTAAATGACATGCGTTCATTAAAATTGGCCGGGCGTTTTTTGGTGTTGTTTTTATTTGTATTGTTTTTTTTGTTTGTATTATTTTTTTTGTTTGTATTGTTTTTATTGTTGTTTGTATTATTGTTGTTTGTATTATTGTTGTTTGTATTATTGTTGTTGCTTGCTGTATCGGGGTTATTATTAATAGAATGGTATGACATACTTATAGTTCTAATATATTATACGCTTTAATTTATATTCTTCTTTTATACCTTTGGTAGATTAATATAATAATAATCTGTCCAAAGGTGTAAAAAGTCCCTAAAAAACCCTATTTTCTAAGAGCCGACGGTGTTTTCCAAGGTGTATACAATATAGACGAAGAAGGAGATATCGTTGGTTCAATTGAAATAATGGGTGTACTCTGAATAGGAACAAAAACTCCTTTATCTTGTTCTTCTCTTAGCCGTAGTAATTCACTTAGTTTTTGTTGCTGTTCATTATGTATCGTTACATTCGTTGGCTTATCATTCGCCACTTTATGTTTATCAAAACGTCGCATACCACATTGAAATCGATTACCGCTCATTTTATAAAATGATATATTATAGTTTTAACGCTTCTTCACAGGTAACATATGGTCTATATTTCATATCTTGTGGATGCCCTCGGTTTGGACCAGTCCCATAAGCGGCCGGTTTATATAGTTTTTGAGTATCGTCTAGGTTAAGAAAGGTAAGATGCCGTTCTGCAATAATTCGGTTATTTACAAAGAAACAGTTTGTACCAGTTATATCACAATATACCAATGAATAATTATATTTTTTTACTAGGTTATGAAGAGCAAGCAATGATGCGCCAAAATAGTTCGATCCATCCCACATACCTGTCGCATCATATACGATAATTTTATCCTCATCTGCCAGATGCGTACCATTATATTCACAAATAATAATATCGGATTCATATTTTGTAAGAATTTCTTTTAAGCAATAGAAGTCATTAAAATCAATATCGACCGATAATAAATTGATACGTTGCGGAACATAATATTTTTGAAAGAGTGACACTATATTTTCTTTTGTAATAAATTCTTTTCTGTGATTTCGGGCAAGATTCTGATACGTGCCATCCATTTGTAATCCATTCCATCCATATAGATCGCGCAGAATACGTGTGTTGCATTCAAATCCAGATTCAACACCAAATTCAACATAATATTTATTACAACGATCTCCATCATATAACATCTCCAATAATTTAACCGTTATGCCATCTTCCCCATTTTGAGAATAAATTTTCTTTTCAAATTCGCACAAATCCATTTATATATAAAATAGTAGAATGGATTTAGGCTTTGAATCATACATGATTTATCTAAAATTTGACAAATAATCCTAACATAAACATATACACCGATTTATAATATGCAAACAGAACCCACTCAAGATCCAGCGGTTCTTCGTACATTAGAATCCATCTTCCAAGCAAAACAGCAAGATCAGCCACAGGGACTACGTGGCATTCTGCAAACCTCGGATTATGATACTTTTCTTCTCCTCAGTGATACAGGTGTCAAACTCCATGAATTTCAAGGAGCCAAAAAAGCCAATACGTGTCTTCCAGGCGATCATATTGCATGGAATTCCAAATTGGGACAATGTGAGTTAGAGCATCGCGATGAACATCCGTTGATTGTGGGCACGGTTGAACTCACGAATAAATCCAAATATGGTCTAACCAAACGAGGTATTTCGATGTATCTCTTTACTCCTTATGATAAGAAGTATCCGCATTTTATTGTGGGATGTTCCGAAAAAGATACCACACGCAATATGATTGGACTTATTAAGTTTGAGAAATGGTCTAACGGAGTACCAAACGCAGTACCAAACGGAGTACCATCCGTCTTTCCTCGAG
>Ga0114978_10004917_pt1 | contig 10732 bp, 11 predicted proteins | sample S_140212_EF_Meta_FD_87027 | JGI IMG/M metagenome (GOLD analysis project Ga0114978, IMG submission 87027) | Freshwater microbial communities from Lake Simoncouche, Canada to study carbon cycling - S_140212_EF_MetaG | ecosystem: Environmental > Aquatic > Freshwater > Lake | place: Lake...
CGTTTACCATCTACGTTTTGTTGTCCTAGACAAGAAATCATAAAAGATATATTCAAATCACTTCCTTTTGAACCTGCGTTAACCATAGTTACAAAACGGTTGTTTTTGTCAAGACTTTTTAAACCAGTTTTACCTGATTCTGAAGTTGCTTGATTTAATATATTATTGACTCGGGTTTCAAACTCTTCCTCGTTTGTTTTACCTGTATTATTTTCAAAAGTTCCGAATTGTGTTTGGTCGATTAGATTTTTAACATCGATTTTTTTACTCGTAATTGTCTGAATAATGGATTGTTTCGTTTTTTCGTTCGAAATTAAATCGCTGATACCTACACTAAAAGATGCGGATACCATATATTCGGTAATTATATTTTGTAAATCGTCGATAAAGTTAGATGATTTCATATTTCCAAAATCATTACAAATTCTTTGTAAGAGTCCTTTTGAAGCACCACCCAATACACTTTTATCCATTTGACCACGAACATATTTTCCCTTTTTAATTTCAATAACGGAATTAGAAGTTTGGAAATTATCTTTGTCATCGTTAAACGTTTTGGTTTTATATTTTAATGATAATGGAGGCATTATTTGAGACAATATATCAAAATTACTGATTACATCACCTTTACTTAATAAATCAAATTCATTAATTCTGTTAAACATCATTAATAAATTCATCGCGGTCCTTGGACTAAAATGAATATTTTCTCGTGTAAATTGATAACACCCAAGCATAGAATCTTGATAAATTCCAATAATAGATGAGTTAATTGCTGGACTGACTATTTGATACGGAACTGCTGCTAAATTTTTCAATTCAGATTCAGATTCAACATCTTGGGGCATATGTAAATTCATCTCATCACCATCAAAATCGGCATTATATGGTTTGGTATCGGCAACGTTCATTCGAAAAGTATCCCCTTTGGTCATGATTTTTGCTATATGACACATCATAGACATTCTGTGTAATGTAGGTTGACGGTTAAATAAAACCGCGTCACCATCCATCATATGTCTATGAACTATATCTCCGTGTTCAAGAATAATTGATTTTTTGTCAACATATCTTAAGGTGATAGACTCGCCGTTTTTCTTTTCTAAAATTTTCGCACCTGGATAAACATCTGGACCATTTAACACTAATTTAGTTAAGAATGATTTATTTAATCTGTTTACTACTTCAGGTTTTGTAATATTTTTTGCGATTTTCATAGGAATACCTAATTCACGGATTGAAATATTTGGGTCCGCAGTAATTACTGAACGGGCACTAAAATCAACACGTTTTGCCATTAAGTTTCCTCTCATTCTTCCGCCTTTTCCGTTCAGTCTATCTTTGATTGACTTTAAAGGTCTTCCTGACCTTTGAGCTACAGAAGCAACTCCAGGAATTTTATTATCGACCTGTGTAGCAACATAATATTGAAGAACACTCGTCCAATCCTCGATTATATTTGCTGGTGCGTTATTTTTTATTTTTTCTTGAAGGGTTTTATTTGTTTTAATAATATTTACTAATATTTGACTTAAGTCATCTTCACTTCTTTGCTGTGCGTCGTGCTTTACTGATGGACGAACCGATGGAGGAGAAACTGCCATTACTTGGCATATCATCCAATCTGGACGAGACCAAATAGGACTAAATCCCATAAAGGTAACGTCTTCATCAGAAATTCTTTTAAATATCTTCAAAACTAATTCTGGAGATAATTTAATAGGTTCTAATCCTGGAGTTGGTTCAACCTTATCCGAATTTTTCACTTCGGCAGTTTTCCATTCAGCAAATATAGTCGCAAGTCCTTCTTTTTTTATTTTGTTTGGTTGTAGACATCCACAACCGTCTTCAATATCTTCTCCACAACGTTTAATTACACTAGCAAGTGAAAACACATATTTCCAGCGCGCATCACCCGAAAGTTTTAACGCCTGTTTATACTTGTTTTTATCTATTTTCAATTTGCTACACTTAAAGCATACACAACGTAATACTTTTAAAATGGTACTTAAATATTGAATGTAAAACACGGGTCTTGCTAATTCAATAGAACCAAAATAACCGGGGGTTTTCATATAATCTAATCCATCAGTGGGACAAATTAAACCAGGTTCTAAAACTCCCATACGAGGATCAAATAACCCACCAATAACAGGTTTGTTATTAATATATGTATCTCGTGATGTTATTTCAGCTACAGACCCCTTTCTTATTTCATCCGGAGATAAAATACTAAATTGGATAGCAATAATTTTTGAGCAATTGTTTCGCATATTTGAGTTTGAATTTCTTGACATCTCTTATAATATATTAATAATATTTAGATTGTTTCTTAATCAATTTTATTTTTAAATGGTAAATTACTGTTTTTCGTCAATAATACTATATATCTTTAAATATGATTTAAATATTTAAATTAATTGTATATATATAATGTCACGCGAACAAAGCAGAAATTTAAAAAAAAAGGGATATTTATCGCGTAATAAAAAACAGATAAGTGAAAGTGAATCTAGTAGCGACAGTAATGATGAATCGAGCGTTTCGTCATCTGAAAGCGAAGATAATAAATTAAATATTATTGAATATCGTAATTTATTATCTAAATTATTTCCATCAAAGTATATGAAACATAAGGTTAAATCTGGCGAATATTTAAAACGTAAACTAAAAGAAACTATACATAATACAGATAAATGTGACGAATCCCATTCTCCTAAAAAAGCTAAAACTAAACTAATAATGTCAGATGGGTCAGATAATTCCGTTTCGTCTGAAGTATCAACCGATATTGATAGTAAAAAACGTAAAAACGAAAAAGTTAATATTATTTTTACAATTGGAAGCAAACAAAAATATAATGACGATTCTGAGGAAGACTCTGACAATAGCGAATGGGAAGATGACGATGACGACATTGAATCAACCGAAGATGAAGATGAACCGATTGAAGTTGAAAACAGTAACAACAAAACCGATACACCAGATATTTCTCCAGAAGAAAATGACGAAGAATTATTAATTCAGTTAAAAGATATATACGAAAAAAACCCAAATAATAAAACAATTAAAGAATGTATTGAAACATGCGAGAATAAAATAAAGGCTAAACAATTAAAACTAAATAAGGTCGCTTTGAAATATAAAGAACGAAACGAACGAATATTTCAGAAAATCATTAAAGATAAAAATACGTTAAATGATTTTACATTTTTTAAAGAATTAAATACCGAACAACAAAAAAAAATCATTAAAGAATTAAGAGAAATAAATAAAATTATCAGGGTTGAAAAACCATATAGAATAACTCTATTAGATACGGATATGCCAGTATTGTTTAAAAGCATCGCTATGAAAAAAATAAACTCGTTACGTTATATTGACCCTGGAAATGGCGAATATTACAAATTGAAAAATTGGGTTGATACGTTTATGAGAATCCCTTTTTCCAAATATAATTCACTACCTATATCTATTGAAGACGGGGTTGACAAATGCCACGATTTTATGGAAAACGCCCAAAAAACTATTAATGAGGCAGTTTATGGATTAAATGAAGCCAAGATGCAGATTATGCAAATGCTCGGACAACTTCTCACAAATCCAAAATCTATTGGGTCGGCAATTGCCATACATGGACCTCCTGGAACTGGTAAAACTAGTTTAATAAAAGACGGAATCAGTAAAATATTAAATCGACCATTCGCGTTTATAGCTCTTGGAGGGGCAACTGATAGCAGTTTTTTAGAAGGACATTCTTATACATACGAAGGAAGCACATGGGGGAAAATAATTCAAATAATAATTGATAGTAAATGTATGAACCCTGTGATTTATTTCGACGAATTAGATAAAATTAGCGATACCCCAAAAGGAGAGGAAATTGCCGGAATATTAACACATTTGACAGATACTTCGCAAAATAATCAATTTCATGATAAGTATTTTTCTGAAGTCGATTTCGATTTGAGTAAATGTTTATTCATATTTAGTTATAACGATGAGACAAAGGTCAACCCTATATTAAGAGACCGAATGTATAAGATTAAAACGAGTGGTTACGATAAAAAACAAAAGATGGTTATTTCTAACAATTATTTATTGCCCAAAATAAGAGAACAAATTAATTTTAAATTGGATGAAATAATAATTACAGATGAAGCAATAAACCACATTATAGAAAATAATTGTAATAATGAAGATGGAGTTAGAAATTTAAAAAGGTGTTTGGAAATAATTTATACTAAATTAAATTTATACCGTTTAATGAAACCAGGCACTAATTTATTCGAACAAGATATGACGTTAAAAGTTGAGTTTCCTTTTACGGTTACAAAAACGATTGTTGAAAAATTAATTAAATCAAAAGACGAGAACCAGAGTTTTAAATATTTGTATGTCTAGACAATATACATATTACTTTTATATTACAAATAATATAAAAATAATGGATAAGTAAAATTATAATGTCAGATGTTGTTGAAATACTTTTGAAGATAAAGGACGGAATATTAAATAATGTTTCTTTTTTACAGAGTTTAATTAATATAAAATGCGAGGTTTCGAATCTCGCATTAAACACGGATTTAAGTGAGATTGGAGATATTTATATTGATTTTAAAGACGACTATGAAAATATAGAAGAACAAATCGAATATTTAAAGAACCAAACAGAAAAAATAAATATAAAATTAGCATTATTATGCGAACATATATTTACAACAGAGGAGATTGACATTGATCCGGACACTAGCACACAAGTATGTTATTGTATAAAATGCGAATATTCTCCACGATTTTATTAATATTCGCTATATGGAATATTATTTCCGCCTCTTTCAATTAAATAATTATATTGGTTAGTGGTAATACACGCACACCCGTCTGAGTTTGAATATGTTGAGGGACAACATTCGGGTTTAAAAGGAGTATTGTCAAACATAAGTAGTTCACTTTTACCAAGTGGAACGTTTTGTTTTTCTCTATTTAAAATATCAGTAACTCCTGCCGACAATGGTTTACCTTGATAAACTGCTAAATCTGGTTGGAACCAACTGGTTGTGTTAACTTGGCCATAATCGCCTAATTTGTATGAGGATGGTTCATCACTAAAAATATTAGAACTGAAACCCTCTTTTTTATTGAGTTTTTTTTTAATGTCTTTTACACCATTGTTTAACATTGATAACCCTTCTAATAATCCAACGCGAGAACACCCGCATAAGGTATGAGTAACAATAATTAAATAAATAATCGCACCTAAAATAATAAGTTCAATATTAAAATTTACCCCAAATAATGTAATTACCATATTATACATAAATCATAGATAATAAATTTTATTACAATTTTCTAAAATTAAATCTAACGGAGCGTTATAATCATAAATTGTGATGTTATTTATATGAAATATCCCGGAATAAGTTAATAAATGGTATAATGTTGTTTCATTTGTTAGTAGCCTTTTTTTATATGTTTTATCTAAATTCGAAGTATTACAAATACCCGAATCATCAATACTGTACATAATATTATAACTTCCTATAATTGGACCATTAAGATTATTTCCTAAATTATATTCAACGTGATTATGTGTATTTGAACCATTAATTTCAACTAACCCATATACATTTTCGCCTTTTTCCAATATATCACCTATCTTAATATCTTGTATTTGTTTTATATCTCCATTCAGTAATTTGATATTAGTTTCACCGCTAAAACCATAATCCAAATATTTATGAATATCAATATCTTTAATTTTGTAATTGATATCTTTAATGATTTCCATTTTGATAAACTCGTTTATTGTATTGTGTGTATTTAACTCGTATAAGTCATCCCAATCTGAAAAAATCACACCATTAATGAATATTTTTTTAACTGAAGTATTTAAACAATATAAATATGGTTTATCGTAATCATCGATTAATACGGCATCCGGGTGATTCATAACTTGTATCCATGAACCGTTATGGTATACAACATGACAATCAGATACCGTCACTTCATATAAATTATACATTTTAGTATTATTTAACACCTTTATTTTCGCGGTAACTTCAATATCGTATTCCAGTTTATCCCCCACATTAATTTCATAAATTGGTTTGGTAGTTCCGTCTTTCATTCGTAAAAGTGTGTTTTCGTCAAAACATAGTCTTGGTTTTGATGGAACTTTTGGAATAGAATTACTGTGAATATGTAAAACAGATGACATGAAAATTACGATGATTGCCAAAGGTATGGAAATCGCAATAAATATGGCAGTCATAGATGCGGCAACCCCCCATGTAAAAGGAAATATCCACATAACTAAAATAGTAACAACTAACGCAATTAAAATATTTATAATAAACTGGACGATAGAACCTAATAATGCTTTTAATGTAAAATAAGTTCCCAAAGAAGTAAATAACCCGGCAATTAAAATTGCTTGGGTTTTTGCGATAATATCCTTCATTCCAATAATAATTTGTTGTAATGGAACCACGAAATTCAATATTCTCTCCATTATTTCTTGAACAATATTAGTAACGTTGTTTCGAATATTATCAAACATATCTCTTCCTGCTTGAACATCTTCCGATAAATTTCCAAATAATAAATTCAACTTAGCAGTTAAAAATGTTAAGGGTTGTAATGCGAAACTTGATATTTTGGTTAAAATAGTTTGTGTACAGTAAATGAAGTTTTCTTGAGTATATTCTTTGGCAGTTTTGTTGTTTGGTTTATTTATTAAAGATACAAAGGGAATTACTTTTGGGTTACATCGTTGGTTCTGCCAGTCATCTTTAATGGGTTGGATTTGTAACATAACAACGGTGTATGAATATATGATAAAAAGTATTATTGTTAAAATAATAAAAATTATTACTGATGACCCGTATTGGTCGAAATATGTTAAATTCTCATATATTTTGTTTATTTTTTTTATTTTATTTTCTTGAAGATTTAAATTATCCATATATATAGTGTTTGGATATTATTCAGTAATACACCACATATTATGAATAATGTTGTAATTTAATAATATAATCTTCCCAATCCCAAAATTCCTCTTTGCCGATTTGTATTTTATGGTCGTCGGTAATTAAACAACTTAACCAAGCAACTTTTCGGTGGGTAACCTCGGCATCTTTATAGTTTTTGATTTCGATATATTTATTTTGGGTTTTATCAAAAATTAAATGAGACCCTGTAATAAGAATATCTTCGTTGTCAACACCGCGTTTTGGTAATTTATATAAAGCTTCGTAATCTCGGTTAATATTATTATCAATTTTCATAATGGCAGTTACTCTACTACCATTCTCTAAAATGTCTCCTAAATGAATATCTTGAATACAACAAATAAATCCATTTTTTAATTTGATTTTTGTATGCGGATGAAAACATTTACCCAAAGATCTAACCATTTGTCCTGGAGGCCCGTTCCACATACTTTGGGTTGTTTTCGTGCTTCCATCTAAAATATATAATAAGGTTATCATAATTCCAATAATTTTCGATACTAAATCCTTAATACCAATAATAATTTTTTGGAATTCAATTATTATATTTAAAAAAACCCCGAAAATATTTTGAATTGCGGAAGTAATAAAATTTCGAGTTTGGTTAAACATATTTCTAATATTATTTATTTCTTGTGAAAAGTTTCCTGCCATATCAGTTAAGGACGCCGTTGAAAATGTCAACGGTTGTAACAAGTGTCCCATATAATTAGTCTGCATCGTTTGAATACAATAAACGAAATCCTTTTGTATATCGTCTGATAAAGGCATATACATCGGATTACATCTATACTCGGGCCAATTATCCTTAATTTGTTTAAGTGATATAAAATAATACATCGCGATTATGTAGACAACAAACCCTATATTTACATATGTAAAATTCAACCAATTTTTTCCTGTAGGCATACTTATATATTCTATTTTAAAAAAATTATTTGCGGTGTCTTCTAGATTTCCTATTTTTTCGTGTTTTGTGTTTTTGTGTTTTATTTTTGCGCCTTTTAGTATGTCGTCTTTTGGTATTTCCGGCAACCTGTCCGACCTTCAAATCATAATTCGAGTTGCTAGTGTTTTGAGTAGATATAACTGCGAGTTTATTATTAATATCAGTTGTGTTTTGTCCATTAGCACCAATCTCCGGATATGTTGATAGCATTTGAGGATTAATAAAACCACCTCTATGATACTTTTTATGTTTGCGTCCTCCTCCTATATTAGCTAATTTAGTTAATTTAGAATTATTATTCATCTCGTTCATGAATGCGGCATCTCTTGGATTTTGTCCATCAATACCTTTTACAGATGGTAACAATAAACCGGGTGGAAGGTTACTTGCCATTTAATATATATATTTATTTTATTATATATTAAATATAATTTTGTATTACTTATTTATAATGGACGATACCCAAAGAATTCAATTACAACAACTAATCAAAACAAACAATGTTGAAGACCAAACCGGATTAATACGCGAATTAAAGCATAGCGTTAAATTAAGAACTGATATAAATAATATGTTACTTATTAAACAAAAATACAATAACGACAACATAAATATACACGAAGAATGTCTAGATGAATGTTTTTTTTTGTATAGTTGTTATACGGATATTTATAACAAAATAAAAAATGACGAAATGAATATAGACATTTTATTCAAGTTTTTAGATATCTTGGAAAAAATAGAAAATAATGAATTAGACCAACACGAAGGGTCGTTTATGGTTGGAACTTTATTGAAAGAACTATATATTGATAGCGCCTTAAAAAAATCGGATAAATTAGATAAGTTATACGAGAACGATAAACAAACCAAATTTTGTGAACCAATACAAATATCTTGGAAACAATATAAAAATAGCAAGAGTAATTAATCATACACACTCTTAAATGACTAATATTAATATTAATGATGTTTTTATATTAGACGTAGATTTTTGGAAACAGCTTCCAAATGTAAAGTTTCAACAAGAAATTAAAGAATTATCAGAAGATATTTTACTCAACGGTTTAGATACTCCTATTATTATTAGTAAAATTAATAATAATACATATAAAGTAATTGATGGAAACAAACGTGTCATGGCGTGTCAACAACTAAACAAACAATACATTAAGTGTAATATAATACTTGTAAATAAACCAAATCGGGTTAAACGTCAACCTAAACAACGAAATATTATTACTACTTATTTTAAACAACAAGTTTTGTGTGATGTTTTTTCAAATAAAGGATGAAATAATATAAAGAATGGGATAGATTAATTTAATGGACACCCCGCCCATAAAAAAAACTTTTGTTATAAAGTTTTATGACACATTTGTAACCCCCCCTCCAAAAATTGAAAAACTTAAAAATATTGAAACCCTTGATAGTATTAAAACCCTTAAAAGTATTGAAAAACATGATAGTATTGAAAAACACGATAGTATTGAAATAAATACTAATGTTAAAAAGGTTAATACTGTGAAAAAACCCAAATCATTATCATCCAAGATTTATCCTGAAATATCATCCGTAACTCCGCATAGTTGGTTTTAACTGATGTGTGAGTCCTCTGTGTCTACAACTATCTTTCAAAAAACCTAATAAATATATTAATAATTAATTGCCTGGATTTTTATAGTTCCTGTGTCAACAACTATCTTTCAAAAAACCTAATAAATATATTAATAATTAATTGTCTGGATTTTTATAGTTCCTGTGTCTACAACTATCTTTCAAAATACCTAATAAAATATAGTTATATTTTATGAAAAATAAAACAAAAAAAAATAGGAAACAATCTACCAGACAAGGGACAAAAAAACAATTTTTATTTAATCCAGAAAATCCTAATAAATCATTCGATGTATATATTGATAAAAATCCAAAAGATACGATAAACATAAAATATATAACATTAGAAGATGTTAAAAATACTATTGAAAAATTAGAAAAATTATATAAAAACAAAAAATATACACATAAGCGTATTTGGCAAGTAGGAATGATTATGAATGTCCGTTTAAAAGTATTGAGAAATAAAAAACCGTCTCAATTTAAGTTAGCAAATAAATATTTCCATTTTTTAGGAAAAAGAACAAAATTAGAAGACATTGACAGATATAAACTTTCATTTAAGTAACTAGAAGTATAAAAATATTATTTTCTGTCATTATACCATAATGACAAGAACTAAAAAAAGGATAGGTAAATGGAGTTTAAAATATAAAAAAAGTATTAACTGTAATCGTCCAAAAGGATTTTCTCAAAAACAATATTGTAAATTTGGGAGGAGAAATAAAACAAAAAAACATATAAAATAAATTAATAAACGTGCATTTTTATACTTCCTGTGTCAACAACTATGTTTCAAAATACCCAATAAATATAATAATAATTAAATACCATTGTTTTTATTGTTTTCTTGGCTGTGTCAACAACTATCTTTCAAAATACCCAATAAATATATTAATAATTAAATTGCATATATTTTTATTCTTTTATCGGCTGTGTCAACAACTATCTTTCAAAATACCCAATAAATAAATTAATAATTAATATCCTTGTTTTTATAGTTTTCTCGGCTGTGTCAACAACTATCTTTCAAAATACCCAATAAATATATTAATAATTAATATCCTTGTTTTTATAGTTTTCTCGGCTGTGTCAACAACTATCTCTCAAAATACCCAATAAATATATTAATAATTAAATACCCTTGTTTTTA
>Ga0114978_10004920_pt1 | contig 10729 bp, 9 predicted proteins | sample S_140212_EF_Meta_FD_87027 | JGI IMG/M metagenome (GOLD analysis project Ga0114978, IMG submission 87027) | Freshwater microbial communities from Lake Simoncouche, Canada to study carbon cycling - S_140212_EF_MetaG | ecosystem: Environmental > Aquatic > Freshwater > Lake | place: Lake...
AAAGATGCGACTCTGATAATCAAAAGTCCAAGTTTCAAGCATCCACTGATTCAATGCATGAATGATCGCAGCGACAAGTTCATAATCTTCTGCAGCGCTGTGTTCGACAAGATTAGCAAGAGTAGGGAACATAAATGATTCATGCACACCTTGCTCATCGAGAACAGGCAGGCGATCCTGTGGATTGCGGAATGCCGGTAGGGCATCGATACCTCGACCGGTCATTTCTTTCAGCGAAAGACCTTCAGGATTCTGTCCAGCGTAATGGCGTTCATGCGCACCAGGTACAGCAACCCGATCGAAAGTTGGGTTAGGAATGTAGTCCGTTATGTGGCCTTTAATAGCAATGCGGGTGTGCCGGCCGATCTGAACGAATTGAACAGCCGACTGATACTTCTCTGGTAGAAATTTGGTGAGCGCATCAGCAGTTTCATACATGTGCTGGTCAGCGTCAAAGATGGGCGCTCCTACGAATTGCTGCATGACACTCCTCAAAGTTGTTGTAAAGAAACGAATACTAAGTTCTGGCCTAGCGAATGTCTAGCAAGATGATGAGCTTTCTCATCCCGCAATAGGATTTTTCCCCTTGATGAGCGAGGTAGACGCCACAAGGCGCCCGCTAGAGAGCACCTCTAGCATGATGCATGAAAGGTTAAATCGAACTCACTTTTATAAGAGCGGGAGCCTGAAGTGCACACCGAATTTAGTTCGATAGTTCAAGAAGAGTTTTCTAATTTTCGTGACCTCGGGGGTTTGCCAGCCGGCACCGGCCGTAGTTTTCGCCCTGGAGTGGTCTTTCGTACGCAAGCACTCACGTCACCCTCAGTGGAAACCTCGAATGCACTTGCTGCATTGGGTCTCACCAACCTCGTTGACCTTCGCATGGACCATGAACGCCTGCGGCTTCCTGTGGAGCTGCCCTTTCATGTCACGTATGTCATAGCCGATGTTGCGGGAGATTTATCTGGCAATGGCGCCGTGGCTGCTGGCGCCGCGATAAGCGTGACAGGGGATTCAAATAAAGATTTCATCCCTCCAGCTGCACCGCCCGGTGGCAAAGACATGATGATGGATACCTATCGAAAATTTGTGGAAGCACCATCAGCCAGGGCCGGGTATGCAGTTTATGTTCGCAGCATTATCAATACCGATGGTGCAACTGCTGTGTTCTGCGCAGCAGGCAAGGACCGCACCGGTTGGGCTGCCGCATTCTTACAAAGCTTCATCGGCGTGGAGGATTCATTAGTGATAGCTGCGTACACAGATAGCAACGAGAAGCTTGTCAAGCGTTATGCGCAGGCAACACAAGATGTTCGCAGTTCTGGTGGTGATGTTGATGCATTTCTTGCGCTCATCAATTCACACCCAGATTACTTGGGTGCAGCCTTCGCCCATGTGAAATCTCTGTACGGTGACATCGAAGGTTATTTGGTTGAAGGTCTAGGCCTATCGACTCAAGAATTAGCCGCGTTGGAAAGCCGCCTAGTCGCTTAGAAGAATCCGATCTCATACTCCGCTTATGAATGTGAGTTCAACAACCAGAAGCTCGCCGTAAACGCTGATGTAGCGGAAACGTGTCAGGGAGTTGGAATTGCGAGGTTTGTGACTCGTATCTTTTCGTTCGTGAACAAATGACAGCGCTTTCTATTACGGTGCTCTTTGTTAACATCTTGATAGAGGCAAAAGCGTGACGATGAAGGACAAAGCAGCAATCGTTGGCATTGGTCAGACTCAGAGGTATCGCCGAGGCCAATCACTGCCAAGATCGATGATGGATATGGCAATGGAAGCCACGCTCAGTGCGCTTGCAGATGCCGGTCTCACAACAAATGATCTTGATGGTTTTGCTTTTTATGGTGGAGCCACGGTTGATCCTGGTTCGATGGCCTACAACCTGGGAGTTCCGCATGTGAAGTTTGCGGCAACGCTGACGGCTGGCGGTAGTGGTTCAGCCGGATCAGTTGGGATGGCCGCTGCGGTAATCAATGCTGGTCTGGCGAACGTGTGTGTCAGCCTGTTTGTTCTTCAACAGGTGCCTACAGGCCGATTTGGTGGGTCTTCGGAAGGTCCCCGAAAAGTGCCAACCGCTAGTGGTGGTGGCGCCTATGGAGGTGGCGGAAATGTATCGCCCGAAGCGGCTTTCATATCACCCGCCTCGATCATGTCGCCAGGCCACAACTTCTCGATGCTGACACAACGCCACATGTATCAATATGGCACCAAGCGGGAGCACTTTGCCGAAGTGTGTATTTCGCAACGCGAAAATGCCATCAAACGCCCACAGTCTTTACGCAAAGATCCGTTGACTTTGGACGACTATTTTGCAGCGCGCATGATCTCGGATCCATTGTGTTTATTTGATTACACAATGGAGTGTGACGGTGCGATTGCAGTTATCACTACTTCAATCGATCGGGCAAAGACTTTGCCACACACACCAGTGTTAATTTCCGGTAGCGGAATCGGCGGAACGGGTAATAACGCGCATTTGCTCGGAAACTTTCAAATGCCTGATGTGAGTTTTGCATCCGCGGGTGCGAGAGATGTTGCAAAGCAGATGTACGAAATGGCAGAAGTAGGTCCAGAAGATGTTGATGTGGCATTGCTGTATGACCATTTCTCCCCAATGGTCTTGATGCAACTCGAAGATTTCCAGCTTTGTCCAATAGGAGAGAGCGGACCTTTTGTCGCTGAAGGAAACATCCGGTTTGGAACTGGATCAATTCCAGTCAACACGCACGGTGGAAACTTGTCAGACTTCTATTGCCCAGGGATGACGCACCTTGTCGAAGGGGTGGAACAACTCCGAGGTACCGCAATCAATCAAGTCGAAGGTGCCGAAATTGCGTTGTGCACGGGTGGGCCTTCATCAATTCCTATGACCGGCACGATCCTGAAGAGGTACCGCTAATGTCAAACACGACTCATCCATTTAAGTACATGCCAGCACCGCTTTTCACAGACCCATATGCAGATGAGTGGACGGCGCCATTTTGGGAAGCGGCTCTTCGTGGCCAACTAACGGCGCCAAAGTGTGCAGAGTGTGGGACGTTTAGGCTGCCACCTTCAAGATGGTGTGCAGCTTGCCATGCACAGGGGCTTGAATACGTTGACCTGCCAGGAACGGGCACGCTCTACAGCTTCATCATCGTCCGTCACGCTCTCACTCCGGATCAGAAGGAATACGTCCCGTACATCCCTGCAGTAGTTTCAGCAGATGGAGTAAGCGGGAATGCCCGATTTGTCGCAAATCTCGTGAATGTTGAGCCCGAAGATGTGCAGATTGGCATGAAGCTAAAAGTGACTTGGAATGAGGTCAGCGCTACGCTAACGTTGCCGTTCTGGACCGTTGCCTGATCAAAAAAACAACAAAAGCTTGTCCATACCGCGGGCTCCAAAAGTGTCACGACTGATTGGAAGATTCAAAATGAAGAAAGCACTCGTCTCTTTCGGTATCGCGACACTCTTAGCGAGCGGTAGTGCAAGTGCGGCATTTGCCGCGGAATCTGCGGCTCCCGCGGCTCCCAAAGCATCCGCGGCAGCTCAGCCACCATCGCCAACACAAATCGGAGCACCCGCAGCCTCAGCGGCTCCAACTCGTGCAGCTCAATCAGCAGCATCGGGAGCTGCAGCAGCATCTTCGGCGCCTACCCGTGTAGCGCAGCCAGGAACGAGACTTCCACAAGCTGCGAAGAAAGCACCAACAGTGAACCCCAAAGCGGAGCAAATTCGTGCCGTTCAAGCCGCGCAGGCCCAACTGAAAGCTGCATCTGCAGCCGCGAATACCGCGATCGCTAATCTCAAAGCGCGAGCTCAGGAGGCTAAGGCTGCACGAGCGGCAGGACAAGCCGCCCCAAAGGATGCGTCGCTTCGTGCCGCTTTTCAAGCAGCAGATCGTGCAGCGAAAGAAGCTAAAGCAACTGCGGACTCAGCAATAGCTGCGACAAAGGCTGCCAAAGCTACCTATGACGCTGCGAAAGCAGCCATGGGCTAGTTCTTGGTTATTGCCAAAAAGCTCGAACGCGATCGGCGTCACGCATTCCTTGCTCCAGGCCCTGTTCGGCAGCTTCAAAAGCAATAGATGCATCCATGAGGTTGCCACCCCATTTGGCATGCACATCGGGATCCACCGAAATAATGAGATGGCTGGTACCGCTGTTTCGTAACGCATCAAGTTCGCTTTGCGGAGCATCGGCAACGAGGAGCACCAGAGTCTTGTCGTAGCCGATACCAAGGTCGATGCTTGTCGGAGATAGACATCCACCGTCAACATATGAATATTTGCCGACCTGAATCGGTGGGTAAACACCGGGAACTGCGCATCCTGCAGCAACTCCATTTTGCAAGGAACCACCGAGGTCTGCGCCGATTGCTTCAAATTCGTAGGTGTCGATATTTAAACAGGCTGCCTTATATGAGGCTGGCCATGGTTCATTTGCGAGGTATTTGAAGGTTCGCAAAAATGGCTCGAGTTCAATTGTTGGTACTGCATCGCGAGCTGCTTGCGAAATATCCTTGCGCACAGCCACGTCACCGTTGCGTCCAGAGGCGTGACCGCGATCAAAGAGATCACGAAAAGCGGTCTGACCACCGGTATCAAAATTCAGTACGGCCGTTGTTCCACCAGCAGCGGCGCGTTTTCCGGCTGCTCGGTAGCGCTCAACTTGAGCCATCATGTCGTGGCCGCAGGCAACCTGCACTCCGACGCCAGCTCCAGCGGACGTGCCCAAGATGAAGTCGGCATCATTGAGCCAGACACCCTTTTGCTGTAACCCAGCAAACCATCCGGACTCCCAAGCGGTACCCACAGAACCACCGCCACCACAAATCAATGCACGACTCATTTTGCTTCTCCTTAGATCTATGTAGACGAACGCTAGTCCGAACTTCGTAGTGGTGGGGGCACTCCCAATAAAAAACTGGGCCCCACTCAGCGATTTCTCGCTGAATAAGGCCCAGTTTTTCGTTCGTCCAGGAGGTCAGACTTTCCACCGCAGTGGCAACGAGGTGAGAGCCATCATGCCTCCGGTTGATTCGGTTGCTTCATAACCTTCTGGCACCCAATAGTTCGGAATAACCTTGTGCCACTCCTCATAAGCGATCGTTAATTCGTGACGGGCCAGATGGGAGCCCAAGCAACGATGAGGACCTGCACCGAAGGTGAGGTGAGACTTGGTCTCACGGTCAAAATCGATATTCAGCGGATCGTCATGCTGCTTCTCATCGCGACCAGTGCTTGGCAAACTCACGACGACAAAGGAACCGGCTTTTACTGGGCATCCGGCAATCACCGTATCTTCGGAAACTTCGCGTGGAATATTCACAATCGGATACGCACGTAGTAATTCTTCGGTTACTCGATCGACAATGCCTGGATCATCAACGAGGCGCTGACGGTCTTCGGGATTATTTGCCAAATGTGCAAAGCCGTATGTGAGTTCAGCAGTGACGGTGTCTAAGCCAGCCATGAACATCAACAAATAGAACTGCAAGAGTTCTTGATCGGTGACTTGACGTCCATCAATTTGCCAATCAAGCGCCTCTGTCGCAATTCCAGCAGGTCGGGCTTCTGGCGCCATCGCTCGACGCTCAGCGATCATGCCTGCGAAGTACTGCGTCACAGCACCTTGTGCAGCCTGAGCTTTATTCCGCGCGACCAATGGGTCAGGCTCATCAGGATGGAGAATATCCGTTTCCCATCCGAGCATCATGTCGAGCTGATCGACAGGAAGCCCCATCATTCCTAGGAAGACGGAAGTTGGAAAGCGCAGCGCAAAGTCTTGAACAAAATCGCACTCGCCTTTGTCAACGAGGCCTTTCACTAGTTCAGCAGCGCGGTCGCGGATGCGATCGTCGATGGCATTTATTTTTCCAGGAGCGAAATATGAAGCAAGTAGTCGACGCCACGTAGTGTGCTCGGCGCCATTGAGCATCTGAGGAATGAACGTGTAAGGAACTCTTTCGCCCGTTTCCATATCGTGCACTAGCTGAGGGAAGAGTTTTGCATTCTGAGCAACTTCAAGTGCCACGTCATGTTGAGTAACCATGTAGAACTTTGTGCTCAAGTAGGGAATTTCAACAATAGGACCAGCATGGCGCAGCTCATCGAGCATCGCATGACCAGACATGGCTGGACGTGGTGCTCCTGTCCAAGTGATATGAGCGACAGGGCAATGAGCGCCCTGCTCAAAAGTTACAGGTGCAGGTGCTACAGCCTTAGTTTTGGCCATCTGAACTCTCCTTAAATACGCTAAAAAACTCCAGAAAATTGCAACGTGGGAAGTAGTGCGTAAACCACTACTGCCCAAAATACTAAATTTCATGATCTTGGTCAGTTAATTGCGGCAACGGGCAAGAAGTTAGGTGCAGAAGCTCACAATAATCCGGACAATGCGGGCAGCAACCCGACGTTTCGTCGATAGAGCATTTCGTGGTGTGGGCAGAATCCGTGTTCCTATGAGAAATCGGAAACTTTCGGCTAGTTTCATCTCAAATCCGGGATATTTCCGTTTAATGCTGAGAAGGACTTTCCCATGACTGCCTTGCCGCAGATTTCACATTACCCACTGCGTTGGAAAGCATTGATCGTCTTGGGTGCCACCAATTTAATGTTTGCCCAGAGCGTAGGTGTGGTCGGAATCGCACTTCCTTCCATGCAGCATGACCTCGGCATGTCAGATGCAAGCCGGCAGTGGGTAGTTACGGCTTATGGGTTGGCCTTTGGCGGGTTACTTCTGTTAGGCGGCCGAATCTCAGACTTCGCAGGTCGAAAGCGTGTCTTCATTATTGGATTAGGCGGCTTTGCCCTTGCTTCCGGTTTGGGTGGATTAGCTGTCAATGAGTTCATGTTGGTATTCAGCAGGGGACTGCAGGGCGTGTTTGCCGCGTTAGTTGCTCCAACGGTGCTTTCGCTTTTGACTTACATGTTTATTGATATCAAAGAACGTTCTAAAGCATTTGGCGTTTATGGGGCAACGGCAGGCATGGGTTCGGCAACCGGACTGATGCTGGGTGGTTTTCTTACGGAATATGCCAGTTGGCGCTGGACCTTGCTTATCAGTTTGCCCTTGGCACTGGTGATGATGATTGGCGCGGTCATGTGGTTTCCGGATCCGCATCCATCTGGTGATCGCCGCTATGACCTTCCGGGTGCACTGCTTTCAACCTTGGGCTTGTTCAGTCTGGTCTACGGGTTAAGCCAAATCGGTGGCAAGAATCCGAGTTGGTCAACTGCTTTTCCATGGATTGGGCTAGCAGCGCTCCTTATCATTTTGTTCTTTATTTGGGAGAATCGATCATCTCATCCGCTTTTACCGCTATTTATCTTGATGAACCGCAATCGTGGCGGTGCTTACCTCACTTCACTATTGATTGCCACGAGCTGGCTATCAATGTTTCTCTTTCTCTCCTATTACTTCCAAGTTGCACTGAAACTTTCACCAGTGCAAAACGGTTTAATGTTCCTGCCATTTGCTACAGGCATGGTGATAAGCGCGACTATTGCTAGCAAACTCTTGCCCAAGTATGGGCCTCGGTTTTTGCCGCTCATCGGAATTGTCTTGGCAGTCATTGCATTAACTTTGTTCAGTCAACTAGAACTTTCGAGTAGCTACGCTGCACATGTACTCCCTGGCATGCTCATCGGTAGTTTGGGCGTCAGTTTCATCATGGTTCCGCTTTCGTCGGTTGCACTTTTCGGAGTTGGCGCTCATGACTCCGGCGTTGCCTCAGGGGTGCTCACCATGGTGGGTGCGCTTGGTGGTGCAGTAGGGCTTGCCGTTTTGAACACGATCGCCTCCATGAAAACAACCACGTATGCTGCCGCAGCAGGAGTGAGCGAAAAAGATCCTGCTGCCCAACTCGCTGGGTACACAACGGCTTTTGCTTGGACCGCAGGCTTTGTAGCAATAGCTGGAGTGGTGTGGCTCGTAATGATTCGGATGTCGAAGGCGGATATGGCTATCGATACGAAGGCTGCAAGCGACATCGTCGCTGTTGAGGTGTGAGAACAGCCCCATCGTCACTGACCGCAGTAAGACGTGATCTACTCATATTCTTATGTGGTTAGGCATTGTGGAAGCAGCAGCCGTATTCGGCCTTGTAATTTTCGCGTTCATTAGATTCATGAAATGGGCGATCAATGAAGGAAGCAAGTCCGAATAGCAGTGCTGTTGAGTTTTGAATCACACCGCGATAAGTCCGGCTGCGGCTTCCTTCGCTGCCGCTTTCTTCGCCACTCTCTTAAAGTTGTAGAACATCGGTAGCGCAAGAGATAAAGAGGCTATAGCCGCGACCGGGAACACAGCGCTAAACCCAATATGGGCGGCAGCGATACCGCCGATTGCTGGTCCAAGGGATGAAGAAAGAGAGCTCACACTTTGATAAAGGCCGAACATCGAACTCAGTGCTGTTGCAGAAACCAAGGTAGGCAGTAGTGAGACTGAACTTGTCTGTAGTAGCCCTTGGAAGAGTGACATGATCACAACAAGAATGGCGAGTACGCCTACACCTTTCACAAAGCCCATTGGGAAAAGGAAGAGTGAGACTCCCACAATTGACAAAGGCAAAACTACTTGGATGCCGATGCGAGCAATAAGTCTTCCGGCATAGATCGCTGCTATAGCGCTTGCTGCTGAGACTCCGAAAAACATTAGGCCGACTGCAACCGTTGGGTTGGTGCCCTCAGGTAGAAGCGTCACTACATACGGGGAGAGTATTGGTTGGATGAGTGGTCCTGCAAAACTCAAGCACATCACAAGCCCAAGGGCTGCCCAGACAACCGGCATCCGAAGTAACGAACCCATCCTTTGCTTTTCAGCGGAATGAGCGGGAGCGAGGGCTTCGCGCGGTTCGCGAATCATGATCATCACCACAGCCGCTCCAGAGAACATGAGGAATCCAGCGGTGATGAAGGTGGTCCGGTAACCCCAAATCGCAACTAGACCAATTGAAATCAGTGGGCCCATCGCCGAGCCACCAAGAATTGAGGCCTGGATTCGTCCGAGAGCCTTGGGCAAAACCTCACTTGGAGTTCCAGCCGCAACTAATGCCATGGCGGCCGCAGGCGCCCCAGCCATAATCCCGATGAGCAATCGAATCACTACGACCTGCCAAGCAGTAGTCACGAATCCCAGCAGCAGAAGCCCGGTCGCGCCACCTAAACAAGCTCTGACGAGCATGGGCTTGCGGCCCCAACGATCGCCTGCCATTCCCCAGAGCGGACCTGAACAAAAGGCACCGATCCCCTGAAGTGCGGCTGCGATGCCAGCCCACATTGCGGCCTCAGTCAGGCTTATTCCATCAATTTTTTGAATATAAAGCGGAAGGAAGGGATTGGTAAAAGCGAAAGTTATACAGAGCAAAAAAACAGCAAGAGCAGCAGCGAAGTTATTGCGTTGCCAGTCAACGGGGCTTCCGCTCATCCCGGTGTCCCCATGTGTTGTCTGCTCTTGCTTTTCCACGTTAGGCAAACTACTTGAATCTGAACTGTTGCGAAGTTTAAATGCGATATTCGTGACAATTCGACAAGTTACTCAGGCGGCAAGTGAGAGCGAAGCCATTGAATCCAGGGGGTAAGAGTTTGCCACCCGAGCAGTACCTTGGTTAAACAGTCGCTTGAATACAGCCACGGTCCAGGCGCAAAGTGCGCTGACAGCGACAAACTTCTTAAGCGCAAGAGCCCAATGTTCGGATTATCTTTGGCATACCCACGGGGAGCAGATTTCAACGCGTTGTCGGTTGATAGCTCGAATCCATGTGCCTGTACTTTTGCAAGAACTGATCGAATTGCTTGCGCCCCGCTATCCGTTGAAGCAATGACACGAAACTGTATGAGTTGAGCTTTGCTCGGTTGCCAGTTACCTGCGCCAAGCAGCATGCCATCGGCATCAATACGCAAATAATAAGCCGAGTTAGCCTCAGCATTTGCCGTTAGCGAGGCGTGCTCATTGAGAGGTGGAAGATCGGGCCAGAAACGAACATTTCGATACGGTCTAAATATTTTGATGGGCCCGTAGTTAACAGAAAGATCTTCGGCAAGTTTCTTTAACGGTATAGCGACGTTTACGTCATACATTGCACGATGAGCGTGAAACCATTCACGATTATTGTTCTCTTCCAACTGGATATAGTACTGAATAAGGTCTTTGCCAAAGCCTGAAAAAGCTGTTGTCATTCCGTGCTCATTTTAGTAACTGCTCGAAAAATCCGCCTACGCCAAGTGTTGGTGAAACCAGATGGCATTCCAAAATCCAATGCCATTGATTGCCATACTGATCTTGGCGATCAAGTGTTTGCGTGTTGCTTGGCGTCAAATACGAAGTTGCCGCATCATTCTCGATGCGTTCGTGTGGAAACTCGCCTATGAGATGACCGACATGGCGTTGGTCACCGAGCATGTAGCCGTGTAATTCGGCTTGCTCTTTCATAAATGAGTAAAGTTCGGCCCCTGAGACAGCTTTGTTATCCTGTGCAAAGTCTCGCCCAAGGTGCCAGATTTTTTCAGTGTCATCGCGCAGCAAGCATTTCAAAGGGTCGTTACCAATGACATACGTACGCCCAACGTCAGCTTCCCACTTTTGGAGTACCGGACCAAAATCGAGAAAGAGAATGTCGTCCGCTTCGAAAGTGCGAACAGGGGGATTGACGTGATAGGGGTGAAGAGTATTTTCACCGGGCGGGATAATTCGCTTATGCGGAAATTGTGTGATGCGGAACTCTTGCTCAGCTA
>Ga0114978_10004921_pt1 | contig 10728 bp, 5 predicted proteins | sample S_140212_EF_Meta_FD_87027 | JGI IMG/M metagenome (GOLD analysis project Ga0114978, IMG submission 87027) | Freshwater microbial communities from Lake Simoncouche, Canada to study carbon cycling - S_140212_EF_MetaG | ecosystem: Environmental > Aquatic > Freshwater > Lake | place: Lake...
CTACGCCGTCCGCTGGCGCCGGACCGATGGGCTCGAGCGGGAACGCCTCGTCGCGGTGAACGTCGATCCCGACGAGGGGCATCTGGCCCGCTCCGGGCGCGAAGGACTCGACAAAGCGCTGGCGGGAGTCCCGTTCAGCTATGAGAATGCCGCGTCGATCGATCCGGGGGCAAGGGCCCAAAACGGCGTGTCGTTGGTCACCCCGTTGCTCGCACTCCTCCTCGGCATTCTGCTGCTCGAGCAACTCGTGGCGTGGTCGTCGAGCTACCACCCCGCGAAGCGGCGTGGTGCCGCAGCCTGATCCGGAATCCTCCCTGCGGGGTTGTTTGTCGTCCACGTCCACCCAAATCACCTCACACCGCACCCACCCGGTCGCGCCGCCGACCCCCCTTCGTTCATGCCATCTCTCCCCATCCTCCCCTGCCTGGCTGCCACCGATGGTGTGAAGCACCGCGTCTCCAGCGCGCTGGTGGAGGGTTTTTCCCAGTGGTGGCAGATGCCGCTGTTGATCGCGGCGCTCGTGGCCGTGACGGCGTGGGTGGCCTGGATGTACCGGCGCGATGCAGCTGAATTGCCGCGCGGGGTCGGTCTCCTGCTCCTCGGCCTGCGGCTCGGGGCGCTGGCCACGCTCGCCGCGGCGTACCTCGACCTCGAGCGGATCGCCGAACACGAGGTCGTCTTTCCTTCGCGGGTGGCCATCGTTGTCGACGCCAGTGCCAGCATGACGCTTCCAGAAGGCCTCGACCCCGGGGCCGAGGCCGCCGCCGGTGTCGCGCCGACCCGCTCGGCGCGGGCCGTGGAGGTGCTGGAGCGCGGAGGGGTGCTTGCCGCCCTCGCCCCCACACATGAAGTCTCGGTGTGGAGATTCGACGCCGACGCCGAGTCGCTCGCCGTGCTGCCCCGCACCGCGGAGGAGGCCCCCGTCGCCGCTATAGACATCGCCACCGGCGAACCGGAGGCGGGGAAGGAGGCGGCGGCAGAGGGGGATTGGCGGCAGCAACTCCAACCGCGGGGATTCGAGACCAGGATCGGTGAGGCCCTCGTCAGGGTCATTGATCAGGAACCGCCGGGAACGCTCGCGGGAGTGATTCTCCTCACCGACGGCGGCAACAACGCCGGGGTCGATCCGGCCGCCGCGGCCGGGACGCTCGCCAAGTCAGGGGTGCCGGTGTTCAGCGTGGGGACCGGATCGGACCGATTGCCGACGAATGTCCGTGTCGCCGATCTGCTCTCCCCAGCGCGGGTGTATCCGGGGGATCGCTTCTCCGTTCAGGGCTACCTTCAGGCCCAAGGGCTCGCCGGGCAGACGGTGAAAGTCGAGCTGGCCGACCGGTCCCCGACCGACGGAGGCAACGACGCGGTGACGGCAAAGGGGGGACGCGTCATCGATGCCACCGAGGTGGTGCTGGCGGCCGACGGCGAATTGGCGGCTGTCCGATTCGAGGTGCCGGGGCTCGAAGCACCGAGCCGCCATGAACTGGTGCTGCGGATCGTTCCGCCCCCCGGTGACCGGACGCCGGCGGACGATTCCCAAGTGGCCGAGGTCGAAGTCGTCGATCGGGTCACTCAGGTGCTCCTCATGGCGAGTGGGCCGACGCGTGAATACCAGTTCATGCGGAATGTGCTCGAACGCGACAAGAGCTTTGCCGTCGACGTCCTTCTGGGAACCGCCGCACGCGGCGCTTCCCAAGACGCGCGGCGGATCCTCGAATCGTTCCCTGCCACCGCCGAGGAACTCTCCACCTACGACTGCATCGTCGCTTTCGACGTCGATTGGCGCTCGCTCGATCCGGCGGCACAGGCCAGACTCGAGCGGTGGGTGTCACGGGAATCGGGCGGGCTGGTCCTCGTGGCCGGCAACGTGTTCATGGATGCGTGGATCGCCGACCAGCAGACGACCGTGATCCGTGGGCTCCATCCGGTGGAGCTCCGTCGGGCAGGGCAGGGGCTCGTTGACGAACCGGCCGGATTCGAGGAGCCGATGCCGCTCCAGTTCACCCGGGACGGCACCGATGCCGAGTTCCTCTGGCTGGCCGGAAGCCGGATCGCCAGCCAGACGGTGTGGAGCGAGTTCAAGGGGATCTTCTCCTGCTTCGACGCCACCGTCGCCAAGCCGGGAGCCACGGTCTACGCCCGCGTGGTGCCCCCCGGCAGCGCCGCTCTCGCTCCTTCCGCCGAAGCCCGCGGACCGATCTCCATGGCCGGGCAGTTCTACGGGTCGGGGAGCGTGTTCTATTTGGGAAGCGGCGAAACGTGGCGGTTGCGGTCACTCGAGGACGCGCTCTTCGAGCGGCTGACGACGCAACTGGTGCGGCATGTCTCCCAGGGGCGTTTGCTCGCCGGCTCCCGCCGTGCGCGCTTGCTCGTGGAGCGCGACCGTTATCCGGTCGGTGCCACGGTTGTCGTCCGACTCGTCGCCGCCGACGGGGATGGGGGCACGGTCCTAACCGGGGCGATCTGCCGGGTCGAGGGTCCCGATGGCGTGACCGTCAACGTGCCGCTCTCCTCCGATCCCGGCCGACCGGGGGTCTTCCAGGGGGGATTCGTAGCCTCGCGGGAAGGGGGCTGGCGGATCGATGTCGATCTCGGAGACGGCTCCGGCGAGGTGATCTCCCGGCGTATCCAGGCCCGGCTGCCCGATCGGGAGCTCGAGCGTCCGCGCCTCGACCGCGGCCTCCTCGAACGGCTCGGGGCGATCACGGGGGGCTCGGCCCACTTCCTCGTCGATGCCCCCTGGGGGGCGAGCGAATCGGCGGCGCTGGCGGCGCGGATCCCTGACAAGTCGCGGCGCGAGTACGAGACCGGGGCACCCGACGGAGCGTTCAAGCGCCGGCTCAACGCCCTCCTCCTCGCGCTTGGAGCCGGGCTTCTCTGTCTGGAGTGGATCATCCGTCGTCTCGTGAAACTCGCCTGACATCAGTCGCCCACCCGGAAAGAGATGCCCGCCGTTGGCTGCCGCAGAGAAGAGCATCGTGACTGTCGACATCAACGCCGCTTCGTCGGCTCAGGCCCCGCTCTCGGCTTCCGCGATTGCTGGGCTCGCGCGGATCCGCGACCTCATCGAGGCCGTCCGTCAGCAGACGCGCCGCTGGGTCTGGATCGAATCGCTGGCGCTGATCGGCTTGGCCGGCGCGGCGGTGTTCTTCGGGACGATGGCCTTCGATTGGGCCGTGGAACCGCCGGCCTGGGTCCGTGTCCTCCTGGTCGTGTTGGCTCTGGTGGGGCTGGTGGCGCTGATTTGGGGAAAGCTGTGGGGAAGGCTGGCGGTGTCGATGGGGGATGCCACCCTCGCATCGCTCCTCGAGCGCGGGCATGTCGGATTCCGCGACAGCCTATCGACCGCCGTCGAGCTCTCCACCGGCCCTGCGGGCGACGTCGATCGGAGGCTGCTCGAACGGACGATCGACGAGGCCGTTGCGGTGGTCGGCGATGTCGAGCCGGCGCGGCTCTTCCGACGACGACGGCTCGTGGCCACGGCGCTGGCCGGGGTGATGGCGGTCGGGAGCATTGTGGGGCTAGCGTGTCTCCGTCCGGCCGTGGCCGACCTCTGGACGCGGCGGATGCTCCTTCTTGACGACACCCCCTGGCCGCGGCGAACGGGCCTCGACGCCGAAGGCTTTTCCGCCGGAGTCCGCAAGGTGGCTCGTGGCACCGACGTCGATCTCCGCGTCAGGGCTGACGCGGCCCGCGAGATTCCTGAGGTGGTCGACCTGCGGACTCGCTCCAGCCGTGGCGGCCCGTGGCGGACCGAGCGGATGGGAGTGCGCGGGGGCGTGGCCGACGGTGCGCAGGCCTTCGGTCATCTCATCAAGGGGGTCAACGAGGACCTCGACGTCGAGATCCGCGGCGGCGACGCGCGTCTGCGCGGCCTGCGCCTGGTGGTGGTCGATGCCCCGGCGCTGGAATCACTCGAATGCGTGGCGCTTCTGCCCGGCTATCTCGGGGGAGGCACGAGGGCCGTGTCAGCCTCCCGGGTCCTCCAGGTGCCCCGCGGGTCGACCGTCACCCTCCGCTTCCGTGCCACGAAGCCGCTCCGCTCGGCGACCGTCGTGACGGTCGAGGATGGTGTCGAGACGAGATTGGCCGAGGTTGCGGAGGGCTCGGCAGGGCTGCCCGCCCAGGAATCGGCGAGCAGCGTGCGCGACCTCGCCGTTGAACTCGGGCCGGTCGAAGGAGAGCGAACGCTCGTTGCCCGGTTCACCGACACCGACGGCCTCGACAACCGCGAGCCGATCTCGGTGGTGCTCTCCGCGGTCCCTGATGAGGCGCCTCAGGTCGCCATGCGGATGCGCGGCATCTCCACCGCCGTCACGCCCCAGGCACGGATTCCGCTCGTGGGGATCGTCAGCGACGACCACAGCCTGGCCGATGCCGTGGCGACCGTCGCGGTCAAGGATGGCGCGACGGTCAATGTGGCGGTGTCGCGCGTGAAGCCGGGTGTGCCGCTGGTCGAGTTCACCGAAGACCGGCCGGAGATCCTCGAACTCGAGCCCCTCGCCCTCACGCCGGGGGCCGCCCTCTCGGTGCAGTTTGCAGCCCGTGACGGCTGCACGCTCGGTGGCGGGCCGAACGAGGGGAAGAGCGATGCCTGGTCGCTCGACGTCGTCACGCCTGAAGCGCTGATGGCAATGCTCGAGGCTCGGGAGATCCTCCTCCGCCGTCGATTCGAGAGTGTCGTCTCCGACCTTGCCTTGGCTCGCGAGCGACTCGCCGCGGGTGTGGGGGGAAATGCCGCCGTGGAGGACAGGGCAGGTGGGGAGACTGGTGAAGGGGGCGGCGCGGGGAGCGACGTCGGAGAGAGCCGTGCCGCGGCCTCAGAGGCCGATGGCTGGCCGCTGGAATCAGGACGGCTCGCCGAATCGGCCTCCCGCGCGGCCGGCGAGACCGGCGAGATCGCTCGCGACTTCCTCGCCATCCGCGGTGAACTCGACAACAACCGGATGCTCACCGAGGAGCTTGAAGAGCGGCTCGTGGGCCAGATCGCCACGCCCCTCTCGGCGATCGCGGCCGGCGATCTCCCGGGGCTCGCCGCGGCGGTGAGGGCTGCCCCGGCCAGCGAGCGCGAGGCGATCGTTGCCCGTGCCGACATGGTCCTCGCCCGGATGAGGGCCGTTCTGGATAAGATGATGGAACTGGAGTCTTACAACGAGGTGATCGAACTTCTGCGCGGCGTGATCAGGACGCAGGAGGAGATCCGGTCGGAGACGCTCCGTCGTCAGCGACAGCGGGCCAAGGAGGCGTTGGAGCGACCATGACATCGATTCACGCCTCGCTGCAGGGCCGATGCGACGACGTCGTCTCGCCGGTCGCCCCTGGGCCGACACGGTGCGGACGATCAGCCGGACGGCTGTCGTTGGTCGCTGCTTGCCTGCTCCTCCTCGGCGGGCTCTCGGCCCTGCCGGCGTTTTCCCAGGAACCGGCCAGTGGGCCCGCCCGCGGCGCGGCGGCGCCGGGCACCGGGGAGGATCCGGCGGTCCTCGCGGGCCGCGAACAAGAGCTCCTCGCCCAGTACCGCGAGCTCGAGAAGACGTTCCTCCGCCTCGCCGATCTCCTCGCGGCGAGCGACCCGCGCCGGGCCGCGGTGTTGCGGAGTGTGTTCGAGCAGGCCCGCGATCAGGAGGTGGGCGGAAGGCTCGACACGATCGTGCAATTGCTCGAGAAGGGGCAGCTCCTCAAGGCGGGCACGACGCAGGCTTCGGCGATCGAGCAACTCCGCGAGTTGCTCACGCTCCTCGAGGCGGGGGATTCCGACCGTCACCTCACCAACTCGAAGGAGGAGGTGAAGCAGTTCCTGGCGCGGGTCTCGAAGCTGATCGCGAAACAACGTGACATCGAGGGATCGACCGAAGCAGGCTCTCGCGAGGCGCAGCTCCTCGATCGGCAAAACGCCCTCGCCACGGAGACCTCGGACCTCTCCCGCGACCTCGGTGGGTTTGCTAAGCGGATGGAGGTGCGCGACGCCGGCGGCGAGCCACTCAAAGAGGGAAAAGAAGCGAAGGAAGGCCAAGGCGACGAGCCTGCCAAGGGTGACAAGCCGGGCGACAAGGAAGGCGATGCCGAGGCCTCCCCAGACGGCAAACCAGACGGCAAGCCACCCGAGGGGGGCGCGAAGGACTCCTCACCAAAATCCGACGCACCGAAGCCGGGCGCGGAGGGAGAACCGCAGCCGGGGGAAGGCACGCCCGAAGGGGAAGCGAAGCCCGAATCGGGAGAGGGAGAGAAGGGGGGCTCAACGAAGCCTTCGCCGGGGGGCGAGCCTGCAGAAGGGCAGGGGAGTGGTGAATCGGGGGAGGATGGGAATCAGCCCGAGCCACCACCCGATGGCGACGACGAGTCGTCGCGGGCGAAGCGCACTCAGAATCGCCTCGAGGCGGCAGCCGAGAGGATGAAGAAGGCGGAGGAGGAGATCGAGAAGGCCAAACGCCGCAACGCCCGACAGGAGCAGGAGAAGGCGATCGAGGAGTTGGAGACGGCCCGCGCGGAACTCGAGGAGATCCTTCGTCAGATGCGCGAGCAGGAGGTCGAGCGGCTCCTCGTGCAACTCGAGACCCGCTTGCGCGCGATGCTCCGCGCCGAGAAGGCGGTTCTCGCTGCGGCCGAAAGGATTGCCGCCGAGCCGACAGCCGACCGGGAACGCGAGCGGGAACTGGAGGCGGCGCGGCTCGGGCGGGAACAGACGGCGATCGGAGCCGATGCCGTCAAGGCTCTGACGCTCGTCCGCGACGATGGTTCGGCCGTGGCGATCCCGGAGGCGCTCGAGCAGGTTCGGGACGATGCCACGCAGGCCGCCGCGCGGCTCGGGCGCGGTGACGTCGGCGGCACCACCCGCGGCATCATCCAGGACATCGTCGCGAGCCTCGAGGAGATGGTCGCCGCCCTCGAGAAGGCCCAGCGCGAGCAACAGCAGCAGCAGAAAGGGGCCGCGGGCGGCCGCCCCGCCGAGCCGGGCGAGCAACCGCTGGTCGACAAGCTTTCTGAATTGAAGATGATCCGGTCGTTGCAGATGCGCGTGAATACGCGGACGCGCCGGTTCTCGCAGGTCCTCGGTGAAGGGGCAGAACAGGCGGAAGAACCCGAGCTGCTCGATGCGGTCCGCCGTCTGTCCGATCGGCAGCGGAAAATCGAACGGGCCGCACACGACATCGTCAGTGGTCTGACGGAATGAGGGGCGAGCGATGAATGCATCAACATTGAACGCTGTGATCACGATGACGTGGTCTGCCCGCAGGCAGGCTCCTTGGCTGTGGCCGGTGGCCCTGCTTCTGATGGTGATCGCCGTCGGGCCTGCCGCCGCGCGTGCTGACGACACACCGGTCGCGCCGGCACCTGAGGCGCTTGCTTCTGGAGATGGCGCGGAGCTCTCGAAGCCCCCGACCTGGAAGATCCCCTCCCGCGACGAAGTCGAGCAGTTGCTCCAAGCCTGGCTCGAGCGTTCCGGTCTCCCTCCGGAGCGGCGTCAGGAGGCCCTCGCCTTCTGGGGAGAGCGGGGCGCTGATCCCGCCTTCGACCGGCTCGACGTCGTCATGGGCGCCGTCGCCGAGGCGGATCCGCGCTGCCTGCCGGTGCTCGCCGTCGTGCCGTCTACGCCGGGCGTCCCGCCAGTGACGGCTGCAGCGCTGCCGCCCTGGGTGGCCGAGGAGGCAACGGATGAATTCGAACGCGGGGTCGTTCGGCTTTGGTTGGGGCGGGAACTTGTCCGTCAGGAACGCTTCGACGACGGGCTTGTCGTCCTCGCCGGGCTCGAGCCGGAGGCGGTCGTCGATCCCGCCTCCCTGCTCTTCCACACGGCGGCCTGTCAGCACTGGTTGCTGCGAGCCGACGACTGCATCGTCTCGCTCAACCGACTTCTCGAGCGATCGGACGAGATTCCGGTTCGCTATGAGCGGGTGGCAAGGCTCCTCCGGGCAGACATGACGGGGCTCGAGGAGGAATCGCTCGATCACATCGCCAGGCGGATGCGCGACATCACGCGTCGTCTCGGGCAGGGGCGTGCCGGTCCGGTCACCCGCCAGGTGCAGGACGGGGTGATCGAGTCGCTCGACAAGCTGATCGCTGCCATCGAGGAGAAGCAGAACCAGCAATCCGGCGGAGGGGGAGCGCCGGGGTCGGGCAATTCGGGGAACGGCAAGCCGATGGACGACAGCCGCATTGCCGGAGGGCAGGGGGCAGGCGAGGTGACGCGGCGGGATCTCGGGGAGGGCGAGGGCTGGGGCAATCTCCCTCCCCACGAGCGTGAGCAGGCCCTGCAGCAGATCGGTCGCGAGTTCCCTGCCCACTACCGGGAAGCGATCGAGCAGTATTTCAAGCGACTCGCCGCCGGCGAGTCGACTCCATGACCGGGGCAGGCCGAGCGTCGGGGGAATCCCCTGCCGCTGAACCGAGGCATTCGATGCGAACACCACCCGCGCCGACGATCGCGCTGCCCGCCCGCCCTGGCTTCCGGCGGAGTCTGCCGTGGGGCCTTTCGCTGCCGTTTCGCCCGATCTGGGCCGCGGGTTTGATCGGCTGCGTGACGAGCGGGGCGGTCGGTGCGAGTGAGCCCCTTTCACTGCGGATCGAGAAGACCGAGGCCGGGGCGACCTCGGGGACGCTTGTGGCGCTCGACGGCGCGGACTTGAGAATCGATTCCGCCGGACAGGAGCTGGTCGTTCCGATCGACACCGTTCGGCTCGTGGAGCGGGAAGGGGCGCCGAGTGGAGCGGCCGGGCGGGTGAGGGTGGCGCTCGTCGACGGCTCGTGGATCGACGGCGAGGATCTCGCTTGGGACGGCACCGTCGTCACGCTCTCCCGCCCCGACGGCCGGGGTGAGATTCCTGTCGGCAAGGTGCGCAGCGTCGCCTGGAGGCAGGCCGATGACGCTGCCCAATCGCCCGGTGGCGCCTGGTTGTCGGCGCTCCCCGAAACCATCGAGAGCGATCTTCTCGTCGTGGGCTCGGCTGCCGCCCACGAGTTTGTCGAGTGTGCGATCAAATCGGTCGGTCCGGAATCGATCACGGTCGTCCTCGACGAGGAGACGATCCCCGTCAAGCGCTCCAAGGTCATCGGCATCCATTGGCTTCGCGGTGATCCGGCCACGCAGCGTGGGGGGGGCGGCAAGTCGCCTGCCTCCGTGGCGGTCGATCTCGTCGGAGGATCACTTCGCGCCCGGCAGATCACCTGGACGCCGGAAAAGCTGCTCCTCGACGGCGACATCAGCCTCCCCGGGGATGCCGTCGTCAGGCTCGACTGGGCGGCGGGGCGGACGGTGTCGTTGATCGGGCTGGCCCCAGAGAAACTCGAGGTGGAGCCGTGGTTCGGTGGGCTCGCACGAGTTCCGGGGCTGGCGACCTACTTCGCGCCGCGGGCGGTCGCCGCCGGGGACGGCTTCGCCCGGCCCGGGCTCGTGATCCGGCCACGAACACATGCCGTCTGGCGATTGCCGCCGGAGGGGCGCCGCTTCCGGGCGTCGATCGCGCCGGCCGGTGGTGGGCGGGCAGTGGGGGGCTGCGAGGTGGTCGTCACGGTTGACGACCGCGAGGTGTTTCGCCAAAGGATCGAAGCGGTTTCGGCCGAATCCCCGGCCCCCGAGGGGATTCCGATCGATGTCGATGTGGCGGGAGGGCGCCGATTGGGCGTGACCGTCGATTTTGTCAGCGCGTCTGATTCCGGTTGCCCGATCCGATTCACGTCCCCGGCGGTCGAACAATGAACTCGAGGTTCCTGCGTCGGTGCGGGGGCGCGCATGGGCCGCTCGATAGTGACGGTCTGTCCGGTCGCGCGGGCGTGATCGCCTGGCACGTCGCCTGGCCCGTAGTTTGGGGCGTCGCGATGGCCCTCGCTGCGGGAGAACTCCCGGCCGTCGAAATCCCCGCTGGGGTGCGCGCCGCGGAGCGGGCGCGGATTGAGGCGATCGCGCGCGGATCCCGAGCGGCCGTGGCGATCTTCGCGGGCGAGGCCGGGGGAGGCTCGGGGGTGCTTGTCAGTGCCGACGGATATGCGCTCACGAACTTCCATGTCGTGCAGCCGGCCGGCGTGGCGATGAAGTGCGGCCTCTCCGACGGCAGGCTCTATGATGCGGTGCTCGTCGGGCTCGATCCGACGGGGGACGTGGCGCTTGTCAAACTCGTCGGCCGCGACGACTTCCCCTTCGCCGAACTCGCCGACAGCGATCTGGTCGAGGTTGGGGATTTCTGCTTCGCGGCTGGTAATCCCTTCCTGCTCGCCACCGACTTTCGCCCTTCGATCAGTGCCGGCATCGTCTCCGGCACGCGCCGCTACCAATTCCCGGCCGGGACGATTCTCGAATACGCCGACTGCCTTCAGGTCGACGCGGCCATCAATCCCGGCAACTCGGGAGGCGGGCTGTTCGACGCGGAGGGACGGGTGATCGGGGTCAACGGCCGGGCTTCGTTCGAGAAACGCGGGCGGGTGAATGTCGGCGTCGGCTACGCCATTTCATCGAACCAACTCCGCCAGTTTCTCGGCTGCCTCAAAGGTGGGAGGCTCGTCGATCATGCCACCCTCGGGGCGACCGTCGCGACGGCCGACGATGGACGGGTGGTGGTCTCCGACATTCTCGAATCTTCCGACGCGTACCGGCGTGGGCTGCGGTATGACGACGAGGTGGTGTCGCTGGCGGGCCGGCCGGTGCGGACGGTCAACGCGCTCAAGAACATTCTCGGCACGCTCCCCGCAGGCTGGCGCGTGCCGTTGGTCTACCGTCGTGCGGGCCGTCGTCGCGAGGTGCTC
>Ga0114978_10004923_pt1 | contig 10727 bp, 6 predicted proteins | sample S_140212_EF_Meta_FD_87027 | JGI IMG/M metagenome (GOLD analysis project Ga0114978, IMG submission 87027) | Freshwater microbial communities from Lake Simoncouche, Canada to study carbon cycling - S_140212_EF_MetaG | ecosystem: Environmental > Aquatic > Freshwater > Lake | place: Lake...
CGAGACTTTGCTAAAAAGTTAGAATGGCGAATCAACCCTCGGGATCGCGAGGAATGCCACGAGTTTGACGACCTTGTGGATTCCAAGCGTTTTGAACATGATCTTGATGAAAATTGACGGTAATGGCGAGTTAGAAGCTGATTGGGACGCCATAGAGCGGCTTACCAAGTGCTTTGACAGAGGCTGTAAGTCTGAGCAGGCTTACAAAGCGAAGCTGTTTTCGTTAGTTCTTGAGCATGGGTATGACGTTGCCATGGATGACGTAGAGCAAGATCGCAAGCAGGTCTTGTTCATGCTCTGCACTCCTGCTGGTAACGCATAAAAAAAGCCCTCCCGTATTAGGGGAGGGCAAATCTCATAGGCAACTGCGGAGAGCACTATGAAAGGACAATCAGGGTCTAGGATACATGAAAGCTGGATTCTGTGCACCTTGTAATTCTTGAGGTGAGGCAGGAACCTTGGGCTGTTGATTCATTGTCCGCATCTTGTCGAGCACCGCTAAAGCCGCTGGAGAGACCGCAGAAGCTGTCGCACCAAGTGCTCTGGTGGCTGGGTGAGGGATCATCGATGCAAGCCCTCCTAGGGCGCCCATGCCAGCGATAGCAGTACCAGCCATGTCACCCTTTTGGTAACGATCAAAAGCTTCTTGACCTTGGTAGCCTGTGGTGGCTCCGCCAAGAAGACCCGGGGCAACTGGCACGCGACCCATCACGTTTCCAGCAGTCTGCATACCTTGACGGATGTTCTGAAGCACTGGCGTTGGGGGTATAGCAGGAACCTTGGCGTTGATGGAGAGCGGGGCTTGAGTCCCGGGCACCACCTGCAAGCTCCTTGGGCCTGCCCCCATGGAGCTCTTCTTCGCGTCACCAGCAAACATTTGTTCACCCAAGGGCTGAGGTGCGTACTTCTTGTAACGCTCAATCGCTTCTCTGGTCGAGCCTTCGCCCATACCGTAGCCAGTCTTAGCGGCGTACCTGCCGCCGGGGGTCTGTGCATTGGTTGTCACACCCCCTTGAGGCGCTCCACCAGACAATGACTGAGCCGCACCCACGCCAAACCCACCCAGTCCACCAATCATGGCGGCTTTTTGCTTGCGCAAGTCTTCCTCTGATGCAGGTGTTGTCGTAGTTGTTCCAGCATCTGTACCTGCTGATGTGTCTTTGGGCGTCTCAGTAAACCCACCAAGATCTTTAATGTCTCTGACGTAATTAACGGTGCTCTCAGGCAGGGGTTTAGTTGGGTCAGAGAAGTACGGGTGGTCAGGGCCTGCGTTGTAACCAGCCACAGCCAGCACTGGATCATTGAACTTAATCAAGTTTTGGTTTAAGTACTGCAAGCCAGCATCAATGTTTTTGGAAGGGTTTTGCAAATCCTTTACCGAGTACTTCATCAGCTTGCCAGTGGAAGGCAAGACTTGCCACAGACCGATCTCACCGTCAGCGCCAACAGCGTTAGGGTCAAACTTGCTCTCACGATAAACCAAAGCCAAGCCAAGGCGAGGATCCATGCCTTTCTGCTTAGACTTTTCAATAATCTCGTCTGCAAATTTTCGTTGTGTTTCATCAAGAGTATCAAGAAACGCCATGGGTTTTTGTGGTTCAGCCATGATTACATTCCTATCTTTTTACGAAGATCATTACCAGCCGCTGGGTTAACAGCTCCACCTACACTGGGAGCTTTAACCTCACCAATACGCTCTAAACGAGTTCTGTAATCACCAAAAATACGATCAAAGTCTGGACTGTTTACATAGTCTTCGTATTGCTTACCAGTTCTGTACAGCTCTTGACCAAGCTTCTGCTCAAAGTTAGCCTTCTCACGCATGAACTGTAGCTTCTTGGTGTAAGCGTCTTTGGGATCCTTGAAGTTCGGGCCCATCGCATTGACCATCTGCTGTTCAAAGTTAGACACAGACGTTCCAGAACCCAAACCTTTACGCTGAGTAAACTGCCACATTGCCTCTACTTGACCTAACTCTGTCAGAGCATTGATTACGTTCTGATCTTGGGCAAAGTTTGTAACAATCTTGCGAACACTAGGCGCGTTGATGGCGTAAGGGCCAACCTTAATACCTTCATCAGCAATAGTACCAATTTGAGCCAAAAAGTCAGGCTTCTCAAGCACACCCAAAGCTTGTTCAATGCCTTTGGTATTTAACAGCTTACTAGCCCTGTCATACAAAGGAATCAACGACATAGCGGCTTTGGCAGAATCTTTGACTTCTTTGGTCTGTTCAACACGGTTTCTGGCAGTGGCTTCGGCTTCTACTTTTTTAGCGGCGGCGGCGGCTTCAGCTTCAGCAGTCGTTGGGCGACCAGCGGCATCGGTAGCAAGAGGAGCACCAGCAGGAGCGCCAACAACAGGCTTACCATTGACATCAATCTTGCCAGTGCGGAACATATCGATCCACTCTTTGCCCTGACCCTTAGACATGGCTCGACCAAACTGAGCATACTCGTTGGGCGTCATGTCAAATGTGCCAAACGGGGTGACAAATTTGGACTGCGTCTGACCCGGGATCGGGATGTCAAGGTACTTACCCGTTCCTGAGTCAAAAACAATACCGTTCTGTGAAATCTTGTAACGCTCTCTATCCGCTTGAATTGCTTTGGCTAAAGCATCTCCTACTTCTTTGTTTGCGGCGCTGATTCTAAAAATATCTTCGCCAGTAACTGGGCGCATTTCTTCAGCAGGTGCGGCAGGAGCACCCTCAGCAGGAACGGCTCCTGTAGGAGCGCCACCAGCGGGAGCACCGACTGCACCAGCAGGCTTAGGAAACAGTTTCCCAGCCATACTCATGGCTTTTTCTTTGTTACCCTGCTCTAAACCCATCTGGGCTAGTTGCATACGCATCTGAGCCGTTTCCATGGCGTTCTTTTGCTGACCTTGAGCGGCTTGACTTGCTAAACCAGCGGCAGATCCAAGAGACTCACCAAAGCCACCAGACTTTGTAGGAGCGGCAAAGCCTTGCGCCATAGCCAACAGCACTGGGTCAAACAGTTGATTCTCACGAGCGGCAAGAGCCGCCTTCAGATCAGCTTGAGACTTTCTAAAGTCCGCCTTATATTGTTCGTCATCTGGCTCGTCACCAGATAAATCAACAGGCTTTTTAAGTAAGCTTGATGGAAGTGCCATTTTTAATCCTTAATTTGGAACCCATTCGCCATCGACCCACTGACCGCCAGTTGGGTCTTCATCAGCAGATTGATCACCGACAATGGTTGTAGCAAAAGGATTTGAGATATTTGTTGGATCGGCACCAGTACCAAGCTTCTTCAGCAACAAGTTACCCCAACCAGAACCACCAGCGTTAAAACCACTAGCCAACAGAGTACCCAAGCTGGCAATCTGAGACAAGGGTGAGGGCTGGTACACGTCAGATGGGCCCTTATACGTCTGTGTCTGATTTGTAGGCACTGTGTACCCCTTCATCAACTGAGCAACATTTGTAGCCTGTGTAAGCGGTGCATTGATCTGAGACTGAGTGAACGCCTGCTCTAAAGCACCAAGGTCAGCACCAGTCTTTAAACCAGTGGTTGCGGCTTGTTGTTCAGCAGAACCTAAACCTGTCAGGGCGGCAGAAGATTGGTTCTGTAAACTAGCCTCTTTCATGGCGGCATCAAGTGCTGTGTTATAGCCAGCCATGCGTGTCTTGTTCTGCTCTTGCAGTAGACCAGTGTTCACATCACCCATGGTCTGACCCAAGGCGTTTGCATAACGAGTTCCACCCAAACCACCTGTGCCAACAAAGCCAGCTTTAAGCTGAGGCATCAAGTTACGTTGGACGTTTGTAGCACTTTGAGCACCCAAGCCACCAACCACTGCGTTTTCATAGGGGTTGTAGAACTTAGAGATGTCAGCTTGGCTAACGTCTGACCCAGCCTGACCAGCAGTAAGTGCGCTGTTCAAAGGATCTTGATAGCGCATAAGAGCTGTAGGAGCGTAACTAAATACGTCCTTTTGCTCTTGAGTTAATGGGGCAACATAAGGAGAACCAGCCGAAATCAAGCTTTCTTGAGTTGGCGCAGTAAGTTGTCCTGTTGCGGGATCAAGTGTGCCAAGAGCATTCTGACCTGTCTGAGACAGTTTGGTCAGGTAATTTGTGTAGTAGTCAGGCGTGGTAGACGCAGTCGTTTGCGTCTTGGTTACGTCTGGTGGGGCTTCCCCAGTAAATAGACTCATAGTGTGCTCCTTACCGTTTCTTTAGGTAATCTAATGGTGACTTCAATGCAGGCGGAGGCAATTCTTTACGCCCCTTAGACCGCGCTCTATCACGAATTGAATGCATCATTTCGTATAGTTTATCCGTTCCTGCCTTTGTTGAGCCATTTCCTAGTGCAGAAACCACGTCCGCAGGGAAAACAAACTCACCGTCAGCCAGCATGGCAGGGATGTCATCAGACTGCCCATCACCCTCACCAGCTACGTGCTTGCCGTCACGGAAGTCTTCACGACCTTTGTGCATGGCAGGAAGACCACCTTTAGCCGCCAAGAGTGGCAAAGCCATGCCGCCTTGAGCCATTAAAGGTTGGACATATCCACCTTGGGCAAACGTCTGCTCACCTTCGGTTTTTAAACCAAGGATGTCGTCAATGCTGGCAGGCTCTTCGCCGTAGTTGTACGTCTTCTTAGGTGGTGGCTCTTCGCCAACAGATCTAGCCGCCAAAATAGCCGCTAAACGGGGGTCTACGCCTTGTTGCATCATTTCTTCCTTTGCCATCTCTTGACGAGCTTTATTAAATTGCGCCAAGGGATCTTTAAAGCTGTCCTTGGTTATGTAGGTCTTGAGGAGTTGCTCTTTCAAAAACTCAGTCTTCTTACCTGACCCACCTTGAGCTGGTGTACCAGCTACAAAAGTAGATGTGGTTTTTGGAACATTGGTGGTAGTGGTGGTTTTAATTCCTGTTCCAGTCCCTGTGCCCGTACCAGTCCCTGTACCAGTTCCCGTACCAGTTCCCGTACCAGTAGATGTGCCTGTTCCTGTGGATGTACCAGTTCCTGTGCTTGTCCCTGTTCCAGTTGAAGTCCCTGTTCCAGTACCAGTTCCAGTACCAGTTCCAGTACCTGTCCCAGTTCCCGTTCCCGTTCCCGTTCCAGTCCCTGTACCTGTACCTGTACCTGTCCCCGTCCCCGTCCCTGTTCCAGTGCCCGTACCTGTGCCCGAGCCCGTCCCAGTTCTTTCATCTCCAATTCCAGTGCCTGTTCCCGTCCCTGTACCCGTGCCCGTTCCAGTACCCGTTCCAGTACCCGTTCCTGTCCCTGTGCCTGTGCCTGTACCTGTACCTGTACCAGTGCCCGTTCCCGTATTAGTGCCCGTTCCCGTGCTTGTCCCAGTTCCAGTTCCAGTTCCAGTTCCAGTTCCAGTTCCAGTACTTGTACTAGTTCCTGTATCTTTCCCTGTTTGCGTTCCCGTTTCTGTGCTTGTACCCGTACCAGTGCTTGTACCTGTTCCTGTGCTCGTACTTGTTCCAGTTCCAGTACTTGTTCCCGTTCCTGTACTTGTCCCTGTACTAGAACTTACGTTGGAGCTAACATTAGATGAAACATTAGAGCTTACGTTGGAAGATACATTGGAAGATACGTTTGAGCTTACGTTGGAACTAACATTTGAGCTTACGTTAGAGGATACGTTAGAGGATACATTTGAGCTTACGTTAGAGCTAACATTGGAGGATACATTGGAGCTAACGTTAGAGGCAATGTTTGAAGATACGTTAGAGCTTGCACCAGTACTGATGTTAGATGTGACGTTTGTAGTTGTAGAGCCACCACCAGTTCCTGATGTTTTGCCAGTAAGCGCTCTAGCGGCGGCAATGTCTGCGTCACTTACACCGTACGTAGCCTTAGCTTCAGCAATCGCTGTTTCAGATGGATTAGAAGCAAGGAACGCATTGATGTTGTTGTAATACGCATCAAGACTATTATTTGCTTTAGCCCACTCATAACCCTTGCTAGTTACTCCAGAAGATGCAGTGGTTGACGTAGAGGTCGGTGCAGAGGTTGACGTAGATCCAGACGCGGCGGAAGTGGATCCTGCTGTGCTTGATGAAGACTTGCTTCCAGAAGCTAACTGAGCCGCCGCATATGCATCAGCATTAGTAGCGCCAGCATTCTTAGAAGAGATGAATGCCGCTAAGCCAGCACTGTTGTTTACGCTTGAATTAGAAGTAGCATATTGTGCAAAATCTTCAGCAAAAAGTGCATCCATTTCAGCTTGCTGTGCTGGAGTTAACACTGTTTGTGTTTTGTCTTTTTTGGCTGTGATAACAATTGTGTCAATGTCTTGATTGACAGTAGGATCCGCCGCGGCTAGTTTTAATTGATTGAACTGCTCATCAGTAACATTGATACCAGCCGCTTTCAAAGACTCCTTGGTAGTGCTTTCATCTTTGATGAACTTAACGGTAGCCGCCATGGCTTTAGATTCTTGCTCTGTTGGCTTTTCCCCGCTGGGGCCTTTTGCAAAATACGCGGCAAGTGCAACAGCTCCGTGACCAATAATATCAATAAACAACGGCAAGAATTGAATTGCCGCTACTTGCGTTCCTTCCTGCCCTTGAATGCTTGCCATCGTGTCGGCAAACTTACTGACACTTGCTAGTTGCGTATCAGATAGGTTATTCAACGCAGTTGAGAAGTTGCTTGTTGCATCTAGCCCAGATATTGGTTGACCAAACGTACTGTTAGATCCACTGTCATACAAAGATTGCAAGTTGGTCAAAGTACCAGCGTCTAAAGCAGAGGTCTTTGTAGATGTACCTGTTGTTGATGTGCTAGTTGATGCTCCAGTGGTTGTGCTTGCCGCCGTGACTTTGGGGCCTCCAATCGTGGAGCTAAAGTTACTCCATGCGGCTTGTAGCTGATTTGGGTTGCCTGATTCAAAGGCGTTTTTAAGACCCAATGCAGAGGCGGCAAGCTTGGCATCTTTACTGCCAGTCAAGTCGCCCAAAGAGCTCATAAAGCCAGCGGCATCATTGTTTGCAAGAGCCAAGCCAGCGCTTGTGAGCTGTGCGGCTGTGGAGAACCCCCCGGGGACGCCCCCGAGCAAATTAGCACCAGCAGTAAACACCCCAGCCATGTCGCCTTTGTTGTAGGCATTCAAACCTGCGGCAATGTTTTTGGCTGTGTTGATTGGCACACCAGCAATGTTTGTGTACCCAAAACCACCAGCCGCATTTAATCCGCTAAGTATTGCGCCTGTGTAATTTCCTTGGCTTGCGGCATTTGCGGAATTGATGATCTGCCCCCAAGGGCCTATCAAGTTCAGCGCAAACGTACCAACTGGCGAGTTGATCAAGTTAGCAATTGCGCTATCTCCACCCTTGAGCGCCTTGTACTGTGCTTCCGTTAAAACGCCTGTAATTGGAGTTTGGTTCCATTCCAATCCAGAGCTAAACACTGGAGCGTAGACAGCGTAATAAGTCTTTCCATCTTGTCCTGTGAACGTGGTATAGGACTCAACAGTGGCTGGGTTTTGATACATCCCACCGCCATCTTCATCTCTCAAATAGAAAGGGGTGCCGTCTGAAGTGGTTGTTCTGGTTAATACATCGCCATCCGTGCCAGTGGTTCCGTAGATGATGGAGGGCCACGTTCCCACGCCAGTACCTGTTCCTGTGGATGTACCAGTTGATTTACCAGTTGATGTGCCTGTTGACGTACTTATACCTGTTGCACCTGTTTTTGCAGGCAAGCTTGCATAAGCGGCATTGACTTGATCTGCGGTAATCCCAACAGTAGCGGCGGCGGCAATGATGTCTGCTTTACTAGCGTAAGGATCCGCGGCAAGCGCATCAACCAACGCTTGATTTACTTCAGTCTGCGTAAATGTTTTGGTTGCAGTTGTATCTAGAGCTGATAAACCACTTGTTGTATCTGCACCAGTTCCGCCTGTACTTGTGGTTACGCCTGTGGTTACAGTAGGGGTTTCAACAGTCTTGATACCCTGACTGAGCACCCAATTCATAGTTGAATCATCAAGACCATAGTGAGCTTTGATGTCTGCCGCTGATAAGCCTGAGCTTGCAATAAGACCATTGGTAGCGGCGTAGTTACCACTATTCCATGCGGCTGTAATTGCATCAAAAGGGTCAGTAACTGGTGCTGTAACAATAGGCGTCTCAACAACTGGGGTGGTTACAGCAGGCGTAGTTACGGTAGAAGTGGTAACGGCAGGAGTGGTTACGGCAGAAGTAATAGGTAAACCACCTGTTGCAGTAGTGCTAGTTACAGCAGGTGTTTCTACTGAGCCAGTGGTGTCAACTGTTGATAACCCACCAGTGGTGGTAGGAGTGGTAACGGTAGAAGGTAAACCCGTAACAGCAGTGTTTGTTGGGGTTGTAACTACGGGAATATCAGAAGTAGACGTGTCTTCAAGAACGGTATTTTTACCACCTGTAACCGAAGAAAGACCACCACTTGGAGCGGTGACAACTGGTTCAGGTACTACTGGAGCTACAACTTCATATCGAGAAGTTACGTCTGCAACGTCTGCACCAGTTGCTCTGGCAATATCAGAAGGGCTCAAGCCAAACTGATCCATGGTTGCGGCAATGGTGGCATCATCCGCATTAGGATTAGCCAAAAACCAGTCAAATATTTGTTGGTCTGAAATCGCCATGTTCAATTTACCGCTGGATTAACTGCGTTGACAAGAGCTTCAGCCCATTCTTGCCAGTCCGAGTAGATGTAGGGGCCGGGGATGCCCTCGTTCGTGAACACATCAATAGCCTTAAGCCCAGACGCCCACTCTTTCCAATCCGTATGCTCGTTTGGAATGGCAAGCTGTTGCACCGCATACAGCTCGCACATAAGCGAAGCCCACGACTCAAAGGTGTGATACCTTGGGTCGTAGACCTGTGCTGGGTTGAGGATGTTTGCCATTAGTAAGGTCTCACATCACCTGTATCCGCGTCTAACAGGAGTTTACCAAGCTGGTAGTTACCGCCAGTCACGTTAGATACAAACTTTAATCTCAATTCACGGCGCTGTTCACGCATGTCAATCTTGCCTGTGGATGACGTAAACGTATACGCTGAAGAGGTTACGTCTTCAGATTGGGCAAATGGTCGTCCAGTTACGTACAGCTCCATGACTCCACTTTGAATAAAGTCAGGCTCAACACGTTCTAAACGTAGCCACTTGTTCTCGCCAACAGCGCTCGGCGCCGAAGGCCCACCAGCGACCAAACCTAAGTCACTTGTTTCAAAGTAAGACTCAATCGCTGTGGCAAGCGCACCTGTAACCTTGTCCGTACCAACTTCATTTTGATACAAAGACACAAAACTCATCAAAGTGTTTACTGTCAAGACAAAGCCTGCACCACCTGTAATTGTGGCAGACAAGGTATTTCCAACTACGTAATTTATGCCATGACCGTTGATTACCACAGCAGTCACAACATTACCCGCAACCGTGATATTGGCAGTAGCACCTGTACCTGAACCACCAGTCAAAGGTGTGTTGTTGTACGTGCCATTTGTATAGCCAGCGCCAGCGTTAGTAATCGTGGCAGTCAGAATGCCGCCTGTAGCGTTGACATTCCAGTCCGCGGCTATTGGGTAATGGAAAACTTGAGAGAAGTAACCAGCAGAACGCTGAGATCCTGAAGCTTCACCTGCGTCATACCAGATATTCTCGCGCACGTTGTAGATGATCGCATCCGTACATTCAGTTGCGTCACCTCGTGGGTAGAACCACCATATCTCACCAAAACGAGGAACCTTAGATACCCAAACCTTTTCGCGCTGGGCGTAGTTCAGGTTATCAAAGAAGTAGTTCTGATTGAATGTGTTTGGGATTTCCTTCACAACACCGTTGTAGAGCAGGAATCGGTCAACACCACACCAGTAGTAGATACCGTCGTACTCAATCACAGACTGAGAAGACAGAATAGATGACTGGGAAGAGATCAAGTCATAGCGCCAATATTGAGGGGGAGTACCAGCACCACCGATGTATGACACGCGAATCAGTGAATCAAGGCTCCAAAACAGCCCAGAAGGCGCGTTAGAGCCGCCTCGCACTGGTAGCCCTTGGACAATCTTTCCTGTGGCTACAGACACCTCATTTGCGTCCGCAGAGACCCAATCGTTGGTGTTTCCTGCTGAGCAGTTCTTGATCAATCCGCTATTTCCGTACACAAACACATACGGATGCAGGGTAACCACGCCACCAGAAACCGAAATTTGATTGTCAAACGTAATTGTGGAAGCACCAGAGGTCGTCGCGGCGTTTGAGATCACCACATCTTGGATCTGACCCATTGTGAAGACCAAGCCAGTAGTTGTTCCAGCCGTCGTCACAATTGCCGCACCGCCAGAAGAGGCAGACAGCGTAAATGTGGTCGAATAATTTGTGGCAATGATGAAGTACGTCACGCCAGAGGTGATGCCTGTCGCTGTACCTGTAGAAGTGCCAGAAACAGCAACGGTTTGACCAATATAAAGCCCTGTCGTGGCTGTGCAAGAACACTGACCAGCAATACCAGTCACCGCTACGGCGTTCAATACTGGAACTCTAAGGTTAGCTGAGACAACAGTCGTGTTGGCTGGGATACCAGTTCCAGTAATAGACTGACCAGCGCCAATCAAAAGGCTCTGTGTTGACAGATACATGGTCGTGGTACTGTTCAAGTAAACGGACTCTGTAAACACGCCAATTGCGCTCATGGTAGTGCCAGTGACAGCGCCACCCAAAACAGGGGTGTTGACGTTGTTGTCAATGAG
>Ga0114978_10004924_pt1 | contig 10727 bp, 22 predicted proteins | sample S_140212_EF_Meta_FD_87027 | JGI IMG/M metagenome (GOLD analysis project Ga0114978, IMG submission 87027) | Freshwater microbial communities from Lake Simoncouche, Canada to study carbon cycling - S_140212_EF_MetaG | ecosystem: Environmental > Aquatic > Freshwater > Lake | place: Lake...
CAAAAGATCACGGCACAAACAGATCTTATAACATCTGCACGTACTGTGCTTAAACAGATGGATGACTCTGTCAACCAAGCATTGGGTAGGGGTGCCGGTACAGTGGCCGCCAATGCCACTGCGGCACAGCAACAGGCCGCAACTGCCGCGGCAGAGCGCAACACTAATCAAGCGGCAAACCTACGTAGGACACAGGCCAAAGAACGTGATACACAACAGGCCATTATCAATAAGTCACAGGAAACAATACAGAAGCTGAGAGAAGAACGTGCGCCTATTGCGGCACAGGCACGTACACTTGAAGCTGAAGTTGGTCCTATCAAGTATGTGGCTGAATTGATTTGGGGCGGAGATGCTAAGAGTCACTTTGATTCTGCTGTGCGCTTCTTGATCATCACACTTATCTTTGTGTTTGATCCCCTGGCTGTGTTGTTGGTGATTGCAGCCAACATGAACATGAAGTGGAACAGAGAAGAAAAGGCAGTAAATGATCAAATCACTGATTCAGTTACTGCTACTCCAGATGTTGTCAACCCACAAATAACAGATGCGGTGACACAGGCCAATCTCGGACATCTAGATGTCAAGTCAACAGTTGAAACAGAGATGGCACCCCCGGCTGAGGCAAAGGAGCCGGAAGCGGAAACTGTGCCCGTCCCTTTCGTGGAAAGGCCAAAAGATCCCCCTAAGGAGATGCTTTGGCCCAAAGCAAAGATACATGATATAAAGTCCAAGGTTGAAGTTGAACTGGGCAAAAAGAGCAAAACCAAGGTTGACAACAACGTAGATAAATCTATAATAGACACAATAGATGGTTTACCCGAGGACGATTTGAAAGAAGTTTTATCTAACGCCGATGACGAAACACTACAGCAGGTATATGCTCGCATAGTGGAACAGAATCGCGAAGACGATCCATTTAGCCGACGCCAAAATGCAGGTGGCCCTCCAGGTTTTACTCCACCTCCACGTGACACGATTAAAAAAGGTTAATGGTTAATGTCTGACACATCCGCAGTTTATGTCACACCGCCCACGGTGTATATGCCCAGCACCGGTCTTCGATTCAGTCTAATTAGCACTGACGAAGACTGGATCAAAGAAACAAGTGATGCCTTGGAAAAAGGTTTCCATACCAAACTCACCTTCTACCACATTGAAGGCCCTGAAACTCCAGAAGATATCGTATGGCACTTGCTGTATCTTCCATATTCAGATTTCGTGTTGTTTGATGCCAACAATCTAACAGTGGCACAGAGCATGATTGGATCAGCCCATGTAGAACAAAGCAATGTTTGGTGGCATGTCACAGACGATACCGAAGAAACATTGCAAACCCTACTCACTGCTATTGCCGCTCGTACATACGACGAAATAGATACATTTCTCGAATCGATCAAGGAAAGAAGTAATGGTTGAATCCAAGAAGGTGTTAGCATGCAGTTTCTGCGCGAAGCCTAGAGACGAAGTAAAAAAACTAGTAGCAGGTGATTCGGCATTTATATGCGACGAGTGTATCACACTATGTCATGACATCATCAAAGACATTCCAAAAAATAAAGAAGGACTGGTAGACAAGACCCCAGAAGCTATCAAGGCTTTCCTGGACAGATATGTGATCGGTCAAGACTATGCCAAGAAGGTACTTGCAGTAGGTGTGTACAATCACTTCAAGCGCATCTCTGGAACTGCTGACACTGAAATCGACAAGAGCAACATACTCATGCTTGGCCCAACTGGCTCTGGCAAGACCTTGCTGGCCAAGACTGTGGCACGATTGCTTGATGTACCTTTTGCGGTAGCAGATGCAACTAGTCTTACAGAATCTGGCTATGTTGGCGATGATGTTGAAAGCGTGATACATCGACTGATCATTGCTGCCGAAGGTGATGTCAAGAAAGCCGAACGCGGTATCATCTATCTTGATGAGTTTGACAAGAAAGCTCGCAAGGGCGGTGAGAATACCAGCATCACACGTGATGTCAGCGGCGAAGGTGTACAGCAAGCCCTGCTGAAGATCATCGAAGGAACAGAATGTAAAGTTCCTCCGGCAGGCGGCCGCAAGCATCCAGGTCAAGACATGCTCACTGTGAACACAACCAACATACTGTTCATCCTTGGCGGTGCGTTTGTTGGGCTGGATGAAATTGTAACCAAACGAAGGGCAGGTAAGACAGGTATTGGATTTGCCGCCAGTCTTAAAAATGAATCAGATTCTGATGGCTGGGAGCAAGATGTGCGTCCAGAAGACCTTCACATGTATGGTGTGATTCCTGAACTGGTGGGAAGACTACCCAATGTGGTTGGTCTCAAGGCCTTGACTGAAGAAGATCTTGTACGTGCAATGAACGTTCCAGAAAATTCCATTGAAAAACAGATGTGCAGTTTGTTTAGGATTGATGGAGTAGAACTAGAACTAACGCAACCTGCTAGACTAGCAGTTGCTAAGGAATGCCTCGATCGTGGTACTGGCGCACGAGGACTTAGAAGTGTCTTGGAAAAGGCATTGCTAGAAACACAGTACCGATTGCCCACACTGGCCAAAGAAGGCGCACTGAGGATAATCGTAGACGACGATGTAATTAACGGTAAAAAGGAACCCATGATCATATACGGAGAGGCTCGAGTGAAAACCACCACGCGAGATAATGTGGCTTAATATGGCTAGACAACTACAACCTGTCAGGAAAGACCTTCCTGTACACAATGAAGGCATTCGTGCTTGGAAGTTGCGAGTAGTCGCAATCACAGAAGACGGTGAAAAAAACTTAGGTATCCTTGACACAAGAGATGCACTAAGGATGGCACAAGAACAAGGTTTGGATCTTGTGGTCATCAACCCTCAGGTAGATCCTCCTGTAGCAAAGATCATGGACATGGGCAAATGGCTTTATCAAAAGTCAAAAGCCGAAAAAGAGAAACGTGCCGCTGAACGCAACCGCGGTGGCGAAGTACACGAGTTAACAATGCGCCCAGGCATTGATGATCACGACCTGGGCGTTAAAATCAAGAAGATCCAGGAATGGGTAGAAAACGGTGATCGTGTGAAGATCACAATACGTTTCCGCGGACGCGAAAACAGTCGCGCAGGAGATTTGGGTAAAGACCTTATTGAAAAAATCATTACTCAAAGCGGTGCCCAACGAGAGGGTAGAGAAGAACTCAATGGTAACCGGATGAGTCTTCTTCTTGGACGAGCAAAGACAGCGAGCAAGTAAATGGCCAGAGAGTATAGACCAAAACAATTAACTGGATTACGCATTGAAGTCAAAGAAAATGAACCTTTTGCAAAAGCACTATCTCGGTTCAAGCGCAAAGTAAATGATTCTGGTATTCTCAAAGAAGTGCAGGAAAAACAATTCTATGTCAAACCCAGTATCCGTCGCAAGGAAGCGGCCAAGGCAGCTAAGAAACGGTGGAAGAAATATGTTGACAGTCAGTCACTGAAGTAATATAATACACACATACTAAGGAGGCCATAATGGCAACGTGGAAACTTTCAAACCTGGAAAAAAAGAGTTGTATTGAACAGGAGTTTTGGCGCCACCCAGATTACGAACAGCCCATTGTTAAAGAAGTAGGTTGGCGCTGGGGGACATTTTATTGTGAAAGTGATGAGAAGCCAGACATTGATTTAGCCAATCCAGACGGCTTCAGCGTGTATGACAGCGAATATGATTGGCAACTGGATAGCATGGACGATGGATGCTGGGAAGATATCACCTACCCAGATGACATGCCAGAAGAAGAGCAAGAGCGTTTGCAAGAACTCTGGGATGAAGATTCCTATAGTGCTTGGGAAGAAGCTGGCCTTTACAACGACGATACTGAAGTAACCCTGGTCGGCGAACTATCTCTTGAGGAAGAATGATGAATAGAAAAATGTGGCTAGCACTGGCAACACTTGGTGTTGCAACCACGGCACTTTTGATTGGTGTCAACAGTCAGATCACTGACGCAGTAACACAGTTACCGAATCCCAACATTGAACGATCTGATCGTATCAATGGTGAGGTTCCTCCAAACAAGCCCAGCAAGACCATGTTTGAGTCTCGCTTGCTTACTAAAGATATACTAGATGCACGAGGCAAGCCAACAGGTTGGGTCATCGTGACTTCGCGCAGTGTGCGTGATCAAGGCACACGTAGTCCTATCCATGTGCATCCGCATGGTGGGCAGACTTGTGTAGTATCAGGTGAAATGAGCTTGTATCTGGAAGGTGAAACTACCATCCAAAAAGCTGGCCCAGGCGACTGCTATTGGATGCCAGCTGGACGCAGGATGAGCGGAGTTAACTCAGCAGATAGCCGTACTATCATGATTGACACATTTGTTGTGCCCAAGGGCGAGCAAGTCTGGATTGTAGTTGAGCCTGGCATGGAAGACGCCCAGAATCAATTTGACAAGCTATTTCACACCCATTAATGACTAGGAAGCACTTGACATAAAACTCAAGATAATAAATAATAGCGTAGAGTGCCGAAGACGGGCTCTACCGAATGATGTGTCTACCCAGAACATCATTCCGTTACTCGCTTAAAAGGAGAAACATCATGGGTAATAACTTTAATCTCACACCTTACTATCACAGCTTTGTAGGCATCGATCGCCTGTTCAACGAGCTTAATCGTTTCATTGACGAACCCAAGACTGCATCAGGGTATCCGCCATGCAACGTGATCCGCACAGCAGAAGATCACTATGTGATCGAACTTGCAGTTGCAGGGTTTGCTCAGACAGATATTGATATGCATGTCAAGGATGGTATTCTCACAGTAGAAGCCTCCAAGAAGGATGCAGACGAGCGTGAGTACCTCCACAAGGGAATTGGAACACGTGCTTTTTCAAGGACATTCCGATTGGCCGATCATATGGAAGTACAAGGTGCAGACCTTCGCAATGGAATGCTCACTGTGACACTTGAAAGAGCTGTTCCAGAAGAAGCCAAGCCCAAGCGTATTGTTATCGCAGCCAGCTAATGGCTAATGTAATGGGGGAAATCCTTCCCCCATTACTATACACAGGAAAACACAAATGAGCACCGTTGATACCGAAGTCCATACACAGCAAAAAGAACGCACCAAGCGCGGCCCAAAAGAGCCCGGACGCTTTGCTGTGATTTTCCACAATGATGACATGACTCCTATGGAATTTGTCATGCAAGTACTAGAGGCAATATTCCATCACAATCACGAAAAAGCCACAGAGCTGACCATAAAAGTACACAACGATGGTCGTGCGGCTGTGGGTGTATATTCACTGGAAGTAGCCGAGCAGAAATCTGGGGAAACTATCACCATTGCACGGAACAATGGGTTTCCGCTGGCAGTCACAGTAGAGCCAGAATAACACCCATGTTAACTCACTATAAATCTTGGCTCTGCTGATAAGTATATTAGAAAGCAAGAGATCATTATAGGGGGTTTTTATGGTAAAGAAATCCGAGATTGAAAAACGCAAACGAGGTATACAACGCCTGCGCAAACTAGCCGAACACGGGCTCAAAGATGGTATATTTTGGAAGCCAGATGCACGTTACGCTGAACAGGTCTATAATGCATTGAACCGAACCATATTCAAAGGACAGCTTTCTCGACCAAAAATAGTCATTCGCAACTACAAGGAAAACTTCTGGGGCGAATGTGAAGGCATGTACGTAGACGGCAAACCTGTTTGTAGGATCATACGCATGCATCGTTGGTTACCCAACAGCAAAACATTCATACGTGTGATGGCTCATGAAATGGTACATCAATGGGAATTTGAAAAAGGCCCATACCATCGCATGACACATGGCAAAAGAACATTCTATTCATGGAAACCTGAATGCGCTCGTTGGGGAATAAATCTCACTTGACAAACACTCTGATATCAGGTATAATGCTACAATGAATAATGACACAAAAAACATCATCTTTGATCTAGGCAACAAACTATCAAATCGTGTGGCCAGCCTACAAAACGATATTGAAGCCAGATCACAGCAAGTCAACGATCTACGGGCCATCATGTTCCAAGCAGCCACAGCACTAAGAGAATTAGATGCTGAAAAACATGCCACAGTTATCGCCATGCTGGAACTGCCCAATCGTAACTGTGACGGAGCAGGATGTAGTCATGCTCAATTGCTTGAACGCAATTTAGACGAGCAGGCCGAGCAGATTCGCAGCCTAGAGTCCCAGTTGTACGAATACGAAAATGTTACAATGACATTGGCCAATCAAATGGGTGTAAATCCGTTTGATGAAGAAGATTACAAGGATAGTGGGTGCTGTCCCAGGATCATTCCTAATTCGGACGAATCAGCTGTCAACTAAAGCGATCTCCTAGGCGTTATTAGTATATGCAAGACAATATTGTCAAGCATAAGTTTCTAACCCAAGGAGATATACATGAAACTCGTATCCGCACTCATCGCATCTGTATTCGCAGTAACAGCTTTCGCCGCAGAACCTGCTAAGGAAGCACCAAAGGCCGCTCCTGCTGCCGCACCAGCTGCCAGCGCACCTGCCAAGACCGAAGTTAAGAAGGACGAAAAGAAGCCTGCTAAAAGCAAAGCAGATCAGCCTGCTAAGAAAGACGCACCAAAAGCAGACGCAAAGCCAGCTAGTCCAGCCGCAAAATAAACTAGACGATAATGATGACCTCATAATAGACGATGAGGTCACATTTGGACGTAATCGACAAGCTGAACATTTTGGTAAGGTAGTAGATGAAGATCCAATACTATCCGACTATGTGAAGTTTAGATTATGGCTAGCTAGAAGATTAGCATTACAAGCGTACGAAAAAGCCTGGGCCCAAAAAGCCTAGGCTTTTTTATAAGGATCATTCAATGCGTATTCATCGCCTAATTCTAAAAGTAGTTTGGCCAAGGAGGCCGCCGGTTCTTGTTGTTGTATCTGAGACATTCGTTCTACTGGATTTTTAGTAACAGCGTGACACCACTTGTATAATTCGCTTTCCGGATAAAGGTTAGTCAAGATATTCCACCACTTGGTTGGCATCATGTCTAAGATAACATGCACTCTGAGATCATTCCCGTTGTTGAATGATCTATGCAGTTTAAGATTGTTAAACAAATAGACTCCATACTTTTCCAAGTGCTGGCTAGTGTTTTCAACTTGAAGCTTTGCGCCAGGATTGGTAATAACAGGAATATGCATGCGATGACTAAAACGATGAAACACACGCGGATCTCTATGCATTCCTTGTTTTTCTTCTCCTGGACATATTGAAATTTCTCCCTTGACAAATCTATAATCTGGATAAAAAGATTGAACTTGTGCTAAGATTGGCATGGTCAGCTCTCTCAAAGCAATATCATCTTCGTCAAGTCTAGCTGGATTAGTTTTTGCAAGTATCTCTTGATGTGATCCATCATCAAAATGATGGTAATATATCACATAAGAACCTATAAGCGGACCTTGTCTATGTAGATGTGGTTTGTTCCAATTATGATTACGCAATTCTGATTCAAGATTTATCACGTCAATTGAATCAATGTTTATTTTGTGTGTTAGTTCAATGTCATTGTCAATCCACATTTCTTTCCCCCCAGCCTGATTCTTCTTCTAGTTGTTTCCAGTCTGTAACTTCGGGCCATTCTTCTCTGGGTGGTCTTTGCTTTGTACCATCCCATGTGGTCCAGTCTTCTCTACAGTTCCAGTTTTTGGTATAAGGTTTGAGTGCAGTTTTCAACACATCAAACAGCATGATGATCCTAAAGTCCGATCCCCTATGAGCGGTACCGTGCAATACTGACCCGTCATCAAATCCAAATATTTCCTTTTCTTTCCATGCATGCTGTTCGCCTTGTATATCGAACACACAATATGGATCTGCTTTGAAGCATAGGTGCAAGCGTAGATATCTGCGATCTAATCCCCAATGGTGGCTGAGTGTGGTACCTGGATGCATGACATTAAATGTAACAGCACCAATAGCATCAAAGTTGTCGTTCAGCCAATCTCGTAAGAATGGCATCTGTTTCAGTCGTGTGTGATATATTCTACGTTGTTCTTGTTCTCCCCAGACCATGTCTCTTTTTTCAGCATCATCTAGTAGACTCTTACGAAGGAATACCGGAATGGCTTTGAAATTGCCAAAGTACAAGGGAGCACCATTAAATGACATGCTTTGTCTGTTGAGCTTTTTGCCCATTTCCATGCTCCAATTTAGCGCAGGGTTTTCACCACCAGAGTCTTTGATATGCTGTTCAAATCGCAACAGATCGTAGAATTCATTCTTCACAGTTTCGTAGTTGAGTTCCAGCGGGTCTGTGATTGGATTGGGATTGAAATACATATAGTGGCTTGGATGGTTTGACATATGGTTCCTCTATAGGTATTTAATCATGCTGATAAAACACCTGGTTGACTTTCAGCAGAGTCTTAGCTATACTGCATTGCAACATAAATACATCAGTAGAAACCATTACACGTTTCTGCTAGTTGGTGCTCACGAGGGGCCAACGATTACTGCTCGCTTAAAAGGAGAGACACATGAGTGATTTTATCACAAACTTATTGGAACGTCTAGCAGAGATGTTTCCAAAGCAAAACTACCAATCAAAACTAGAAGAATATCTAGCAAGCAAGAACATCAAGGACACATGCGATCTAGACAACTGGATCACACGTTATCATAGAGAAGAAGAGAGGAATCAATTATGGACATGATCAAAACTATCTTATTTGCACCATTTAAGGCTGTGTGGTTTTTCTTCCAGGCAATTGAGGATGCACGTGCTCTTCAGGATGAGTATACCAGGAAGACAGGAAGATTTAATTGATCCTGATCAGGTGATACAATCTGTATGCTATTGAAAGGGCCATTACGGCCCTTTTCTTTTGGGCAATGCTCTTGACTATTCAGTTGAGTTCTGCTACAATTACAAAATGTAAATTTCTTTAGAGGTGGGTTATGTTTGAAAATGGACTGAACAGATATCGCATGTTCTTTAGGCAGAGCTTTCAAAGCGGTGCCAGGATGACATCTTTCATAGTGCTGGGAACTTTCGTAGGAACCTGCGTGGCCAAAACACTGGTTGATCTACTGGCTGGAATGGTAGACAACTCCACTCCGCGGGAGGCATTGTTCTTCCTGGTAGCAGGTGTGGCATTGTGGACCGTGATGGTGTTCATGCTCACTGCTGTGATTGCATACGACCGATACAAGAACGACCAAAGGCAATTCCGCAAAGAAGTGGGATTCTCAGAATAAGGAAAACAAATGACTTATGTAGTCAATGACGGTTGTATCAAGTGCAAGTATACTGATTGCGTCAGCGTGTGTCCTGTGGACTGTTTTTACGAAGGTGAAAACATGTTGGTGATCAACCCAGACGAATGTATTGATTGTGGAGTGTGTGTGCCTGAATGTCCAGCTGAAGCGATCCAAGCAGACAGTGATACAGGCGCAGACAAGTGGATCAAGTTGAATGCAGAATTTTCCAAGACATGGCCACAGATCTACAAGCAAATTGATCCGCCAGCAGATGCAGACCGTTGGTTGGGTGTGCCTGGCAAGTACCCGAGCGAATTCTCGGAGAAGCCTGGCCAAGGCAGCTGAACGAATGCGCAAGGCTGATTATCACATCAAGGTCTATGAGAAGGTAGAGTTACCCAAGCGCAAGATCAGACTGCGAGTGATAATGCAAGATCCTGATAACACAGAAGGATGGGCGCCTGCCGCACCAGAATACCTGGTTGAAGAAATGGCACAGTGGTGCAAAGATACAGGGTGTGGCCGGCGCACAGCATATGACATATTTGAATTCCGCAACGAGCATGCCGCGATGATGTTCAAGCTGAGGTGGATGTGAACTTAGAAGACCAAATCGCAGAAAATCTCAGCAAGGAAATAGCAAGAGAAATTGACAAAGAAATCTTGTGGGGCATGCTACATGGCATAGGTTGGATCAGGGTAACCTTGCCCAGCTTTGTAGATAATAACCATGCAGTTGATATTACCTATTGGTTAGAAGAAAACTGCAAAGGCCGGGTTGAACGAAATGGCAGCGACTTCCTGTTTGAACGCGGCGAGGATGCTGTGATCTTTACGCTAAGGTGGATGGGTTGAATTTTGGTTATGACTTTGCAGGAGAGTGCTATTGGTCGCCAACCATACGCAAGTTCGTTGACAGCAAGACGCTATGGTGTTATGCTGAAAATATCGCACCTTTCAAGCGTCCTTATCCGGGGTTTGAATATCTTGAAGAATGGCTGTTGGTAAATTGTCCTGGTGCAACATACGAAAGATTATACAACGATGGCAGTCCTGTATTACAAGTGCGCTTTGCTGATGAACAACAAGCGTTTTGGTTTACGTTAATGAGTGACGTTGAATGAATACTGCTACACTTGAAACTTCCCCAGATGACACACAGTGGTATGCTATCCCCATCAGGGAAATATCATCGCCGCAGAGGAAGTTTATAGAGATTGATCAGTGGTGTACAGAAATGTTTGGACAGGGTATTGTTTCATCAAAACACTTTCCAAACATGGCAACTCTAGAAAATTACAACGACGAAGGGCGTTGGGGAATATTTGCTGGACGTATATTTTTCCGGCATCGCGGAGACATGTTGATGTTTATGATGAGGTGGTCATGAATGATTGGGACGCTTGGTCATTTAATACGATCAGCATAATAGTTGAAGGTCATCTAAAATCTAGCGAAGCCAAATCCTGGTGCCATGAAAACATCGGTAAAGATTGGTG
>Ga0114978_10004926_pt1 | contig 10726 bp, 13 predicted proteins | sample S_140212_EF_Meta_FD_87027 | JGI IMG/M metagenome (GOLD analysis project Ga0114978, IMG submission 87027) | Freshwater microbial communities from Lake Simoncouche, Canada to study carbon cycling - S_140212_EF_MetaG | ecosystem: Environmental > Aquatic > Freshwater > Lake | place: Lake...
AAATGGCTCACGACATGGTATAAAATGGAGTGGATCTGCATGGTTTGTTGGATGTAATAATGGTGTAGTAACTTCACCAAATGGTGTAAATTGGACAATATTATCATCCGTTTCTCAAATATGTAATAATGGCACAGACGCAATTGGTTAATTAATTCCTTTTAGACCGCTGAACATTTCAAACCGGCAGTTAGCCTAATAGTGTATTTCTCAAAAGGGGTCTCCAATCAAACCTTTCGCTAGCCTTCATTCTCAAATAAATATCTACAACAGTAAATACAGTGTCCGTTTTAAATGTTCAAGGGTCTAAATAGTAATTAGATGATGCCCTATTGATGACAAAAAGTGCAGTATAGAATGATAGTACAGACCTCTAATAGGTACTGGATCGTAGCAATATTGCTTTGTAAAATATCCATAATAGAATAAAAATCCAACTGTCACGAATGTTGTAAAAATAGAGATAATACGTACAAAAGACATGTATTTATATTTCATATAAAATAAATTACCTCCGTATAATATTACCAGCATAATAGCCATTTTATCAACGTAAAAAAATATATCTGAATAATATGTATGATATAGTATAGATGTTATACATAAGAATGTAAATAAAAAACAATATGTATAATAGTTACAATAATAGGTAAGAAGGGCGTTTGTTAAAAATAGACAAGAAGAAAAATAGGTTGGATCCACAGGTGTAAGCGCTTCACGATCATTTGACCATCTTTTTAATAAATCAAGTGGGTTATCACAGTTGAAACAAAGAAAAGGACTTGTCTTACTTATGTTGAACTTGTATATATCAGGTATAGTTACGATTTTTTCGTTACATGGTTCTACATATTGCATTACTATTGATTGTATGAATCATACTCTTAGACCGCTGAACATTTCAAACCGGCACTTTATAAATATATTTAATATTTGTAGATGGTGGTAATTCTATTGATATAACGTATGAAATGTTTTGCACGTTCCTTTTTTTGCTGAGAGACCCACACTTTTTGGTTTAAACCCTTTTAATCTTAGCGAATCTATTAATTTATTTCTATTTGACATACCCTTTATTTTAAGAGCCGTAAAACCTTTCCCATAAACAACGTAACAACGTTCTTCAAAAGACATGATACTTTATTATATAATATTATAGTAGAAATAAATATTATAATTTTCTAAAATGACACTAATTCTTTTAAAACATACCAAAAGTGATTTTCTTATTTATCTTGCGTATCGTATGATAAGGGGACAGGAATCAGAGATAGTTTTACTCAATGATATGTTAAAAAGTCCTTTACTTTTAGTGCCGGTTTGAAATGTTTGTCAGTCTAAATGAAAATGGCTCAGTATTAGTAAATTCAAAATATGATGTATGTTTTCCACATGATACACTCGATAACAGAGATAAATATATTAGAAGGATGGAAAGATTGAAGAAAATAATACTGAATAAAGATAATTTTATTTATTTTGTGTATATATCAGTTTCATCGCCAACAGATGGTAATTACACTTTGGATGGAATCGAACCTATTATGAATATATTGAAAAAATAAATAGTATTATCAAAAAAATTAGAAGCAATTATAGAATATTTGTATTTGATACAAATAAGCCATCCGATTGTCAGCCATCGGATGTTTTACATATTCAATATTATGATATTAAGAAAAGAAAAATTTGGACGGAACTAATCCCAGAGTTATTTTGTATATGTAATGATTTAATTGATACTGGAATTATGAAGCATTCCGTTCAAACCATAGCATATACGTAGAACTCCCATACATCGGACCAGGAATAGAATGACATGATTCGTCGTCATACAATGACCACGCACCATTTGCCAATGATTTACACTGGGCGGTATAATGCCCGCCGCCCGCACCACCGTGATGGTCGACAATTGAATTAAGGCGATAGGTCATTTGGCTGACACGCTCTGGGCTTTCATCAGAGAAGAGGCTTTTGAAGGAAACATCGCCGCTTATTCCTTCCATCGGCGTATTGATTTTCCTGCCATCGGGCGTAAACCGCTTGAGAACGACTACTGTATAGACAGGAAGTCTCCATATATAGCAGCGCCGAACCGCATTTTGTCGTCCAGGGCGACAGTGTTCACAGTCATACCCTGGAATCGTTTCAGGTTTGAACTCCTCCTGTAGCATATCCAATAGGGGTACATTGCCTCCATTTGTAGGAACAACGCCCTTTAGTGCGGTGAAGGGCTCCCAGCGGTGCGACTTATTTTTACAGTTCTCACATTCAATAACAAAGTGCATTAGCCCGTAATAGAGGTCAACAAGAGGGCTGTATTTATTATGAAACTCCTGTTTCCACACATCTAGTGCCTTATATATGCGTATTTCCTGTTCGCTGGTAGGTGGTGGGCGACTGATTTTCATATTGACTTCCTGTGAGAGCGACTCGTGAACAATATCCAGAATACAGAGGTAGAATTCATAGCTATCATGGGGCATTTTAACAATGAGATGTTCAAATCCTGAGTCTTGAACGCTGTTCGTAAATTCTTTCCAAAAGCCGGCAGGGCGGACACTTTGCCCTTTTTTACACGCCTGGAGAAGACGAACAATGTCTGCGAACTCGGATGTAAATTTCTGTTGCCGAGCCCTTAAAGGTGTGCCCTTCTTCTTGAAGAGTGTGACATAGCGTTCCTCACTGAAAAGCTGGGGGATTTTAGTACAGTGTCGAAAGCATTGTATGACCGAGTTCGCATAACAGGTCGCCCCCATGTTTACAATACCTCCTAAAGATTGTAGATCTGTCATAGTTAGATGTGGTCAAATGGCGCAGCTACGCCTCAGTTCAATTTTGGTGGCGCCCCATCACCATTTTTGCCCTATGGAAATTCTCTCATTTTAAATGAAATTCATACGCATTTTCCAGCCCTATTGTATGATAATACGCGGTTTCGAAGTCTTCCCGATGTATTTAATTATATTAACTTGAGACTCCATCAGAGGTTTGATACATTTACATCAATGGGGCAAGCCTATCATGATAGTGAACATAGGCGAGTACTCGAAACACCTGTAAGAGGTGGTCGGGCAGCGCAACGGTATCGGCAACCAAGACCCATGTCGACACAGGAACCTTTGTCCGCATCGATACAACTTGATTCACAGGGGCTCTCGAGCTTGCTAGCGGCTGCGCTTCTGAGTGACTTTAGGGTTCCTACCAATTTTGCAGAACCCGTTTTAATTATTCCGAGTTTAAGACAGATTCAGGCGGGTTCTACAGAATATAATGCCACGCAGGAAAGTCCTTGCGCAATATGTCAAGATAATATTTCAGTTGGAGAAACTATTCGAAAAATAATTCGATGCAATCATTCATTTCACAAAACCTGTATTGATACTTGGTTCCAGCGAAATGTTCACTGCCCTGTTTGTCGAAATGATATTCGAAATACATGGAGTGCTTCAGGATTGGAAGCAACTGCACCTAGCGCTCCCTAGTAAATTTGAGCCCATTTTTTAGTATTCTACCATCAAAAAATGGAAAATCTCGAACAGCGTCAAGCCATTCAAGCGGCACTAGATGGCGAATCCATATTTATAACAGGTCCAGGTGGAACAGGCAAATCATTTATTCTTGATATTCTTTGTAGCAAGTATAAATCATTGGGAAAAGAAATCGCAGTGACAGCCCTTACAGGATGTGCGGCACTCCTTCTCGGCTCTCATGCAAAAACACTCCATTCATGGGCAGGCATTGGTCTAGGAAATGGTGATGTATCATCCATCATACGCTCTATAGCGATGAATGGGCGCAAGAAGAAGAATTGGAAGAAAACGGACTGTCTTGTCATTGATGAAGTCAGTATGCTCACCCCCCAACTACTATCTCTTCTTGATAGGGTCGGCAAGACAATTCGTAAATGTCATGATAAACCGTTGGGAGGTATTCAAATCATATTTGTCGGCGACTTCTATCAGCTTCCTCCTATTGTAAAAGGCGAACTTTCATTCGCATTCCAGTCACCCATTTGGACAGAGATTGTATCAAAGACCATTTGTCTGACGAAGATTTATCGCCAGTCGGATGAAACCTTTCAGGCAATTCTGAATGAAGCTCGTGTCGGCGCGTTATCCCAATCATCGATTGATACCCTTACAGCCCGCAAGACAAATACATGGAAGAGCCAGAAAATTCGCCCAACACTCTTATTTACTCGAAATGACGATGTGAACGTGATTAACACGACCCAGTTGGCGCGTATTGATTCAGAGTTGAAAACATTCAAGGTAGTGAGCGTAAACCCAGCCGAATTGAAAAAGGGGACCCTCGATGCATTTCTTAAGAAGGATGTTATGGAGCCTACTATGATTGTAAGTGAGCCAACATCCGATGTAATGCTACAGCAGCGAATCGATAGACTGGATAAAGATGCGCCCTATGAAGCCGTGCTGAATTTAAAAGTGGGTGCGCAGGTTATGTTAATAACGAATTTAGACCAAGAGGGTGGGCTGATTAATGGAAGTAGGGGCGTCGTTACAGCCTTTGATAACGACGGATTTCCCCTTGTAGAATTCAAATCGCACTGTAGTCGTCCTATAACAATTAAACCGCATGTGTGGAAATCAGAAGGTGATAGCATAATCCATCGACAACAAATCCCTCTTCGTCTTGCCTACGCTATAACGATTCATAAGGCGCAGGGTGCCTCTCTGGATTCCGCACTTGTCGACATTGGGCGTTCCACATTCGAGTATGGTCAAGCCTATGTTGCCCTATCACGTGTAAGGAGCTTGGATGCGTTGTTCGTGTACGATTTCGATCCTGGCGCCTTTCGTGTTCATCCTATTGTAAAATCATTTTATGAGTCGCAAATTGCTGCGGAAGAAACTAAAATTGCCGAGGCAACCGCTGAAACTGAAAGTTAAACGGGCTCCGGTTTCTTTCTAACCATCCATTACGTTTTATTCCCGGATGGCTACTCTGCCGAATGATGCAATTAATGTCGATAATGGGTTGCCACCGACATCTAAGCGAGCAGTAGTTGTCGGCTCAACCGCAAAATCGCCCGCGAGGGGTCCTAGAAAATCCTCAATGTCGGCGGCAGAGCTCGTGGCACCGCTTATAGTAGATACATCGGGTGGCACAGTTTCACGTCTTCCAGAGCCGCTCCTGGATCCGAACGAAGACCGCTTTGTAATTTTCCCGATTAAACATCCTGATATTTGGGCAAAATACAAGCAGCATATGTCAGTATTCTGGACTCCTGAAGAGATTGATTTGAGTAAGGATATGAAAGACTGGGAGCGTCTAAATGATGGCGAGCGCCATTTCATTAAACATATTCTCGGATTCTTCGCCGGCTCTGATGGAATTGTCATGGAAAATTTGGCAGCACGCTTCACACGAGAGGTTCAGTGGCCTGAGGCGAAGTTCTTCTATACTTGCCAGAATCTCTTGGAAGCTGTCCACTCTGAAACATACTCACTCCTGATTGATACATACATCACAGACCCAAAAGAGAAATCGGATATCTTGCGGGCGACTCACACAATCCCGTGTGTCGAGAAGAAGGCGAAATGGGCGCTCGATTGGATTGACAGTAAGGATGCCGATTTCGGTACTCGCCTAGTAGGATTTGCGGCAGTAGAGGGAATCTTCTTCAGCGGCGCCTTTTGTGCAATATTCTGGATGAAGCAGCGCGGGTTAATGCCTGGGCTCACTTTATCGAATGAGTTTATTGCTAGGGACGAGGGAATCCACACGGATTTCGCCTGTCTTCTCTATTCCAAAATCGCAAATCGCCTTACAAAACAGACGGTCCACAAAATCTTGAGAGAGGCTGTGAAAATCGAGAAGCAGTTTATTACAAAGGCGCTCCCGTGCGAACTGATTGGCATGAACGCGAACTTAATGAAACAGTATATCGAGTTCGTAGCGGACAGACTCTCGGTTCAGCTCGGCTATCCGAAGATTTATAGCGCCACCAACCCATTCGATTTTATGGAGCGAATTAGTCTCGAAAATAAGGACAACTTCTTTGAGAAGCGCGTATCCACTTACGCAAAAGGGTCTGTTGGAAAGGATAGGGAGGCGATGACGTTTGATACTGGAACAGAGTTTTAAAAATTGAGAGAGAATACTGCCCTTCCAAAATATTATAAAAGATGCCCCCTACATTCAACGGTATGACGCGTGTTATGCATCTCGGAATCCCATTTTGGAAGAATGCCCAAGATGAACTCTATATGTATGAAACGACCACAGACAACCCGCCCTTCAAGCTCGGACATATTAGTGACTTTATGAATCTTGATTGGAAGTATGAAGAGCGCCTGTCCGAGTATCGCGCCGCCATTGTTCCCCGCCCGCGCGCGCAGAAAAAATGAACGGCTTGCAGCTCGTGCGACAGTTTAGCCCAGAAATGCCACAGCCGCAGGTGACTCCCGAACAAATTCTCGAGTATGGCAATAGACAATCGCGTCCACTTCTTTTAGATGTGAATGTGATTGCGTACTTCGGTCAACTCTTTCAAATGTCATCGTTGCCCCGTCGACGTCCTCCCGTAAAGACCTAACTTATACTGCATCCGCTCAAAATCGGTCTTAAAGGTGTAGACCTTTTTTCTTGCAATATTCACTGGATTTGCATCGAACGCCTTTTTTTGCTCATAAATCGCATTTGCGGCATTCTGAAACGCGGGACTGTCAAATATAAATACTCCCGATACGTCGACTTGACATGTCCCAGTTATTTGACTCATCTATTTGGGTTATGCTAAGATTTTTCAGGAAGTGCCCAGTTGGAGGTGGGATATCGATTAATATGGAGTAGTCGTCCATTTGTAAAGGCAATTTGCTCGGCGTAGGTCATATAGGTGTAATAAGTCATAGACTTATTCCCTGTTCCTCTCAAAGTACTAACCTTTATATCGTTGTAAAATATTCGTTCAAATGTTGTCCATTCATACTTGTATTTATTAAGCACATTATCTGGGAGACCGTAAAATCCGCTAACATCAAAACAGGGCATCTAATAGAGATGGCTGTAAATGATGGTGATAAATACAAGCTTCGTGTTGGAAAAGGGAGCCGGACGATATTTAATGTGGAAGTCGTGATATCCAATGCAGCACGTATACAAGGACTTAGTGGCAGACAGTCGCTCCATCGTGGACATGGTATGTTGTTTATTTTTGATAATATTGCAAAACAGAGCATGTGGATGTTTGATATGCGCATTCCCCTTGATATTGTTTGGCTGAACGAGAATATGGAAGTTGTTCATCTTTCAAAGAATTGTACGCCATGTCCATCGCAGCATAATTGCCCAGTTCACACATCAAAATACAAAGTAAAGTATGCGATTGAGATGACGGCTGGAGAGGCTACTAATTTCGGGTTCGAATTGGGGAAACAGTTATTTGTTGTTTAGATTTAATAAGGGCATCCATCATACGGGTTTTCCAGAATACAAAATCAGATTACCAATATTGGATAATAAATGAAAGGTAATATGAGAGTATGTCGAGATCCAATCATTCTTTTTATAATAATAAATGCCTAATGGATAGAAAGAAAGAGCCACGCTAATTAATATATAATATAACTGGGCATGCTCTGACTTATATGCCATAGATAGTTGATATACACCCATTGACTTCGCAATAACCATATCCAAATATCGTCTCCAAGAATAATCTGGTTTACGCCAATAGTTTATAGATGTTAGAAAGATGCTTCCTGGAACAAACCATAGAGTATAATGTTTATTATATAAAGCATATAAGGTCGAACCAAGAGATAGCCAAGAAACTTTATAAATAAGATTATATTGTTCGGGTAAGAGAATAGTCTCCATATGTTATTAGCGTGGAGTACTTAATTTAAGTAGTTCACTCTGCAGGCAAGAGCGATAAGTTCAAAAATGAAGCTTTGCTTCATTTTTCAACTTAAGGACTTGACGGTATGCCACATCCCTTCTGCCGACGCATTTTCTTTCCACCATGCCCTACACGCTTTCGACATTTCTTGCCACTTTTCATTGGGGACATTTACCACCTTCTGAATGTCTGCGGGTCCAGATACACGGAAATAGTGTGTCCCCTCCACAGGTGGATTATCATAGTATGTCATATCAACATTGGACGCAACAATCGGTACACAGCCCATTGCCATACACTCAATCTCGCGGTGGCACTTATTGCCATAGCCCGCTAGACAGAGTCCCCATTTCGCGCTTGCTAAGCGCATCAAATACTCTTTTTGGCTAAACGGATACGGATTTTCCCCGATGATATGAATAAACTCATCACACGCTGATTGCCATTCACCTACCCTTTTAGAGTGCTGGACTTTGTTTTCTGAGCGCCCGTAGAAGACTACTCCACGTTCCCGTGTAGCCTCGCTGCCAACACCCTGTGATACCAGCTGCTCAACATGTCGAGGACGCCTCGGCCAAAATGACCAGGGCTTCCCATTTTCAGGCGGAACAGGGTTGCCAAAGAGCGCAGTCTTCCACTTCCTCTCAGCAATAGGAGCAGCATTCAACCATTCCAGCGTCGGTCTATCATATAAGAGGGTGTCACCAATACTGTGCAGCCAGACCTGCGTCAGCCCTTGAACAGCCTCTATTTTGACATAGCCGCGCTCGCCCCAGATTGTTGCCATTTCCCGAAAAGAGTCGCCCGCATGTGCAAAAAATCCATTCGTGTTTGAATGAGGCAGGAAGAGTGTTGGAATGCCCTCTTTTACGTCGTCTACACTTTCAGAAAGAAATGCGCTCGAGAGGGTGTTCAGCGAAGCCTCTATATCTGCAGCACTTGCCACAGTCCTCGGAACAATGTGTAGGCGATGGTCCAACTTAGAGGCGGCGCACAACTGATACAAGTCGAGCGACTGATATAACTCGCTCTGAATTTCCCAGACTTGCGCGCCGGTTGGGAGAGTCCAGAATAGTCCCCAGCGCTCCACATTTCCACAAAACACGAGTACCCCGTATGCGCCGTTGAGAACTGCGGCAGCACTCGAAATCGAGGTCGACTTATAGATGATACATACTTCAAACACGGGGCTGACGAGTTTTTCAAAAGCCTCGACAAATGTATCAGTCACCCAGGTATCATCCAAAATACAGACTAGTCGCTTTGTTTTCACGGCAGGTATCCATCTACGAAATGCCTTTCTTAGAGCGGCAATCTCTATAGGGGTAACAATCGCTTTCTCGCCGTCCTGTGGCAGCCACGCATATGCCTTGTGGCACCAGGTCTCAAAATTCGGCGTGCGGAGAATAATCGGAATCGATTCGGTACTCCAGGAGAACAGTTGGAGGGCTTCCATTATGGCTGGGTCATTCATAGCCAGCCATTCACCATCCCCTAATGAGTCCCGCATCGCCAGAATTTTTCCCATGTATTCCAGCAAGTAGCGAACAGGATTCTTCGCAACTTCATCGGGACAGTGCGCAACAAGTGCTACCTTAATATCGACGGTGGCTGAAACAACGTTTAATCCGGTTTCAGACCAGAGCTCCGCAGACTTCACAGTTGGACCGACTAAAATGGAGTTGTAGCTGTGAAGAAGTCCATCGTAGGTCTCAAATACATTATTAAACTCGTAAATCGGCAACTGGAATTTTTGGACAATCGGCAACTGGTCGATGAAAGGAGTATCACGCCCTTTTGACAACATCTTCAAGAATGTGGTTTGCTGCGCGGAAGTAAAGGACCCTTTCAGGCTGAGTAGCATCTGTGGAACTTGAAGGCTATGTTTGGGAACATTGGATAGGTGTATATCGGGATACAAGTCGTGGATGCCTGTAGGGTTCACATAGACATACAGGTCCTTTGTAACAACATCTTTAGGGTCATATGTTCGATAATTACTCATATGAACATGGTGGGTAACAAGATTCATACAGGGATTGACGACGCGAAACTTCTGGCGAAGCATTTCAGCACTGAAGGCATTGTCACAGCCGCCCTGACCAAAGGGAAAATCGAGTGTAGACCAGTCCCAAGTACGGCGTTTAACGGATGACGCGGAAATTACCCAGCTATCCTGTGAATCGGCGCGCGGTCCAAAGAGCACCGGTTCCACGCCATTTTCCTGTTCATCCCATCGAAGCAGCGAGATAAAAATATCGTCCATCTTTACGGACCATAAATTATGCCAAGTATCATCCAAATGTATATCGGAATTCGCAATCACAATGAGTGCATCATGCGGGGCAGAGTCATATATCCATTTTACCACTGTCTTGAAAGTTAGGCGTCCATTTACCTTTATCTGTACGATTTTCTTATTCACAGGTAACTCATAGATTTCTTCATTTAGAAGAACGACTTTGTCAATATATTTACACTCAAGATTCTTTTTGAGACAGTGGTCAATCTCTTTTGCGCGTTGCCGTTTTGATGGAATGTAATACTGGCTTATGAGAATGAGAGGGGCTGCTTTAAGAATCACAGGTTCACATTTTAAGCCGAGTGTATCTGCAGTGTCGCTGTGTAGGTTCTTTTCTATGGGGCATGTTATAGAATAGCGAAGAATCAGTCCTACAATTGTCCTTGCGTCCATCTCGGAGCCGTCCCACTCTTTCTCAATAAAAGGGTAGACGCTGAGGCACTCTTCTAGGCATGTTATATTCGTTATACGCATGGATGCAAGCTCTTCTATTCCAATCATATTGAGAACAGCCTTCGGAACAGCCACCATTTTGCATGTTTTCCAGTGCCCGT
>Ga0114978_10004927_pt1 | contig 10725 bp, 17 predicted proteins | sample S_140212_EF_Meta_FD_87027 | JGI IMG/M metagenome (GOLD analysis project Ga0114978, IMG submission 87027) | Freshwater microbial communities from Lake Simoncouche, Canada to study carbon cycling - S_140212_EF_MetaG | ecosystem: Environmental > Aquatic > Freshwater > Lake | place: Lake...
AGTTGCTTCTGACTTCAATTCTTTGTTGCTGATCTCTGAGAAATCAACACCTTCCATCATCAACTTCATGTGCAAATCAAATGCCTGATCGCAATCAAGTGCTGGAAACCATTTCATTAAGTCTTTTGTTACTTTGTTCATTTTATGTACCTTTATTTGTCGTATGGCGTTGTTGCCATGACTAGATATTAAGCTATCTAAACAATAAAATCATAGGTGTTAACCCTAGTTTTGCAATTATTTTTAATTTATTTGGATTTTTACAACAAAACGCCCCAATTACGGGGCGGTCGATGGAACAAGGAGTGAACAACACCGACAATTTATTATAAGTTGTTTTTACGCTTATAGAACGCTAGTAAATACTGAAAGCAATCCCATGCAGAGGCTAGATCATCCTCTGAATGTTCAATCAGTTTCACATCACCTTCAGCAGTAAAGAACACATTGGCGCATCTGGCTGTTGGTTTGCCAAGGCCGACACGGTAAGCCGCCAGTTGCATCAGTTGTTCGTAATACGGCACAACTTTGTCGAGCTTATCTTTGCTCTTAAAGTCAATCACGATGTTTTCAGCAATTAAATCCACCTTGCCGCCAAATCCTTCATAAGCAAACGAGCGTTCTGCCTCCCATTGTTGGTCATGTCCAAAATGGATCTTGATCGACGCATCCACTTGGTCAACATAAAACGGGTAATCATCATGTTCGCCACGATAAAAACGCTCTAACACTCCGTGCATTGCCGTACCTCTGTCCATAGCGTCACGACCCGTAGACTTACTGTCGGTCATCACCCGTTCTAGCCAGTTTTCCTCTGTTTCGCCAGCAATGCGTGGCAACGTCAGCGCAGCCAGTAACACCTGTTGTTGCAACCAAGTATTAAGCCCAGGCTTGGCAACCAATCCCAAAACGGTAGTTACTGACGGAACAAGGTTACGTTCTCTTGCGTCACGAACCGTTGTATTACGCTCTTTGCCGTTTTTGCCAATGATTCGGTAGGCTGGTGAACCGTCAGCTGCGTACCAATGGCCTGATTCTGAGTCTGCTGATTTAATAATCATTTTTGTACCTGTTTAGCTAAAGTTTTAAGCATCTCGATTGCATCCTGTAGGTCTTGCATAGCCCTTGCGTCAAGAACCATGCCTTCGTACCATTGCTGGATGCGCCAAGAAATAAGTATTGCTTCTTCAGATTGCGTCATCAGAAAGGTGGGTCGTTAAAGTCAGATTCCATCGGAACAAACGTGCCTTCTTTCATGGCTCGATAACCACCGTCTGGCTTTGCAGCAGGCGTAGCTGGAGGTGAATCTTCAGCAGGCCGACCACCAAGCATCTGCATCTGGTCAGCAACCACCTCAGTTGTGTATTGATCCACACCGTCTTTGTTAACCCACTTGCGAGTAGTCATACGACCCGCTATAAAGACCTGTGAGCCTTTCTTTAGGTAGTCGGCACATATTCCTGCCAACTTACCAAAAGTCGTGATCCTGATCCATTCTGTCGTTTCTTTGGTTGGTGTCTTGTAACCGACAGCAATTGAGAAATTGCATATTGCATTAGAGTCAGCGGTGTAGCGTACTTCCGGATCGCGTCCCAGCCTTCCAATGAACTCACACCTATTAAGATCGTTACTAGACATTTTCATTCCTTTTAGAAATAGAGATATTTTTACAAGTTTGTTCAGAACGTTTGCTGCCAATGTGATGCTTTTTTGTGTGTTCTGCCATTGTCAACAATTCTAAATTTTCAATTCTGTTATCTGTTTTAATTTCGTTTTTATGATGAACGCAATCAGTTGTTAACAATTTCCTACCTAAGTGTTGTTCCATAACAAACCTGTGTTGTTGTTTCCATCCCAATTCTGTTTTGATGCGAACGTAACCTTTTTGATTGTGAACAAAAGTATGCCCAATTTGAGCTGCTTTGCTTTCATTTCTTGTTTTTAAAACACAAGGTTTACAAGTCCATTTGCCACTTCTTTTTACTACTAAATTAAAGTGTTTTATTTCCATGTTAAAAACTTTAAAACAAACAGGACACAATGCGTTAACAGTTGCCATTATTAAATCTCCCAGTTTGCTTTAAATTCGTCGTATGCGGCTTTCAACGGAGTTTGCTGCTCTTTCAGGCAAGACACCCAAGCCTCTTTAAAAATGTCTTTCAGGTTTTCGTAACTAACTGCCGAGGCCATTAACGCTTTTGTGTGATCTAGTTCGATGCCTTTAGGTTTTTCAACCTTTGGCGCAACCTGGTGCGTTTGAGCGTCAGCATCGTTATCGCCTTCAGTCGGAATACAAAAGGATTGCATACACGCATACTTGTAAGCCGCGCTCATGGCTTTGTTAGTAGCCTTGTCACCGCTGTCCATAGCCTCGCCAAACGTTTTAATTGTGTGCTTGCTACCGTCAGCTGCAACTAAGTCAAACTCGACCTCGACGGTAATGTAAAACAATGCGCCACCAGCCTTGCTTTGACGCTCAACTGATTCCCTGTTTAAAACTCTAGGAAGTATGCACAACCCATGCTTTGCTAAGAATGGTGCAAGAGCGTTATACACATCGTCGATACCTCTAAAAGCGTATCCAGAACCTTGCATATTTTTACGATCTTTTGAAATGCCTTGTGCCGAAAGGTCTTTTTGTACTGCGGAAATTGCTTGATAAACGTTCATTTATGCACCTATATAAAATGGGGCTTGCGCCCCGTTAGATTATTTGTTCTTAACGCACTCGTGACAATCACAGACAATTACATCTGTTTTTGCTGACTCTCGTAACTCTTGCATTGTGTCGTAACCACGCACATGAACAAGATCATCTTCAAACCGCCAGCCATAAGGCAATGTCAAAATATAGTCATCGCTAAAAGTGCCTTGCTCATGGTCTACATCACGTTTTACATTTAGTTTGTATTTCATTTATGCACCTGTATTTGTTAAATGGCTTAATGCCATAACTCCATATTAAGCTATCTAAACAATTAAGTCAAGACAATTTACATTTATTTTCTAGGTGTTTTCCCTAATATTTAAAAAAACAACACAACAAATGTTAAGATAGCTAACATGAATACAACAGAAATCATCCAAACATTAGGTGGCACGTTTGCTGTAGCCAAGCTCTGCCGTGTCAGTCCACCAGCTGTATCGCAATGGCGCAACAATGGTTTGCCTGGTGATAAGTTAGTGCTGCTAGCCGCCGAACTTGAAAAGAAATCAAACGGTAAATGGTCAAGAAAAGAAATCCCCAACTGGCAACAAATCTGGCCTGAGTTGCATTAGACTGATTAAGCCTTTAGCAAGCAGAAACGTATCAATGATAAGGGTCGTGTTTCACTAGCCTAGCTTCAGGGCTTGACACATCGGAAAGACGGTGGCAGAATTGAATTGTTGTCGTGGAAGATAACGAAGCCGTTTTAGTCTGTAGCCTGATTCATTTGCGCCTTGAAAACGATAATGAATTCTTCCACCAGGATACAGATTAAAACGGCTTTTTTGTTTTTTAAAACAGCTGTCAGGGCGCATTAGCTAATAGAGTGACCGCTCGTACCCGTTTAGGTCAGTTATACATTTGTTATATAGCTTTATCCCGTGTGACCCGCACGCCCCAGTAGAGAAATCGAACAGGATATAGACAGACTAGAGAAATCTAGTAAAACCATTTACTCTAGGTATTGATCTTCTACAGCTGCAAGGACTGCTACTGTTTTAGGGAATCTAGGGGTGGGGTGAGCCGCCTGCCATAAAGCTAACAAGCTACAGGTCTGTCGTAAAGGATTTATCCTCAACTACTACGGTGGGTGGGTATAAGGGTAGGGTATCTATATTCTAAATAAACAGAGTAAGGGTTATCACTTAATAAATACATCTTGATTGATCTGTTTAGATAGCTTAATGTATCCTTTTATGGAGAACTTATGTCAACAGAACAAAAGATATTGCGGTATTGCATTGAACCTAAAACCACAATGGACATTGCTGATTACTGTGGCCTTGAAAAGATTAGCATCTACACTCAACTTGCCAAACTTCAGCGCAACAATAAGATCGAGAAACGTGGGGATGGTAGGCGTGGCTCACCTTGTGTCTATGTCACCATTCGACAAGCACCGACTGCTACACAATTCTCAGACAATTACGAAAACCTCGTTGTTAAACACGCTCACAACCCGTTTGGATTACGTTTATGAACAAGGCCGACTATATCCATCTGTTTAAAGAGGCTTGTGGTGGCAAATGCAATGCTGAATACAATCCCTGCGCCTACCGCCAGGCTGCTGACTCATTAGCTTTGCTAAAGCCTGTAGCGTGGATGTTGCCTGAGTATGGCGATGTGATTTCAGCAAACGAAACGGATGGCGTGGGTATATACAACATACCACTCTACGCACTAGACGAGGCAAACCATGACACCTGACAACATCCTGCGCTACCTAGAACATGGGTATGTAATGAAACCTCAAGACCAAGTTGAGGCAGCTGAGTACATACGAAATTTGCAAGAATCCAACAAATCATTGCGGGAGGGATTGATTGAGTTTGCCGATCAAATCTTTGCTTTACGCCGCCAGTTAAACCAAAAGGATAATCATGGGGAAAATTGACTTAATCATTGATGCGCTACTGGTTGCGCCACCATCTGTGTGGTCTAAAAGAATGGATGAAGCCCTATTTGTTGCCCGTGAGTTGAAAGCAGAGCTAGAATCAAATGCAACAGAGATTGAACGTTTACGCAGAGATGCGCTACGTTACCGTTGGCTCAACAAATACACATCGCAATTATTCATGGTGACTGAACCACAAATGAATTTTGAAGTTGATCGCGCCATGTCTGGAGGTGTTAAATGACAATCTGGGATTGGATGTTTGTGTTTTACTTGTCTGCCGCAGTCACGGTTGGTGGCATGATCTTTATGTATCACACTAGACGCAAGCCGCCGACATATCCTAAAGATTGGATTTGTGATGGTTGTGGTCAAGTGTCTAGCGAATTACGAGAGGGAATGTGTGCGTATTGCACTAACTTCTACAAACCTACGGAACATTGCCGCCAACGGGGTAAGTAGCCCCGACTGGTGCTTGTGTAAACGCTGTTTCACCCGCTACAACGTGGTTGCCAGTCCAAGGTGACTCCATGACTGGCCCGTAGCAACTCGCTAGTGTCACACCATTAACTTGCTTGGCTTGCTTTGTACACAGAAATGACCACATATTCGACATTCCTGTGGTTGGCGTGTCACCTACTTTAAAGCTACGAAACACAGCAGGCTGAACCGACCAATCCGGTGCTTGTGGATACGCAGTTTGTGGTGGCACACCAAACAATGACCAAACCTTGCCTTTCGGTGCGTCACACGATCCTTGCATCAGCGTCATGTTCGCCACAGCATCGCCAAACAGCACAGGACAGACCGCTACGCCTTCTTTGAACGTCTTGCCTGCCACAGATATAGACTTGCCAGTTAAAGTCGTTGGCGAGGCTGCACACAGAGCGTATTCACCTTTGCAAATGGCTATAGTCTGGGCTTGGATTGTATTAACTAAACCTACAACCCAAAACAAAATAACGGTACTTACTACGGTAAATGTTTTCATCATGTCACCATTGAAGTTGCGTGTTGTTTAACATCTGCGACTCGATTGAGCCAACCTGTGCCAAAGGTTGAAAACGTGGTCAAAGAACGATAGAAGTCCTCTTTGGCTTGGCTGAACCATTCGATTAGTTCAACAGGATCGGTAGTCTGAACCGCACCCATTGTGATCGGGCCGAACTGACCGTCAGCTCGCACACCAATCGCAGTTTGCAGTAGCTTAATCGCTCTGCCTGCGCCAGCGTTGACGGCAAAGTCAAACATTAGGTAATCAAGACCCATCGGCAGGTCGTCACCACGCACAGCATCCCAATACCATTCTTTGTACAACGGCTTGACCTTTTCCGGTGTCAGCCCACGCATCTCAGCCTCGTCAACCTCACGGCCTACCCAGCTTTCCCACGTTGCCTTTGTGACTCCAAGGTTAGTCATGCCGCCTGGGTCGCTTGGATGGTTTACAAACCCACCTTCGGATTGCAACATCAACCTAAAAGCGTTGTCCCAATTGTCTTTCATTTCTTTTGTGCGTAAAACAAAGTGCGATCCCCGAACAAATAAAATCCGACTGCGCTTGCAAAATTGTTAACAGCAGGGTTTTCTTGTCCGGTCAGCATCATAAACGACCAAGTGCCAAGCACAATAGCCCCGACAGTGGGGCGCATAAGTCTCACAACCGCCTCAACCCACGGGTAGGTAGTGCCAGTACCGCCTGCGTTATTCATCGCCTGAAACATCGCTAAATCGGTCTGTCTCATTTGCGTGTACTCACCAATATTCGTAGGCTTGTATACGTCGGTTTGAATGAAGCGACCAATCAGGCTTTTGCCCAGATCGACTGCGAGTGGGCCGAGTGCTGCGAGAATGGTTATCGGGTCGATGATTTCACCTGTCTTGTTTAGAGTCTAGTTTGTCAAATATCTTGCCAAGCATTTCTTTCAGCTCTTTGATGCCGTCTTTCCAATCGTCTTTTTTTACATAATTGTCAGAAATTGTTAGCTCTAATCTACTAATGTCGCTTTTAAGTTTTTGGACAGCATCCCACAGCTGACGGGCAAACCAACCGCCGACTGCAAGCAATGATCCTATGCCTATGTTGATTACGTTTTGCCAATCCATTAGCGTTTCTTCTGTAAGGAGGTTAAAACTTCAGAAATAGGTCGTAAACTTTCTTGTCCTTTCCTAGCCGCACTACGAGCCGCAGCACGTTCTAATTTACCTGCCGCAACACTTCTGCCGTAAGCCGCACCAAATGGCGCAGCAGCCGCCCCTACAGCACCGCCGCCACCCATCCCATAAGCTATACCGCCACCAATTGCACCGCCTAATGCTTGAGTCGTTCCGCTGATTAACGGATTATCGTACATATTTTTAAACTGGATTGCAGCACCTTTATAACCGTTATCCATACGCAGAAAGTGTCCACCGTCATTTAAGACAGTCAACGATCTAGCCATTTGTGGATCACCAGTAAGGATACGCAACGATCTGTTGTTATCCCGCAAATACTTACTAACAGCAGGTGCGTTCCAAAACTCGCCTTTACCGCCAACCTCTGCAATTCGATTTGCAAATTGTGACTTAATTTCAGCAATAGCTTTTTGAGCTTGTGGCTGTAATTCCGGTGGCATATCTTGCAAAACTTTAACCAGATGCGCCTGTTGATCCGGTGTCATCTTTTCCACAGCTTTAGGAATATCAGGGAAAGCCGTAGAACGATTGATAGGGGTCTTTGGATCATAATCCATAATCTTAGACACGCCGACTGGATCTTCTAGCAAGTTTGCCATCTTGGTACGAATACCACGGGCTGACTCATAAATGTCAGTACCAGCAACTTTAGTTACATCGTTATCAATGGAGTCTGTCAACTTGTGGATGATTCTTGATCGGTCAGGATTCCAGTTTGAGTTAATGTATTGTCTTAACAATTCAGACTGATCGACGGTCATTGCCTTAATGCTACCGTCTTTGTTAATTAAACCTTGTTCAGTCAAATGCGACTTAATGCCGTTTCGCAATGATTTAAAACTGTCGTTAACAACAAAATTAGAGTTTGTGTTTAGAAACTTTTGGAACGTTTCCGGTGCTACAGCTGGCGCACCTTGTGCGACTTCCCCTGCTGCTTGGTAAGCACCACGCATTTGCTCAGTCAGTAACGTTTTAAACGCATCAAACGGTTGTGCAATGGCTTGCCCACGGTTGTAGAGAGCGTTTTCATCTAATCCAACGCTGCCGCCTGTTTTCTCAACGATACCATTTGCGTAGTTTCGCAACGCTTGTTGTTCTGTAGCAATCTGTTGATTGAACAAATCTTTGTTCGGGCCGCTAGTCTTTGCTGTTACATATTCGTCAGCAGTCTTAAACCCATCACCCGTTTTTGTGCCTTCCCGAATAGTCGGTACGCCTAATTCTTTAACCGTTTCTACACGATATACCTGTTCCTCAACAGGCAATTTACCCGTCTTGGCGTACATTGGCTCAGTAAACGGATTATCAATTGTTGGGCGTGGCGTAGTAGTTGAAGTCGGTGCAATATTTTCTTGCAACGGGCTAGTAATAAATGGCGTGTCTTTAGGTACGTCAGGCGTAGGCTTTATATACGATACCTCAATGCCTGGTGCTTTTGACACAACCAATTGACCTTCAGGTACAGCCATTGGCACTTCAGGCATAGCCGCAGCTGCGACAGGTGCGGCGGGTGCTACAGGTGCTTCAGGTGTAACCGCCGCAACCGTCTCAGGCGTAATCGCCCCTTCAGGTGTCATCGTAGGTTCAATGCGTGGCTGTCTTGATTTCAACGATGCTGCATATTGATCCTGCATTTGCGTAACAGCAGGGCTTACACCACGACCTGTAAACGCTTTGCCCGCCGCTGCGCCGCCACCAGCCACTAGCGTACCCATCATGTTTTGAATGTCAGCGACAGGGTATCCGGTTTTCTGCGAAATGTATTCCGCACCCTTACCCATGTTTTTGCCAATAAACTCCATCAGTTGACGGGATGATTCGGCTTTGTATTGGGGCAAATTAGACACGCCTAGCGTCTTGCCAAACGGGTCTACAAATGGCGCAGCCGCCGCTTGTGATGATTGTGTGGCTTGTTCAGGCGTTGCGCCAAATGCTCGTGATCCTGCGTAAGTAACAGGCTCAATAATGCCAGGTGCTACAGCACCTAAAGTTGTATCTAAGAATGACGCAACAGGCGCAATTGCACGTTGTACAACGTTACCTTGCGGTGCTGGCTGCGGTGCTGGTGCTTGCGGTGCAGCTGATGGTTGAAACGGGATTTGTGCAAGTTGCGCTTGTGCTTGTTGTGGCGTTAATGGTGCAACAGGTGGCGCAGATAAACCCTCTAAAAACTGCAATGCGGAATCAAAAGCTGTTCCAGATTTTAAATTGGAATTACCTTTTGATTTTTCCAATTCATCTAAATAATTAAATGCTTTTTGAAAATCCATTATAGTTGTCCGGTTGTGGATAGCTTTTGGATATTTCTTAATTTTTCTTTAAATTCAAGAATTTGTTTTCTGTTCATATCTTTAAACAATTCTGCTTTAGCCGCAGCACTTTGTTTATCGCTCATGCCGCTATTTTCAATATTTAACAATTCAAACAATCTTGAATCAGCATTTTTAGCCCATGTTTGACGGTAATTGTTTAAGTTAGCCGCCCCAAACTTATCAGAAAATATTTGTGCGCCATTAGCTTGCATTTGTAAATTTGTCATATCACTCATAGCACGGCGAGCAATTTCTTTCAAAATAACTGGTGGATACGTTTCGTCACCTTGCGCCATTTTGGTTAATTGCTGACCCGCAGCGGTATCCATTGATCCGCCCAATGCGGTAGTGTTTGCAATAGCAACGTTAGCCAATTCTTTGTTTAATTTTTTAAGCAAAATACCTGCTTCAGTACCAAACAAAGTATTAAGTTTGCGTGCGCCTGCGCCCAAAAAGCCAGCGTTATCAACAGGTATTCCTAATAATGTTAATTGTTTTTCTAATGTATCTGATGTTGAAATAACGCCCTCAAGATCTCTGCGTAATTTAACTTGCTCACCTTGGTTTTTAATCAGCGAATTGCGATACATATTACCCGCCGCTTCGTCTGCAATTTCAGCAGGCAAACGTTGTGACGCTTCGCCTGCCTTGCGAACTGGATACGATAATTTAAAGCCTGCGCCAGTTGATGCAGGCTGTGACATTTGATCCGCACTTACACCTGCTTGCGGTGCTGCTTGTGGGGCTGCTTGTGGCAACGGTGCGCCTTGCATTTTTGGCGGTGGTGCAACGGGGAACGATTGAACTGTGCCAAGTGTTTTATCAATTGGCTTGTTCATTGGGTCGTATTCTTCAGGCATAGCCCTTGCGTCAATGACTTGACCAGACGCATCACGAATAAGCGGATCAAACAACACTTTGCCGCTTGAATCAACAATCTTGCCATCTTTGCCAAAGAATGTGCCAGGTTTACCTGTAGGTTGACCCTCTGCAAACATATCACCGCTTGTTTGCGGTGTTTGTGGCATAACTTGTTGTGATGGTTGTTGTGATGGTTGTGTTGTTGGTAATCCGGTGAATGGTGCAGGAGAACCAGAAGCCGTGCTTGGCCCAGACCCAGCAGGCGCAATAGGCGCAGTCCGTAATGTACCTGTGCCGCCTTGGAATGTTGCAGGTGCGCCGCCAGCTTCGGTAAGTTGCGGGGTTTGCAATTGCTGTTGACCTTGTGCGCCAAGACCGCCTTGGATCACGTTTTTAAGCGTCTGCAAAAACCCACCAGGGTTAGACACTAAGTTAGTAATCAAAGGTGCTGTGTTCGCCTCTACTATGTGCGCTGGAATACCTTGAGCAAGCATCCGTGCTTTTGCTTGCAAAATCGTATTCATTGCAGCCATCGGATTCTTGCCTGCGTTGATTATCGCATCGTCGTTTGCAAGACCACCTGCAATGTTTAACGCTAACTGTGATTGCTCGTTATTTAACTTAAAAATTGAGCTTTCTGCGCCAGTCGTAGCTTGTGATGCCATACCCTTTGCAGACTCAATTGCATAAGGTAAGGTTTCAGTTTCACGTTGCAATCCGACAGCAGCACGACCCAAATTCATTACATCTGTAATTGGAGTCAAAATATTGGTTTG
>Ga0114978_10004928_pt1 | contig 10723 bp, 9 predicted proteins | sample S_140212_EF_Meta_FD_87027 | JGI IMG/M metagenome (GOLD analysis project Ga0114978, IMG submission 87027) | Freshwater microbial communities from Lake Simoncouche, Canada to study carbon cycling - S_140212_EF_MetaG | ecosystem: Environmental > Aquatic > Freshwater > Lake | place: Lake...
AACCGTATCGAAAAATCTTTACAAGATTTATCGCTCCTACATGACCCATCTCATAGGTCTCATGTATATTTATCAGGTTATAATTATGAACAAATTCCATTTGATGCTATGAGCCAAGACAAGGAGACACAAAGCTTATCCTTATTAAATGAAGAGCAAAGCTCTTCATTTGTCAACTATGACCCAACTCATAGTGTAAATATTAGTATTTATTCAACAGAATATATTTATTCAAACGAATATAAAGTGTCTAATATGATTGATACATTTAATAATACAAATATCCATATACTAAAACTAGATATTATACCTATTAATATTTTTAATTAATTTATTATAATTATTTAGTGAACGTTTAATAAAATTATAATTATTTCTAATATAATTATTTCTTATATATATATATATATATGGCAACAATAACTGTTAATGCTTTTATGTCTAATAATAATGTAACAGTAGCATGGGCACTGACTGCTGCAACTGCTAATCCAATCTTATATTGGCAAGTATTAATACAACCAAGTAATACTATTATTACTACTGATAAATTATTTATTACTATTAATAATTTACCTCCTTCTTCTAAAACGAGTAATACTATTGTTACGTCTACAGTTAATAATCCACCTCTACTAACTAGTAATTGTACTACAACTACAGTTGTAACAGATAGTATTGTTTTAACTATAGCACAAACAGCACCCTACATATCACCCACTAAAAAAATAGTAACTACCACTATAAAAACAACACCTTCTACCACCGAAACTACAGTTTTTACTGAAACAATTACATATTATATGTTTATAGTAACTGGATTTAGTAGTATTGGATTACAAATTCAAAGTATTCCTATTAATATAAATGCTGCACCTCCACAACCAGCTTTTGCAAGTTATCTCTTAGTTTATTATAATAGAACTATACAATATGATGTTGTAAAATCAGTTAACTTACCTCAACTTCAGTCATTAGTAGCATGTAAGTTAAATGATGGTTGGTTACTATCTGGTGATATAACAATAATGCGTCCAGCAAATGGTACAATAGAGTATTTTCAAACAATAATGAGGACTAATGAATTGATGTTAGTATAACAAATTTATAAAAAAATTGAAAAAAAAACTAATAAATAGAGCTAAAATTTAAAAGCTCATTGTCAATATGGCTACTGCTAATATTGGAAATAACATCGAAGCGAGTGAAGAGTTTTATTGCCCCATTACAAAACAACTTATGAATGATCCGGTAATTTCAACAGATGATAGTATGACTTATGAAAGATCCGCTATAGTGGCTTGGTTGAGTAGACCTGGGTGTACCCCAGTTTCCCCTACCACCCGAGTACCTATGAATATAGCAAATCTTTTCCCTAATAGACCTTTAAAAAATTTAATTGAAGAATACAAGATGAAAAATATTGGAATGTCATCAGTTCCTTCTAGTATCGCTTATAATAGCACTGCTTATAATAGCACTGCTTATAATAGCACTGCTTATAATAGCACAGTATCCTCTAATATAACTCGTGATCTTCAAATAGATTGCAGTGTTACATCTAATCCCAATGAATTATATATTATGATTGAATCAACCAAGGATGCGATTGAAGAGAATATGAGTAGCACGGATGATATATGGGTTCTAGATGTTTCTGGTTCAATGGACACTGAAGCATCTAAGGCAAATGATTCTGGAGAAAAAGACGGTTTGACCCGTTTAGATCTAGTAAAATATAGTACCCTAGCAGGAATTAATTCCATGTCTGAAAAAGATAGGGCTTGTATTATTACATTCAGTGACAGTGCTAAAGAATTATGTCCATTAACTTATATGAATCATTTTGGGAAACAATCTTTTGATACTAAATTAAAAACACAAAAGACTGAAGGCTGTACTGATTTATGGGCTGGTATTAAAAAAGGTATTGAAGTTGTTAGTACTATTAATGATATGAGTCGAAATATTACAATCAATGTACTGACAGACGGTGAACCAAGTACTACTCCATCAAAAGGTTTTGTTGCTTCTTTGAAAGAATATATTGATAAAAAGAAATTGACTCAAGCCTTCACTATTAATTTTATTGGATTTGGATACCAGTTGAAACCAGCTTTACTTGCCGAATTATCAATAGAAGGATCTGGAGTATTTAGACATATCCCTGATGGTAGTATGGTAGGTAGCACTTTTATTAATTTGAGTGCTATTAGTAAATCAACCCATCTGAGCAATTGTACATTGGATATTACGGTGGATGGTAAATTGCTATCAACACAAATTACTCCATATGGTAATAAGATTGGTTCTATTATATTGGGACAGAAACGTCAACTCCTCTATAATGTCCCCAACTTGAGCAAATCTCAGAAAATTCTACTAGAAGTAAAGGTAGGAGCTACTGTGATTATTTCCAAAGAGTTTCAATCTTATAACCTTTCACGAGGTCAACACCAACCTACTACTGTTAGATATAAAATTATTAGTACACTTAATGAGATCTTGAAGGCGAATAGTATGGAACAAAATCTTCATCAGAGTAAACTCAGCTTAGATAGGTTGTTTGATGAATTTAAAAGGTTGTTAACCAATGGAACGATAACTTCTGAAGATAAAGTGGAGATTGAAAATTACATTATGGACTATTATGCGACTGATAGAGTTAGCGGAGGTCAGATAAAAGCATCAATTGATACAGCCGTACAAGATGATAGATGGAAACGATGGGGTGAAGCTTGTTTACATTCTATTGCGAGTGCCTATTATTTTCAACAATGTACTAATTTTAAAGATAAGGGTATCCAAAATTTTAGCGGCTCCCTATTTGAAATTAACAGAACTAAAGCGGATGAAACTTTTGAAACATTGCCTCCGCCTATTCCTACAAGTTCTGAATATATCCACCGACAATCACGCTCTGCCAGACCATTGACTCCTCCTAATATGAGTGTTTATAATAACCGAGGTGGTAGTTGTTTTTCTGGTAATGGAATGGTTGCTATGGGTGATTATAGTTATGTTAGAGTTGATTGTTTGAAGCCAAATGACATTGTTAAAACAGTCAGTGGTACTACCAAAATAAAATATATTCTCAAAACAAAAGTTCCAAATAATAAGACGATGGTATGTGTGCTGGAAGATGGTCTAGAGATTCATCCTTACCACCCTGTCAAAATTAATAAGGAGTGGATATTTCCAATTGATATTATTGCTGGAGTAGAAATGGAAATAGATTATTGGTACAATATAGTATTAGAAGAGGGGCATGTCCTATATATTAATGACAGCAAAGTTATAACACTGGCTCATGGATTTACTGACAAGGTAGCATATCATCCCTATTATGGAACTCAGCTTGTTGTAGCAGATCTTAAACTGATGGATAAAAATAATGATAAGTATATAGTTGTTAATAATTTGATGATTTGCAGAGAGAATGATCTGGTGGTGAAAATTTCAGACAGCTATTGAACTTAATACTTTAATTTAATTTATAAAATATAAAATATATAAAAATAATTATTTTTATATATTTTGTTATATAACTATAGATGATAATAGATTGCAATTTATGTGTTAATATATTATGTGGATTAAGTTGTTTAGTTGGGTTATATTATATGTGCGATTGTAATAATTGTAATAAAAATAAAACGCAAATTATAGTTATAGATAATAATATAGATAAAATACCATCTTATGATACTATAAATATAGATAAAATACCTTCTTATCAAACTTATCAAAATATTAGTAGAGAGGACCCTCCATTTTATATTAAATAGGATGACCGTATTAAAAAACTATGAAAAATCATACTATTAAACTGTACATTGTTTTTTTAGATGAGGTGTATCAATATTATCAATATTATCACAAGGTCTTTTATTAGAAATAAGATGGTCATCATCATATAATCCTATATTTAAGTTATTTTTAATAGCAGTTATCATGATATGAATATTTACTTTGGTCAAAATATTATTTGAATTTACATAATTTGCTGATATGATATCAATTGCTTTTTTACTAACATATGATAAGTTGAAAGTATTTTTATCCCCATTAGTCAAGTATTCAGATATATTTTGTATAATATAATTTTCATCACCTGATAAATTAAAAATATTGGATAATTCTTTTAATACTATATCGAGAGCCATAATACTAACAGGCGATAAGGTAAATTTATTTATATCAAGATATGGTACTATCATATATCTATAATTATTTATATTATAATCTGTACAATTTATAAAAACTTCAACCCCATCAATAATATTATAATAATTTATATGTTTGGTTGATTTTGTTTTATTGAAAAATAATATAGTGAAATCATATAACACGGTAACTTTTATTATATTGAAATTATTTATTAAATTTTTTCTAAATTCAATATATTCATCACTGTATAATATGACGGTAGGTAATATTAGTACCGTTTTAGTATTTGTACCAACTTTATCCAAAGTATCATCTATTGTATAAAAATTATCCTTACCTAATATGGCTAAAATAATATCATATTTAATAAATTTTATATTAGTTTTATCAGAATTATATAATTGAATGTACTCATATTTATTCATTGGTAGTATAATGTGAATATTATTTAATGCCTCCCTATATAAAATGATGTCTGGTTCGCAGCCTATAATGCTATTTATAATTATATCACTTGAATTTAACATATTGTATTTATTTTGCATATATTTACAATATTCTATTATTATATTACCATTTGACATAAAAGGATTATAAAATGTTTCTCCTAGTACTGGATTAATTTGTTCCAATATATATCTTATACTATGATTTGTAGTTACTAGTAACTTATTTGTATCTTGACTCATATCATACAATGGATGATACATTATAAGATAATAATATTTATATCTTTGTAACATTATAATGAAAGATTTGCTTTCAAATTAACATTTATCTCATATGATATAATGGATATAAAATTATCTAATTTGAATCATATTTCTAAAAATTTAGTAAAAACAGCTTATACTGTTTATAATAGTTTAGAAATGGAGGATAAAAATAAGCTAAATAAAATAGTTGATAATATAATAAAAATAGTAGATAGTGATATAGATATTACAAAACTTAAAAAAGATATGTTAATTAATGATAATATTAATATTAATATAAATATATCAGTCCCATTTTATATATTAATTTCATCCACTTTAGTTGATATGATGAAAGAAATTATTCCTTCAATAGATGTTTCACCTAAAATTAGAAGTAAAATGAATTGTCTTGATATATACTGTTTAAGTTATAAAAATTATAAAGTAAAAATAAAAATATATAGGATGCAGGATATTGATATGATGGAAAATATTAGACTTATAATGATAAGATTATATAATCTATTCTTATTATACCATGATGATATGAATAAGATGGATGAATATATCTACACGTTTTATCTTTATAATAATGTTAGAAGAGCTAATATTAATAAAAATGGGAAGGAATATTTAAAAAAATTACATAATAGCAGTATGAGAACATTCAACACCTCGAGTGGTATGACAAATACAAAACTTAAAATATTAATAGTATCTAGAATTGAAGATTGTTTGGGTTTATTAACACATGAAGTATTACATGCGTCAAATAAGTATAATTTTGATTCTGATATTACTATACATGGTATTGAAATAAATATAACTGAAGCATTTGTTAATATGCTGGCATCAGTTATAAATGCATATCTTACTTGTTATGAAAATAGAGATACTTGTATTAAACAATATATAATGGTTGAATTAATACATTCAATTATACATTGTATAAAACTATCTAAAATATCTGGTTATTCACTCAGTGTATTACTGGATCCAACCCAAGATATAAATTGGTATCAAGATGCCTATATATATGAATATATTATAGGTAAAATGTTATTATTTTTAAATTTTAAAAAAAATATAAAATGTATAAATAATAGGGAATATTTCATTCTTTTATATTATAAACATAATAATATGATAAATAGATTATATAAATTATATAACATGAGCCAAGGCAAGGAGACGCAAAGCGCCTCCATATCAAAAGAAATATTAAATAATAATATGACATATCATGCTATTGATAGTATGATAATATTTCATGATAGGTATGATACATACTATAATATGTATAAAAAATATAAATATAAATATCTAAGTTTAAGAAACCATAAATTGGAAAAACTATATGAGACAAGTCAAGCAGATGCGTAGAATCAGCTTAGTAAACAGAGAGCTTTGCTCTCATGAGCGGTATAATGTTTCGATACAGAATGCTCTACGCATACTTCCTCGCTCCTACATGACCCAACTCATAATTTTATTTATTCACTATCACCCCCTTTATCACCATTTACCATTTTAAGAAGTAATGGTATACCTACTATTAATACAATTAATATTATAATAGGCATTATTAACCCCATACCAAATTTTTCAGCAATTGTTGCAAAACCAGTACTTATATCAGATATTACCATTTTACTTTTAGCAACTAGATCTGAATCAGCACTATTTCCACTTTTTGATGTACTCTCAGCACTTGTATCAAATAATATACTAACTTCATCTTTAACTTTATTTTGAGTTAATAATGTATTAACACATGTTTGTAAATCTTTAACTTCAATATTTTGATTTATATCAATTAGTACATTATCTAGATTATTACAATTTACTTCTGCATAATTTAATGGTGAGTTATCTAATTTACAGTTATTGAGAGCTTGTAAATCTAATTTATTTGCAGTCAATTGTTTTATTACATTCTTCATATCATTTTTATTATAAGTTTTATTCTCAAAATGAGTATTAATACTATTAGTTATAGTTTTAATAGTTTCTGTATGATCGTCTGTACCAGTTAGAGCTTTCATAGTATCACCTATTGTGTTAGCTAATGAATCAACTACAGCTGTTACATCTTCTTTTTTTTTAAGATCTTCAAGATAATTCTGAGCATCCATTTTAGATACAATATTATTTTGATTTTCTGCTCCAGAAGCAAACGCATTAAATATATCACCTGTAAATGTTTTTTGTACATCAGTATCCTGTACAATATCAGCCATCATATTTTGTAGGCACGAGCCTGTCATATTTTGATTAATTTTAATACTTGTATTACTTGTATTACTACAATTAATTTTTGCTATATTAGAAGGATTACATGTTGCTACTTGATCTACTTTAAGATTAGAAGAAAACTCATTTAAAGTTTCTATTGTAAGTTCATTAACCAGTTTATTAATATTTTCAGTGATATTAACTATATTATTATTTATAGCTGTACTTACTTCAGTTTTACTGTAAGAAGATTGACTTCCTCCCATATATATAATATAGATTATAATAAAAATTATAGATTATAATAAAAATTAAACATTTTATATATTTAATTTTTTATATTTATATATTTATATAAAAAATTGAAATTATAACAACATTATTATAAATATATATTATAATAAACATGGAAAATATAGTTAAATATAAAGGGACATTTATAAAAAATAATATATTTTTAGAAGATACAATATTAGATTTTAAATTATATTTTAGTAAATTAACAGATAAAGAATTAAGTGAATTATTTTGGTTGTGGGAAATTTCTCGATATAAAAATTCAAATAAAAATATATATACTGAAATGATTATAGCTAATTTGGGAGAAGAGAGTGCTAATAATGTTATAAGAGTAGATACATTAAGTTTTACAGTATATAATAAATATGAGTTGATTTTTCGAGAAATTAAAAATAGATGGTTAGCTAAAAATTTATAAATTTATAATTTTATAATTTTTATAATTTTATATAATAGCGAAATTTCCATAATTTCTTATGATGTAATTTAATAAAACGATAATATAATTCATCCCATTCTTCAACCCACTTACCTTTTATTATATTACTCATTTGTAAAATATAATTACTAGAAGATATATAGGGTCTTCTCATAGTAAGGCCTCCAGTTACAAAAAAAACCATATCGAGTACATTTTGTTTCATAACCCATTCATAACTATCAATTGAAAATTCCATAAACCATTTGAAACCTTGTAATGGAGCAATACCACTCAAATTCATGAAATTACCAATGAACATCAATCTACCAATATGGTGAATATAGCCCCTATTAAATCCATCTATAATCATTTTATCTATTGGAGGAATACCTAATGTACCATCATACCAATCTTTATTTAATTTTTTAGTATTCCCAAAATAATTTTTATCAAAATCAACATAAATATAAGTATAACGTTGGTATTCTCTCCAAAATAATTGTCTCAAATAACCTTCAAAGCTATTAAGAGGAATTGTTTCTTTTACTTTTTTTAACACTTCTATTATTTCATTTGGATTTAATAATCCAATATTAATACTACTAGAGAGGACTGAATGATACATAAAAGAATTAGTAGTATTATTATTATTATTATTATTATTATTATTATTATTATTATTATCAGTATAATTATAGATAACAAGATCCTCATAAGAACCAAAATTTTTTAATTTTGTATTTATAAAATTAGTCAACCACTTCTTAGCCGTCGTATGAGTTACTGGATATATCATATTATCTATATTACCACAATTATTGGGAAAATGTTTAGTAATATAAATTGAAGCCTCCATGATATATTTAGTATCAGTTTTACTAATATGAGGCATCTTTGTATCAATTTTAATATTTTTATTATATTTAGTACGATTCATCTTATCAAGTGATTTTAATTCTGGATATAAATTTATTTCTTTTTTGAAAAACAAGTAAAAATTATTAAAGATTATGCTTTCAGTTTTATCTCTATAAATTTTATATTGTTCTTTAGTCAAGATAAAATTAGGGGAACATATTATATTAGACGCTTGTTTTGTAATTTTTCTTATCATTACATTATCATCAATTGGATCAAACATAATATATTCATCATAAGGAAAAGTATCTTGAAATTCAACATATTCAACCTTATATTTTTTAGTTTTTAACATATCGTAGTAATACTTCATAGAACTACGATGTAATATTAGTTTTTTTTTATTAAAATTATAAGCTGTAAAATATTGAGGGTGCTCCCATAATACAATAGTATCTTTAATCCTATTAATATGACTATTCAAATATGATGTACGGTATAATTGATGGGGTAATATTAGTAATATCATTATAATTATAATATATTATTATTATAATTATAAATAATTATTATAATTATAATGTTATTACTAAAACTATTTTAATGGTAATTTGTAATTAGAACTTGCGATGAAATATTTGTACCATCAAAAATTATACCATATATATTATTATATTCTAATATTATAGCATTTATGGAAAAAGGTAAAGATAATATTATATTTAGCTTATTATTAGCCAATTTATATATTATATTATTATTAAATAAAAATAATAAAATTCCATTATTACATATTACATTTGTTATAGTTCCAAAGCTATTTATAGTTATTGTAGAACTTAAAGAGGTTTCTAATTCCATCATATTAGAATTTGTTATAACTTCATTGAGTGAATAAATTGATACTATCATGGTAGTTTGATTTACTACAATTAAATTATTTTTTAGGTAGAATATTAGTATATTTATACCATCACCTTGTAATAATTCTTTAGTATAACCATTACGTTTTAATATAAATATGCTATATTTATTGGATGGATATATTATGGTATAAAAAATATTATCATCTATGTCTAATACTAGAGTTGTTATTCCCATATGGTGTTTTTAGTTAAAACCCCAGTATAATTAGTCATAGGAGAGCCAGAACCAGTTAGGATTGGAGTGTAATTAGTAGTAGTAAAAGTTTGCCATATTGAGGTATTCTGTGCAGTTACGCGAATCCAAACAACATTTGTTCCTGCAGTATATGGTAACTTAGCATAAATAGGGGTGTTAGCAGGAATATTATTACTTAGATTTGGAACAGCAACCCATCCAGTAGTAGGTTGAGAAGTTTGATCACTATTAAAAGCAAATTCGTATGTATTATTAGGTGAATCAGCTTGAAAAATAACATTAGTAAAGTTAGTATTAGTATTATCAGTATAATATGCTAGACCACTAAAAGTTAAATTTGCAAGTAATCCTTGATAAAGATATAATGTATTAGGAGTATTAGAACCATATGAAGTTGTTACTACTACACTTTTTTCACCAGAAGTGGTTGATGATGGTGTAACTCCACTAATAGTTGTATCACTATTTACATAAAAACCAGTTATAGCAGTACCACCTATAGTAGCTCCTGTTGCTCCAGTAAAACTTATACCACTTATAGTTACAAATTGTCCGCCATTTAAAGGACCAATAGACGGTGTTATTGATAAATTTGTAGGTAATCCTTGATAAATATATAATGTATTATTAGTATTAGAACCTGCAGGGGTTGTTACTACTACACTTGCTGTTCCAGCAGTACCAGCCGGCGTTTTTCCAGTAATAGTTGTATCATTAATTAAAGAAAAATCAGTTATAACAGTACCACCAATAGTAGCTCCATATATATGACTATTTTAACTTTTAGTGGTCTAGCATATTATACTGATAATACTAATACTAACTTTACTAATGTTATTTTTCAAGCTGATTCAATTAATAATGCATACGAATTTGCTTTTAATAGTGATCAAACTTCTCAACCCACTACTGGATGGGT
>Ga0114978_10004929_pt1 | contig 10723 bp, 4 predicted proteins | sample S_140212_EF_Meta_FD_87027 | JGI IMG/M metagenome (GOLD analysis project Ga0114978, IMG submission 87027) | Freshwater microbial communities from Lake Simoncouche, Canada to study carbon cycling - S_140212_EF_MetaG | ecosystem: Environmental > Aquatic > Freshwater > Lake | place: Lake...
GAGTAATATCTCGCGGATCGAGGTGTCGTTTTCGCCGACCCCGGACACCGAGGGCGCGGCCCTCGCGGGCTCCGTCAACATGGTGCCGAGGTCCGCTTTCGGGAAACGATCAATAACCATATTGATATCCCTAACGATATCCCTAACCAATTGGGAATAAAGTACTCATAACTGAAAAACCGTAACATCTCGGCAGGAGACAGTGCCCGTTTGTTACAATCATCGGCGACAGTGTTTTCCTCTTGATTCAAACGCGATTTGTAATTTCTTAGACATGAGTCAGGTTCTTCCAAAACGTTCTTCGTTGTGCGCCCATCTCTGCGAACCGCGTTGGTTTTCGCGATTGTGCGTGATTTTTATAATCTAAATTAATTTCCTTCTTGAGTTCCTGCCTATAAAAGTTTAACGGGTACAAAATTCACTTCTACAATGACCACTGAAATCGCGATCAGCCGCAGCACTGTCGGCGCCAATGAAATCGTTAACAACAACGTAGCACTCGCCATGGGTGCAGGATTGATTCCGTTGCCGCTCGTTGACTTAGCAGCAATCACGGCTGTTCAGCTCAAGATGGGCAAGGAATTGGCTGAATTTTATGGCGTCGAGTACAAAGAAGACCAGATAAAGGGAATCGTTATCTCGCTCATTGCAGCGTACACCGCCACGTCGGTCGCGAGCGTAACTGCCGCTACTGCAGCGAAATCCATCCCAGTGCTCGGTGCCGTGTTCGGTGTGATCACCCTCCCTGTGGTTGCGGGTGGTCTGACTCACGCCGTCGGTAAGGTGTTCATCCAGCACCTCGAGTCTGGTCGCACTTTCCTCACCTTTAGTATTTCTGAGGTGAAATCTGGCTTTCTCCGCGAGGTTGAAAAGGGGAAGGGGCTTGTCTCCACCCAAGCTAAGGGTTTTGGTGCGAAGATGGTTCAAGTCTCCGACGATCTGGAGAACCGTTTGGATGGTGCCCTCAACAGCCTCCTCAAGCGCTGAGGCGGGTCTGCTTATCAATATTTTTTACGTTTCTTATTTTTTCGGTAAAGATATCTCCAACCTAATACTACTATGATTCCTGTTGCTATCATCTATACGTTCCTGTCCTTCCTCGTCGCCTTCTTTGGTCGTAACCGCAAGTTCGGCTTCTGGATTTATTTCGTCCTCTGCTTTATTTTCACCCCGGTGGTTACCCTCGTGATCGTTATGGCCTCCGCCAAACGTGTCGCTTTGGCCAAGGTTGAAGTTCCTGTTCCGGCACCGGTTGCGGCTCCGACGCCGGCCCCCACCGGAGCTTAAGGACCCAATCCGGTGGGCTCACGGGCTTTCCGGATAGTATGTATTGGCCATGGTTCATTCCATTATCTGGCCACTTTATCAAGAGGAGGTGGACTTTGTGTCCGCCTCCTTTTGTTTTATAGACTTTGGCTTCGCCACGTGGTCCCAGACGTTGATCTTTTTTTGATGTAAACTTTCGCCGCGTGCCCGAGCCCGTGAGGCGGCGTTTGGAGACTTGAAAAATCACGGTTTCAAATGATTTTTGAGATCGTCTGCACTCTTGGCCTGGAGGGGGCTTCAATTGATACTCTGCTCAGGCGCGGCAGCGCTAAAGGAGTCTAGATTATTCATTGTGCCCAAAATTGATCGATTACAAGAGTTTTTATTCCAAACAGTTCCTCTACTTTATGAAGCAAAACCGAAAGAATTCGCAAGACGCCAAACGTCTTCGTATGCGGGCTAAGCCGAACGTTCCGAAGGTTATTTCTCCGGAGGTCGAGGCTCTGTCACCCGCGGTTTCTTTGGTCGCCGGTGCGGCTGTTTTAGTCGAGGCCTCTCCGGTACCGCTTGCGGCGCTGGAGGCGAGGCCTGCGAATGCCGAAACCACGGAGCCGGTGGATACGGATGTGATGGTCGCAGCGCCGATTACGGTTGAAGGGGCGATGGTCCCTCAGACGGTCCCTCGCGAGGTCATTGCAGTCACGAACCGCGACGAACCGCCACCCTTTCCCGCCGAGGCGACGGTTGCGATTGAGCCTTTGGTGGCAGCGGGTGGCGGCGCCCCTGTTTTGGTTGAATCCAATCCTGTGCCTCGGGCTGCAACATCTGGGGCCAGTCCTGCCACCGTCGAACCCAAGGGGATCTCCGAGAGGGAGCTACTTTCCCCGGTGCTAGCAACGGCCAAATTGGCGACCGCTCCTCAGGTGGCGGTTGGCGACACCACGGAAGTAACTCATCTCGAAGTTGATGCGTCGGATCTTCCTCACGCTGGTTTGGCCACGATTTCGACCGAGCTTCCTGTTGCAGTGTGTCTGGTGGCTCAGGCGCTGCCTACGGTGGCGAGGTCGGCCAAGCGAGCGCAGGGCGAGGAAATTGTCCGAGATTACCGAGCCCTAGCCATGGGAGTCGGCTTTATCCCGGTGCCCGGTGCGGACATGGTGGCAATCGTCGGGCTGCAACTCAAAGTCTTGGCGTCGTTGGCAGAGCTTTACGGAGTCGCGTTTACTCTCGCCCAGGCCCGATTGATCGTGACTTCGCTGATCGCTGGCGTGGGATCCACGATCTTGGCGCGGAGTATGTTTCTTAGTTTGGCCAAAGCTATTCCCGGCATTGGGTCGATCCTCGGGGCCGCTTCGCTGCCACTGGCGGGCGGCGCAATTACCCATGCGCTGGGGCACCTTGCGATTGATCATTTCGAGGCCGGTGGCACCCTGGCCAGCTTTAACCTTGATGTGGGCCGGCGTTCGTTTGGCCAGAAGGTTGCAGAGGCCAAGGCCAAGCTAGCTTAGGTCGATCCGCAGCCATCTGCCTTCGAAGCGGGAAGTTTTCATTACGGTCGATCAGCGCGCCCGAGGCTTCTGGTGCTAAGTCTACAAAATTAAGCCCTGCCCCCACCTTACGTCCCCATGATGTTTCATATTGTCGAGAACGATGAGCAGCAGCGCTCACTCTGGCCAGATTTTCGAAAGCAAGCCCTGCCGAATGGCTGGCGTTATTCGGGGGTTGCCGGCTTGCGCGACGAGTGCCTGCGGCAAATTGCGGCCGATGCCCGGGGCATACCCGTCTCCGTGCCCGTCGCTCCGGCTGCGTTCACTGTTGCTGGGTCGCGTCGCCGCTCGATTGCCGTGCCGTTTTCGCGTCCTCAGGCGAAGGTGCGACTTTTTGTGTTTCCGCATGCTGGTTCGGGGGCCTCATCCTATCACTTTCTGGCAAGGGCCTGCAAAGACGACGCGTTTGAGGTCAACCTAATCCAATACCCGGGGCGCGAGATGCGAATTCGGGAGCAGCCCTGCGCGGACATGGACGGAATGGTTCAGTTACTGGACGAGGATCTTCGTTCGCTTTTCGTGGAGCGGCCTTTTGCCTTTTTGGGTCATAGTATGGGGTCACTCGTGGCCTTTGAGCTGGCGCGGCGGCTGGCGGCTACAGATGGGCCGAAGCTACGGCATCTCTTTCTCTCGGGGCGGCAGGCGCCGCAGGGGCCGGCGCACAATCTGCCGGTCGATTCCCTGTCAGACGAAGCTTTCTTGGATGCGGTGGGTAAACGCTACAACGCTCTGCCGGTTGAGTTGATTTCGAACCCTGAGATCTTGGCACTTGTGCTCCCGAGTCTACGAGCGGATTTCAAGTTGATGTCTATGTATCACTATCGGGAGGCGATGGCATTGAACGCTGGTCTGACCTTGATGAACGGCGTGGACGATCCGTGGGTGGCTCCGGATTCCGTGGAGGCCTGGCAGATTCAGTCGAAGGAGCCGATTCGAACGCATTGGTTTCCCGGCGGACATTTTTATCTGCCAGAGACCGTGACAAAGGTCAGGCAAGTCCTGCTCGATACGTTGGCGATGAGTCGTTGATTGCTCGGCGGAGGGGGGGCGGTAGCCGGAACACCTCCCTTTTTTTCAAGCAGGTTAGTGCTCGGTTTCTGCCCCCAGCGGAAAGTCCCTGGGAAAAAACACAATGAATAACCAGAAACCTCCTGCGATCGAATCGGCCGTGCTCGACGAAACGAAAAGCGGCGTTATCCGGGTAACGACAAAAGCACTTCCGGGTGGTTCGCCACAACGGTCGTCGGTGGGGGCGAGGCTGAGCAAAGAAAATAAAGTCAGCGCGGAGATCGGACGAACGCCCCCATAGATTTGGCTGACCAATCAAAAAACTTGTCGTGATCATCGAACGTAGCATCCTGCGGACCGGAAAATCGCCACCCAGTCGTAACGAACCGCTCCTTGACCGGCTGAGTCCCGACGCCCTAGAATACAACAACTAAGATTTTGAGCTGCTTCAGTCCTGAAGCGCTCTGGATAAACATCAATCTATCTTATTTTGTCTCGTGCGCGCTCTAATAAGAGCGTGATCGGGCTGCGTATACTGAGAATTTTAAACCAATGTATTTTTATGACTCCTTTCGCTATATCAAGTGACGCCCCCTCGGCCACGCCGGTCGAGGGATGCGAGAACTTGATCGACGCTTTGCGTGTGGCGGTGGGACGCGAAACGGGCGGGCTCATTTATATACGCTCGGAAGGCGTTGAGATTAGGCAGACTTACGCCGATTTGTTATCGGAAGCGGAAACGATTGCTTTGGGACTACTCGGCCGTGGAGTAGCGAAGGGTGATCCGGTGCTCCTGCAACTCGACGCGGCAGAAGATTTCATCCCGGGATTCTGGGGCTGTGTTTTGGCCGGAGCGGTGGCCGTGCCCGTGGCGGTGGCGCCGATCTTCTCTCAGGCCAATAGCGCTCTGCTTAAATTGCTCAACGCAAGCAAGCTGCTTGAGCGTGCGGCGGTGTTGGCGTCCGGCGCGGCGGTAGAGGGGCTGCGGCAGTTGCCTCCAAGTCTTGGGGAATTGAGCGGGCCAGTCATCGATCTCGGCGCCCTGCGCCGAGAGAAAATATCGACTGGGGCCCTTTCCTCCCCGGTCGCGACTGACGTGGCGGTGATGCTGCTGACTTCGGGTAGTACCGGTCAGCCGAAAGGAGTGCCGCTGACCCACCGGAACCTGCTCGCGATGGCGGCGGGCACGATCGAGGGAAATGGATTTACGTCGTCCGATGTCACGCTGAACTGGATGGCCCTCGACCACGTGGGTTCGGTCTCGTTTCTGGGCACGATGGCGACGGCGCTTGGCTGCACCCAGATTCACATCCCCTCCGGCTATATCCTCCAGGAGCCGCTGCGGTGGCTCGAATTGATCTCGCGCCATCGTGCGACGATTTCGTGGGCGCCGAATTTCGCCTTCACCCTGTTTTTGGACCGGACCGAGACTGTCCAAGCGGGGACCTGGGACTTGAGCTGCATGCGGTTTCTGGTTAATGCTGGTGAACCGGTGGTTGCGCGCACCGCGCGCAAGTTCATCACCCTGCTTCAAGGCCATGGCCTCCCGGCGGGCGCGCTCCGGCCTGCCTTTGGTATGTCGGAGACCTGCTCGGGCATTACTTGGTCGCGGGGCCTGACTCTAGAGAATACGGGAGATGACGTCGCGTTTGTCGACTTGGGGCCGTGCAATCCCGGCGCGGAAATGCGCGTCGTGAATGAGGCGGGCGAAGCGTTGCCGGAGGGCGAAACCGGGCGGCTGCAGTTGCGAGGCCCATCCGTGTTTAGCGGCTATTTCCGTAATCCTGAGGAAAATGCGAAGGTGTTTAAGGAGGGGTGGTTCGAGACGGGTGATCTTGCCTTTATCGAAGGAGGAACCCTCCGGATCGCGGGCCGGATCAAGGACGTGATCATCGTCAACGGGGCCAATTTCTACAGCCATGAAGTCGAAGCCGCAGCCGAGACGATTCCCGGGTTGATGAAGACGTTTACGGCCGCCTGTGCGGTGCGGGACGCAGCCTCCGAGACCGATCAATTGGCGCTGTTTTTTTGTCCCGAGTCCGACCAGCCCCAAACCAACGCGGCGATCGCGCGGGCTATCCGCGCGAAATTGATCCAGCAGGTGGGGCTTTCACCGACCTATCTGGTTGCGCTCGCACCGGCGGAGGTGCCGAAGACGGAAATTGGCAAGATTCAGCGCGGACAGCTCAAGAAGGCCTTCGAGGGCGGCGCCTACCGCGACCGTCTGATCCAACTGGCGCGATCGGGTCCGGCCAAAGCGCCGGAAAAACGCACGAGTAATCGCGGCGAACTCTCGTCGCGCATCGCCGAGATCTGGCAGGACGTGCTGGGACTGGAATCTGTCGGCTACGACGAGACCTTCTTCGAGCTGGGCGGGCACTCGCTCCTCATCGTCCAGATGCAAAAGCGCCTGCAGGCGCTGATGGGCCGCCCGGTGGCCATCGTCGAGCTCTTCAATTGCCCCACGGTCCGGGCGATGGTGGATCATTTCTCCAAGGACTTTGCCCCGGACGATCGGGGCTCGGCTTTCACGCCGATCCGGGAGAACCGGGCCACGGGCAGCAGCGGGGACATCGCGATTATCGGCATCGGCCTGCGCTTTCCCGGGGCGGCGACGCCGGAAGCGTTCTGGCGCGTGCTGGCTGAGGGGAAGGAAACGATCCGGTTTTTCACCGCCGAAGAAGCCCTCGCGGCCGGCGTCGATCCAGAGCTGGTGAGCAATCCGAACCACGTGCGGGCTGCGCCCCTGCTCGATGCGCCGGACGCGTTTGACGCGGATTTCTTCCGTTATACGGCGAAGGAAGCCCGCATGATCGACCCGCAGCAGCGGGTATTTCTCGAGGTGTGCTGGGAGGCGTTTGAGGACGCCGGTTACGATCCGCTTACCCATCCTGGCAAGGTAGGGCTCTTTGCGGCGGCGGGCATGAATACTTACCTGCCCAACAATCTGTGGGCGAACGATGCCTTCCTGCAGGCGGAAAATGGCAGCCGGATGTTGACGGTGGATTCCATGAATGGATTCAACGTCATGATCACAAATGACAAAGACTACCTGCCGATGCGGGTGTCCTACCGCTTGAATCTCCGCGGCCCGAGCGTGAACGTCCAATCCGCCTGCTCCAGCACGCTGCTCACCCTGCACGAGGCCTGCAAAGCGATCCGCATGGGCGATTGCTCGATGGCGCTGGCCGGCGGCGTGTCGATCAAGCTGCCGCAACACGCCGGGCATCTCTACAGTCCCGGCATGCTGAATTCCCCGGACGGGCACTGCCGCGCCTACGATGCGCAGGCCGAGGGGACGATCTTTGGCAATGGCGCCGGAGTGGTGTTGTTGAAGCCTCTGGCCGAGGCCCAAGCCGACGGCGACCGGATCTACGCGGTGGTGAAGGCCACCGCTAGCAATAACGACGGTGCGGGCAAAGTGGGCTTCACCGCGCCGAGCTCGAGCGGTCAGGAAGATGTCTGCTCCGAGGCGATGGCCCGGGCGGGTGTGACGGCGGAGTCGGTTACCTTCATGGAGGGCCACGGCACCGGCACGCCGCTCGGCGATCCGATCGAGGTCAATGCGCTCTCCAGTGCATTTCGCCGCCACACGACGCGGACCAACTACTGCGCGCTCGGTTCCGTCAAGACGAACGTCGGCCACTTGCAGATCGCTTCCGGCATCGCGGGCCTGATCAAGACGACGCTCGCGCTCCACCACCGGCAGATTCCCGGCACGCTGCATTTCGAGAAACCGAATCCGAGCATCGATTTTGCGAGCACGCCTTTCTTTGTTAACCGCGAGACGATGACTTGGGCGTCCCCGGCCGGCCCGCGTCGCGCGGGAGTGAATTCTCTCGGCATCGGCGGCACGAACGTGCACGCGATTTTGGAAGAATCGCCCGCGCCGCCGCAGGCCGCGCCCCAGAGCCCAGCGGGCCGCTGGGTGCTACCGCTCTCGACCCGTCATCCGAAGGCCCTGCGGCAGTTGGCGGACCGCTACGCCCAGCTGATCGCCGGCGACCTTGAAACTCACTTAGAGGACCTCGCCTTCACCGCGCAGGTCGGACGCGCCGGCCTACCGCAACGCGCGGCCTTCGTGGCGAATTCACGGGAGGATCTCGTGCAGCAGTTGGAGCGCTTCAGGGCGGAACCGGAGGCCCCGTCGCAGCGAATCGATTTCGACCAGCGCGGGGTAGCCTGCTACTTTTCTGCCGACGCGAAGGGCGCGGCGGCCTTGGCCCGCGAATTGTGGATCACCGAGCCTGTGTTCCGCACCGTGGTCGAGCAGTGCCTGACGACGTTTGAGCGCATTTCGGCTACGACGATTTCGCGGAGCGAAGGCGCGTCGGCGATGCCGACGGGTTTCGCCGACAAAGGCGAAGCGGCCGGGATCGCGGGCCCCTTGCTCTTTGCCTTTGAGTATGCGCTGGCGGATTTGCTGGTGAGCTACGGCATCGAGGCGGCCGCCGTGGGCGGTCATGGGATGGGCGAGCTGGTGGCGGCGTGCCGCTGCGGGGTTTTCGCACTGGAGGATGCCCTCCGGCTCGCGTCGATCGGTGAGCCGGCGTCCGCACGTGAGGGGCGCAAGGGCGATGATGCCGCGTTCGCGCGCGTCGTGGCTCAAGTGGAATTTTCCGCCCCGCTTCGGCGCATGGTTTCCGGCACGACCGGAAAATGGGAAGAGGCGGACCTTGCCGAGGCTGGGCATTGGCTGCGGTACCGTCAGGCGAGCGGCGACGGCGAGTCCGGACGCGAAGCGTTTTTGGCGGACGGGTACAAGGTGCTCATCGAGGTCGGCGCGGCGGCCGCGACGCCGGTGAGCGGGGGCTCATCGCAGCGCTTGATCGCGGCTGATTTTCCGCGACTGGTGGCGACCCTGTTCGCGCTGGGTTACCCGATTCAGTGGGGCGCGGGACGGAAAGCACACCCGGCGCGCCGGGTGACGCTGCCGACTTATCCCTGGCAGCATCAGTCGTACTGGATTGAAGCCATCGATATTCGCGGATCACAGCGTGCGCCGGTGGCGGCGTCGCACCCCTTGCTCGGCCGGCGCTGGCGCTCACCGCGCGTCAAGGCTTCCGTGTACGAGTCCCGTTTCGATCCCGCGACGATGCCCTATCTCGCTGAGCACATCGTCCACGGCAGCATCGTGACGCCCGGCGCGCTCTACCTCGCTCAAGTCTCCTTGCAGGCGGCGGATCTCCTGCTCGGCGCGCACGCCGCGGCGGGTGATCGCAGCGTACGATTGCACGATGTGGTGTTTGTCGGCGCGATGGTGATCGACCCCCGGCAGCCGCGGACCGTCCAGACGATTTTCACGCCGGGTGAGTCCGGCGGATACGCCTTTGAAGTGCTGAGCTGGACCGATGCCGAGCCCGACACCGTGGTCGTGCACGCTACGGGCCGCTGCGGCGCCGAGCCGGCGAAACCCACGTCGCTCGACCTCGCCCAGTTGAGGGGCGCACTCCAGCCAGTCGCCCATCTCGCCGGCCACTATGCGACCATGGACAAGATGGACGTGCGCCTCGGAGCCAGCTTCCGCTGGATCGCCGAGATGCACCGAAGCGAGCGGCAATCGCTGCTGCGCCTGGTGGCCCCGGTCGGACTCGAGCGGACGCGCGAGTGGCACCCCGGCTTGGTGGATTCGTTCCTCCAGGCAGCGGTCCCGGCCATTGGCTTGGACGGTGCGCGGACCCTGATTCCGTTTCGCGTGGGGCAACTCGTTTTCCATCGCAACCCCGATGGGCAAGCGCTCTTCGCGCACGCGCGCCAGCTCCCGGCGGAGCGGGCGACAGAGGTAAACGTTTTCCGCTGCGACGTTTGCCTTTACGATGCCGGCGGTGCCTTGGTCGCCGAGGCGCTGGGCTTTGAGCTTCGCAACTTGCAGGCGCAGGACGTGCAGACCGCGACGGCGCCGAAGTTCTTCGAGACCACGTGGGAAACGCTGGGCGCGCCGGCCGAGATTTTGCGGAGTTCCCCGGCGGGGTCGTGGCTTTTCCTTTCGGAAGGCGATCCGGCGTCCCGGGCGTTGCAGCAGTCGCTACGCGCGGCGGGTGGGACCGTGCAGGAAGTGCCGGTTTCACGCGCGGCCGAGGCCGAGGGGCTGTTGGCCTCCCAGCGTTGGGCGGGCGTGGTCTACGCTTGGAGCCTGAGCGCCGAATCGCCTGCAGCGATCGGCTGGCGGGAGTTGCTCGCCTGTGTGCAGGCTGCCGCCAACCGCAAGGGCGAGGGCGTGGCGCGGTGGGTTTTCCTCACTGCGCGCGGTGTCACGGCGCAGGCGCCTCTGGGTGGCTTCGTCACGGGTCTCGTCCACGAGCATCCCGAGTGGCGGCCCCTCCACCTCGAGATCGATCCGGCGCTAGAGACCGTTGACCAGTGGACCCCCTGGCTCTTGGACACGGCGAGCAGTGAAATCCGGCTCACGGACCAAAGCGGTGCGGTGCAAGGCATGCGCCTCACCGAGAAAGCACTTCTCCCGAAGACGGTCACGGTGCGTGCCGATGGCAGCTATCTGGTCACGGGTGCGTCGGGCGCGCTCGGTCAGGCCGTCGCGGAATGGCTGGTCACTCAAGGTGCGCGTGCACTCTGCTTGTCCGGCCGACGCGAGCCCGGCGATGAGTTGCAGGCCAAGATCGCCGAGTGGGCACGCCGCGGCGTGCGGGTTAACTTTGAAATCGCGGACCTGAGCGACGCGGTGAGCATTGACCGCCTCGTGCAAAAGGCGGGCGAGGCTCAGCCCTTGCGCGGCGTGTTTCATGCGGCCGGCGCATTGCGGGACGGCTTCCTGCGGCAGGCGGACGCCGCGGCCTTCACTTCTATTTTCAGTGCGAAAATCACGGGGTCGTGGGAACTGCACCGCGCGACCCAAGGCCTGCAGCTCGATTGCTTCGTGCTGTTCTCGTCCATCGCCTCTCTGC
>Ga0114978_10004932_pt1 | contig 10720 bp, 9 predicted proteins | sample S_140212_EF_Meta_FD_87027 | JGI IMG/M metagenome (GOLD analysis project Ga0114978, IMG submission 87027) | Freshwater microbial communities from Lake Simoncouche, Canada to study carbon cycling - S_140212_EF_MetaG | ecosystem: Environmental > Aquatic > Freshwater > Lake | place: Lake...
GCGCTTGGCGAGCCGTCTGGGTTCTTGCTGCAGTCGATGGAGCCATTCAAGTCCGACACGCTGGACCCAGAGGGGCGCGCGTTGGACATCACCAGCTACAAAACTGAAGCTGACGCCAACTCCCAAAAACCAGGTATTTGGGCAATCTGGTCGCAAGAGCCTGATTAGTTTTTCTTGCCTCGGGCAGGGAAGCCCTATGAACACGATATGCGGTTGCCACTCATGCAAAGCAAATCGCATGAAATTCGTCTCTGCAGGCTGGCGTTCGAAGCCTAAGGGTGGGCAATGAGTTCTGGCTGTTTCGCCTTTTCCTTCGACCATGGTTGACAAGAAATTGGCTGCCTTATCGGCACTGCCTTCGTTTCCGCCGATCAAGGCAACTCTCAAGCCCACCTGGGTGGCAAGTTTGAACAGGGAAACAAATAGATCGGATCCAGGCAAGCGTTCCGGCAATGGATCACCTTGTAGTCGACTGGCCCAGACGATCGGCAAGCCATCGGCGGTGAACATGGTGGCCTCGCTAACCAATTCACGGAACGATTGTTCGTAGTGCCAGCGCCTGAGAATGTCAACGTTTGGGGTAACTACCCAGCCACCCCGCCCGTCTGCGGCCTGCCGGCAGATATGACCGGCCAGTGCGTTCACCGTAGTAGCGACGAAAGGCAGTCCATCCACCATCACTCGCGGCAGACCGTCGGGTGCGCTCGCGCCCGCGGGCCGGGCGGCTGTTGGCAAAGCATTCTCCGGTTGGGAAGTTACCAGTTCGTCCATATGGGCGGCGCCTCTGTTCAGTCCTTCAAATGGGTAACGATTTTTTTGTTTGCATTCCGGATGCTTCACCATGCAAGGGAAAGGGGGGCTCGCTGCCGCGCAATGGGTAACCGAGCACTTCATCGGCGCCCGGCCTAGCTGCGAATCGCAGCTCATTCATAGCGGCTCGCAGCGTTGAACAGGGCAGCGAGTTTGCCCGCTTCTTTGTCGATGTCATGCTGTGTTGCTGCGGCAAGGTGAGCGGCCTCACCCATACGCGTCAGTTCGTCGTGCGAACAGGAAAGGAGACTTTCCATCGCCGCGGCCAGCGCATCGACGTCACCGGCGGGAACCAGCCAGCCATGCTTGCCCGGCTGGATCAGTTCGGGAATTCCGGCAACGTAGGTCGCCAATACCGGGCGCCGCAGGGCCATCGCCTCCATGATCACAATCGGTAGCCCTTCAATGAAGCTGGGCAGCACCAGACCACGCGCCGAGAGAATCTCCTCGCGCACCTGATCGCTGCTGATCCAACCGGTAATCCGGACCTGCGCGGCCAACCCAGATTGCGTAATCAGCCGTATCAATTCAGCCCGCAACTCGCCCTCACCTGCGAGCACCAACTCAAACTTGATGCCCTTCAGCGCCAACTGTTGGGCCGCTTCGACCAGGAGCAACTGGCCCTTTTCTTTGGATAAACGTCCCACGCAAACAAGCCGCAGCCCTGCCGGCGGCGGCACCGCTGCGACTTGATGGAAGGACGTTTCGAGCCCGCAATGAACGACTTTTACTTTGTGCCATTGCGCATGGTCGATCCATCGATATATCTGTGCGCGGCCATAGGAGCAGACTGCCACCACAAAAGCCGCTCGCCGAACCTTTTCGCCAATTCCGAGATATTTCGCCGCGTCGAACTCATCCATTCCATGCACCGTGAAACTGTAACTAGGGCCGCCGAGCACATGGGCCAGCATCACGACCTCAGCCGGGTTGGTGCCGAAATGTGCGTGCACATGCGTTGCGCCGAAGGACTGCAACCAGGGAAGGATGCGGCAAGCCTCGAAAAGATAGACGAGGTGATATGGCATCGAGCGGTCAGCTCGGCGGCCCATGCGCAACGCCAGTGCGAGGGCGGATAAGAAACGTACAGGCGAAGCCAGCAACGTCCGCAGCGCGGCCAGCAGCAGTGCCGCAAACCCCTCCCTCAATACGTACCGCGTCCTTGCACGTTCTTGCAGGTCTTCCTCGTCCGCTAATTCACCATCCCAACCGCGCAGCGCAATTCGATCGATCTCGAATCCCTGCCGCTCAAGCGCCCTGATCTCGCGCCGAATGAAAGTGTGGCTGACCTTGGGATACTGGTTGACCAGATAGGCAATCTTCACGTCGCGGCTCCCCGCACTTGAGGCGCTGCGCTGCTGCTCGAAGTCACAAGGCCCGATCGGGGCGCCGTGATGATGCCGATGGTGGTTGCCAACTGTCCGAAAGCCAGCCAGTACAACTGGGACTGCACATGGCGAATAAAGCCCGGCGGCTGAGCGGCTACGCGCCGCAAGACCTGGCAACGCCAGATCGCCAAGGTCATCGCGAGGGACTGCCCACGCAGCAACTTACTCAAAATGACCAAACAGCGGGCAAGGTGGGCTCGCCAGTCAAAATAGGCCATGTCAACGCTTAGCCTCGGTGCTATCGACAGCCACCAAGCTGCCACCAACCGAAGAGGCTTGCCCACCATCGCCGCTATAGGCGACCGCAACAGCGCGCGCCTGTTCGGCGGGCCAGTTGAAGACAACAACTCGGCGGTCTTCAAGTTCACCGCTGTCGAAGAGTTTTGCCGACGACTTCAACCCAAACAACTGCAGACGCAACCTTGCGCCGCCACTGGCGTTGACGGTCAACCGGTATGCTTCGCCGGCCTGCGGGACGGCCCAACTAACAGGGTTCAGATTCCGGTTGCTGTAATTGGTTTGTACCGCAGGGCCCGATGCCGGGGCAAACAAGACTCGCTGCTGCCATGTATTGAATACACCGACCCGGGGACCGCTGTTTAATTTCCAGGCGCCGCGCATGGAGAGCAAGTTGAGACGACGCTCCATTTCCATCGGCTTGCCATCGCCGTCCAGCCAGCCATTTGTCTTCACGACTTGGCGCAATGCAGCGCGAATGCGGTCCAGGTCCCGCGCGACGGCGTTATCCCATTTGCTGCCGTGAAGGCTGAAATTGCTGCCGTTTTCCACATAGATGACGAAGGGTGTGCCGAAATTCCGGTCGACAACATAAGCCCCATAAACCTTCAAGGTCTCAGCGACCTTGCGGAGTTTGACGTTGCCGATGGTCGATGTATCAAAGCCCATTGGCAGCATCAACAATGCACCCTCGGGGATGCGGCCGGTGTTTGTGGTCGCCGCATTGCCGTCTGCGGAAGTGGCGGGATAAACATAACTGGGGTTTGCACTCAACGCGTTGAAGGTGAGCGAGGCTGCCAAGGCATGGGTATAGATCGCATCGCCATCGTCGATTTCATGCTTGCGGATAATGCCCCCCAGGCTGGGAACGGCGGCGGCACGAGCGCCTTGAAAATAATGCCCGGGTTCACCCCACCCGCGCCCGCCAATGCTTGTCCAGGCATATTGGGCAGCTCGCCATTGCCCGTCGATATTCCTCAACTGAAAGAACGAATGAACGATCCCCAGCGCGGGGTCAACGATGTCGGCGTGGCCATCGGACCCCGTGGCCGGCAAGACATCGGCGGGCCAATGGGCAATACCGATGGCCGACTGGAACTCCTCGGCATCCGGATCCCAGACGCCACGCCGTCCCGGTAATGCAAGCACTTGCATCGATTGATCATCTGGTGCGGCGAGAAATACGCCCGTCGAATACGCACCCTGGGCCACTGTTGGGAAATATTCAGAACGGGGAATTTCGAAATCACCTAGCACTGGATCTACCGGCCGAGAATTCCACGGTGACTGGGCGGAAAATGGCTTCAAGTAGGTACCCCACAAACCCGCTGCAAATGAAGCCGTTGAGCCTGAAATTAAAATAAATAATGCGAAAAATTTCAATAAAATAGATAATCCTGTGCGCGGGCTATATGAATTCATGAAATGTTACCTAGCTGACCCGAACCAAACCTCTGATGGCGACTGTCGTCAGCCAGCGAATTATCTGATTTATATTCAGCCGCCATCCGCATCGTCATGGCGCAGACTGCCCCTATAAAAAACCAGAAGTACCAATTATAAACAAGGTAAAAAAGCATATTGTCCGAAAGAGAAATAATCAAGTACCCGAAAAGCAGCGACGCCGATATTATCTTCAACATATAATTGCTTCCAAGATTACCTCGCAGCATCTTGAAACAAGCCGCGAATAACCACAAATAGGTCACAATACCCAGTACGCCAATATCAAAAAACAACTGCACTAAAACATTGTGCGCGCCAAAATTTCCTCCGCCTCTTATGGAATTAAATGTTGGCGAATGAAATATGAATCCGCCATTCCCATAACCGACAAGATAGCGTATCGGCTCCATCCATTGCAATGCGTCCTGCCAAGCCAACTGGCGCCAAGCAAAAGAATTCAGCCGGGCATATTGCACGACAACATTGCCCTGATTCAAGTCAAATATCCGATCGCGGAACTCAGGAATCAACATCGCCATGGCCGGGACCAGCAGGAGATAGAGCAGATAACGGCGCTCAAAAACCAGCCCATAAATTCCGAACAGGGCGGCGGTAGCGAGCCAGGCGCTGCGAGTCTTGGTGGCATAGAGCACCCCGAACAACACCGCCATATAGCCAAACGCGCACAGCGCAGTCCAGTTCAACATCGAATTACCATTGCGCTTGATTGAATACAAGTTCAACGCAATGATCAAGGTCGTATAAAAAGCCAGAATATTCGGATGAGTAAATGGCCCGGCATAACGCCCTGAAACGGTCTCCGCGCCTTCGAGAAAATAAGCGGTAGTCCCGCTGAGAATGTAAACGACAGTTATAGCCATCACTGGCACTGAAGAAGCGAGAATTAGGCGCAACGCCTTTTCTAGCGATGACATATCATCGACTATATAAAAGGCCGCTATAAAAATCGCGAATGTAGATAGTTGTGCCAACAGGTTACGAGACTCTTGATAAATATCAGGAGAATGCATCAGACCAATCAACTGACATAACAGGAATGGTAGCCATGCCCACCAAGCTTGTCGCGGCACCCGCTTCGGGTCTTTCAAAACCAGGCTAAAGGCGATCGCAATGATGGCCAGATTAACGATTCCGCCAAGACCTGTAATGTTCGCGAAACGGGTATTTTCAAATACTGGATCTGCGGCAGCACGGAACAGAATTATTATGCCGACCAAAGCCTTTTGATCTATATAGAAGGTGAACCCCAAGGCGATCAAAACGGGCAGGGCCACAAAGAACATAGGCCGTTCAGCAACAATATTACCCATCAACGCACAAAGCAGCCCGAAAAAAATGCTGAGAGCAAGAACGCCAACTACGGCCGGCGTCCTTATACCCAGAAAATTTCGCCCAAGTTCTCTCGCAATCATTTTTCTCTACACTATTTTATTTAAAAAGATTCCCATCAAAAGCCTAGTCAGACAGGAATCACGGCCGTATTTATTTTTTTAATGCCATTGAAAAATCGCTCGTAATAAAATGTCGAAAAATGGGCAACAAGCATAAGGACAGCGAGCAGCAGCGGCCTTTTGGCATACTTTTCGAGTAGATCGCCACTACCCAACCAAGTCGCCGCCAATGGAATATGCCAGATATATAACGCATATGAAATAGTGGCAATGTAACGCGCAGTTTTGCCACCGATAATTCTATCCCATTTCATATTTTCCGTACAAATAATTATCGCCAAGAAGCTTGCGCATAGATATGGCCTGAAGTAGCTTATTATATTTATCGAGCCATCATGTGGTATGTGTGCAGACAACAACAGCAGCGGACACACCAGGAAAAGCAATCGTATATCACCCAGCCAGTGACGCAATTTATTACGCCATTGAGACTGTAATAAAAACCCCATCGTCGCGCCAGCCAGGATGTCGTCGATTCGATACCAGGTTATCGACGTTCCGTTTACCCCCATAGTAATCCGCAGGATGGTGACAAAGACCAAAAAGACTGCCACATAATTTCTTACGTAGGTCATTCCAAAAACCATCAACCCAGCGACGGCAACATAGAATTGAACTTCAACACATAGGCTCCACAAGTGGTCCAACGGGCTTGCCAATGTTTGCTGAGGAATGTTAGCTATGAATAATCCATAGCGGATAGCATTACCCCAGGAGATTGGGACGAAACAAGCTACGATTGCGATACAAAGCCAGGCTGACGGCACAACTCTGAGCAAGCGGCGCATCAAGAATTGTTTTGCAGATGTTATCTTGCAGGCTTGGACTGATATCAAGTAGCCAGATAATCCGAAGAACAATGCCATGCCAAGCATACCGGTCAGTTCATTATATGAACTACCACCAATTTTCACTGGAAATAAATGAGTTATCAATACTAGAATAATACTTGCCGCCCGCACGCCATCAAGCTTGTTTATTCGCGCAGCTGATTCAATCATTGAAGTTACTTAATCAGCATTTCTCGCGACCTCAGTGGCAGCGACCCAATCAATTCAACAAGGAATCCTTCCATAACCTTGTTGACAGCGACGGTTTCTTCCCCGTTTCGGATTCTTTGCGATGCACGCACCAGCACGCCGTCCGGTATACGCCCGGCCAGGCCTTCCTTGAGGATGTACCAGCGAGCCTGCAAACCATCGCCGCCGTACTGCGTGCCGATCCGGATCCAGTAGTTCACGGCTTCCATGCCGCCTCGCCCCTGGGCCAGCAAGCTCACAGTCGGTACCGGTTCTGCCTTGCCGGCCATGAGCAAGGGCGTGCCGGCCTCCAAGCGGACGACGGCATACCCCTGCGCCGGATAACAGACCTCAGGGCGGTGGACCTTGACGTCTTGCCTTTGTCTTTCGCCCCAGGCCAGGGCCAGCATCACGCGCAGCCCTTGGCTGTTCACATAGGTGCGCATGACGGTCTGGTCATAGGGTTGCTCTGACTGGGTCTCGACGCCTCGCGACACATCGACCTGCATTTGCGTATCGCTGATGGCCTTCCAGTCTCCGAATGCCATCGGCACGGTGCTTTCCAGGCTTGGAGCAGCGCTAAGCGCATGCAACTGTGGCGTTGCGAGGGCCGCCAGGGCTGCAGCAAGCAGCATCGCCAAGGCAGCCCAGGCGGAGGTTCTGAGGGGTATCTTGGTCGACTGCATGCTGTTGCCCGGGCTTAACGCCACACCCGTTTTGCAAGCAAACGCAGGGCGCTGTCGGTCGTAACAATCAACATCAACGCTGTCAGGAACAAGGCCATGCCGGACAACTGGTGCATAAAGCCTTGCCCCACTTCGTCGCCGAAGTAATAGGTCAGCAAGGCGAGGATAAGGATGCGAATGGCATTGGATGAAAACGAAATCGGCACGATCAGCAAGGCAAGCGTGAAGTTGCGGAAGACCGACTCGTGCCTGACGACATTCATGTAGAGCAATCCCAAGGCTTCAAGCGTGAAAAGCGAATTCAGTCCGGCGCAAGCATCAGAAACGAGCAATTGGTAACTACCGATCGTCAGGATCACACCCGCCCGAGCCACTGGATAGCCCAGCCAGAACAGCATCTGCTCGCTGGCGTAGGAGGCGCCGATCTTCATCGGCTGTGTCAGCAGGTCGACCACCGAAGCCGGTAGCGGCACGGCGAAGCACAGGAGGAAAAAGGCAAACCAGAAGCGCCGGGCGACCGCGGCGCCGAAGGTGATCAGCACCAGTCCCAGCAGGACCGGGATCAATGAACCCAGTTCAATCAGCGCTATCGACTGGGAACGCCCCAGGACATAAAGCGACAGCCCGGCCAAGAATGTCGCCCAGCCCGCCAGAGGCGCCGGCAAAATTTGCAACGTCACGCTTTGCGTCAGCAGGCGCTTACTTTGGAAGTAGAAGTACCAAGCCGAGATGGCCAGCACGATCGGCCCATGCGAGTTGCGGTCGCCTCGCCAAGGTCCGCTGAAAAAGTCCACCACGGTCGGCCCGTAAAGCGCCACGCCACAGGCAATCAACAGCAGCCACGGCCGCAACTCGACAGGAAAAATATTTCGACGTTTCAAACCGATCATTGCTTGGGAAAGTTCAGTGGGCATGCTGGCTGACTTGGGCTTGGGTTCGGATTCAGTACTCGTTGACGATCGCTCCGAGCAATTTGACCGGGCTTCCCTGCATGCTGGCCACCAGATCCTGAAGCGCCGCATACTTACAGGCGCTCTTGCGCGCCAGCACCAAGGCGGCGCCGCATCTGGCCGCAGTCACGCAGGCATCGGCGCCATAACTGGCCGCGGTGGTGTCGACGATGACATGGTCAAACTTGGCGCTGAGCTCTCGCATCAACAGGCCGAAAGCCGGGCGTTCAAGCAACTCGAGCGGGTTTGGCGGGATCGACCCGCCCGGCAGGACGAACAGCGCTGGAATGCCCTCGACCGACTGGATGACCTGTGCTTCGGCCCGGCCTGACAAGACGTTGGACAGGCCGGCCGTATTGGGGACGCGAAAAACTTCATGCTGGCGCGGGCCGCGCAGATCGGCGTCGACCAGCAAGGTTCGCCCGCCCAACTGGGCCAGAGCGACAGCCAGGTTGGCGGCGAAATAGCTCTTGCCATCAGCGGTTTCGGGGCTGATGACAGCCAAGGCCAGGCGCGGCGCAGCGGCCTCGTGCAAGCGCATATTGACCTGACTGCGCGCTGCCCGCACGGCCTCGGCCTGCACCGAGAACGGCTGATTCAAGACCACCAACTCGGGGCTGGACAAACGCCTTTCGGCGTTGGCCAAGGGGTAGCTGAACTGCTGCGCCAAGGCGTGCAGCACATCGTCTTCACCGGCCAGGCCCAGAGCCACCGCAGCTTCACCGAAGCGCAGGCCTTTCTCGCGCTGGTAAACCAATACTTTTTCGACATCGGCGATGCTGAGGCTGCGCGCGTCGCGAATGATGTCGCCGATGACGCGCGAATGTTGCGCTGAATTGGCCTGCGCCGATTGGGCATTGCTCACTGGTGCGGCCTCGCTTGCCTTGCTGGTTGTTTTCATGCGGATGCCGCCCGTCCGGAGGCAGACAGCAGGCCGAGCAGACGGCCTTGCATCAAATTGGCTTTGGCCGTGCGGCCGAACAGCCGCTTGGCAGTGGGCTTGGGCATGACGCCGATGATTGGCAAGGCCACTGCGCGCACCACGTCTTCAGCGCTGCGGACACGCCGGTCGCTCAACTCCAGCAGCAAGGCCGAGCCAATCGCCAGCAGCGCGCCAACCACAATGGCCAGCAATATATTCAGCAAAATCCTCGGCGACGAGGGCTCCGCCGGCGGTACGGCCGAAGTCAGCACCGCAGCATTGCTTTGGGTGGCCTGGCTTTCGAGCGAAGTCTGGGTCAGGCGCTGCAGGATCTGGTCGTAATTGCGCTGGGCGTTTTCAATATCGCGCTGCAGCACTGCCCCTTCGTCGCGCACTGCTTTCATCTGCAGCACCTTGTTGCGCTGCGCTTCGAGCGAGGCACGCAATTCGCCCAAGCGCTGCTTGTTGATTGAATTCGACAGGCCCAGGCTGCCGGTGACCTTGGCCGTTTCGACCTGGACGCGTTTGCGTAATTCGGCCAAATTGGCTTTGGCTTCAAGCACCTGCGGGTGGCTTTCGCCGAACTTGGCGTTCATCTCTTCGATGCGGGCTTCGAGCCTGGCCTGGTCGCTCTTCAGGCCGCCAATCAACGGGTTGACAAGCACTTCCTGCATCCGGTCTGCCGCCTCACCTTTTGCCGCAGTCTGGCGGCTGCCCGAATCGCTGGCCAGCGCCTGCAGGCCGACCAGTTGCGATGAGAGCTCGTTGAGCCGGTTGTTTTCAACGTCGAGGCGCTCATCGGACGCGACGATGCCTTTCTTGCGCTGGTAAGCCGACAGGCGCGACTGCGCTTTTTCAACTTCGTCTCTGGCTTCCTTGCTGCGGGATACGAAAAAGGTCGAGAACTGCCTGGCCGGTTCGACCCGGAGTTCGAGGTTGGTTTCGAGGTAGGCCTGCACGAACGCATTGGCCAGGCCAGCGGCAAACTTCGGATCAGGCGCCTTGTAGCTGACGCTGATGACGTTCGATTCGCGCGACGGCTTGACATCGAGGCTCTTCTGGAAAATGCCGATCAACCATTGCTCGATCGTGCCGACACCTTTGGCCTCTTCAAGCCACTGCTGGCGGATGTCGGGGCTTTCGGCCAGCTTGAGGTTCCGAACCACTTTGTAGGCGACACGGTCACTGGTCAGCACGTCGATCTGGGTGGCGATCAGGCTGGGGTTGAGGCCACCCGCATAGAGCACAGCACTGAGCGGATCGGACTTGGCATCGATGACAATCGAGGCGAAGGCGCTGTACTTCTTGGGCAACATCAGGCTGACCACCAAGGTGACGCTGACCAAGGTGACGAAGACCGCCAGCGAGATTTTCCAGCGGGCGGCCAGGATGGCAATGAATTGGGTCAACGACATAGGGGCCCCGGGTCAGAACAAGCTCTCGCGCACATAGACGACATCACCGTCCTTCAGCGCTTCGTCCATTGGCAACTGCAGCACCTGGACCTTGCCTTCGGCATTCTTGCGGTGCACGCGGATGCCTTTTTCGGTGCCGCGCAGGTTCAGGCCACCGCCGCTGGCCAGCGTCTGCATCAAGGTCATCCGTCGTTCCAGACGCATCGGGCCGGGACGCTGGACTTCGCCGTAGATATAGACCATCGGTGCGCGGTCGACCCAGATGACATCGCCGTTCAAAACCTGCATGTCCTGGCTTTCGCCGCCGGCGATGAAGATCGCGGGCAGGTCGATTTCGGCCCTGAACGGCTTGCCAGCGCGAACGCCGCTGAGTAC
>Ga0114978_10004933_pt1 | contig 10716 bp, 7 predicted proteins | sample S_140212_EF_Meta_FD_87027 | JGI IMG/M metagenome (GOLD analysis project Ga0114978, IMG submission 87027) | Freshwater microbial communities from Lake Simoncouche, Canada to study carbon cycling - S_140212_EF_MetaG | ecosystem: Environmental > Aquatic > Freshwater > Lake | place: Lake...
CGGCGCCGCCAACGCCCCCCTGGCCGATCCGGTCTTCGACACCTTCACCGCCACCCCCGAGCCAGCCGTGCCAAGGCCTGGCCAGCCGGTGGCACTGCGACTTTTCCCCCTGGATCTGATTCCTCCGGGACTGCGGGTGGAGGTGCAGACGAGCCTCCGCGGCCCCTGGACGCGCGTGCCGGTCGAGGCCGCGGCGATCCAGAAGGGAATGGTCTCCCTGGGGCGTTTCGACCGCCCCTGCGGCGTCGGCTGGCGCGTCACCGGACCGACGGCGAAGATGGACACGGAAGCAGGCGATGACGCGAAACCCGTTCCTGTCGATGGCCCTTCCGCCGCCACCGCCTGGGGCTATTTTCAGGTCCGTCTTGCCCCCGATGCGCCCCCTCCCCCGGTCGACGTCGATCCCACCGATCAGCTTCCGGCGACTGCGCGCGGCGAGGCGAACACCTCGGTTGATCTCCTGGCGCTGGTCGATCCGCGCCGCGACGGTGTGGCGGGGGAGTGGACCGACCATGAGATCGACGGCCGCCGCGAGCTCCTCGCCCCGAAAGCGCTCGGAGCGAGGATCGAGCTTCCCTATGCCCCCCCGGAGGCCTACCGACTGACCCTCATCGTCGAACCGCTCGACGAGCCGAATGGGCTGACGATCGGCCTCCGGTCGGGCGAACACCGCTTCCTCGCCCTGCTCGGTTTCGGTGCTGCCGGCGGGCGCGTCAGCGCTCTGGAAAACATCGACGGCCGGAACGTCGGCGACAACCCGACGCGGATCGACGGAGATGTGTTCCGAAAAAACCGCCCGGCCGAGGTCGTCGCCACCGTCGAGCCTGCCGGGGTAACGGTGACCGTCGATGGACGGCCGTGGATCGACTGGGAAGGAAAGCCGGAGCGGCTGTCGCTCTCCGACTACTGGCAGACGCCGCGTCAGGAGGCCCTCTTCCTCGGAGCCTACGACTGCCGCTACCGGATCCTCCGCGCCACGCTCGAACCGCTCGCTGGCCAGGGCCGATCGCTCGTCGAGGACGACGCCGCCAACGCTCGTTGACGATCACCGCGCCGGCCGGTACGGCCCGGCGGGAAAACGTTTGATGAGAATTGAGCGTGGAACGGTCGCTGCTGCCGGGTGGAGGGGGTACAACGGCGGTTCCCTTCCAACCGCGCGAGGTTTTCCATGCGATTTCCGACGGTCACCTCCCCCCGAGTTCTCCTTGTCCTCATCGCGGCAACGCTCCTCACTCCGGGGGTCTTTTCCTGGTCACTGGCCGAGGAGCCGATCCGCCGCACTCCCGGCCCACAGGCCGATGGCTCGGTCGTCCTCCCCACCCAATGGTCGTTGCGACCGACGGGCAAGCAGCTGGAGGTGGGTGACTTCCCGGTCAACATCGCGATCCATCCCGACGGTCGCCACGCCGTCATCCTCCACTGCGGCTTCGGTCCGCACGAGTTGGCCGTGATCGATCTGGAGACGCGGAAGGTGCTGTCACGCACCCGCATCGACGAGGCCTTCCAGGGGCTCGCCTTCGACGGCACGGGGACTCGGCTCTGGGTGTCGGGCGGAGCAGCCGAGACGCTTCTCCCCTTCCGATTCGAAGCGGGGGCGCTTGTGCCCCTCGAACCGGTGCTGCTCCGCGACGAGAAGCTCCGCGGCATCCCCGCCGGGATCGCCGTCGACTCGACCGCTACCACACTCTACGCCGCCAATGTTTGGGGGCATTCGGTCTCGCGCGTGCGACTCGCCGCGGCCGATGGAGTCCCGGTCATCGACGAGCTCCTCCTTGGCGCCGAGGCCCCGGCGCCGGCCCCCGCGCTTCCACCGACGACCGACGACCCGTCGATCACGAAGCGGGCCGACGTGCTCCTCGAACGGATCGTCGCCGATGCCCCGCATCCCTGGACATGCCTGCTCGACGAACCGAGGCAGCGGCTCTACGTCTCTCTCTGGGCCCAGGCCGCCGTGGCCGTGATCGATACCCAGGCTTGGCTCGTCGTCGGCCGGATCGAGGTCGAGGAACACCCCAACGAGATGGTGATGTCGCCCGACGGGCAGCGACTCTTCGTCGCCAACGCCAACCGCAACAGCGTGTCGGTGATCGACCTGGCCGAGGGGCGGGTGGAGGAGACGCTTGTCGCCACTCTCACCCCCGACGCCCCTCCCGGTAACACGCCGAACTCGCTGGCCATCTCCGCCGACGGTGAGATGCTCTTCGTCTCCAACGCCAACATCAACGCCGTGACGGTGTGGGAGGTCGAGGAGCCGGGAGCCGCCCGCAGCCTCGGCTTCATCCCCGTCGGCTGGTATCCCACCTGTGTCCGCCTGAGTGCCGACGGCCGCCGGCTCCTCGTCGCCAATGGCAAGGGGATCATCTCTGATTCCAACCGCAACGGCCCGCGGCCGGGATTCAATCCCGAGGCCCCCACCCCCGACTACATCGGCGGGCTGTTCGACGGGACGGTGTCGTTCATCGAGCTTCCCGAAGAGGGCGAGAAGCTGACGGCCCAACTCGCCGCCTGGACGGAGCGGGCCTTCGCCTGTCAGCCGCCTGATGCCGACGAGCTTTTCTCGGCGGAGGAACTCGACGGCCACCCGATCCCGCTCCTCCCCGGAGCTACCAGTCCCATCACCCACGTGATCTACATCGTCAAGGAAAACCGGACCTACGATCAGGTCCTCGGCGACATGCCGGAGGGGCATGGCGACCCGACGCTCTGCCTGTTCCCCGAGCGGGTGACGCCGAACCATCACGCCCTCGCTCGGCAGTTCGTCCTCCTCGACAACTTCTACGTCGAGAGCGAAGTCAGCGCCGACGGCCACGAGTGGAGCATGGGGGCCTACGCCACCGACTTCGTCGAGCGGCAGTGGCCCCTTTCCTACGGCCACAACCGCCGCAAGAAGTTTCCCTATCCATCCGAGGGGAGCTTCGACGCCGCCGCCCGCCCCGCCGGCGGCTACCTCTGGGACCGGGCGATCGCCGCGGGCGTGAGCTTCCGCAGCTATGGGGAATGGGTCGCCAACGGCAAGACGCCCGACGCCCCCTGCACGCCGAAGGTCAAGGCTCTCGAGGGCCGCTTTGATCCGCTCTACCGCAGCTTCGACCAAGACTACTCCGACCTGAAGCGGGCCGATCGCTTCCTCGCTGAGCTTGCCAGGTTCGAACAGGAGGGGGCGATGCCGAGGCTCCAGATCGTCCGCCTCCCCAACGATCACACCAGCGGCTCGAGCCCCGGCAAGCTGACGCCAACGGCCTTCATGGCCGAGAACGATCTCGCCTTCGGACGGATCGTCGAGGGGGTGAGCCGGTCGAAGTTCTGGCCGACGACCGCGATCTTTGTCGTCGAGGACGACGCCCAAAACGGCCCCGATCACGTCGATGCCCACCGCACGATCGCCTTCGTGATCAGCCCGTGGACGAAGCATGGCGCTGTCGATTCGAGCCTCTACTCGACCAGTTCGATGCTCCGCACGATGGAATTGATCCTCGGCCTCGACCCGATGTCGCAATTCGACGCGGCGGCCTTGCCGATGGTCGGGGCTTTCGCGAAGGCCCCGGTCCTCGAGCCCTACCGATGCCGGCCGGCGGAAGTCTCGCTCGACGAGCGGAACGTGGCGACAGCGTGGGGCGCGGAGGCGTCGCTTGCCATGGACTTCTCCGTCGAAGATGCAGCCGACGACCTGCTCCTCAACGAGATCGTCTGGCGGAGCGTCCGCGGAGCCGGTTCCCCGATGCCAGCCCCGCGCCGTGCGGCCTTCGTGTTCGCTTCCGACGAGGACGAGGACGAGGACGAGGAATAAAAAAGAACGGCCCGGTCGGCGTGTGCCAACCGGGCCGTCATGTCTCTTGAACCTTCATGCGGACAGAGGCGATTACTTGTACTCGTCGAGTTCGAGGACGAGATCGGACATCTCGCCGGAAATCTCCTTCTCGATCTTCGACTTCCGGTCGCCGAACTTGCCCTGGAGGCCGTCGCCCCGGCCGTTCATGTGAACGATCGAAACCCGGTACTTCCCTTTCGGCAGCTTGATGGTGAACGCCCCCGACTCATCGGCAAAGGCCGATTCGGAGAAGTTAGCCCCATCGCTGCCGTCGGAGCGGACGAACTTGACGTTCACACTCGCAGCCTTGGCGGCGGCCATCACCGGGTCGAGGGGGAGCGGGTTGCCTCCCCGGAGGATCTTCCCGCTGATCTTGAACTCCGGCTCGGTCTTGTAGCTCTTCCGTCCACAGCCGGTGAGGGCCATGGAGCCGACGAGCATCAAGCAGAGCGGCACCAGGGCTGCTCGCCGCGAAAGCGTCACGTTGGTCGAGAAACTCGCCATCAGTATTCCACCATCTTTCCGTCGTCCCGGTGGCCCATCCGCCGCCAGATCGTCTCATTGATGTTGTAGTTGATCCCCCGCACCGAGCCGTCACAGAGGACGATGTTGACGACCGTCGGATGGGCGGCACCGAAGCGGCCGTCACCATGCCAGGTTCCCGACCGATCACCGTCGGTCTGGGGAACAAAGCCGGTGTGTCGCATCGTGTCGTGATCCCATCCAGCGGTGTAGCCCTCGTTGTCGTCGCCACACATGTTCCCCTTGCAGTTGTCACTGTCGAGGGCCTTCTCGCCGAGGAGAATCACGTTCGTCGTGCCGTCACGGATGCTGGCAAACGTCGCCACTTTGCGGAGATCGAGGTTCGGCTGGTCGCCGTCGACGCGGAAGATCGGGCCGTCCCCCTCGGGGTGCCACGGAGCCCCTTCGCCACCGAGCCAGTTGTCACCGGTGTCGAGGCTATTCGCAGCGAAATCGGTCTGGGCGTAGGGTGCGTTGCCGCCGGGGAACGGAGAGCCATACCATTCCCCCGACGACTTCACGCCGTCGGAGGCAGAACGACGGCTGGGGCAGAAATACTGCGCCACCGGGGTGCCGCGGGCCTTGTAGAAGCGCTCCCAGTCGGCGAGCGAGCCGTTGCCGTCGACATCCTTGGCGCCGTTCCCGAGCCAGAGGGCCTCGTTCTCGAGATAGGGGAGGATCTGGTATCCCCAGCCGGCGTACTGCTTGACGCCTGTGGCGGGCATGCCGTTGTTGAACGACCATGCCCCCCACCACCAGCCGCCGGTGGGGAGCAACTGCCGGGTGTCGTGGTGGTTTTGCACCGCGAGTCCGAGCTGCTTGAGTTGGTTGCTGCATTTGACCCGGCGCGACGCCTCACGGGCGGACTGCACCGCCGGGAGGAGGAGGCCGACGAGCGTGCCGATGATGGCGATCACCACCAGCAGCTCGACCAACGTAAAGCCCCACGCCTGGCGCCGGTCGGCGACAGGTTGGAGGGCTGTTTCAATTTGGGCACCCATGACGATTCTCCAGCTTGAGAGGACGAATAATTCAATACGCCGGAAAGTGATGAGGCGCAGATTTGGTCATCGGAGAACGAGCGTGCCTGACAGCAACGCAACCAAGCCCCCCCTCGAGATGCCTTTGACACCCCGGAGAGAGGAATCGATACGCCGAAAAAAGCCGCCGCTGGAAGCCCCCCCAAGAACCACCCCCGCGCCACCCCGAAATCCTACGGCGCGGCTCCCTGACCGGCAAGCCGCAAGCCCCAGCCACTCGCCGGAGGGAAGTCCTCCTGCGGGGTGATCGGGGCTGGGAGAGACACATCAGCCCCTGCTTCGGCCGCCGAGCCCCCGGTCAAGCTCGGAAAGACCGATCGAGAACGCCTATTTCCCCTCGGCTGCGAGCAGGTCGGCCGCGAGGAGCATCGTCCCGGCGTGAATCTCGACGATCGCCGCGATGTCGACGCAGTAGCCCCCACCACAAACGATTCCCACGGGCAGCCCGGCGGACCGGGCCGCCGTGAGCACCCGGCGGTCGCGCTCGAGCAGCCCGGCACGGCTGACGGAGAGCCTCCCGAGTCGATCCCCCGCATAGGGATCGGCCCCGGCAATGTAGAGGAGGAGATCGGCCCCCCCCTCGCCGAGGGCCCCGGCGAGTGCCGCATCGACCGCCGCGAGGTAGGTCGAATCGTCGGCACCATCCTCGAGGCCGATGTCGAGATTTCCCGGATGCTTGCGGAGGGGGAAGTTGCGGGCGCCGTGGACCGACACGGTGAACACCGAGGGATCGGCCGCGAAGATCTCGGCCGTGCCGTTCCCCTGATGGACGTCGAGATCGAGGATCACCACCCGCTCGACCATGCCCCGGGCCTGCATCTCGCGGGCCGCCACCGCGGTGTCGTTGAACACGCAGTAGCCTTCCCCCCAATCGCTCCCCGCATGATGGGTGCCTCCGGCGAGGCTGGCGGCGATGCCATCCTCGAGCGCCGCCGCTGCTGCATCGACCGCGGCGCCGGTGCTCCGCAGCGAGCGGGCCACGAGCTGCTCACTCCAGGGAAAACCGATCCGCCGGACCTCCGCCGGCGTGAGCGTGCCGGCCATCACCCTGCCGACATAGTCGCGCGTGTGGACACGGAGGATCTCCTCGTCGGTGGCAGCGTGCGGCTCGATGAACTCAAGCGCCGCGCCGGCAGCCGCCTCGGCCTCCAATCGCTTCCGCAACGCCCGGTATTTCTCCACCGGAAAGCGGTGCCCCTCCGGCAGGGGCAACTGATAGCGGTCGGAGGGAAACAGCCGCATGGCCCGAAGCGCCCCGGGGGAATCAGCCCGCTCGACGCCGCCGGCACCACCAGACACCGAGGCCGATGCTACCGGCCGCGAGGAGCTGCTTCATGGCCGCCGGTTCCGGCACCACGATCGCAACGATCTGCGGCCGGTAGTAGGAGAGATCGGCGAAATACGACGTGTTATAGAAGGCCGCCGTGGAGGAGCCCCCAGGCTGATTCGGCAGCAATCCCTGGGCAATGATGATCCCGGCGAGGTTCCAAGCCCCGGCTTGCTTCACGAACACGGCACCGCCGGAGTCGCCGCTGACGACCTGGGCCTCGTTGTTGGAAACATACGGATCGAACGTCGTGCCGAGGCCGAGGACGTCCACCCCGACTTTGAACCAGCCACGATCATCGATGGCGTTGGTGCCCCAGCGCATCGACTTCGTGCCGTCGGTCTTGAAGCCGGCTTCGTTGGCGAGGTCCGCGGTGGTCTCGGTCCACACCCAAGGATTCGACGAGTCGTTCACGTCCCAGAAGGTCGGATTCGCCTGCTGGAGTCGCCCCCGGCCGATCATCGTCACCGTCTCGCCGTTGGCAGGCGCCGTGCTGGCAACATGAATGAAAGGCAGGCTCAGCGACGGCGTCGCGATCTGGAACATGAAGAGATCGGTGAGAGCCGACTTTCCGGCGGCAGCGGCGTTGGTGAGTCGGCGGCCGGTACCTGGCAGCATGGCGTACTTCACGCCGCCGAGGGTGATGCCGTCACCGCTGCCGACATGATTGGCCGTCAACACCCATCCGTAACCGATATAGACACCCCCACCGACTCCGATCGCGCCGACGTTATTCCAGCCGGGATCATCGCTGGGGGCAGACATGTTGCCAGACCCTACGTTGACCCGGTCGATGACGACCGCCCCGACCGAGCCGGAAAACGGGCCGGCGCTCGCCAGGGCCATGGCCGCAATCCACCGCCACGAAGCTCGCAATCGCATGTCGGATCTCCTCGTTCGGATGGCGGCGACGCCGCGTCGGGCACGGGGAGCCCGCGGGGTCACGCTGCTCAGGATCGTACGCAAGGGGCCTCGATGCCGTCGATGCCGGTCGGTGGGGCGGCAGGGCCGGTTGATTGTCGGGGCAGACAGCTACGCGTTGGCGAGTCGACGGACGGTGACAAACCTCGCCCTTGCCCCCCCAGGGCCGAACTCCGCCCCGGGAATGCCCGGCACCACCTCGAAGCGGGCCGGCTCGATCGACTCGATCTCCCAACCGTCGGAGAACGTCGCCCGGAGTTCCTCGTCGGCCACCCGACGGGGCCCCTGCGTCCCCGGTTCTTCGGTCGATATGCAGAGGATGAAGACTCTCGCGCCCGGCTCGAGGAGCCGACCAAGGGCCTCCACGTAGGCGGTCCGAAGATCGTCATCGAAAGAGTGAAACATCCCGCAGTCGGTGACGGCGTCGAAACGTTCGGGGAGCGACCCGACATGGGTGGCGTCCATGCGCAGGAAGTTCACCGCGAGTCCCAGTTGGACCGCCTTGCGGCGGGCCACCTCGAGCGGTGCCTCGAGATAGTCGATTCCCGTCACAGCATGGCCGCGTGATGCCAGCCAGAGGGCGAGATCACCGGTGCCACATCCCGCGTCAAGAACCCGTCCGGTGATCCGCGGGGCCGCTGCGATGAAGGCATCCTGCGGGCGTCCGATGTCCCAGGGGGCCCGAGGGAGGGCGTAGTAGTCGACGAAACGATCGCGCTGCGAGGAGGCGGCGAGCAGATTGTCGAACATCGGACAGGGCTCCGCTAAGGGAGAACGGCCGGGGGGCACACCCGCTCCGACCAAACCTACCATTCCGCCCGCCCCGCGTCGCCGTTGGACCCGGGGCCATCGTCGGGGCGGGGAATCGGATCGGGCCCCGGATCCGCGCTCCGCAGCGGGTCGGCATCCCCGTCCTTCCGGTCGCGGACTGCGGAATCGTAGGCGTCGCGGTAGAAATCGGCATGGCTGAGCATGATCGAGTCGATGCCGGGAATGCCCAGTGAGGAGAGGGGGACGAATCCCGCCGGGGGCGTCGCGGCGGCATCCCGCGACGCTTGGGGAGGAGCCTGCCGCGGACTGTTCTTCCGGCCGCGCCGCGAGGGGCGCGGCGTCGCACGTTCGGCCTCGTCTTTGGATCGCAGTGGCGGCAACCACCACACGACCCCGTTTTGCATGACGATGCGGTTGACGCCCATGTCCCGTCCCTCGTGTCCTCTTCGACCCTTCTTCGACCCGGAGGGCGGGCCTCGGTCCGGACGTTCGCCCCCTGGTAGGTATCGAACCGGCCCCCCCCCGACCCGCGTGGTGGCCCAGTGACACGGGCGCCGCCGGAACAATCGTTGCGGTCGGGATGGGTGTCGAGGGGCACTGCTGAGCCTTCCGGCCCAGCGACCGTGTTGTGCCATCGGTGGCCTGCATCTGGCGTCGCTCTGGCAGGTCGTCGGCACGGCCGGAGAATGGCAATATTTTCCACCCGCCGGTATCTTGTTTCGGCCACGGACGTATCGGACTCGTTTTCAATGGATTCCCACCGATGGACAGCCTGTTTGCCTGGACGATCACCGCTCCCGCACTCATGCTGCTGGCGGCTGGCCTGATCCCGCGGGAGTGGGCGAACGAGCACCTCGATTTCATGCGGCGGCTGGCCAAAACCATGAGCGTGGCGGCAGCGGTGCTCGCTGTTGTTGTGGCTGTGGGGCTGGCCGTCAGAGGGCCGATCGACGTTCGGCTGGCGGTTGTGCCCGGCCTGCCCGCCGTCAACTTCGGTGTCTACTTTGACGACCTCGCAGCGATCATGCTGCTGCTGATCAGCTTTATCGGTGCGGTCATCTGCCGGTACGCGGTCCGCTATCTCGACGGCGATCCCGAGCAGGGGAGATTCCTGCGCTGGATGCTCTTCACGCTCGGCGCGGTCCTCCTGCTGGTCACCTCCCGGAACCTCCTCTTCTTCGCCACCGCCTGGATGCTCGCAGACCTTGGCCTCCATAATCTCCTCTGCCACCACCGCCATCGGCCCTGGGCTCTCTGGGCAGCACGAAAAAGACTCATCATCAGTCTGCTCGGCAATGTCGTTCTGATCGCCGCCTTGGTGGTGACGTATATCGCCCTCGGTAGCTTCGACTACACCGACATCTTCGCCAAGGCCGTGGCCCTGCGGGAACAGTCGGAAGCGAACTCGATGCTGGTCGCGGGCATCGGAGGCCTGTTTGTCCTGGCGGCGATGACCAAGTCGGCCCAGTTTCCGTTTCACAGTTGGCTGCCCGATACGATGGAGGCGCCCACACCGGTTTCCGCCCTGATGCATGCTGGCATCATCAATGCCGGAGGGTTTCTCGTGATCCGGCTCAGCCCGCTGGTGGTGCTCTCGCCCGCCTGTCTGAGCATGCTGGCGATCATCGGCGCGATCACCGCGCTCCTCGGTGGCGTCGTCATGCCATCGCAGACCAGCGTGAAGCGTTCGCTTGCGTTTTCGACGATTGCCCAGATGGGATTCATGATGCTCCAGTGCGGGCTCGGCGGCTTTTCCGCGGCTTTGCTCCACATCGTCGCGCACTCCCTCTACAAGGCCCATGCCTTTCTCAGTTCGGGGAGCGTGCTGGAACAAGCGGCTCGCACCCAGCTGACCCAGTCACACGCCCGAGGTGGTCGAGCGGTGCTCGTCACCGACATCTTTGCCGTCGGCGGGGCCGCGGTGATCCTTGGGCTGGCCCTCGCCTGCTTTGGGATCAAGATCACCGAAAAACCGGGTGGGATCGTCCTCGGCTTCGTGCTGCTGTTGGCCCTCACCAACCTGCTCTCCACCTGCTTCGCCACGCGGGTCTGGAACCTGTCCGGACTCGGGATTGCGGCGGCGGTGGTCGTGGCGTTCGCCTACTTCGCGAGCTTCGAGCTGATCGACCACCTTCTGGCCGCCACGATGTCGCGACAGCACCTGGAGCGATCACCCCTCGACCTGGCGGTGAATGTCGTGGCGATAGCGTGTTTTGTGGGGATTTTCATTGTGCAAAACTTCATTCAGAGCTTTTCGCATCTGCGCTGGGTGCAGGTCTTTTACGTGCATGCGAACAACGGCTTTTATCTCGACATTCCCTTCCGGC
>Ga0114978_10004934_pt1 | contig 10715 bp, 3 predicted proteins | sample S_140212_EF_Meta_FD_87027 | JGI IMG/M metagenome (GOLD analysis project Ga0114978, IMG submission 87027) | Freshwater microbial communities from Lake Simoncouche, Canada to study carbon cycling - S_140212_EF_MetaG | ecosystem: Environmental > Aquatic > Freshwater > Lake | place: Lake...
CCTTTGTATAAGAATTCGCCAAAAGTATCCCGCATCTGCTCATTGAAGTCATACGGTTCATCGTCATCACCAAACAATGCGTGAATCATGGTAGCCAGCGTGGACATAGCGCCGTAGAACGGCAAGCCCTTTGCACCGCCAAATGCCATTGCCATACCGTATGTAGCAAGAAGTTGTTTACGAGCGGCGTCACGTACTTGTTTATTCTCGCCCTTGTATGCTTGATGGAAGGCACGGGCCATGACAAACGCGCTGTTCCACACAAACGACTTGAATGTAAAGGCTACACGGCCCAACGGGTGCTGCATCCACTTAGGAGCCGTAGCGGCAATGCCCGATGTGTGAACATCTTTTACCGCTGTAATTGCTTCGCGGATTGCATCTTGCTCGCTCTTACCATTTTGCCTTGCCAAGTCATAGGCGGCTATAGCCGTAGTAGCGCGGTTGTATTTCTCAGTTGCAGAGAATGGTAACGCCAGACCTTCAAGTATCTTAGCTTTAACGCCAGTGAACTCCGCAGTAGTTTCTCTGCGCCCTTCCAATACCTCACGGGCTGTTGTGTGCTCAAGCTGCGCATGATCCATCATGGCTTGGTACAACGCTTTGTACTTGGGGTTGTTCTGCCACTGGTTAACCGCAACCTTGCTCGCGTTGAGCATTGCAGCACTGGCGTTACCGATACCGTACTTACCTCCCAGCATAGGCCAGACCAGCATAGGCAGCGAAGTCAAGTTAACCAGTGCGGACGATACGTTGCCTGCAATGAACTCAAAGTAACTTAGCGTTGTAGCGCCATGTGTAAGAGCGCCATATGTGGGGTTATGGAAGAAGTTAGACTGACTACGGATATTGTCAGCCGCTGCATACACATCATCACGGTTGGCGTTCCGTGCTTGCGCACCAATCTCATCTAAAGCTCCGTCAATCTTAGCGGAGTACTCAGAGTTAGCCAGCTTCCTAGCCCACTTAACGGATATATCACCATAGGCACGGATGATGTCGCGCTCCATACCACGCACGTTGTCGCGCTTCATGAACTGCTTGGCAATAGACTGGGCAGGGAACAAAGCTAGGTAGGACTGGTACACGCTATCAAGCTGCTGCTGGCTTGCGCCTTTCTTTTGTAGATCAGCCATGATAGTTCCCAAAAAGGAACCGGGCGGTACGCCAGCGCCATTGAACGCAATTTGCTGCAAGTTCTGATACAACTTGTGTGGTTGGTTTTTAAGTACGTCTTTGACAAACTGTTCACGTTCACGAATAGACTGGAACGCAGAGGCTGCACGCTCCCCACTTGCGGGGTCAACATACTCTACCCAGAAATCTCCACGGCGCAGGAACGGGATGTAACCTGTAAGTTTTTTTCTGGTCTCAAACTGTAACTTCAACTTAGTTGCCAGCGTAGGCGACACACTGCTCAATAAGAACTTTTCGTATTCCTTTAGACTGCCTTCATAGAAGCCACGCACCGTTTTGTACACATCTTGTACATCAGCAGGTAGTGAGTTAAAAGCAGCCCGCATCTGCGCAGCCTTAGCGGCTTGCGATGGCGTAGGTTTGAACTTGGGGTCAGCTAAATCAATTTCCTCAAGGCTGGCGTCATAGGCAAGCTGGTTAAGACGCTCCATTGCCTGCGGGTGGGCCTTCTGCACAGCCATAAACTTTTTGTAGTTTTGGTTGGCCTTAGCAATACGCTGCTCTTGGCTACCATTACGCATCTCAAGCGCGTCCAATAGCTTTTGTATGGAAGGCAGTGCCTTGCCATACATGGTGTTTAGGTTATCCAAACGCAGCAGGCCAAACAACATATTGGTAGCGGATGGCCCCATGTACATCGGACTATTCTTGTTGCTGATGTTGGAGAACGTGTTTTTAGCGTCTTCCAAAACTTGCCCTGCCAATCGGGGCATGGACTTACCGATATTCCCTACAGTATTTAATCCAGAACTAACGGCTGGCCCCATACCAAAGAACAAAATATCCACGTTGCTTGGCTTTACGTCTTTGGAAATGTCAATGGCGTTGTTAACAAACTTTAACCCAACATCATAAGCAGACTGCCCTTTGCGGAAGCCCAAGAATTCAGCAACGGACTGCATGATGCGGACAAACATGTTTTCGCTGCGCGGTGCTTTGATTGTCTTGAGCAACGCTTGGAACTCGGGGTTACCGGTCAACTCAGCAGCAAACTCTTGCAAACTGTTTGCGCCATAGGCAGAGCCAAACTGGTTCTTCACCTGTTCAAAAAACTTAGCAAACTCTCTAGTCAACGGGTGGTTAGGGTTATCCAGCACATGCGAGATAGCCGCATGGATAACTTCATGGATAACGGTATGCGCGTTTAGCCCGTTGGTTGGGTCAAGTGTGATCGTGTCGGTAACCGGATCATAGAAACCTGAAACGCCCACAGTGTCGCCAATAACAATCTTGGTCTTTAAACCCAACGATTGAATCTTACGCAGCACACGTTGAATCTCAGGTGTCCTAATGGTGTTACCCAAGTGCCCAAGCAAGCTATTGAGGTCACCCTTTTGCGCAAGGCTACGCCCAGTTTCATCTAGTTCTGGCCCAACATAAGTAATGTTGTACAAAAACGGGGATATTTCTTTTATCTCACGTTTTAGAGCAGCGCCTTGCGCTTTAGGTAAAGAAGTAAGTACATCGTTAATTGCAATTAACGGGCCTTTTTCTCTAAGGGCTTTCCTAAATGCGTACTGCATTTTTTCAGGTAAGCTATTAAATACATGAGTAGTTACTTTAACCCATATATCTTTTGCGTTTGGTTTATCTTTTTCAGTAGCTTCAATATTTTTCTTAGACTCTTCTATATGTGCTTCTACTATACCTTTAGCCCGATCTTCAAAATCAGAAATGGCTTTACGGGTTACGCTAGAGATAACCGTGTCACGTTGCTTTTGGGGTACCCCCTGCAAATAAGAAAGGAGTTGCGGTGCATCCCCACCCGAAGCAGCAATAGCCTTCGCTACACCCTCAAGTTCACGCTGGTTTTTTGCCGTCTGTTCTGGCTCTTCAGCCTTGGCAATAATGTCTTGCAAGTCAATGTAACGATTGAGCAGCGCAGGTAGACGCAGCATGTTGTGCTCGTCAGTACCAATTTGAGACTGGGCAGGGAGGTCTTGGGGTTTAATTCCTAATTTACTCGCCGTATCCAGCAAGATGCCGCGCATTACGCTATCAATTTTCTTGTCGTTGTCCTCAACAAATTTAGTGCGTTCTTGCTCCGCCGCAACTGCGCCTTGCTCGGCTTTGATCTTGTCAGCCGCAGCCTTCTTACCTATTGACTTGGCTGCTGGTGCTTCTTGTCCTTGCGTTTCTGTTTGCTGGGTTTCAATGGTTTGATTGCCACTTGGGGTTCCTTCTTGAGTTTTACTAGCGGGTTGTCTGACCATATAGTCAACATAATCTTTAAACCCATTACGTGTGTACCATGCTTTTAATTGTTCTTGCGTAAGCCCACGCTCCCCTTTAGAGGACGCCGCAGGTACAAGCGCTAACCTTTTACCGTTAACATCAGCCCAATCAGTAATAGCTTTAAGTAGTTTAGACCCAGTTCCTTGACCTTCTTCCGCAGTATCCATACCCGTTATTAGGGTAGCGCCAGCAAGGTCTTCGGAAAGATTATTGTCTTCGTCTAGTACTTTGAAACCAGCCGATGCTTTTGGTTCGCCACCTTTTTTGTCTGATGGTATAACTGCGCCTTTTTCATATACTATTGGTTGTTTTTCTAATGCAGCGGGCTGCTGGCTTTCTCCTCCAACAGTTTCTCCAATAGCTGCGACAGGAGATACCACTCCGCTGGGTTCAGTAGATTCAATGTTTCCGGTGCTGGGTGCATTATTGGGTTCATTAGAAATTGAAACGCCTGCTCCACTTGGCTGTTCGACATTTCCTGCAACATTTTCTGCTCCTTGAAATTCGGGACGCGCTAAGAAGGCGTCGATCTTTTCTTTAATAGGTTGGCTGCGGTTTTCACCATACGCGGTAAGTATCCGTTTAACTTCAGCGGCATCCCCGGGGGTAGCTATGTCCTTACCTTCCAGCAACTTGTTTTTGCGAATAAGTGCAGTGGGGCCAATACCCAGACCCTTTAGAGCCTCATCATTGATGATTGTGGGTAGTTCTTGCGGGGTAAGCGGTACAGGTTTTTGTACAACTATAGGTTCAGTTTGCGTCTCAGTTTGTGCCCCGGGCAATACATCCGCCGGGGTTACATTAGGTTGAGTTGCTGTTGTAGGAGTTGTTGTGGGTTGTACAGCTTTTGGCCCGCGCTTAGCAGCCAGCGCAGCATTTTCTGTCTGTACTTGCCCAATGGTTTGCGCCAATGGGGATGGTTGTTGGGCCAACGATACCAAGTCGGCAGGTGTATCGGTCAGTTCGGCAAGGGCAGCTTTTAGTTTCTTCTGCGCTTCCTTAACTTCAGCCGCGCTACGTTGCTCAGCCAGCCGCTGCTTATTGATCTCAGTTTTCTCGTCCTTGGTCGCAGCTTTATCCACCGCAGGAGTCAACGTACCCTGATCGGTAAACAATTCTTGCTGTGTGCCCTTGGGTTCTTTGGGCGGCTTTATGCCCTCGTACTTTTCTCTAAGAGCTTTTACTTCATCGGTTTCCGTTACGGGAGGATTTATTAAACTTGAAGCTGGGCCAGTCTCAAACCCCGGCAATTCTTGTTGTGCTTGCTCTGCTTGGAAACCTTCAATCTGTTGCCCAGTACGCCCCACTTCAGCAGCAAGTTGTCGTCCTTGCCGTTTTTCCAATGCTCCTTGGTACTGCTCTTGGCGTTCTTTACCACGCCGTCCAGCCTCAATGCCACCACCTAGCGCACCAAAAGCACCACCACCCACTGCGCCTCGGACAGAGGACTCCATGATGCGTTCCCATTCTTTGCTACCAAAGATTTGCGGGTTTTTACCTACGAAGTTTTCAGCGGCGATACTGATAGCTTCTTGCATACCTTCGGTAAGACCTTCAGCGCCAGAGGCTTCTAACATGCCTGCGGACACAGAGCGTAACAAGCCCTTGTCCATGCCAGACTTCTCAAGAACTTTCTCAACGATGCCAGCCTTCATAGGGCCAGTCAACTTGTTCATCAGTTTTGCAGGAAGCACGGAATCCAGCGCAGCAGACCCAGCCCCAAACAACAAAGATGCTCCGGGTGCTAGTTCACCGGTTTTCTCATAGACGTTTTGGAATACCTCAGGGGCGTTCTGTGCGTAAGAGCCAAGGAAGATACCGGCGTTTTGCCCAAGCTCTGCCTTTGCTGCAAGTTGTGGTGCAGCCTGTTTAAGACCTTGGTTAACAAATGCAGTGGCGGCTTCCCCAGCAAGACCACGTTCTGCGGCTTGTGCGGCTAATGCTTTTGCTGCGGCAGTTGTGGCAGTGCGCCCCGCTAATGCTGCGCCCCCTACACCGGGGATAAGTGAAGTAGCTATGTTGGGAACTTGTTCTGCAATGGTCTCTAAAGCAAAACCGGGGTAGTCCCCTATACCTTTAACATCACTTAAGCTGCCGTACTGAGGGGCGTAAGACTTGGAAATTTCTTCTTGTGTTTGCTTAGCCTCTTCCATTTGCCGCTTGGCGTAATCATCAAAGCCAAGAGCAGATGCACCCATCGCAGGGATGATGTCGCCAAAAGTAGACCCTAACTGCTTAGCGCCACGAGTAATACCTTTACTTGCTATTTCCCCATACGTGTAATCAGGCTTAAATTTAGACGTATCCGGTTCTGCGGGTTGGGAAAACTGCTGTGCTGCTATGGATTCAAGTTTACGTGGATCGGCATTTTCTGGGCCTTCTATCCTATAAATTGTCCCATCAGGTGCTTGGACACGATAGACAGGCATTATTTATTCCTTACCTAAAAATTTATATCCTGCTGGCGCAGCCCCACCACCTATGTTTCGTGTTGCATCCCGTGCCAAAACTTGGTCAATCTTTTGGGTAAGCGCTTGTTGGAATTCTGGTTTATCCACTACGTTTTTACCATACTGGTCTATAAGTTGTTTCTTAAATGCAAGTACTTCGGGGTGACTAGCATACTCCCCGCGCCATTTAAGAAGTTGATCTTGGGTTAAACCACCTTTTTCCCCAGCAGCACCAGCAACGGCAGCTTTAAGCTCAGCCGCTTGCACACGGGAACTAGCGCCGACATTAGCAGCATACCGAGTAGCGCCAGCACCTATATTTGCAACATCCCTACTGGTCTTAGCCCCTTCGTCTGTGGCGTACTTTTTCATTTGCGCGTCAAGCACATGGCCCCATTGCGTAGTAGCAATCTCTTTATCTTTTACACCCGCGTTCATGTAGGCGCTAACACCAAAACGATCTCTTGTGTCCGCACGGTCAGCAGCTTCAGCGCGGTACTTTTGAGCAGACTTAAAGTCATCCCTATTTTCGGCACGTTCAGCTTGTTCAATAGCAGCCAATTCTTTCTGGCGCTCTTTCTGTGCCCGCTTAAGGTCTTTGTTAGCAGCCTGCCAATCCTCTGCGCCAACCATTGCACCTTTACCAATATTTTCAAGAGCGAATTGGGAAGTACCAGACATCATTGCCAAACCGGCTTTAAAGATAGCCATGCCTCTAGCTTGTTCACGATCCGCGCCAGCTTGTTGAGCTTCTTCTTGCAAAGACTTTTTATAGTCCTCTAGTGGTTTACCTACAGGTTTACCTACGTTTAAGTTGTCTAGTAAATCTTTGTCACGAGCGGCGGCACGGGAAGCATAGCCGCCAATTTCGCCTTTAGTCATATCAAATAAGCTACCCCCGGCTGGACGCGGTTCAAACGCAAACGGAGAAGCCGCGCCTGTTGCTCCAGCCCCCGTATCAGTTGGCGCATTCATTCCAGTTGCCGGTGGCGGCGCTGCTGGCGGTTTAACAAGTTGATTAATGCCCGGAGCCGTAGACGCTTGAGCCACACGTGGGTCATTAGCCGTTGTCATTTGCCCCGGACGACTTGTACCTACAGGCGTAGGAGGTGTGGGGGTTTTAGACGCCGTTGGGTTTCCGGCAGCGTACTGATTTAACATATCTGAGTATGGCGTATCGCCACCACGCCCAATACGGGGAATGTTTACAGAATTTACATCAGAACCATAAATACCCAGCGCCCGACCTAAACGCGGTATGCCCACAGCATTTGCAACGGATTCACCTGTTTGCGCTAAATAGTTATAAGGGCCACCAACAAAATCTGCCGCTGCTGCTGGAAGCCCCATCATTGCCGCCCGATCTCGCCGTGCTTGGGCTTCCCTATCTGCTGGAGTCATTGCTGCTCGCGCTGCTTCTGCTTTTGCTTCAGCTTCACGATTTAACCGGTTCATCTTGTCATAAGGTGATTCGTACACATACCCATCACGTGCTACCCGCCCATCAGTATCCCCACCACCAGCAAACGCAACGATGCCGCCCGGTGCATAGCTTTGTGTAGGTAAGTTGCTGGATAACTGATCGACTCCACTAGCTTGTTGGGCTTGCGCTAATACTTCTTCTGCAATGGGTGGTTGCTTACCCTGTTGAGCCCCTTGCATACCAGCAGCTTGAGCTTGCTCTTGGGTCTTTTGCTGGATAAGGGGAATGCCAATATAGGCAGGAATGACACCATCCTGCACACCCCTAGTGAGCATTTCAATCGAATAGGCAGAAGGGTTAGCTAAGATTTTTTGGGCAATGCCGGTCATGCTGCTACCCTCTTTTTACGCAAAACATTATGTAGACCCAGTGTATCTAGGCCGTGGGAGGCTTTAATTACACCACCTTTTTTCCTCATTATGGAATTCAAACCATAGGCCGCAGTGCCAAGACCCGCAAGTTGCGACATTCCGCTAGGGGCTGCTTGATACTGAGTTGTAGTTTGGCCCGGTATGGCGTACCCACGAATTATCGCGTTGTATGCATTAAGGTTCTGCATCGGCTGTTGTTGTGCCTGTGCATAGTTGTTAATTGCATTGTTGATGTACTGCTGCATTTGATTTTGCTGCTGCCCACCAATTTGATTTTGAAACCCAAGGATGCCCGATTGCGCTGCAAGCTGTGAGTTACCAAGATTGCCCAGTTGCCCAGCCATCTGCCCAGATAGCCCATATCCAGCTTGTTGCGCACCAACACCTGAAAGTCCTACACCAGCCCCTTGCATGCCTTGACCCGTACCCTGCATACCAGTTTGCGCGCCTTGGAGCCCATATTGCCCAGCGTTAATAGCCTGACCAACTCCTTGGAGTCCAGTTTGCGAACCTTGCATGCCAGCTTGTGAACCTTGAATGCCTTGAGCCGTACCTTGAAGTCCAGTTTGTGTACCTTGAAGCCCATACTGACCGGCGTTTATTACCTGACCAACACCTGAAAGTCCTACACCAGCCCCTTGCATGCCAGCTTGTGAACCTTGGATACCGAGCCCAGCGCCCTGCATGCCAGCTTGACCGCCTTGGATGCCAAGTTGACCGGCGTTTATAGCTTGTCCAGCCCCTTGGAGCCCTAACCCAGCCCCTTGCATACCCTGTGCCGTACCAGCCAAAGACCGATCTACACCAGCAAGCCCAGCTTGTGAACCTTGGATACCAGTTTGATACGCTTGGTTAGCGGCATTAAGCCCAGCCAAACCTGACTGCGCGCCCTGCATGCCCAGACCGTACATAGCACCAGCTTGACCAACACCGGACATAGCATTTTGCTGGCCTTGCAGTGCAGTGCCAATACCTGAAAGACCAAGTTGCCCACCTTGCAGTGCAGTACCCAAACCAGATTGCGCACCGCCTAAGCCCTGTAGTCCAAGACCCGCGCCGTACTGCATGTTTTGCTGGGCTCGGTCATACGCTTGCTGCAAACCAAGTGCTTGGTTTTGGTTCTGTAGCTGCTGCACGTTACGCTGCGCTTCGGCGTTCTCAATTGCTTGGCGTGAGCCACCAAAGGCTCCAGCGCTCACCGCCTGTGCGCCACGTTTGGTTGAAGCAATATCGGCCTGCCGTTGTAATTCTTGATTTTGTACATTTGTTACGTTTTGCGTATACGGATTCATGTACCTTTGATACGCGCTGGGGTCAGTGGCTTGTTGGGCGTATCTTTGCCCTGCTTCAGCTTGTTGACTCGCTAAATTTTGAGACTGCTGCGTAATTCCTTGGCCTGTTTGCTGGGCATTTAAACCCATTTGCCCAATCTGCGAAGATAAGTCACCATAGCCTAAAGCCCTATCGGCTAGACCAGCAGCTTGGGAGCCGTAACCAGCACCCATACCACCATAACCTTGCGCTTGACCAGCTAACCCAGCAGCTTGGGAACCGTACCCAGCGCCCATACCACCATAGTTAGCACCGCCTTGCATGCCAAGGTTTTGACCCATAAATCCTGATTGTTGGCCTTGTGCGCCATAGCCATATGCTGCGTTACGGGCTCCTGCGGCATCTTGGAACGCTTGATTCGCCGTTTGCCGACCCATAGCTTGGCCCATAAGCCCGGATTGCTGCCCTTGCGCCCCGTAGTTAGCTCCTTGTGCGCCGTAACCATACGCTTGGTTTTGCGCCATGTTGGCGTTTCGGTTGGCTTGGGCAGCCCCCTGCATACCAAGGTTTTGGCCCATAAACCCGGATTGCTGTCCTTGCGCACCGTAGTTAGCGCCTTGTGCGCCATAGCCATATGCTTGGTTTTGCGCCATGTTGGCGTTTCGGTTGGACTGGTTATAGGCTTGCTGGCCTATGTTTTGGCCTTGCATACCAGACCGAAACCCAGCTTGCCCATAGCCAGCACCTTGCGCTGCGCTGTTTAGCCCAGCTTGACCCACCATACCAGAAAGTTGAGTAGCCTGATTGAACTGACCCGGCATTTGTAAGTTTGCAGTGTTCCTTTGAACTTGTTGCTGCAAAGGGCTAAACCCAGCTACGTAATTTTGTGGGTTTTGACTGTAAGGTACAAACGGTTTTGTACCCGTTATGTTATAAGTACCATCTGCATTTCTTTGTGTGTTAAACAGTTGTTGCGTAGCCCCACCAATTGCCGTCTCAACTTGAGGACGAAGCCAGTCAGGGATATTTGATTGCGTAACTTCCGTTTTAGTTGGAGCACTGCTGCCGCCGCCACTACTCATATAAGTACCTCTACTAAAGTATTCCTAGGTTCAAAGTTGTAGCGTTTCCACAAGCGCACTATAGCTGGACGCCCATAACCTTGGATTTTCGTTGCGCCACGTTGTTTTAGCAAGTGCTTTAACTGTTCAAAAGTATCTTCACTGGAGATAAGTTTTCCACCAATGGTAGTTACAAACGCTACCCTATGCAGGGGGTAATTAATAAACGATACGGTTGCAGCCCCATGAACTTTATTCTCTTCATCCGTTGCCACTATTAAAAGCCATTGCCCAGCAGTCAAAAACGCTTGGATATGGGAGACATTGTAAGACGCCGCCCAGTCAGGGAACTCCCCACCTTTTTGTATAGCCTCTTCAATGAAGGGCTGCACTATAGGCCAAGCCTGTTGGATATGTTCAGTTTCAACAGAACGAATAATTAAGGTCATTCGTTATCCATTAGAGAAGCAATCCCGCCTTCGGCAAACATATAGTTCATATCATTGCCATAGCCACCATAGCCACCACCCATACCGCCGTAGCCTCGGCCCATACCCCTACCAAAAGGAGAACGACTACCCATACCGCCGCCGTAGCCTTGCTGTTTCCTGCTATAGCCACCACCATAGCCACCACCATAGCCACC
>Ga0114978_10004937_pt1 | contig 10713 bp, 8 predicted proteins | sample S_140212_EF_Meta_FD_87027 | JGI IMG/M metagenome (GOLD analysis project Ga0114978, IMG submission 87027) | Freshwater microbial communities from Lake Simoncouche, Canada to study carbon cycling - S_140212_EF_MetaG | ecosystem: Environmental > Aquatic > Freshwater > Lake | place: Lake...
ATCTGAATCCGGCCCCCCACCTTGACGCGGAAGTCCTTGTGGGCGCTTTCTGCTTGGAGGCCGTAATTCCACTTCGTCGTTAGCCCCAAGTCACTGCCTACCTCGTAGGGCTCCTCCGGCTTCTTTTCATCCTTCTTGGCATCCTTCGCGGCCGCGTCCTTGCCGGCGTCCTTGCCGGCCGGCTTGGGGGCGGGAACGGGGATCGACTCGACTCGTTCTGCCGCCTGCTTTTCGAGTTCCGCCAGTCGCTTTTCGAGGGCGGCCACTTTCTTCCGGTCGTCCTGGAAGGCCTCGCTCACGTCGTCAAACGAATCGAAGCCGGCGGTGACGGTCGGAAGCGTGAGGGCCGGGGCGTCGTCGGTCTCGGCGATCACTAGATAGGGCTCGGCAGCCGCCAGGAGCCCAACGCCCGTCAGCAGGCACCCGATGAGGCCCAAAGCCGCCCTGCCCAGACCCCGAACCAGCCCGCATGGGGGATGCCTGTCTTTGGGAGGGCCGTGGACCATGGCGGGAATCTCTGGGTGCAATGTCTGCTTGATCGTCAAAGTCGGTGAGCGACCTTGACGATTGGTGAAGCGATGACGGATTCAGGAGGCTGGGAAAAGTCCCCCTCCCTGCCCCGCCTCTCCAGAGCCCCTGGGAAACGAATGCCCGTTGTGATCGAAGGCCGTCGGGCAAGCCGTGCCGCGATCGTGCCTGAGTGCCTGGCACCGGGGGAGAGGCCGTGGTGAAGCGGCCGTGGCAATCCGTCGCGGTTGGAAGGAGCGACGTTACAAGGGCGTTCGGCGCACCAGCCGGAGGGGCACGATGACCGTCACGGTCGCGCCCAGGCCGACGCCTGGGCTGTCGATGCTAATCCGCCCGCCGTGGCGCTCGATGATCGAACGGCAGATCGACAGCCCCAGGCCGCCGCCCCGCTTGATGTCGCTGCGATCACGGGCTGCATCCGCCTGGAAGAATCGATCGAACACCCGATCGAGATGCTCCGGCTCTACGCCACGGCCGCTGTCGGCCACGGTCACGATCGCTTCGTGGGCCGTCTGATTCGACTCGACGGCGAGGGCGATGTGTCCGCCGTCGGGGGTGAAGCGGAGGGCGTTGTCCACGAGGTTGCTGATCACCTGCCGGAGTTGCCGCTCATCTCCGCGGACGGTTGCCTGTCCGCTTGTGTGGATCGTCAACGCGATCGATCGCTCCTCGGCCGTCCCACCGAACATCGCCGCCGTCTGCCTCGCCACATCCCCCAGGTCGCACTCCTCGTTGAACACCGAGCCGAGGCTGTTGCCGACCTCCGCCAGGAGGAGGAGATCGTTGGTGAGCTTGGTGAGATGGCGGGTCTCGCCGAGCGCCTCTTCGATGGTTCCCTGATAGGAATCGAGGCTCCGATTGTTGGCGGTGGCAACCTCGAGCGTGTTCTGCATCGCCGCCAGAGGGCCGCGCAACTCATGGGCGGCGTCGGCAACGAATTGCTGCTGCCGTTCCACGTGCCTCGCCACCTGATCGAGGAGACGGTTGATCGTGGCCGAAAGCTGGTCGAGTTCGTCGTTCGTGCCCCGGGTCATGAGGCGGTCGCCGAGCTTGGTGGGCTTAAGCTTTTCTGCGGTCTTGAGGATGCCGGCGATCGGTTGGGTGGCCCTCAGGGCCAGCCAGTAGCCCGCCAGCGGCGTGAGGAAGGTGAATCCGATGCCGATGGGGAGAAGAAACCAGGTTAGTTTTTCGACTTCCTTCTCGATGACCGCGTTGGGCATGCCGATGCGGACATAAAGCTTTTGCGTGCCGATCGTGTCAATGAGTTTCCTGGCCCAGCGGTGCCTAGCCGCATGCTTTACCTTTTCCGTCACTGCCTCGTCGATCGGCTCAGTGAGGATCTCCTCGGGGCAATTGTCACTGGCCCAGACCGTGTTCGTCCCGTCCTGGTTGTTTTCGAGGAGCTGGAGGAACCAGGAGCGGTCACGATGGCTCTCGGCCTTGCGGCGAAGTTCTGCGACCAGCAGATCGCGACTGGCGACGAAGCTGCCGGAGCTCGGGTAGTACTCCTCGAGGGACATCGCCACCTCGCGGACTTCGCCGAGGAGCGTTTGCTCCGTCGCATTGAACAAGGCAGTCCGCACCCCGACGCGCACGACGAAGAGGAGGATCAGCATCGCCAACAAGACGGCCGCCGAGTTGAGGAGCGTGAGGCGGACGCGGAGCGATCCCCAGGGGATGCGCCGGAAGAAAGGCACGTCAATCGATGGCCAGGGCATAGCCTCGTCCGCGGATGGTTTGGATGTAGGAATCCTCACGTTCCTTGTCGAGCTTGCCACGGAGCCTGTTGATGTGGACCTCGATGACGTTCGTCGGGCCGTCCCAATCGAAGGCCCAGACGTGCTCGCAGAGCATCTTTCTGGTGACAACCTGGCCGTTGAATCGCATCAGCAGTTCGAGAATGCTGAACTCGGTCGGTGTCAGATCGATCGTCCGTCCGTCGAGGGAGAGCCGTTTCGTTGCCAGGCTGAGTTGGAGGGGGCCAGCCTCGATCTCCATCGTCGGTTTGTTCGAAGTTCGGCGGTGGATCGCCTGGATCCGGGCAAGGAGTTCGTCGATCGCGAACGGCTTGACGAGGTAGTCGTCGGCACCGGAGCGGAAGCCGGAAAGCTTGTCGGTGACGGTGCCGAGGGCCGTGAGGAGGATCACCGGTGTTTTCACGCCGGCATCGCGGGCCGCACTGAGCACCTCAAGACCACTCATCTTGGGGAGCATGACATCGAGGATGACGACGTCGTTGGAGAGGAGCGTGTTTTGCCGGACTGCCGTCTCCCCATCGGGGACCCACGTGCACTCATGGCCGGCCTCACGGATAGCCGTGGCAACGGCCTTGGCGATGACAGGATCGTCTTCGACGATAGCGACATGCATGGTTTTTTCTTCCCGGACCTCTGACTCCTAGGTAAGATTACCACAAACTCAGGTGCCGGTGGATGTTCCAGCGGTCTGTCGACCCTGAAGCCCGCGGCTTTCGGAGTTGCAGGCGTGGTGGCCACACGGCCCGGCGGATGTCCCTGCGGATTGCACCCGTGTCGGGGTGAATCGACCTGTTTTCCTCCATTCGACTGCGGGGATGAGACCGTGCGTGAGCCTTCCATCGTTGGTGTGAGGCCGAGTGACGCTGCCGCCGCGCCTCGCGGGGACGCCGACGGTTTTCGTCGGTGGATCCGCGAGGACATGACGGCCGGGTTCCTGGTTTTCCTCATCGCGCTCCCGCTGTGCCTGGGGATTTCAGTCGCCTCGGGCTTTCCGCCGGTCGCCGGTGTCTTCACCGCCATCGTCGGCGCGTGCCTGACGCCCTTCGTCAGCAACTCCGAACTCACCATCAAAGGGCCCGCAGCGGGTTTGATCGTCATCGTCCTGGGGGCGATGCAGGCGTTCGGGTTCACGGGGGGGCAGGACCCGGCGAAGGACCTCGAGGCCTATCGATTGACGCTGGCGGTGGGTTGCGCGGCCGGGATCGTGCAAGTGATCTTCGGCTTTTTGCGGACGGGCGTGGTTGGCGAGTTTTTCCCCACGGCGGTCGTCCACGGGATGCTGGCCGCGATTGGCGTGATTATCATCCTCAAGCAGTTTCCCGTGATGCTCGGGGAGAAGGCTGCTGCCGAGCCGTTCGAGATCCTCCGCGAATTGCCAGAGACGCTCCTCGGGCTCAATCCGGCGATCGCCCTCGTCGGGATCACGAGCTTGGCGATCCTCGTGGCGATGCCCTGGGCCAGGAATCTCCTTCCCGATGGTTGGGTGAAGCGGGTGCCTGCCCAATTGATCGTCCTGATCGTGGCGGTGCCGATGGCCCTCGGGCTCGGGTTGGGCCACGAGCATTCCTACGTGTTCGGCGAGCGTGAATACCCGCTCGGGCCGCAGTTCCTCATCAACGTCCCAGCGCGGCTCAGCACGGCGGTGACGTTTCCGGATTTTTCAGCCTTCACCGACCCCGCCCGCCTGTGGACATCGTTGAAATGGCTCGTCATGTTCGCCCTCGTGGGCAACCTCGAGTCGATCCTCAGCGCCAAGGCGATCGACATGGTCGATCCCTGGAAACGCAAGACAACACTCGACCGTGACCTCGTGGCCGTGGGGGCTGCCAACGTGGTGGCCGCGTCGATCGGCGGGCTCCCGATGATCTCCGAGATTGTCCGCAGCAAGGCGAACATCGACAACGGAGCACGGACGCGGTTTGCCGACTTCTGGCACGGGATCTTCCTGTTTGCGTTCGTGGCGCTGGCGCCCTGGCTGGTCCGGGCCATCCCCTTTGCCGCCCTGGCCGCGATGCTCGTCTACACCGGATTCAGATTGGCATCGCCTGCCGAGTTCATCAGCATCTGGCGGATCGGACGCGAGCAGATGGTGATCTTCCTCGGCACGATCATCGGTGTTCTGGCAACCGATCTTCTCGTCGGCGTGGCCATCGGCGTGGCGACGAAGTTCGTCATTCACGCCATTCATGGCCTCCCGCTGAGGACGATGTTCAAGCCGTTCCTCGAGATTCGCGTCATCGACGACACGACGATCCAGATCGATGCGGTCGGGTCGGCCGTGTTCAGCAATTGGATTCCGTTCCGCGGCCAAATCGAGAAGCTCGGGCTTCTCGACGGCAACAATGTCATCGTCAATCTCGAGGGAACCAGGCTGGTCGATCACAGCGTGCTCGAGAAGCTCCACGAGTTGGAGGATGACTTCGAGCGTGCCGGGCTGTGGATCCGTGTCATCGGGCTGGAAGGGCATCGGCCACTCTCGCGGCACCCTCTCGCCACGCGGAAGCGTGCCGTCTGAGGGGGCCGACGGCCCTCACTCCCACTCGATCGTGGCCGGCGGCTTCGACGAGATGTCGTAGACGACGCGATTGATGCCGCGGACCTCGTTGATGACCCGCGTCGAGATCCGCGCCAGCACGTCGTACGGCAGGTGCGACCAATCGGCAGTCATGAAGTCCTCTGTCTCGACTGCCCGGACGGCGAGGACCTCGTCGTAGGTCCGTGCGTCCCCCATCACCCCGACGCTCTGCACCGGGAGGAGGACGGCAAACGCCTGCGAAACCTTCCGCATCAGCCCGGCACGGTCGAGCTCCTCGAGCACGATCGCGTCGGCGTCGCGGAGTGTGTCGAGACGGGGGCGAGTGACATGCCCCAGGCAACGGACGGCGAGCCCCGGGCCGGGGAACGGGTGGCGCCAGACGATCCGCTCTGGCAGGCCGAGTTGCAGGCCGAGCCGACGGGCCTCGTCCTTGAACAGATCGCGGAGGGGCTCGATGAGCTCGAATTGGAGGTCGTCCGGGAGCCCGCCCACATTGTGGTGGAGCTTGATCGTGGCGGCCGGCCCGTCCGGGGCGGCGCCGCTCTCGATGACGTCCGGGTAGAGCGTTCCCTGGGCGAGATACTTGGCGCCCTGGCTCCGCGATCCCTGAATCCGCGCCGCCTCCTCGGCGAAGCACTCGACGAAGGCCTTGCCGATCCGTCGCCGCTTTTCCTGGGGCTCGGTCACTCCGGCGAGCACGTTGAGAAATTTCTCCTCTGCCGGAACAACATGGAGGTCGGTCTTGAAGTGGGTGGTGAACTCTTCAATCACCGCCGCGGCTTCGTTCTTCCGAAGGAGGCCGTTGTCGACGAGGATGCACGACACCTGATCGCCGACGGCGCGGCTGAGGAGGGCGGCGACGACGGCGGAATCGACGCCACCGGACAGGCCGCAGATCACCCGATCGCTGCCGATCCGCCGCCGCAGGTCGGCGATCGTCGATTCGGCGACATCTTCGAGCTTCCAGGCGCCGGTGCAGCCGCACACTTCGCGGAGGAAGTTGGCGAGCATCCGGCTGCCGGCGGGTGTGTGAGTCACTTCGGGGTGGAACTGCAGGCCGTAGATCGCAAGCGTCGTATGGCGGACGGCGGCCAGGGGGCAAGTTGCCGTTTGGGCAAGCGCCGCAAAATCGGCGGAGACCTCGTTGACCTGATCGCCGTGGCTCATCCACACCTCAGTCGTCGCCGGCACTCCGGCAAACAGTGGGTCTGTGGTGGTGACCTCGCAGGAGGCACGGCCGTATTCCCGCGACGACGCCTGGCCGACCCGCCCACCGAGGGCGTCGCAGGCCAACTGCATCCCGTAACAGATGCCGAGGACCGGGATGCCGAGACGGAACAGCCCCGGATCACATCGCGGCGCCCCCTCGTCGTACACGCTCGAGGGCCCGCCGGAGAGGATGATCCCCCGCGGGGCCATGTCGCGAATCCGCTCCGCCGAGAGGTCGTGCCTTACGATCTCGCAGAAGACGTTTTGCTCGCGCACCCGTCGGGCGATGAGCTGGGCGTATTGCGAGCCGAAGTCGAGGACGATGATCCGCTCGGAACGGGCCGTGGTGGGCTCGGGGGCTTCGGACCGGTGGGCGTGCTGCGTCATGGCTGGGGGCCGCATGGGGCGGGAGCGGAAAAGCCCGACAGTATAGGTCTTCGCCGTGCCGTTGTTCCAACGGGGCTGGAAATCCCCGGCTCCACCCCCTCCGGCGGGCCGCAGACGAGCCGGCGACCACGGTGCCGTCGGCCCGAACCGAGTACGATCGGGGCGCGGCCCGACGCGCATTCAAGTCCCCCCGAGGAGTTCCGGTGCTCACGCTGCTGACGAATGACGATGGGATCTTTGCCCCCGGATTGGCCGCGATGGAGCGTGCCCTGGGGCGGTTGGGCGACGTTGTTGCCGTCGCCCCCTCGACCGAACAGAGCGGGGTCGGGCATGCAATCACCTTCCTGACGCCGCTGACGGCCAAGCAGGTCTTCGATGGCGCGCGCTTGCGCGGATGGGCCGTCGACGGCAGCCCTGCCGACGCCGTCAAGCTGGGGATCTCGCAATTCCTCCCTCGTCGGCCCGATATCGTCGTCAGCGGGATCAACAGCGGCCTCAATGCCGGGATCAACGTCCTCTATTCGGGGACCGTCGCAGCGGCGGTCGAAGGGGCCTTCTTCGGGATCACGAGCATCGCAGTGAGTCTCGAGTGGGACGAGCATGCCGACTACGACCGAGCGGCCGCGATCGCCATCGATGTGATCGCCGAGTTGCTCCGCCGCTCTCCGCCGGCCGGCAGTCTCTTCAACCTCAACATCCCCTCCGCGGCCCTTGCCGGCCGCCGTGAATTGCGGGTGGTGCCGATGAGCACGGCCCGATACGGCGAGGCCTTCGAGCGACGCGTCGATCCACGGGGACGCTCTTACTACTGGGCGACGAACGAACCGCCGCCCCCCCCGTCGCCGAGTGAAACCGACGTCACTGCCCTGGCCGCGGGCCATGTCACGCTCACGCCGCTCGACTACGACCTCACCCACCGGACTGCCATCGACGCGCTTGCCGCCGGGGACTGGAAGCTGGGCTGATCCGCCCCAAGAGAATATCGAGCGAGCATCGACACCGGCTCCGGCAGCCTTTTCAGGCTCGCGTCCGCAGGACCGCGATCGCCAGGGCGACCGCTGCACCGATCCCGGCGAGGAACAGGATCCAGAAGACGATCGGCAGCCCTAGAAAATCAATGTCTGTCCAAGACGTTTTGATCTTCGGCCGCAACGGCTCGTCGGCTGGATCGGCGGTGGCAGCTTTCGGGGCAACCGGTTGTTTCGCTTGTTTCGCTTGGGGAGCCGATGGGGGGCCGGCGGCACGCGTCCCCGACCCCTTCCGCGGCGGCGACGAGGACGTGTCGATGCGGGGCAGGCCCTGCACGCCGGAGGAGGCGGCGTTCTCCGGGCCAGACCGCCCCGAGTCGGGGAGCGAGCCGGAGCCAGAGCCACTGCCGAGCACGCCGGAGGATCCGAGTGGGCCTGAGGTGCTGCCTGGACCACTGCGCACCACCTGGCCAGGCTGCCGCCGCGGCCCCGGCGTCGCCGAGCCCTCGCCGGAACCCCGCCGTGGGGCCCGGCGCGGCGGGTCGAGACGCCCCGCGGGGCGCGGCCCGGATGGCGTCGAGCCGAGCCAGGCCGCCAGGGCGTCAGCCACTTCCTGCGCGGTCTGCGGGCGGGCGTCGGGGTGCTTCTCCATCATCCGGAAGTAGAGTTCGGCGATGGCCGTCGGCACGTCCGGGCGCTTCTCGAGGAGATTGGGAGCCGGCTCGTTCATGTGCGCCCGGAGCCGCTCGGCGAGCGGTCCGTTGGCAAATGGCGCCCTGCCAACGAGGAGGAAATAGAGCGAGCAGCCGAGCGAGTAGACGTCGCTGCGACGGTCGGCCTTGTGGCTGTCGCGGGCCTGCTCTGGCGCGAGATAATCGGCCGTCCCGAGCACCTTCTCGTCGTGCTCGCGCGTCAGCGATCCCCCCTCGTCGCCGTTGGCCAGGGCCAGCCCCATGTCGAGGATCTTCACCGTCCCCCGTTTGTCGAGCATGAGGTTGGCAGGCTTGATGTCACGGTGGACGAGCCCCTCGTCGTGGGCGTACTGGAGCCCCGTGGCTGCCTGGCGGAGATAGTCGGCCACCTCGCGGACATCGAGCGGCCCCTCCCGCTTCACCTTCGCGTAGAGATCCGTGCCGTCGATGTACTCAAGCACGATGAAGTGGATTGCCCCCGACGATTCGAGGTCGAACGCCCGAGCGATGTTGGGATGATTGAGGCGGGCAGACGACTGGGCCTCCCGTTCGAAGCGGGCCAGATACGAACTCTGCTCCACCCGCTTCACCGGCAGGACCTTGATCGCCACCTTGTGGTGGAGGGTGGCATGTTCCGCCAGGTAGACGCTGCTCATGCCGCCGGCGCCGAGCAGCCGCAGCAGTTTGTATTTGCCGAGGACGAAGCCCTTGTGGCGCCCCTTGCGGAGCTGTTCGACCTGCCAGGGAGTGAGCTGCCCTGACTCGATGAGGGCGGCGATGAGGCCCTCTGGCACCGGTTCGTCTCCCAGCGGGAGCCGGCCTTCGGTGTCCATCCAGGGCGCCAACGCCTTGTCGATCTTTCCAGAATCAACGAGCCCGCTGGCGCGGAGCACGCGAAGAAAGTCGTCCAGCGTCTGCGAGGAGTCGCTCATGCCGCAAGGGGGCGGAAAGAAGGGGATCGGAGGAAGACGCTATCTTAACAGGCGTGGGGATGACTGCCGAATCGCACCCGCCGGCGCCGGAAGTTCCGGGTGGCTGGCGTGTCGGGATGCTCCGGTAGCTGTCCCAAGCCCCCTGCAACCGGCTCGGACATGGACGTCGTTCTCTACACCCGCCGCGGCTGCCACCTCTGCGAAACGGTCGAGGACCTCCTCCCCCACCATGCCCCCCACGCCCGGATCGTAGAGATTGGCGGCGACAGTGATCTCGAGCGGGAGTATGGCCAGCGCGTGCCCGTCCTCGTCGTCGATGGCCACTCTGTCGCGGAGGGGCGGATCGACGAGGCGACGTTGATCATCGCCTTGGCGGGAGGAGGGTTTTAAAGGCCGAGGTTGAGGCCGCGGCGCTGGAGATCGTCGGCGAGGCGGGAGGCCGACACAAACACCTCGGCATCCCAGCCGGCCGCGCGGGCCGCCTCGACATGCTCCGGCACGTCGTCAGTAAAGAAGATCGACTCGGGGGGCACTCCGGCCATCTGCGCCGCAATCTCGTAGATCGCCCCGTCGGGCTTGAGGGCGCCGACCTCATGGGAAAGGACGATCACGGAGAACCGACCGGGGAGCACGGCATACCGCTTGCCGAGGAGATGCTCCCAGTGGGGCGCGCAGGTGTTGGAGAGGATCCCCGTTCGGTAGCCGGCCCGCTCGACGGCAGCGATCACCGGCAGCGTCGCCACATGGAGGCTGAACATGTCGCTGGCCGCATCGGCGAGCCGTGCCGGGTCGCTCGTCGAGCCGGTTGATTGGCTGAAGGCGTCGTGGAAGGTGGGCCAGTCGATCTCGCCCCGTTCGAGCTTTGCCTGGAGCCCTGATTCGAACACGGCCGCGTGCGTGGCTTGGGGCGTGATCACGGCAAGCTGCGCCATCTGGCGGACGGCGTGTTCGCGGTCGAAGTCGACGATCACGTTGCCGAGATCGAAGTAAACGAACTTGGGGAGGCGGAGGTTGGTCGACATGGTGGCGCGGGAGTCTCCGGACGCTTTCCAACGGGTATCGAAGAGACTATTCTGCCCCTCGGCTCCACTCCGGGCTAGGCCGCTTCGCCACCGGACCGCCGCGAAAATCTCCTCGAGGAATCCCCCGCGCCATGGCCGCCATCAACCGCATCAGCTCCCGCATCACCCAGCCCCGCTCGCAGGGGGCCTCCCAGGCGATGCTTCTCGGCACCGGACTCCAGCCGGCCGACCTCGACAAGGCCCAGGTCGGGATCGCGAGCATGTGGTACGACGGAAACACCTGCAACATGCATCTCGGCGACCTCGCCGCCGTCGTCAAGGATGGCGTGGTGGCCGCTGGCATGGTGGGGATGCGGTTCAACACCATCGGCGTCAGCGACGGGATCTCGATGGGGACCGACGGGATGAGCTTTTCGCTCCCCTCCCGCGACGTCATCGCCGACTCGATCGAGACGGTGATGCAGGCCCAGTGGTACGACGGCCTCGTGGCGATCCCCGGCTGCGACAAGAACATGCCCGGCTGTCTGATCGCGATGGGCCGGCTCAACCGCCCGGCGATCATGGTCTACGGCGGCACGATCCGGGCCGGCCACCTCGCTGACGGCACGCCGCTCGACATCGTCTCGGCCTTCCAGTGCTACGGGGAATACGTCTCCGGGCGGATCGACGACACGCGCCGTGC
>Ga0114978_10004938_pt1 | contig 10712 bp, 10 predicted proteins | sample S_140212_EF_Meta_FD_87027 | JGI IMG/M metagenome (GOLD analysis project Ga0114978, IMG submission 87027) | Freshwater microbial communities from Lake Simoncouche, Canada to study carbon cycling - S_140212_EF_MetaG | ecosystem: Environmental > Aquatic > Freshwater > Lake | place: Lake...
AACGGCTATCGATATTTACAGAGTACATGGCAAATATCGATAGCCGTTCATCTGCCGCTGAATCAAATGGAATTTCATTGCTAACCAATAGCTCAACTTCAACTGTTGCAGGGGTTGTCGTTGCAGATACGACGGGTACGTTTACATGTACATCTGACGCCGATTTAAGCGTGGGGAAAAAGCTAACAATTTCGGGTACGTGGGGCGGTGACGGATCAATTACAAGCTATGCGAGTCCTACAAGTTATTTGGTATCTGCTATCAGTGGTGGTGCAGGCACGGTAACAGGCTTTACCTTGGTAAGCCTAGATGGTAGTGCACTAACTACAACTGCAGGAACGCCAACGGGGCTTAGCTATTCAACAAATACCCCTTTGGCGGGCGGCACTGTCAAGGTGCAAACTGGAATTGAAGCTGCAAGTAAAACAACCGTCAATTTGTATAACACGACGACGGGCTATCTGGGGAGTTCAAGTGCCGCTACCAATTTTCGATTGAATTTAAAAAATCTCAATACGATTGCAAATGCAGCAAGTGCAATTACAGAAATTGATCTAGCCATTACACAGGTTGCAAGTTATCAATCTGCAGTGGGCGCTACACAAAATATCATGACCCAAGAGACGACCTTGAACAATAATTTAACGACAGCAAACACAAGCGCTTATTCCAAATTAACCAGCGTTGATATTGCCAAAGAAACTGCAAAGTTAGCTGCCGCCAAAATTTTGCAAGACAGCTCTGCGGCCATGATCGCACAAGCCAATCAGATGAATAAAGATATTGTGTCTACTCTTTTATATCAATTCACCCGATGAATAAAATTCAAGCAAATCTGTTATCGACCCCAGTTCTGAATTCTTTAGAAAAATATTTTTTTAATCCTTAAGTATGGGGGTGTTGGGCCGATTCTTTCGATCATGTAGGAGTCCATTCATGATCGTTGAACGTATTAACCTATCCAAACTTAACTTAAACAGTCGAATCGAAGTATTGAGCACCTTAAAGCTTGGGGATAGTCTTTTTTTGATCGATTGAATGAAGCGCAAAGTATGCGCGTTCTTTCCTATTGCTTTTTAAAGACGCGTCACCTGGAGTGGCGGTTTACATTTCGAAAAATCGATAAGTGTTGGAGACTGATTCGAACGCAATAAGTATTTGCAAAATTGTGTACCTTGGCCCACCTCTTCTCATAGGACGGCAATGCATCGCCCACCTCAACGGCAAGTTACATCCGCACTGGCGAAGCAAGGGACAGCGAGCGCCCATATTTAATTCAAAGGGATTACAAAAATAAATAATGTGCCCATGGCATAACTATTGCAGATACCTTGATGTCTGATTTGTTGTGTTGTCATCTGGAGCATTTTGTGTCTATACCTAACCTAAACCCCCATTCAAACAAGAACCCCTTCTCCAATGATGTGGTCATTGAGATATTGCAAGAAGTCGGGTTTGTTGATCCCGCCCCTTCTAGCCCCACACTCTTTAGGTTGCTCAATTCTGTTAAACCCAAAACTAATCCCGTGACTGAAAAAATTATCAACAGTCATTTAAAAAAACAAAAATTAAACTTGGACTAGTGCACAATCGAGCTTGTCTCCATGGATCAAACATCAATGAGGAGCGGGCTTTATGAGGCGATATTTTTTTATTTGCTGTGCAATTGTATTTCTGTGCTCGTCTGCTTCGTATGCGCAGACAGCAATATCACCTAGCACTCCTTCTGAGCAAACGCTTCAAGCATTAGCACAGGCACAAAATGCCATCGTGCTCGTCAGCAGTCGTGCTATTGAAGATGCGCCTTCGGCCAAAACCTTGGGTAAAGAGCGCCAAGGAACGGGCGTGGTCATTGGCGCAGATGGTTTGATTCTCACCATCGGTTATTTGATTTTAGAAACCGAACAAATCGAAATACGCACGAATCAACAAAAAATATATCCTGCGCATGTGGTGGCTTACGATCAGGCTACAGGTTTTGGTTTGATTAAATCTTTGGTCCCCTTAAGTGGCATCATTCCCGTTCAAATGGGGCAATCCAAAGATCAAAAAATTGGCGAAATGCTGGTTGTTGCTACTGCAGGTGATGCAACTGTTTTAGGCCCCACCAAGCTCAAAGATATTCGCCCCTTTACTGGTTATTGGGAATACCATTTAGACCAAGCAATTTATACAAGCCCACCCGTGGCCAATCATTCGGGTGCTGGTTTATTCAATTTAAAGGGGGAATTGCTTGGCGTAGGCAGTCTTTTCATGCGAGACATCATGTCAGAACAAAATCCTGAGAGCTTGGCCGGCAACATGTATGTGCCCACAGACTTGCTGGCGCCCATCCTCAAGGAGATGCTTCAAAATGGTATAGGCCCACAAAGCCGCCGCCCATGGCTTGGCATCAATTCGGTCGAACGACAAGGGCGAATTCAAATTGTTCGCGTCACTCCCGAAAGCCCAGCCCAGCAAGCAGGATTGCGCGCAGGACAGTGGGTACTCGCTTTGGAGGGTCGACCGATTGAGAGTTTGGCTGCCTTTTATAAACAAGTGTGGGCCTTGCCCCTCAATTCATCCACATTCAGGCTTACTATTTTTGACGGCCGAGAAATTCGTCAAATCCCATTACCCGTGGTCGATCGGTCCACCATCATCAAAAAACCGACGGGCATTTAACTTGCTTCTCTGAAGGTGGCCCCAGCCAATTGTCAAAAAATAGGGGCCATCTAGGAGAACGCAAACGTGAAGATTTTTCAACCCATCAAGTCATTGGACATTAAATCCCCATGGCTGGCTATGCAACTGCTTAGCGCATGCGTGTTGTTCGCGTCGGCCATGGCCATCACGCCATCTGCCGATTTTTATGTTTTAGAAAAAAACGAATTTTTAATAGTAAAAACCGACAATGAGCAATGGCTAAAAAAAAATGCAGCGATCTGTAAACAATCCCATGAGGCGATTGAGAGTTTTAAAAAACGGTTGGACACTTATAACCAAGACGGTCGAGTCCATTCTAGAAATCAACTCACCAAGTTGGACGCGCAACTGATTCAGGCTCAAGATGTCCTTAATAACGCCAAAATTCAAGGCTATACCAACGGCATCATCGTCAAGGAAGAAAGCGCAAAAATCCAGTGGATTAAGCAGCAAATGGCACAACAAGAATGGCGATATGAAGTATTTCGCTATGAACTCATCGACGACAAACAACTGCGACAATGGGCGCAATTGTGTCAAAGCAGCCGTAACCAATGGATCGAAGCTCAAAATAATTTACAAAACGCCCATGAAAGCCAGTCGGCACTCGAATCCGCACAAATCAAAATATTTGGACTGGCTTTGTTACTTTGGATCGCTGGTGCGTGGATTTCCTATAATCAATTTAACTTTAATTGCTTGAATGTTCCATCCCTTGACCCGCAAATGAGCAGCGAGTGAGGGGGTGAGTTGCCTGAGCTTGGCCGCCGCCGAATTACTAACGGTTAATAGGCACCAAGTTCCGTTTTCAAGTGAGCCCGCATAAACGCTTGCACGCAGGCCTGGTGCTAAAAATCCATCGATGGCTTTAAGGCATTGCTGCGATTTGTGGTTTTGCTGTAATAAATGCGCCAAACTGCCCGAATGGCTCAGGGCTTGGAGCACATCTTGGGTCGAGCTGCGCATCACAGGAAGTTTGGAGCGAGGAGCGCGGTTGTAGCCCAGGGCCCTGAGCTGTTTCAGGCCGTCAGGGGCGGGTGTTGTTGGAATTTTGCGCTCGGTGACCATTTGCGGATTATGGGGCTAGTAGACGGGTAAAATCTTGCGCTTCGACAAAGGAATCTAAAAGATTGGTCCAATTCTGGGCGCCAAGTCTCTATACCCGTTCATGGCATTCAACATCCTCACATCTATTTTTGGCAGTCGTAACGATCGACTTCTCAAAACTTTTAATAAACAAGTTGCACAAATCAACAGCCTCGAGTCTGTTTACGAAAAGTTGAGCGACGAGCAACTGCGTGCCAAAACCGATGAATTTAAAAATCGTGTAACCAACAACGAAGATCTCAACAGTATTTTGCCCGACGCATTTGCAGTGGTTCGTGAAGGCTCCAAGCGCGTCATGAAGATGCGCCATTTTGATGTGCAGTTAATCGGCGGTATTGCCTTGCATCAAGGAAAAATTGCAGAGATGCGCACGGGTGAAGGCAAAACACTCACTGCCACATTAGCTGTGTACCTCAATGCTTTGTCGGGCAAAGGTTTGCATGTGGTCACCGTCAACGATTACTTGGCCAATCGTGATGCTAAATGGATGGGGCGACTCTATAACTTTTTGGGATTAGAAGTGGGCGTTAATTTGCCCCAAATGTCACGCGAAGAAAAACAAGCCGCTTACAACGCAGATATCACTTACGGAACCAACAACGAATTTGGTTTTGATTATTTGCGCGACAACATGGTGTATGAAGCAAGGGATCGTGTTCAACGTCGATTGCATTACGCCATCGTTGACGAAGTCGATTCGATTTTGATTGACGAAGCGCGCACGCCACTTATTATTTCTGGACAAGCAGAAGATCACACCGATCTTTATTTGGCTATTAACAAAATCGTGCCGCAACTTACTTTGCAAGTTGGCGAAGCCGATCCACGCACGGGTGAAGGCGTAATTGTTGCAGGCGACTTTACGGTGGATGAAAAATCGCATCAGGTCTACATAACCGAGCAAGGGCACGTCAAAGCCGAACAAGTGCTGGCGCAAATTGGTTTATTGCCCGAAGGCGCATCTTTATACGACCCCGCTCACATCAGTTTAATGCACCACTTGCTGGCAGGTTTGCGTGCACATCATTTGTATCAACGCGATCAACACTATGTGAATCAAAACGGCGAAATTGTGATCGTCGATGAATTCACAGGCCGACTCATGTCGGGTCGTCGGTGGAGCGATGGTTTGCATCAAGCCGTTGAAGCCAAAGAGGGCGTCTCCATTCAGGCCGAAAACCAAACCATGGCCTCCATCACCTTTCAAAATTATTTCAGGTTGTATGGTAAATTGTCGGGCATGACCGGAACGGCCGATACCGAGGCTTACGAGTTTCAAGAAATTTATGGACTCGAGACCGTCATCATTCCTGCGAATAAGCCAAGCAAGCGTGAAGATCAACACGATCGAGTTTATAAAACAGCAGACGAAAAATACAAGGCCGCAATCCAAGACATTCGAGAGTGTTATGAAAGAGGCCAGCCTGTTTTGGTTGGCACATCTTCGATTGAAAATTCCGAATTGATTTCGGACTTGCTCACCCAAGCCAAATTGCCACACCAAGTGCTCAATGCCAAACAGCACGCCAAAGAGGCCGACATTGTTGCGCAAGCGGGAGCGGCCAAGTCCGTCACGATTGCCACCAACATGGCGGGTCGTGGCACCGACATTGTTCTCGGTGGTAATGTAGAAAAAACGATCACCGAACTTGCAGCAGATGCAAGCGTTGAAGAAAAATCAAAGCAACAAAAAATAGACGCGTTGCGAATTCAGTGGATGAAGGATCACGATTTTGTTAAGTCGCAAGGCGGGTTGCGCATCATCGCAACCGAAAGACACGAATCGCGTCGCATTGACAACCAGTTGCGCGGCCGCTCAGGTCGACAAGGCGATCCAGGTTCGTCGCGTTTTTATTTGAGTTTGGATGATCCGTTGATGCGTATTTTTGCGGGCGATCGCGTGCGCGCCATCATGGACAGACTCAACATGCCAGAGGGTGAAGCGATAGAGGCGGGTATGGTGACGCGCAGTATTGAAAGTGCGCAACGCAAAGTGGAATCGCGCAATTTTGATATTCGCAAACAATTGTTGGAATATGATGATGTATCTAACGATCAACGCAAAGTGATTTACCAACAGCGCAATGACATTTTAGACTCCAACGATTTAACCGCACAGATTGCTTCATTGCGCGAAGGTTGCTTTATCGATTTGGTGCGACAGTTTGTTCCCCAAGAGTCGGTAGAGGAGCAATGGGACTTGGCGGGTTTAGAAACAGCACTTAAGAGTGAATGGCAAATAGAGTTGCCTTTGGCTCAAACCGTTCAAAATTCTCAAACCATCACCGATGAAGATATTTTAGAAAAAGTGTTAGAGACTGCGCACGTAACCTTCAACGCCAAACTTCAAAGAGCGGGTCTTGAGCAATTCATGCCTTTCATGCGCGTTGTCTTGTTACAAAGTATTGACTCGCATTGGCGCGAGCATTTGTCGGCACTCGACTATTTGCGTCAAGGTATTCATCTCAGAGGCTATGCACAAAAGCAACCTAAGCAAGAATACAAGCGCGAAGCTTTCGAATTGTTTGGTCAACTATTGGACATGGTTAAAAACGAAGTGACGCGTTTATTAATAACAGTTCAAATTCAATCGGCAGAGCAAGTTCAGCAAGCCGCCGATGAGATGGAAGCGCGTGCAGAAAAAATTCAAAACGTCACATATACAGCCCCTAACGAAACAGGTGAGGCGCAAAGCATCACCGACCCAGACACGGTGGTGCAAGCTGTGGGTCGCAATGATCCTTGCCCATGTGGAAGCGGTAAAAAATACAAGCAATGTCATGGAAGGCTCGCCTAATCATGGCCGTTCATCTGCTGCCACCCGTCCCATCCCAATTACACGCCATCGCAGGATTGCGAATGGGTATTGCGCAAGCGGGTGTTCGCAAAGCCAACAAAGACGACCTCACTGTTTTTTTATTGGATGAGGGTGCTATTGTCGAAGGTGTTTTTACTCGAAATCGGTTTTGTGCTGCACCTGTACAAATTTGCCATCAACATTTGAAATCGGCGCATGCTATTCGTGCGCTCGTGATCAATACAGGTAATGCCAATGCAGGTACGGGTGAAGACGGCCTTATGCGTGCCAATGCGGTGTGCATTGCCTTGGCTAGATTGCTCGATTGTTCACCCGAACAAATCTTGCCGTTTTCAACGGGCGTCATCATGGAAACATTGCCGCATGACCGCATCATGGCGGCGTTGCCCCACGCATTAGATCGTGCAACAGACGATCAATGGTCGCAGGCCGCTCACTCCATCATGACCACCGACACCGTTGCCAAAGCGTGTAGTCGTCAAATCAAAATCAATGGCGTCATCGTTAACATCACGGGCATTGCAAAAGGCGCTGGCATGATTCGTCCCAATATGGCGACGATGTTAAGCTTCATGGCCACTGACGCCAATATTGATGCTTCATTGATACATGCATTAGCCTACGAATTAGCCGAAGGATCTTTCAATCGAATCACCATTGATGGCGATACATCCACCAACGATTCATTTATCGTGATGGCCACGCGTCAAGCCAAACATGCACCCATTACCTCATGGCAATCCGCCGATGCGAAAGCATTAAAAAATGCTTTGATGGAAGTTGCACGTTGGTTGGCGCACGCGATTGTTCGCGATGGTGAGGGCGCAACTAAATTCATCACTGTGCAAGTCGATGGCGGAAAAAATTTAAAAGAATGCCAACAAGTGGCTTACGCGATTGCGCATTCACCCTTAGTCAAAACTGCGTTCTATGCAAGTGATCCAAACTTGGGACGTATACTCGCTGCTGTGGGTTATGCAGGAATTGACGATCTCGATCAAAGCAAAATCGATTTGTATTTGGACGATGTGCAGGTGGCTCAACAGGGTGGACGTCACCCATCGTACAAAGAAGAAGATGGACAGCGCGTGATGAAGCAATCCGAAATCTTGGTGCGTGTGGTCTTGGGTCGGGGGCCTGCCACCGACACCGTATGGACTTGCGACTTCAGTCACGACTATGTATCTATCAACGCCGACTACCGCAATTAAAAAAATATGAATACACCCCTCGATCGTTTGCTCAGTCGTGTTGAAACATTGATTGATCGCATAGAAGCGGTTCTTCCACAACCCTTGGGTGCTCCCGATTGGAAAGCCAGTGTGGCGTATCGCTATCGCAAACGCTCAAGCGGTCACGGTGTTTTAGAGCCCGTCAAAAATGTGGCCAATTTACAGTTGACCGATCTCAAAGAAATTGAACAACAAAAAGAAAAAATCCAGCGCAACACTGAGCAATTTGTCAAAGGATTGCCCGCCAACAATGTATTGCTAACGGGTGCGCGCGGAACAGGCAAATCTTCTCTCATCAAAGCCTGCCTCAACACCTACGCCAAGCAAGGTTTGCGTTTGATTGAAGTCGACAAAGATGACTTGGTCGATTTACCAGACATCATAGACGTGGTCAGCGCAAGACCCGAAAAATTTATTGTTTTTTGTGATGACCTCAGTTTTGAAGAAGGCGAGTCGGGTTATAAAGCGCTCAAATCTATTTTGGATGGATCAGTTGCCGCAGCTACAGCCAATGTGTTGGTTTATGCCACCAGCAATCGACGCCATTTGTTACCCGAATACATGAAAGAAAATCTGACCTACACGCACACCGATGATGGTGAGGTTCATCCAGGCGAAGTGGTAGAAGAAAAAATTTCTTTGTCTGAGCGATTTGGTTTATGGGTGAGTTTTTATCCATTCAGCCAAGAAGAGTATTTGATCGTTGTTGCGCAATGGCTTCAGTCCATGGGCGCTAAAGTTGCACTCGATGACGTTCGCGCACAAGCATTGCTATGGGCGCTTGAGCGTGGTTCTCGCAGTGGTCGTGTGGCCTATCAATTTGCACGCGATTATGTCGGGCAACACGCGAGCCACTGGTGAATGAATTCTTTAATTACTGAGTCTGACTCTGTGCGTGTTGCAGACGCACATCTAGAGCGCAACGCCAATCGACAACTCGTGCATGTTGCGGTCGGTATTTTGACTCAACCCGACTTATCTTTTTTACTCACCACTCGCCCCGAAGGAAAAGTTTATGCGGGCTATTGGGAATTTCCTGGCGGAAAACTAGAGTCTCAAGAAACGATTGAAGAGGCTTTGAGTCGCGAACTTCAAGAAGAGATTGGTATTGTTGTCGTTCAATCGCAGCGTTGGAAAACTCAAAAAATGGATTATCCGCACGCGTTGGTTCAATTGTATTTTTGTAAAGTGACGCAATGGACTGGTTCTTTACAAATGAAAGAAAGTCAACAATCCCGCTGGCAACAGTTACCCGTTGATGTTGCGCCCATATTGCCGGGTGCTTTGCCTGTATTAGATTGGCTGGCGCAAGAGCGCAAATAAAAAATTATTGCAATGTTGGGTTGCCAAGACCTTGTTCCGGGTCGGGTGGCGTAGGGTCTGGAACACGGTGCTGCTCGCTCGCCCACGCGCCAAAATCATTATTTTTGCAGCGATCCGAACAAAAAGGGCGATAAGGATTGGTTGACGCATAAAGAGAGTCGCCACCACAAGCAGGACATTTGACTGTGCGAGGTTTCAATTGCGGCATGATCAGCCACACAATTCCATTTCGAAACTAGTATCTTCTTTGACGTGTTGAAGATGACCGTCGTCATCGAGTCGCATCAATCGAACCCAAGCCATCATGCGGTTGCCGCTGATTTCAGGAATCAAACCAGCGCTTGGATCCATAAAAACTCGCATCAATTGAAAACGCCCCTGCGGAAGATTTTGTTGGTATTGACCGTTTTGTGTCATCACGCGTTGGGGTGAACCGCCTTTGCGCATCAAGCGAAGCAAAAGATTAATCACGGCGTGTAGTGACCAAATGGGTTCGGCCCATCGCGCAATATTTTTTTGACGATCGCTCACAGAACTGTGTTGCCAGTGATGGTAGGCGGGTAAATCAAAACTGCAGGTACCACCAGGAATAGAGGCGCGATTTCTTAAAGCGCTGAGCCATTCGTTGTCAGAGATGCAGTTGCTGATGCGACTTCCTTGAACGTTGAGGCCTTGGTAGCAAGTATTGATTTCATCTAAAACCGCATTGAGCACATCTTCAGATACAGAAGGGTTGCCACGATAAGATTGAAATTGCGATTTGTATCGATCTAATTCTTTAAACATCTCTGACTTGAGATCAGAGCGACCACCAGCCTCAGCAATTTCAAAAAGCGTGACAAAAGCAAAGTGATGATCAACTGGGTCAGAGCGAGACGTTAGTGTTTCGAAGCGAAGAAGTAAGTGCTCCAATCGCAAATAAGTGCGAACTCGTTCGTTGAGTGGGTGCTCGTAAAGAATCACAAATCTAATAATGGGTTGGTTTGTCTCCACCTCGAATCATAACCGCATCTGCAAGGTTTTTTGGCTATATTCCTGTTAAAAAGTCAGGCTCATTGTGTCAACTTGCGCTTGGAGTTGGTTCAAACTCAGCCCCTCGTTATAAATGACCCAGTCCGCTACTGCCAATCGTTGAAGTCGACTAGCCTGCGTGGCGATGATGCTTTGCGCGGTTTCCCGACTGAGTTGGCTGCGTTGGATCACACGTTGTATTTGAGTTTCTACTTGGCAATCAATCACCAGCACGCGATCCAAAATTTTGAGCCATCGCCCCGATTCCGCTAGCAAGGGAATGTCCAAAACAATAGTTTGAATGCCTTGGGACTCTGCATCAATCAAGGCGATACCGATTTGCTTGAGGATCATCGGGTGGAGGATATTTTCTAGCGTGGACTTTGCATTGGGATCTTTAAAAACCAATTCACGCATGGCGTTGCGGTCCAAAGAATTCACATGAGTAATGAATGGTGCTCCAAACTCTTGCCCAATTCGATCAATCGCGCCACCATTGGGACCAGTGAGGCTTCTTGAAATTGCATCGGAGTCGA
>Ga0114978_10004940_pt1 | contig 10710 bp, 6 predicted proteins | sample S_140212_EF_Meta_FD_87027 | JGI IMG/M metagenome (GOLD analysis project Ga0114978, IMG submission 87027) | Freshwater microbial communities from Lake Simoncouche, Canada to study carbon cycling - S_140212_EF_MetaG | ecosystem: Environmental > Aquatic > Freshwater > Lake | place: Lake...
GAAGAATATGGCAAGTACTCTGACAGCAGCCGCCGCAGGTCGACGAATGGAGATTGTTCCCGTGTCCAATGTCGTGACTTCTGCGGACGAAATTACCGACGTGATGGCTCCCATGATTGATCCACAGGAAATGGATGAATGGCTGGAGTCGGTGGATGATCTGCTCCATCGTTATGGCCCCGAAGCCCTCAGTCACATGCTGACGCGGCTCTACTCGCGGGCTCAAGCCTATGCTGTGCCGATTGTTCCGTCCTTGACAACACCTTACACAAATACCATCCCCCCCGAAGCCGAACCCGCGTTCCCCGGTGACCGCGCAATCGAACGGCGGCTTCGAAGTATTATTCGCTGGAATGCGATGGCGATGGTCGTCCGAGCTTACCGGACAGGGTCAGGAGTCGGAGGGCATATCTCGACATTTGCCTCCTCCGCGACACTCGTCGAAATCGGTTTCAATCACTTTTTCCATTCACGGACCAGTGATCACACCGGGGACATGATCTATTTTCAGGGCCATTCCTCGCCAGGAATGTATTCCAGGGCCTTCGTGGAAGGGAGACTCACCGAAGAAAATCTGATCAATTTCCGTCGCGAACTTCCTCGCGGGCAGGGTTTGTCATCGTATCCGCATCCGTGGTTGATGCCAGATTTCTGGCAATTCCCCACGGTTTCTATGGGTCTCGGTCCGATTTGCTCAATCTATCAGGCTCGTTTTCTGCGTTACATGCAGCACCGTAACCTGCTGGACACGTCAAAATCCCGCGTCTGGGCCTTCTTGGGAGATGGTGAAATTGACGAGCCCGAATCGCTGGGAGCCATCTCGATGGCCTCGCGTGAGCGACTCGATAATCTGACGTGGGTCGTGAACTGTAATCTCCAGCGGCTGGATGGCCCTGTGCGTGGAAACGGCAAGATTATTCAGGAACTGGAAGGAATCTTCCGGGGTGCCGGCTGGAATGTGATCAAGATTGTTTGGGGTAGCGACTGGCAACCTCTGTTTGATGCCGATGAAAGTGGCATTCTGGTGAAAACCCTCGGTGAGGTCGTGGACGGACAGTTCCAGAAGTACAGCGTCGAATCAGGGGCTTACATTCGCGATGATTTCTTCGGGAGACATCCTGATTTGCTGAAATTGGTCGAACATTTAAGTGATGACCAGATCCGGGAACTCCGCCGGGGTGGACATGATCCCGTGAAAGTTTACGCCGCTTACAACGCCGCGACCGGTCACAAGGGAGCCCCAACAGTTGTGCTGGCTCATACGGTTAAAGGCTTTGGTATGGGTGAAGCGGGTGAAGGGAAGAACACCGCCCATCAGACGAAAGAACTGCTGGACCCTTCTTTACTTCATATTCGAGACAGATTTGATCTTCCGCTGACTGACGATCAGGCTAAGGCTGCGATCTTCTATCGGCCGCCGGCGGATAGTCCCGAGATGAAGTACCTGCACGATCATCGGAAAAAACTGGGGGGATATCTTCCCATTCGAGTTCCAACCACGGAACGATTAACGATTCCGACCGCTACGCATCTAATTGAAGAGGCGGCCACTTCGACACGCGCACGCTCGACAACGACGGTTCTCTCGGAAACGATCAAGTCGTTGATTCGCGACAAAAACATTGGGACTCGGATCGTACCGATCATTCCTGATGAAGCGCAAACATTTGGTATGGAAGCCCTGTTCTCACTCTTCGGGATTTATTCCAGCAAAGGTCAGTTGTATACTCCGGTCGACGCGGGAACTCCCAAGGCCTACAAAGAATCCCGAACAGGGCAGATCCTGATGGAAGGGATCGATGAAGCGGGAGCCATGTCCTCGTTTGTCGCAGCGGGAACCGCTTATGCCAATGTCGGCATGAACATGATTCCCTTCTACATCTACTACTCGATGTTTGGTTTCCAGCGCGTCGGTGACCTGATCTGGCTGGCAGGAGATTCACGCTGTAAGGGATTCCTGTGTGGAGGGACTTCCGGGCGAACCACACTCAACGGTGAAGGTCTGCAGCACGAAGATGGTCACAGCCAATTGATGGCGGGAACAGTACCGAATCTGATCGCCTACGATCCGGCTTTCGGCTACGAACTTTGCGTCATCATTCAAGACGGTCTTCGAAGAATGTATGCCGAAGGGGAAGATATTTTCTATTACCTTTCGCTGTACAATGAAAACTACATCATGCCGACGATGCCCAACGGTGTGGAAGAAGGGATTGTTAAAGGGATGTATCCGCTGGATCCATCCGTAACCAACGCCCAGCGTGGCAAGCGACCCCAGTTGCTCGGAAGTGGGACAATTTTGCAGGAAGTGATTCGTGCACAAAAATTGCTCGCCGAAAAATATCAGGTCACTGCGGATGTCTGGAGCGTCACCAGTTACAACGAGTTGAAGCGGGATGCCCAGTCGGTCACGCGCTGGAATCGACTCCACCCGGACAAAAAGCCAAAAGTCAGCTTCATCGAGAAAACGCTGAGTGGAATTAAGGGCCCGATCATTTCCTCGAGCGACAATGTGCAACTGGTTGCGGAACAAATTCGGCCGTATGTTCCAACTCAATATGTGGTGTGTGGTACCGATGGTTTTGGGCGTAGCGAAACACGCGAAGCCCTGCGACGACATTTTGAAATCGATGCCGAATCGGTCGCCTATGCGACGTTGGTGGCAATGAGCAAAGACGGCCAGTTCGATGCCAAGAAGCTCCCTGGTGTGCTGAAAGATCTTGGAATCGATCCCGAAAAAGTGGATCCTGCATTCGCGTGATGAGCCGCACTTGAAATTTCTCTGATAAAACAGCTTGGGAAAGACTGACGAATGACGATCGAATTCAAGGCCGATAATCTCGGTGATGGGGTCAAGAGTGGTGATGTCGCGGCTATCCTGGTGGCCGTTGGCGAGACGATTGAGCCCGGACATCTCGTCATGGAAATTGAAACCGATAAAGCGGTTTTAAATTTGGAATGCCCTCACGGTGGGAAAATCACCCAAATCCTGGTGAAAAAGGGACAGACAATTCAGCCGGGACAACTCGTGTTATTGCTCGAGCCCGTTGCATCGACTGCCACTTCGAAGATTGCACCAGCCAAACCCGCTGCAACCGCAGCAGTCACTGCGGGTCATGGCCAGCGAAACGGCGATGATAAGCCAAACGTGACGCCACCGGCTGCTACATCGACATTGTCAGCGGGACGCGATGTCCATTTTCCTGCGGGTCCAGCAACTCGCCGACTGGCCCGATCGCTCGGCCTGAATCTGGCGAATATTCCTGGAACGGGATCCGGGGGCCGGATTACGCTGGAAGATGTCGCAAAGGCAGTTGCCGGATCGGGATCAGGTGGTGGCCGTGGTTTGGTAGAACCGCCACTACCGGACTTTGCTCAATATGGTCCGACGGATCGACTTGCATACACCAAGCTGCAAAAGACGGTCGCAAATAATCTCAGCCTCGCTTGGCAGATTATTCCTCACGTCACTCAACATGATCTGGCTGATATCACCGAAACGGAAGCGGCACGTAAACATTTCGTCGAGACAGCCCCCAAGGGGACGGCGAAAGTCACGATGACCGCTCTGGCTCTGAAGGCCGTGGTGGCATGCCTGAAAGAGTTTCCTAATTTCAACTCGAGCTATGATTCGACCAAAGCAGAACTCGTGATCAAGCGGTACTACCACATTGGTGTTGCCGTCGATACTCCCAATGGTCTCGTCGTTCCTGTCATTCGGAATGTGGATCAGAAGACGATTCTGCAACTCGCCGCCGAGTTGACCGAACTGGCTACGAAAGCACGTGATCGGAAGCTGCAACTGAGCGAAATGCAAGGGGGGACGTTCACCATCACCAATCTCGGTGGTATCGGCGGGACTGCCTTTACTCCGATCGTTAATTACCCCGAAGTGGCCATCCTTGGTATGTCGCGCAGCCAGAAACAATTGCAATTGTCTGACGGTGAAGTTGTCGAGCGACTGATGCTTCCGTTGTCGCTGTCGTACGATCACCGCGTGGTCAATGGTGCCGATGCAGCGCGATTTGTTGGTAAATTGGTGACACTGCTCAGCGATGCGTTCCGACTGGTAATCGAGGCTTGATGGAACAAACTCGGCGATCGAAAAGCCGGGTCAAACGAGATTCGACAGAATAGAACTCAAACAACACGGCGTTTCCGGAATCGGATTCGCCGTGTTCTTTTTTTCAGGGATGAGAGGGATGAATCGTCATCGTCCCCGGCGAACTACCTCAAATGTGTTGCGCGGACCATCAAGTTTCAGGCTGCGTCAACTTCTTACCTGGTGTGGACTCGGCGAAACACAATCTCTTAATGAGGTTTCCCGGAACCAAGCAGGTGTGACAGGGCGGGTTCGAGACTCGGGTAAAGAAATTGATAGCCGGCTTCACTGAGTCGATTTGGCATAACCCGTGAACTGGCGAGCAGCAGTTCATTTGCCATTTCCCCCAGCGCAATTCTGGCAATCATCCCCGGCATGGGGATGATAGTCGGTCGACTAATCTCAGAACCCAGGGTTTTGGTGAATTCATAGTTGGTCACCGGGCCCGGAGTGGTGGCGTTGACCGGCCCCGACATTCGCTCTTGTTTGATACAGAAATCAATAATTCCGACCATATCGTCAATCGTAATCCAGCTCCAATATTGATTCCCTGTTCCCACGACGCCGCCAACTCCCATTTTGAATGGGGGCAACATTTTGGCAAGTGCCCCCCCTTTGGAACTGAGTATCACTCCAATTCGCAAATTCACCACCCGAATTCCCATTTGACGTGCGGGAGCGCAGGCGTCTTCCCATTCTTGGCAGACTCCCGCCAGAAATCCCGATCCTGCAGGCGAGGTTTCATTGAGCATCTCGTTGCCCCGGTCACCATAAAATCCGATCGCCGAGGCGCAGATGAGAGTTTTTGGCCGAGTTTCCAATTGTCCCAGGGTTTCGCATAACAGTTTGGTCCCCTCGACCCGACTCCGCCGCAGTTCCTCTTTCACCTTGGGGTTCCAGCGTTTGCCAGCGATATTTTCCCCGGCGAGATGAACGACCACTTCGGTCCCTTCGATTCGCCCTTTTGGCAACTGGTTGTGCTGCGGATCCCAAACGACATCAGTCGCATCTTGGGCCGCTCCTCGCGTCAGACGAAAGACGTCATGGCCCTGTTTTTTCAAGAACGGGACCAATTCTGAACCGACCAGCCCTGTGGCTCCTGTTACCAAAACCTTCATGGTCTCATCTTCCCTTCCAAGTCAATCTACTGATCGGCACACATTCATCACAAAATTCCGTACCGTTTGGATTCGCTGGTGCGGAGATTAACAGATTCTAGATCAGAGTGCCTCATGAGCAAACCATCAAACCGGTTCGATTCGGTTACACACAGATTCGATTTGCGTTAGGCTCTTTGGAAGCTCGGGATTCCCTGTTCATCGTGAGAAATCAAAGTGGCTGATGAAATCTTTGAAGATGTTGCCTGTACGGTCTGCGCTTGCGTCTGTGATGACCTTCGAGTCACCGTCCGCGAGGGGCGGATTGTCGATTATCAGCCATTCTGTTCCCTGATCGGGGATTGGTTTGAGCAGCAAAATTCTCGCCCTTCGGTCCCCGCAACCCGCCGTGGATTGGAAATTTCCTTTGAAACAGCCATTCACGAGGCGGCGGAATTTCTTCGACATGCCCGAGCTCCTCTTTTTTATGGGCTTTCTCAAAGTAGTACCGCTGGCCAACGCGCTGCGGTCGGTTTGGCGGATCGATTAGGCGCCACAATTGACACCACGGCATCCGAAGGGCATGCTCCCTCAATTCTGGCACTACAGCAGGTTGGCGAATCCACCTGCTCGCTGGGTGAAATCCGAAATCGGGCCGATTTGGTGATCTATTGGGGCTCAGATCCGATAAAACAACAACCCCGACATTTGGATCGGTATACGATGCGGCCGGGAATGCAGACACCACGTGGACGCGCGGATCGAACGCTGATCGTCATTGACTCGGCCCCCTCCGAAACTTCAAAACGGGCGGATTTGTTCCTGCAGGTCGAACCCCAGCAGGATTTCGAAGCGCTCTGGACACTACGAGCCTTGTTGCGTGGTCTTGAACCCGAACCGGGGGTTCCGACCGGACTGCCGCGCGCACAACTGAAAGATCTGGCAAGCCGAATGCAATCCTGCCGCTGCGGCATCGTCTTTTTTGGGTTCGGCCTGGTACAACAGCCGACCGGGAGTCAAAACGTCGAAGCATTGCTACAACTCGTGACCGAATTGAATCAATTCACTCGATTTTACGCTCGACGCATGCGAGTGGCCGGGGATGTTTCGGGAGCTGACAGCGTACTTTGCTGGCAGACGGGCTATCCGTTCAGTGTCAATCTGGCACGAGGATACCCCCGCTACAATCCGAATGAGTACTCGGCCTCGGACCAGTTGGAACGGGGCGAACCCGATGTGGTGGTCTTAATCGGATCAAGGCGAATCGAGAGTTTTTCTGCCAAGGGACTGCGTCATCTCGAAAAAATTCCCACGATTTTGATTGAGAATTCTTATGGCAAGTTGCCGTTTGAGCCAACCCTGCGCATCACCTCTTCGGTCTATGGAATTCATCGGCACGGAACCGCGTATCGGATGGACGAAGTTCCCATTCCTTTGCAACCTCTACTAAAGTCAAACGATCCAAGCGATGAAGAAGTTCTGAATGCCATCACAGCCTCTTTATCAGCGGCCAGTGATTCATCAGCCGTCAGTGACGCCGGATTGTCGTGAACGATCGACCGGATGTTGGTTCAATTCTTTTCCCCGAGGGAGCGAATTCATGTTGCAGGCAAGGAATCCCTGGCGTGTGCTGACGGACTTGATCAAACTACCGCAAGAGACCTTGCTGCTGATCATTGTCAGCGGATTAGACGTGGTGATGACCTTCATGCTGTTGACACGAGGTGATGGAGGTTTTACCGAATCCAACCCCATTGCCCGCTATTTCCTGGATCGCTGGGGAATGGCAGGAATGGCTTATTTCAAAATCGCGATGACGGTGTTGGTTTGCGCCATTAACCAATTTGTGGCCCGGAAAAATCTACGTCTGGCACGACAAGTTCTGGGGCTCGCAACGTTGATCATTCTCAGCGTCGTCATTTACAGTGTGACGCTCCACTTTCGACACCATCACATCAACGATCTGGATGGATTCGAGGGATTATGAAAATTTCTGGCCTGGTTCGGCTCGCCTGAAAATTCCCTACCTGAAAATTCCCTCAGCGTAAAAAACGAATGCGTCTGAGGCATCCAGGTAGGATGTCGGTTAAGATAACGCTTGAACAACGAGCCGTGATGGCCTGTGCACTTTTGGAATGTCTGTTTCTCTTGATCTCAAACCCGGAGTCGACCCGATGAATCGAATGTTTGTCAGCCTGCTACTTGCTTGGTCCTGTTTTTGTGTTGTGAATTCGGCATTCAGCCAGGAAGTCAAAGCGAAGCCAAAACCCTTGAAGGCACTGCTCGTTACGGGTGGCTGCTGCCATGATTATGGAAATCAGAAAGATCTGCTTAAAAAGGGGATTGAAGCACGCGCCAACGTCGAAGTGACCCAGATTCACTCGAACGATACCAGCACCAAAGCCCGATTTGATTTGTATGACAAGGCCGATTGGTCCAAAGGCTATGACGTTGTGCTGCATGACGAGTGCAGTTCCGATATCGTCGAACCCCAATACGTGGAAAACATCCTGAATGCCCATAAAAATGGGCTTCCCGCCGTGAATCTTCACTGTGCCATGCACAGTTATCGCCTCCCCGGAAAAGATGATTGGTTTCAGTTTGTTGGCATTCAATCTGCCGCACATGGACCACAAAAACCAATCGAAATTACCTTTATCGAAAAAGATCACCCGGTGACCAAAACACTGGAAAATTGGACGACCATCAATGAAGAGCTCTATAACAACCTGAAGCTGTTCCCTACCGCCAAGCCACTCGCTCGCGGCCGACAGGATACAGGAAGTAAAATCGATGATTACGTGGTGACTTGGACCAACCAGTATGGTAAGGGACGGGTCTTCAGCACGACAATCGGTCACAATTCGGACACGGTTGGTGATCCTCGCTATCTCGACATGGTGACTCGCGGTCTGCTCTGGTCCTGCGACAAACTTAACCCCGAGTACCTGCAACCGTTGGCTGGGGCGAAAAAAGTTCCTGCCGCTCAATGATTCTCAATGATTGGGGTCTGCTGCCACCTTCTGCTTTTGAAATACCCAAAAGCGGGAATCCTGGCAGGAAAGACAAACGACCAGCACATGCCGGCACTCAAGCTTGTCGGCATGTGCTTTAACAGTATAGGGTTACGGCAAAACACCTGCTGACGGAATTTGAATTCCGCTCGCTGAAATTCGTGGAGAAGTGTTCGTTATTCGATTTGGCAAATCAATTCATGCTGGCTCGCGAAATCATCTTCACAAAAAGTTCACGATCTCCACTTAACATCACCCTGCCGATTCTGTTTGCCGTCGAGTATGCTAGGCTACGCATTTGGTAATCTACGATCAATTTTTAGGCAAGCATGTGATGTTCCAGCAAGGAATGTTGAGAATGAGATTTTTCAGGATCACTCAGTCGTTGTGTGTTGCTGTGGTTGCATCAGCGGTTCTGTTCTGCGGCTGTTCCGTAAAAAGCGGATCGCCACAACCCAAATCGGCGACTGGCTCTGTCGAGAAAGCCGCGACTGAATCTGGCCACGAGGGTCATCCCGAAGCGAAAACCGGTGAATCTGCGCCAATTTCTGCGACAATCAGTGCTGAAGGATCAAGTACGGTCTATCCGATCTGTCAGTCATTCGCTGTGGCATTTGAAAAGAAAACTCCACACAAAGTAAGCGTCGGTCGGCAGGGAACGGGTGGTGGATACAAGAAATTTTTGAACCGGCAAGCGGATATCTGGAATGCTTCGCGACCCATCGATCCCAAGGAATCCGAAGAACTGAAAAGTAAGGGGATTGAATCGTTCGAATTGACCATCGCAGTCGACGGAATTGTGATCGCAGTTCATCCGACGAACACGTGGTGTTCAAACTTGACATGTGCTCAGTTAAAACAAATCTGGGAACCGGATAGCAAGATCAAAACGTGGAGCGATCTGGATCCTGCATGGCCCGCTCAGCCAATTCTGTTGTTTGGAGCCGACACCGACTCGGGAACCTTTGAATATTTCACGGAAGTGATCAACGGCAAGAAAAAAGCGACCAATACGAATTACACTCCTGCGTCAGACGACAACGTGTTGGTGCAGGGGATCGCCACCAACCAAAACGCGCTGGGTTACATTCCGTTTGGCTACTACATCGAAAACACTGAGAAATTGAAGGGACTTGCGATTTCACCGCAGAAAGAGGCGACAGAACCTCCTGGCGAGTTCATCGAGCCTTCCGTCGACTCAATTCTCGCAGGAAAATATGCCCCTCTTTCACGCCCACTGTTCATGTATGTCGACAAAGCCTCATTGAAGCGGCCGGAAGTCTACCAGTTTCTCAAGTTTGCCGTTTCGGTTGAGTCACAGCCGTTGGTGGAAAAACGGGGGTTTGTTCGTGTGAATGAAGAGACTCGGGAAAACGCGGCAAAAACACTGGATAACGCGAAGGAAGAAGTCTCTGTCGGGCCATGATTTGATCAGATTTCAAGATTGCCTCAGATCCAATCCGCGTTTTGATCTACAGGATTCGCCGCAAGTTCATCAAGGGTTTCATACCAGTGTCCGAATCACAGCAGGAACAACTGACGGGCGATGCCAGTCCGAAGCCTCGGGCTCCAGCAGTCTCGTCTTTGCGCCGTCGATTTTCCTGGGTTCGGGCACGTGAACAGTTAATCCAGGGAGTTCTTTTTGGATGTTCACTCCTCTCGATTGTCACGACGCTGAGTATTATCTACGTCCTCGTGTCCGAGTCATTAATTGCGATTCCTCCGCACACTGCGTTCTTTCAAGAGATCAGCTTTTCGGAATTTTTTACGTCCACAAAATGGCTTCCACAGCATAATGAAGCCCATTACGGTATCCTTCCGCTCCTCTGTGGAACGTTGCTGATTACCGGTATTTCCGCGCTGATTGGACTCCCCATGGGGCTGTTGATTGCCATCTATCTCAGCGAATATGCCTCGCCCAGTTCGCGGAAATGGGTGAAGCCGGCGTTGGAAATCCTGGCGGGAATCCCCACCGTGGTCTATGGTTATTTCGCCCTGCGCGTCTTGAGTCCGTTGATCATCTCGCCCGTATTCCATGACTGGCTCGGCTTTTCCGTGATGGGAAAAAACGCGCTGGCGGGTGGTATTGTCGTCGGTTTAATGATCATTCCGATGGTCGCATCCCTCAGTGAAGATGTGATGCGTTCGGTTCCCAATAGCTTGCGCGAGTCGGGTTACGCACTCGGGTCAACCAAATTTGACGTGAGCACCAAGATCGTTGTTCCCGCCGCACTCTCGGGGATTTTTGCCGCGTTTCTGCTGGCACTTTCTCGAAGTATTGGTGAAACCATGGCGGTGTCGATCGCTTCGGCAGGACTGGCAAACCTGACTTTGAATCCCTTAGATCAGATTCAGACGATGACTTCTTTCATTGTGGATGTGATGGGGGGAGAAGTGGTCAGCGGGTCAACATTAGAGAAAAGCCTTTACGCGGTCGCACTGGTGCTGTTTACGATCACGATGGGAATGAATCTGATTTCGCAATGGGTACTGTCGC
>Ga0114978_10004941_pt1 | contig 10709 bp, 6 predicted proteins | sample S_140212_EF_Meta_FD_87027 | JGI IMG/M metagenome (GOLD analysis project Ga0114978, IMG submission 87027) | Freshwater microbial communities from Lake Simoncouche, Canada to study carbon cycling - S_140212_EF_MetaG | ecosystem: Environmental > Aquatic > Freshwater > Lake | place: Lake...
CCTTGCGCCGGAAACTTCTCTTGAGACGAATCCCGCATTACTCGAAATCGCCCGACCTGCACGGGACAAAAAGAAACTCGCGCCCGAATTGACAAAGCGTTTACTTCAGCGACTGTGTGGGGGTCTCTATTTGACGGCTGAACAACTTGGAACGTTAATGGATCGCCATAAGGATCGGTTACAGGAAAGCTTCTTAGCTCCGATGGTTGCCGAAGGTCAACTGCAACTGCGCTTTCCCGATCAGCCGACCCACCCCGATCAAGCCTATCGAACAAATCCGGATTGGAGCGAATCATGAATTCCGCCACAACAATTCCTTCCCAACACCAGCTGCGGGCCGAACTCGAAAAAATGGTGCTGGGGGATTTGCTCGGTCCCGCAGGGGGCGAGAGCGAGGAACTGACAGAACGGAACGTGCGCGACCGGTACCTCGTGGGGGTGTTGGCACCCAGTCGTTCTGCAAATGCTGCCGCCAAGACTGAGGTGGATGAGGAAGAGGACGAAGAGATTCCCCTCATCCCCGACGAACTGTCCGAAGGGGGTAGTGACACTGCGGACGATGGCAAGACCGACACCGATACTCCAGTGACAGTAGCACACTTACCTTCGTCCTTTGGCATGACTTTCTGCGTCGATGGCGAGGCGAAGTCAATCCAAGTGACCGGCTCGTGGGGCCAATACAAGCGAGAGAAGCGAGAAGATCAAACGGACCATAAGGGCAAAACGCTGCTGGTCTGGAAACGGTATCCCCGAGGGGGCAGTATTGAAATCCCCTTGAAAGAGGGACGAATCACAGCGAAGGCTCCTGATTCACAGTTTCCGGAAATCTCCGTTCAAGGGCAAATTCGCAAGCGAAATACGCACTACGCCGTCACGCTGTTTCTCATCAATGCGCAAGAGGAATTGCGACCCAAGGACGAATACCACATCTTCCAGCCGAAGCTCACGGCCAGTGGCGTCGATGGCCAGGCAATCTTCTGCAAACGGACCTCAGTCGCCACAAATGACGATCTCGAAGAACGTTTGATGCAGATGATGTATCGGCAGCACGTGGAGTTTGCCGTGGGGCATGGCATCAGCGTTCATGCGGCCGTGGCCAAAGATGCCGCAGACCGAGCGAACCGCATCGAAACGGTCATTGTCCCCACCTATGAAGTCCCCCGCACGGCGCCACCGACCGAAGCCGATGCGGACGAAAATCCCGCGTTTGGCAAGTTGGCCGGTTTGGTGCTCGACATGAAGTTGTTGGCCGAAGCCGATGCCAAGCAGCTACCCAAACTGTTGGAGCCGTTGATGACGGCATATCGCGATTGGATCGAACGGGAGGAAGCCAAACTCCGCGATCCGCAGGAAGGGTTGTCTCAATTTGGCGATGCAGCACAGGTTGCCATCGACAATTGCCATTTGACCCTGAAACGAATTGAAGCAGGACTGGAACTCTTGACCAAGGATTCAAAAGCGTTCGAGGCCTTCCAATTCATGAACCGGGCCATGTGGATCCAGCGCACAAAATCCCTCTTTGCAGAGAATGTTCGGCGTGGATCCGAGGTGCATTACGACGATTTTGATATTCCGCAGAACCGCAGTTGGCGCCCCTTTCAGATTGCGTTCATCCTGCTCAATCTCCCCGGCGTGACCAAGCTCGACCATCCCGAACGTGGTGTCGGCCTCGAAGCCATCGCCGATCTACTGTTCTTCCCCACAGGGGGGGGTAAAACAGAAGCCTACTTGGGTTTGTCGGCCTACACGATGGGTCTGCGGCGATTGCAGGGAACAGTGGCTGGACGAACGGGTGACGAGGGGGTGGCCGTACTGATGCGGTATACGTTACGACTGCTCACGATTCAACAGTTCCAGCGGGCCACGGCGCTGATTTGTGCTTGCGAGTCGATTCGTCGCAAGGCGCTCGAACATGGTGATAAACGCTGGGGAAATACCCCGTTTCGGATTGGACTCTGGGTGGGGCGGAAAACAACTCCCAACCGCACCGATGATTCGGTCGAAGCAATCAAACAGGCGCGTGGGAATCAATTCGTCGGGGGCGGAATTGGTACGCCGTATCAGCTCACCGCTTGTCCGTGGTGTGGCAGCGCCATCGAAGCGGGAAAACATCTGGAAGCACAATCCTATCCCCAAGGTTCGGGTCGCACCCTGATGTATTGCGGTGACAAGTTCGGCCAATGCCTCTTCAGCAAGCGACAAGCGGCGAATGAGGGTTTGCCAGTCGTGGTGGTGGATGAAGAAATTTATCGCCGACTGCCGACCTTGCTGATCGCCACCGTGGATAAGTTCGCCCAAATGCCGTGGAAGGGGGAAGTGCAAATGCTCTTCGGACAGGTGAATGGCTTTTGCGAACGGCATGGGTTTAAGTCGCCTGAAATTGAAGACTCAACATTTCATCCGAAATCAAAGCTGGGTCTGCCTGCGGCGAAGACGCTGGAACAGGGACCACTCCGTCCACCCGATTTGATTATTCAGGACGAATTGCACCTTATCAGTGGTCCGCTGGGAACACTCGTGGGGTTGTATGAAACGGCTGTCGATAAGCTCTGCACTTGGGAAGTGAATGGGAAGCAGGTTCGCCCGAAGTTGATTGCATCGACGGCGACGATCAAGAACGCCGACGTACAGGTTCGCAGCCTGTTCCTGCGGACGGTCAATATCTTTCCGCCGCCCGGACTTGATGTACGGGATAATTTTTTTTCGGTGCAACGTGAACCGACGGAAAAGGAATTTGGCCGACGTTACCTGGGGATCTGTGCCCCCGGTCGCCGCTTGAAGGCCGCATTGATTCGGGTTTACGTTGCCTATCTCTGCTCGGCCCAGTCGCTCTATGAGAAGTACGGCAACCAGATTGACCCGTGGATGACCCTTGTCGGGTACTTCAATTCCATGCGGGAACTTGGTGGGATGCGGCGTCTGGTGGATGACGATGTCTTCTCTCGGTGTCGCAAGCAGGACCGGCGTGGATTGGCGAAGCGATTCTTCAGTGGCGATTACCTTGCCGAATTGACGAGCCGTATGCGGTCTGAGGAAATTCCACAGATTCTTGACCGACTGGAAGCCGGCTTCGATCCTCAAGTGGCCGCCCAACGAAAAGAAGCATTTGAAAAGAAAGATTACACGAACCTTCCCAAGAAGCCATTGGATGTGCTGCTGGCGACAAACATGATTTCTGTCGGTGTGGATGTGAAACGCTTGGGGTTGATGGTGGTGGCCGGGCAACCCAAAGCCACCGCAGAGTATATCCAAGCGACCAGCCGTGTTGGTCGTGCTTTTCCTGGTTTGGTTTGCACGGTGTTTAACTGGGCCCGGCCTCGTGATTTGTCGCACTACGAAACCTTCGAGCATTACCACACGACCTTCTACAAACATGTTGAACCACTTTCCGTCACCCCATTTTCACCCGGAGCATTACAACGAGGTTTAGCGGGATTGCTGGTTTCGCTCGTTCGATTGCGAGGGACCGAGTTCAATCCCAATGAAACCGCCTCTCGCATCACGACTGGCAATCCTTATGTTCAGGATGCGATCGAAACCATTGCGAAGCGGGCCGAGTTGATTGGTGACGGGAACAAAACCGGAGACTTCTGCCGGGCCGAGTTACGAAGCAAGGCGGACTTTTGGCAGTCGGAAGCGCAGAACTCCACGGGTGGTCGAACTCTGACCTATACCGAATCCTATGGATCGGACGGTCCAAAAAAGGGAACGGCTGTCAAGCTCTTGCAAAACCCCGGCATGGAACGCTGGGAGGAGTTCACTTGCCTCAATTCGCTGCGAGAAGTCGAGCCTTCAGTGAAGTTTATCATCAGCGATGGGGGACTCGATGAAATCGGCACCGAAGTGATTACTGATGTCAGCACCGTAGTTCCGCAAGAGGAAGAAGGGGAACCAGCATGACCACTTCCAGTCACATGAAGAAATCCGAAGTCGGAGAAGTTCGTCCCAGCCAAACCCTGATGACATACGGTATCGGGTCATTAGTCGATTTGCCGAATATGTCGGTGATCGTGATGGGTTTAGATGATTGGCCAAGTGCCCACTCCAATGAAATTGCCGAAGAACGGCTGTTACGATCGGCTCAATCGATTGCCGGACCGCAAGTCACCCGGTTTTTGACGCCGCCACGGGGACCGGAATCTCACGGATCACAAACCAACTGGTTCGATGAGTCTCGGCAAATTGGAGTTCCCGTTGCCCCTTTTCCCAGGTGGATGGTTTGTTCAAAATGCCGGTTGTTAGCCCCAATTAGCTCTCGTTTGTTTGAGCCCAAGGTTTATCCGTATCGGCCCGACAAGGCTTGCTACGTTCACAATTGCACAACACAGGGCCGTTCCCCACTTGTCGTCCCCGCCCGTTTCATGGTGACATGCGAGCATGGACATCTCGATGACTTCCCTTGGGTCGATTTCGTCCATCAAGGTGCAAAAGCCGATTGCAAAGGCTTGCTGTACCTCTACGAAGTCGGTGCCAGCGGCGAAGCACTGGACGTGGAAGTGAAGTGCGACGGTTGCGGAATTCGCCGCAGAATGGGTCAGGCGTTCGGACCGAACAATCGTACCGTGATGCCAGCCTGTCGGGGTCGCCGACCACAACTGCGAGACGTTGATCCCAACGGTTGCGATCAAGACCATGTGAAACCGATGCTGCAAGGTGCCTCGAATCTCTGGTTCCCAGTGCTGATCTCCGCGTTGTCCGTGCCGCAGGCTTCCGACAATCTGGGGCAATTGGTTGAAGAGAATTGGGAAGTCTTGGACAAGGCAACTAGCCTCGAAGTGCTGAAGGCGTTCCGCCTGATCGGGAAACTCAAAGATTTCAGCAAGTACGATGACGACCAGATTTGGGACGCAATTCAAAAGAAGATTCAGGGGACCGGCGAACAAGTCCACGACCCGGACGACTTGAAGTCACCGGAATGGAAGGTCTTCTCGAATCCGACGAAGGCGCAAGAGGGTCGCACGTTCAAGCTGCGCGTCGTCGACCCACCGACGGACTTCACCAAATACTTTGAGAAGATCGTGCTGGTGGAAAAGCTGCGGGAAGTTAAGGCACTGATCGGCTTCACACGCATCATGTCGCCACGAGATTTCGACAGTCCGGCGGCGTTGCCTGCGGAACAACGGGCCAAGATTTCGCGAAAAGACCCCACGTGGCTGCCTGCCTGTGAAACACGTGGAGAGGGGATTTTCTTTCAGTTCTCTGAGTCACTGATTCAAGATTGGGTCAAGCGGAATCATTCCTACGACCGTGAATTTGAGGTAGCACATCAGGCGTGGCGTGCCAGCAAGAATCTGGATCCGAGCACGAGCTACCCCGGCATTCGATACGTATTGCTGCATACGTTCTCTCACGCCTTAATCCGGCAACTGGCGATCGAGTGCGGGTACACGAGTGCCTCGATCACAGAACGGATTTATTCCCGCAATCCGGCTGAAGGGGATCCCATGGCCGGCGTGCTGATCTATACAGCGGCCCCCGATAGCGAAGGAACACTCGGTGGTCTTTCAGCCCTGGGTGAACCCGACAAGCTGAATCGGCACATTCGCCGGGCCTTGGACAAGATGAGCCTCTGTGCGTCAGACCCGCTTTGTTCAGAACACCGTGTTGGACGTGGCGAGAAACTGCATGGGGCATCGTGCCATGCTTGTTCCTTCTTGCCCGAAACCTCTTGCGAACGGGGAAACAAATATCTGGATCGGTCGGCCGTGGTTCCGACCGTCGAGCGAAACTTTTTAGCCTTTTTCGGATGAGTTCATGTCGTCAGAACAAGTCATTGTCGCATCCGTCCACGCCTTGGCGTGCAGCCTTCCGAGCCGCACAGTCGAAGCCGTGGCGGCATCGATTCTGACTTGTTCCGAGGGATCATTGCGGGCCGAAATCTCGAAACGAGTCGCACACCATCAACATCGTGATCTGGCCTTAGCCTTTGTGGATCGCTGGAAGAAAGATGCGAACGATGTCGAGCGGCGAACCGTGGCGGTGGCGTTGCAATCAGCGGCACTCTCTGCACAGACACATCGTGACTCGCAATCCGTGGAACTAGTCTGGACCGGACCCGAAACGGATCTCACACCATTTCGCCGGACCGAGCAGGCGATATTACAAGTTTTCGATGCGGCCAAGAGTCGCATCACCCTCGTCAGCTTCGCAGTCTACCGGATTCCCAACGTCTGCAAGGGGCTCGTGAGGGCCGCGAAACGTGGCGTGAAATTGACGGTGATTCTGGAGACGCCGGACAAGATTGAAGGTGAAGGTGAATACAGCACCATCAAGGCATTGGGGGAAGAAGTGGCGGCCTGTTCGACCGTTTACTTCTGGCCGAAAGAGAATCGCCCGGTCGGTGACAACAACAAGGTCGGTATCCTGCACGTCAAATGTGCCGTAGCCGATGGGGAGTGGTTGTTCCTGTCGTCGGCCAACCTGACCCAGCAGGCATTCACGATCAACATGGAATTGGGAATGCTCGTTCGAGGTGGAATGATGCCGGGACGGGTTGAGGAGCAGTTCGAGCGGCTGATTCAGAGCGGACAGTTAAAGCAAGTATGACGATTCACTAACCAAGGAAAATATCGAGAGCGGAGAATACCGGAAACTGGATGAAGCGGTCGCACTAGAATCCCTTGTGAATATCCTGCAGAACGGACAGGACTGCGGAATGGGTGTCTTTACCGAACACGGACGGGTCGTAACTGCCCGACACTGTGTCCATGATGCTCTTGCAACAACCGAACGAATTGTTCGTGTTAGCAAATTTACCGACCCGACGGTGTTCGTGGATATGACGGTCGAATGGTATGACGACGAATTCGTATTCGATGTTGCCATCTTGAAACCACTTTTGCCGATAAATGAGGCATTTACAGAGTTTCAGCGTCGTCTCACAGTTACACTTTTTCAGTCCCTCCTCCCAGAACCGCACCGCGCCTTTGATGTCCACATGTTTCGGCGCGATCCGCAGGGTTGGGTCAAGGGAAAGGCACGATTACTCCCGGAAAGCGAGATGGTGGCGATTGATAACAATCCCAAAATCGAAGTTCACAAGGGCACTTCAGGTAGTCCCGACTTCAGTGACTCAGGTGAGGTCGTTGGTATCGCAATGCTATCGGCGGATGATGCCGATGAGTTCCAAGGAATCACATCTAAAGACAATTCAAGAAATCCCATCTTCGGCCTGCTCGGACCAGCGATTCCATTCTTGAAAAGTCGGTCCTTTCGTCGAAGCCAACGGCACCTTTTCGACCTCCCCAACGAGGATGCTTCTCTCGAAGCTTCACAACCATCGGCTCCGTCTTCCCGGAACTCTTGCCTGGGGATTTCTTCGGACGACGCGATCGATCGGCCAGGCCAGACTCCCCTTCCGCTTTGAACCCAGCCATCCATTTGTAGCCCGTTTTGCGGCTGATCCCAAAACGAGAACACGCCTCCGAAAACTCTTGACCCTCGACACTCGCTAATCTCACAAACTCGATTCGCTGTTCCATGATTGATGACTTCCAAGACATGATGCCACCCCCCTTTCTCAGGGGATCTTCTCACATCACTCTCGTGTTACCCATGTCCCAGTTCACGCGCCAACGATGTGCCCAGTCTATACACCCCGCGCGCCGGATGTTGTGTGAATCTGATGTTGATCATGGAATATCGCAGGTGATTTCGATGTTTGGGAATCGGTCTGTTGTTCCAAAGAAATCTCGGAGGGATTGGCCACGGGCTGGCCAATTGGCCAACCCATGGCCAGCCGCTTGGCCAGTCCCATGCCCTTCAATCATTAGGGTTTAGGAATTTGTGGGCAGGACTGGCCCGGCTGGCCAAGGATTTTGCAAAGCGATCCCGTCGGCCGGGGCGGATACGTGGAAGCATCACCCGCGAACTGGCGGGATAGGCGGAAGCGTCACCTACTTGGTGAGCGTGTGAGTCCGCGGGTTTGTTGAAGATATCAATTCTTGCTGCGGTACCTGCCTTTGGTAACCGCTCACAACGAAGAGCGGGGGATAAGGTGCGCCAGTGAAAGCCGGGGGAGAGCAGCGAATGGACGTTTCGTACGAGGTAAGATTTCGCCGAGAAATCAAGGGGTCAGCGATTGTCAAAATCACCGGCGATCGCGAGATTGAACCAAGCACCCGAGCTGAACCAACCCCGTTGGATAAACACGGGTTTGAAGTCCGCGCACTTGGTCTATTGTTGCTCCGTTTTCAGTGGAGGGCTCTGGGGATATGGTGCTCGCCTGAAAATGCCTTTCAACAATCCTTAAATTGTCTGAAACTTCGTTGCGACCTCATCCCGTTCTTTCACGATTTCCTGCAGCGAAAATACGAACATCGCTTGATTTCTTGTCCCTTGAGATGCTTTCTCCCCTCCCGCTCTTCCGTCATTCGCTGAACCTTGGCGGCGAACCGAATCAATCTCATGTTTCCTCGGCCGGCCAACGTCAGATCGTAGGTTTCATCTTGATCGAAAGTACAACAGGATGAAATATCGTGATGCAACGATCATTGTCGTGATGGTAATTCTCATTGCAACCACGAAATGTCAAACCGTAATTCGGCTGCTTCCCTTCAAGCCAATCCTTAACAACTGTCGTCACATCGATGACCAAGTTCTTACCGCCGTCATATTGAGTATGGGTTGTGCTTCCAGCGGATTGAGGAAGCTGATCATAGAGGTGTGCTGGCGTATTGAAGTCGGAAAACGGGGCATCCAAAATCGAGATGCTTCCGGCGCAGCAACCGACATTCGAAGCGGTGTCGCCTTGCCACTTGGTCGTCGATTGTCGGGTCAGCAACAGTTTTGCCTCGACCAAGACCCCTTTGACCTGACTCAGGTCGAACGTCAGAAAGCCGCGAAATGCATGCCCCAGGTAATGCCTCAAGCAAAAGTTTCCGCTATAATCGTTTTGATAACCGAAACGCATCGTTGTGGGGTCTGCATCTTCCGGCGCATAACCATGTTTATCCAAGCTGGCGCCACAGAGGGGATTCTCCCATCGATAATGCGAATACCAATAACTCTTTACGATGTCAGGGATAATTGAATAGGATGCGGGTGGACTGATTGTAAAGAATTGACTCTCTGCATGAACATTCCCCGCAGCGATCAAAACGATACTGTACTGGCCGGGATCAATATGTGTATTATCTTGTGTATTGCCCACTGTCCAGAGATATTTGAGGGCGTTGATCGAAATATGATCACCAATGATATGACCATTTGACGAATTCTTTGCCAGTAAGAGTAATTGGCAATTACCAAGAACATTTCCAGGATTCTCCCATGTGATGAGTCTCGAACTTTCTAAACTCCAGACATTCAATTGGCAGGGATTGATGATCTTCAGGATTTTCTTCGCCGAAATACTGAATGTATTATCACTGTCATCGACATAGTGCCCAGTGAGGGTTTTAATGCGAATCGCATAATCATGACCGACAGGAACCGTTCCGCCGTCTTTGACCTTTCCAACCTTCCACTGACAGGCGAATTCCGGAGAGATGGAATACGAATCTTCAATCGTGAAGGTTTTATTCGTCTTTTTGTCAACCAAAATGATTTTGATGTTTGAGGTGATTAGCTCGGAATTCCACGTAATGGGACGGGTTTCATTCAGGGGATAATCCTCGCCGCCATTCGGCATCTTGACCTTAAGGCTGGGCATGCTTCGTCTCCTGGGTGTAAAGTAGGCTGGTTGTGGAAAACGGATGGTTTTTTATGCGGCGTGGCGATTTCGGCAACTGGGATCTGCGTCGTTCCGTTCGCCCTGGTCGTAGTACGCTGGATTGTTGAAAAAGGGAATTGGGAGATTCTGGGTCTTCTGTTCACTCTTTACGGTTGTAATTGGAATACCCGAGTGATCATTGATTTTGATCGCGGCCAAGGCAGGCCCATCACCATCGAATGGTGCTGTGGCACATCTGGGATTTGGGTCTCGCATTCTCGATGCCGAATCCGTGTTGAGATAACTTCTCGTGTAGTCATCTGCAAAATGTGTACCAATGTTGCCACTTGCAGAGTGTGTGACAGAAATCGAAGCATTTCAGGTGATATCTCGCCTCAGTTTGTACGCTTAATCATCTGTTGAATATACGCTTAATCGTCTGTTGAAAAATGGGGACAGATACCTCGCACTGCGTCTCATTCAAGTCAATTTTTGATTTCGGTCGGAGTCAGTCCCCTGTTTTGAACAGACTGCTAAGTACATCGCCCTCTGTTTCAGTCGGATTCATAACAGATTTGGCTTGCGTTTCTGTCTTGAAATAGGTGCTCTCATGCGTCTGCAGTGTTGGAGTACGATTGATCAAGTGGCAGAAATCAGCCCAGCATGGGATTGAGCGGACTGATCCTAGGGTTGGGAAGTGTTTGCGAGCATGCGAAGTCCTGAGACGCTGTCCACAAAATACCGTTGGCCGAAGGTTGACGCGTGGGCCGCTTGCGTCCGAGAATACTCGCTGTGATCGGACTCATTCCTGTTGGCGGGTATCAATGACTGCACCCTATATTTCTTACGTGAAAATGAAATCCGACTCACCACTGGACGCCAGTTCGTTTCCGGGCAATCTGAAGTTTGTCCCAGAATTGCATCTGGAATTTGATCGGCCGGTGACCTTCTTTGTTGGCGAAAATGGATCGGGAAAATCGACGTTACTGGAGGCGATTGCGGTGCTCGCGGGAATGCCTATTTCTGGTGGCGGGGCCAACGAAGTGGACGAGGCACA
>Ga0114978_10004942_pt1 | contig 10708 bp, 11 predicted proteins | sample S_140212_EF_Meta_FD_87027 | JGI IMG/M metagenome (GOLD analysis project Ga0114978, IMG submission 87027) | Freshwater microbial communities from Lake Simoncouche, Canada to study carbon cycling - S_140212_EF_MetaG | ecosystem: Environmental > Aquatic > Freshwater > Lake | place: Lake...
ACGCTGTCATCCTGCTTGTGCGGATACGGACCGCCTTTTTTGATCAGCGCCAGGGTTTCACGCGCCTCTTTGGGCAAATCGGCAAGGCCAACCTCGCCGACCGGGCCGCGCGCCATCGCGCCCGTTACCAACACGAACGATGCCAGCAATCCGAATAAAAGACGTTTCATGGGCATTGCGCTCCGTGATCAGGTTTTCTCGACGCTGCGCAGACGGATGTGCAACTCGCGCAACTGTTTATCCGGAACTGCCGTCGGCGCATGCACGAGCAAGTCCTGCCCGCGCTGCGTCTTGGGAAAGGCGATGACTTCGCGTATCGATTCGGCACCGCACATCATGGTCACCAGGCGGTCAAGGCCAAAGGCGATGCCGCCGTGCGGAGGGGCGCCGTATTGCAGCGCATTGAGCAGGAAGCCGAATTTCTTTTGCTGGTCTTCGGGCGAGATATTGAGCGCGCCGAACACCTTGGCCTGCACTTCCTGGCGGTGGATACGCACCGACCCGCCGCCCAGTTCCCAGCCGTTGAGCACCAGGTCGTAGGCCTTGGCGACGGCCTTGCCCTGGTCATTGGACAGATAGTCCTCGTGGCCGTCCTTGGGCGCGGTGAAGGGATGGTGGCGCGCCGCCCAGGTCTTGCTGTCCTCGTCGTACTCGAACATCGGGAAGTCCACCACCCACAAGGGCTTCCATTCCTTGGAGGCAAGGCCGCGTTCGTGGCCGATTTTTGCACGCAGCGCGCCGAGCGCGTCGTTGACGACTTTTTCACGATCGGCGCCAAAGAATATGATGTCGCCGTTCTTCGCGCCGGTGCGCTCGATGGTGGCGCGCAGCGCCGCCTCGGAAAGGTTCTTGACGATGGGCGACTGCAGGCCGGTGTCATTGAGTTGCGTAACATCGTTGACCTTGATGTAGGCAAGACCCTTGGCGCCGTAAATCTTGACGAAATCAGTGTAGGTGTCGATCTCGCTGCGCGAAATGGTCGCGCCGCCGGGAATGCACAGCGCGGCGACACGGCCGCCGGCGGCATTGGCCGGCCCGCTGAACACCTTGAACGCGACTTCCTTCATCGCGTCGGTGAGTTCAGTGAACTCCAGCGGCACGCGCAGATCGGGTTTGTCCGAACCGTACAGGCGCATCGCATCGGCGAATTTCATCACCGGAATGGGGTCGGGCAGGTCAACGTTGATGGCTTCCTTGAAGACGGTGCGGATCATGGCCTCCATCAGGTCGCGGATTTCCTGCTCGCCGAGGAAGGAGGTCTCGACATCGATCTGCGTGAACTCGGGCTGGCGATCGGCGCGCAAATCCTCGTCGCGGAAACATTTTGTGATCTGATAATAGCGATCAAAACCGGCCATCATCAGCATCTGCTTGAACAGCTGGGGCGACTGCGGCAGCGCGTAGAACTCGCCCTCGTGGATGCGCGAGGGCACCAGGAACTCACGCGCACCCTCAGGGGTCGATTTGTAGAGCATCGGCGTTTCAATGTCGATGAAACCGTTGGCGTCCATGTACTTGCGCACGGCCATTGCCACACGGTGGCGCAGCATCAGGTTCTTTTGCATCGCCGGGCGGCGCAGGTCGATTACGCGGTTTTCCAGGCGCACGGTCTCGGAGAGGTTTTCGTCGTCAAGCTGGAACGGCGGCGTGAGCGAGGGATTGAGGATTTCAATCTCATGCGCCAGCACTTCGATCTCGCCGCTGAACAGGTTGGTGTTGACCGTGCCTTCGGGGCGCCGGCGCACGATGCCGGTGATCTTGAGCACAAACTCGTTACGCACCGATTCGGAAGCGGCGAAAGTTTCCTTGCGGTCCGGGTCGGAAACGATCTGCACCATGCCTTCGCGATCGCGCAAGTCGATGAAGATGACCCCGCCATGGTCGCGGCGCCGATGCGCCCAGCCGCAAAGTATTACGGTCTTGCCGAGTTCGGCGGCGCTGACTTTACCGCAGTAGTGAGTACGCATTTTTGGGGGAATGGAGAATGGGAAATGGTAAATGGTGGACGGTGTCTATCCGTGCCGCTGCCCACTATTTACAATTCACTTTTCACCTTTCACCTTCACTGGGCTGGGTGCCCCTGCCGTTGCCCTTGCTTCCGGGCACCACCACACCCATGGAAATGACGTACTTGAGCGCGTCATCCACGCTCATGTCCAGCTCCATCACTTCGGATTTGGGCATCATCAGAAAAAAACCGGAGGTCGGGTTGGGGGTGGTCGGCACATAGACGCTGACGTGCTCGCCTTGCAAATGGGCGGCGACTTCCCCGCCGGGCTGGCCGGTCTGGAAGGCGATGGTCCAGCAACCAAGGCGCGGATACTGCACAAGCAGCGCCTTGCGGAAGGCCTGCCCGCCGGGGGCGAACATGGTGTCGCTGACCTGCTTTACGCCGTGGTAAAGCGTCTTGACCACCGGAATGCGGCCCAGCAGATTTTCCCAAAAGGTGATGAGGCGCTGACCCAGAATGTTCGAGCCGAACACGCCGGTCAGGAACACCGCCAGTATCGTCGCGATCACGCCCAGGCCCGGGATATGGACGATGCGCCCGAATAGTTCGAGCTCCGGCCGGAATTCGAAGGGCAACAGCGTCAACGTCTGGTCCATCGTCGTCACGATCAGGTGTAGCACCCAGATGGTGATGGCCAGCGGAATCCAGATCAGCAGGCCGGTGATGATGTATTTTTTCATGGGGTATGGGGACGGCGTTCTGCGCGGCGCTTCAGCGGGTCATTCGGCACGACCCGCACGCCGGCTCAGCTTGAGGAAGACGACGGCGTTGCCGCTGGCGCTGACGCCGACCCTGACGAAGCGGCGGCGGGCGTGGCGGGGCTTTCGCTTTTCGCCGGGGCTGCCGTTTCGGGCTTGGCCGTGCTATCGGCTTTATCAGTTTTATCGGCTTTATCGGCCGACTTGGCCGGCTCGTCGCTTTTGGCGTCGGTGGATACGGCGGGAACGGTCTTTGCGCCGCTGCCTTTGAAATCGGTGACGTACCAGCCTGTGCCCTTGAGCTGGAAACCGGCGGCAGTCAGCATTTTTGTGTAGCTGGCCTTGCCGCATTCCGGGCATTCGGTCAGCAGGGGGTCGCTCACCTTCATGAGGTGATCTTTCTGGAACCCGCATTCAGTACAGCGATAAGCGTAGATTGGCATGTCGGCCTCGGCCAAATCCAAAACCAGAGATTATAGCGGAAATCACCCCTAAGCCTCGGGATTATCAGAGAAATACAGTGGAAATCAGGGCAATTGCGGAAGATTCAGGCAGGCAAGCGGTGGCGACTATCACCGCTTGGGTGCTTCTCAGCGCGCGGGCTTGAGCAAGTCGGCGAATTCGGCCACGTCCTCGGCAAACAACTCACCCATTTCCTGGCGCGCCAGCCGGCCGTCACGGCCGATGACGTAGGTCACCGGCAGGCCGCGCAAGCGGCCGAACACGCGGTTGATCTGCTCACCCGCCATGCCGGCGCGAAACGTGAAGCCGCGCTCGCGCAACGCGTCCACCGCCTCGCGCTCGGTCTTGTCTGTCGACAGCATGATGACCTCGAGCCCCTTGGCCTTGTTTGCCTCATACAGCTTTTGCAGGTGTGGCATGGTGTTTTTACAGAACGGGCACCACGAGGCCCAATACTCCAGCACCACCACCTTGCCTTTGAGATCCGCAGCGCGCAGCACACTGCCGTCGTGCAACTTGATATCGGGCAGCACGACCGGGTCGCCCACTTGCAGCGCCTGCGCCGCGCCCGCGCCAAGCAGCAACGCAGCAGCCATCAACAGCGGCAGGGTAAGGCGCGCCATGCTCATGACATGCCCTTGTTGTCATCCATACCGATGACACGCGGCAGGTTGAGGCTTGGTGTTTTAATGATTTTTTTATCGCGCAAGTAGCCGCCGACGACGTCCCAGATCGGTTCCCCCTTGGCGCCTTCGGCCACCGGCGCCCAGCCGGCGACCTTGTAGATTTTCCCGGCCTCGATGGGCACATCACCAAGACGCATGTCGCTGATGCGCTCGCCCATTTTCGCCAGCGGACTGCAGGCATAGCGCATGCCGCCCACGCGCACCATGTCCCCGCCCTGTTGGTAATACGGGTCGGGATTGAACAGGTTGTCGGCCACATCCTCGAGTACCGTCTTGATGGTCTGGCCGCTCATTTCCGTCAGCGTGGTGTGCGGATAAGTGATGGCGGTCTGGTTCATCAGGTGCTCGTAGGTGATGGCCTGCCCCGGCAGGATGCTGGTGCCCCAGCGAAAACCGGGCGAAAACGCGATCTCGGCGCCCTTGACCGCCATCAGCGCGTCAAGAATGACCTGGTCGAAGGAGCCGTTGAAATTGCCGCGGCGATACAGCAGGCCTTCGCTCACCGCGAGCTTTTCTGCGAGCTTGCCGGCATAGGGTGCACGCTGCGCCTCGATCAGTGCCGTCATCGCGCGATCCGCCGGCAGCAGGTTGGCAAACACCGGCAGCAGCTTGTAGCGCCAGTCGGTGAGCTTGCCCGACTTGACCTCCAGGTCGAGCACCGCAAGAAATTTTCCGTTTGATCCGGCATTGGTGACCAGCGTCTGTCCTCCGGCGTTGCGCACCGGCAATGGCGCAGGCACGCCATCGTGCGTATGCCCGCCCATGATGACGTCGATGCCGGTAAGGCGCGATGCGAGCTTCATATCGACATCCATGCCGTTGTGCGACAACAGCACGACCACCTGGGCGCCCTTGGCGCGCGCCTCGTTGACCTGCTTTTGCAGCCGCTCCTCCTGAATGCCGAATTTCCAGTCCGCCACCATGTGCCGCGGGTTGGCGATAGGCGTGTAGGGAAAGGCCTGGCCGATAACGGCCACCGGCACACCGCCCAGCTCGCGCATGCTCCAGGGCTTGAACACCGGGTCGCCGAAATCGTTGGTCTCGACGTTCTGCGCCAGGAACTCGATTTTGCCAAGTTCTTTGTCGACAATTTCCCGCACACGATCCTGGCCGTAGGTGAACTCCCAGTGCGCCGTCATGATATCCACGCCCAGCAGCTTTTGCGCCGCGATCATGTCCCGGCCCTGCGTCCACAAGGCGGTAGCCGAACCCTGCCAGGTGTCGCCGCCATCGAGCAGCAGCGATGCCGGGCGCGATGCGCGCAACTGCTTTACCAGCGTCGCGAGATGGGCGAATCCGCCGACCTTGCCATAGACGTGTGCGGCGCGGCTGAAATCAAGATGGGTAAATGCATACGCCTCGCGCGAACCGGGGCTGAAACCAAAGGCTTTGAGCAGGGATGCGCCAACCAGATGAGGCGCGCGATCGGCGCTTGCACCAATACCCAGGTTGAAACCGGGCTCGCGAAAATAAGTCGGCAGCAACTGCGCGTGGCAGTCGGTGAAATGCAGCAGCGAGACATTACCAAAGCGCGGCAGATCGTAAAAGCTGCGCCGTTGCTGCGCCCCGGCGGCAAGCGGCAAGCCCGCGGCCGCGGCCAGCGCAAGAAGACGTAAAAATTCGCGGCGTGACAACAAATCAACGCTCCCTCATTGCCTATCCGGCCTTGCAGGACGGTCCGGATCATTCCGGGCTTTCACGGCTTATTGGTTGACGGGTGACCCCGGATCGAGCAGCAGCGCGGTGAGATCGGCCATCTGCGCCTCGGTAAGGATCTTGCTGTGACCGAAGCGCGGCATGCTGGAGCAGGCGCTAAAGGCGTTGGAATTGTAGATCTTGCCGTATGTGTACTTCTGGATGGCCTCGGATGTGCCGCGCAACTTGCCGAACTGGTACAGGCTCGGACCGATATTGCCGTAGGACAATTCCTGCCGGGATAACTGGTGACAGGCGTAGCAATTGGCGCCCACCGGCGTTGTCGGGCCGTCGGAGAACTGGAATCCGGTTCCAGTCTGGGCGACACGCTCGCCAGCCTGCCAGTTGCCCATCAGTTTGGCCGGGTATTTGATCGCGGCCAGTTGCGCCTTCTCGATCTTCTCCGATACCTCCCTGGGAATGGCCTGGCCGGGATGGTATTGGCTGCAGACCGCCTGCACTTCATCCTGATCGAGCCGTGCCAGCGAGGCCTGCCCCTGCGCCCTGAACGAGGACTTCATCATCTCCACCGTGCGCCGCTCGGCCTCGCCCTCGGAAAGGGAGTACGAAGTCACGCAACCGGCAATAGTGGCAAGGAGCGCCAGCGCGATGCTTGAAACCAGGGCAACTCTCATTTTTGGAAAGCTCATGACGGACTCCTGATCAGCGCTTGAGTGCCGGCGCGGCAAAAACGCCGCCATTGGCGTTGCGGGCAAGGAACATGGTCAGCGCAACGGATGCGTCCGAGGTGAATTCCATGTTTGGGAAGCGTTGCTGGCGGAAGCAGTCGTTGAGGCGCCACTGAAACGTGCGCACGGTACTCTGCGACACGCGGTAAGCCGGCCAGGTGGTGTAGGCGCGCTGCGCATCTTTCTGCGCCGTCAGATTGGGCAAATCCTGCAGGCGGATACGCTTGCTGTCCTCGCCATGGCAGGTGGCGCAGGCGAAATCATGCGGGCCGGCGCGGTAAAAAAACATCTTCTCGCCTATCTGGTACATCTCGCGCTCTTTCGGGTGCGACACCGCGACATTCATTTTCGAGCCTTTGGACTCCGCCGTTACGAAGGCGACGATCGACTCCATGTCCGATGTGCGGTCGGCGGTCGAGAAGGGGTTGCGCTTCGCGTCTTCAGGCTTGAAGCCCTGCAGTGTCACCATGCAATGCACGATGCGCGTCTCCAGGTCCATGACACGATCGGCATCCTTGAAGTAGCGCGGCAATTCGACGTAAACATCCTTGACCACGCCCGGCCCCTTGCCAAGGTCACACTGCTCGAGGGAAACGTTCCTGGGTCCGCGCTTTTGCTTCCAGATGCCCTCGCCCTTGGCCTCAAAAAGCTCGGCCGGATTGCCATCGGCGATCATCTGCCGGTAGCGCTCTATTTCCTGCTGTGTGTTTTGCGCATTCGCGACACCGACACAACAAAAAAAACCCACGACTGCGGCCAAAATTTGCTTGCGCATATTCCCCCCTGATTTATCGCGCGGCGGTTCTGCGGCCGCCGCTGGTCATGCGCCGAGACTGCAACTTAGCCGGTGACGATCGCCTCGTCGGTGCGCTTGTCGCCTTTGTTATCGGTCCAGGTGATCGCCACTTTCTCGCCCGGCTTGCCCCCCTTAAAGCGAAACGACAGAAAGGGATTGGTCGAAACGGCGGGGCCCCATTGCGCCGACAACACCGTCTTGCCATTGTGCGTCGCCGAGACGTTCTGGATGAAGTGCGCCGCAATGGTGACGCCCTTGGCGTCCTTGCGCTGTCCGGTTTCCATGATGTGGCTCATCAACACTTTTACTTCCACCTTGTCGCCTTGCATTGCGGCGCGTATTTTCATCGGTTCTGCCATGTCTTGCTCCTTAAGGTTTGCGTTGGGATCGGGTGCGCGAACTCAGCCGCCGCATCCACCCAGGGTGACCTTGATCTCCTTGACCGCGCTGTAATACTTGCCATCAGCCTTGACCACCGCATAAACATTCGAGCTCTGCCCCATTTTGACGCGCGTCTGGACAAAGGGGTCGGTACCCTCCGGAATATCGAACGATGCCGACAAGGTGTTGGGATTTTTTTCCACCAAGATGGAAATCGACTGTGTCTTGGCCAGGTTGCTGGTCACCGAGATCGGCACAACCATGCCGTTTTCGGCGATGTCAGGTGCAGTGATCTGTATGTCCTTGCTGTCAGCGGATGCGCCCCCGCCCATGGCCTTCACCGTATCGGCGACAGTCTTGGTCGCAAACGCCGCGCCGTTCCAGTCGGCGGCGAGGGCATCCTGCGGACGGATCAAGCCGGCCGCAAGCGCCACCGCGAGAACGGTCATTCCGCCACCCGATTTGAGGACTTGCCTGCGTTGATAGTTCATTTGATCTTGTCTCCTTATGCTGGCACGGCCAACCACGCGCTGATCGCCGACCACGCTGATACCGCCAAGCTTGCGTTAACCCCAAGAACCGCCGAAACCAACCGGACGAAACCAGCCTGAAATAATGGCCAATTAGAACTTTTCATTATATCCGTGCCACAACGCACTCACAAACGAGCATGCGTTATTTGCTTATTACGAAATTCAGTGCGCGGCGGCGCCGGCCAAAATCCCGCGCAGCAGGGTGTTTATGTCCTCGGCGCCAACCGCTGCATTGGGCGGCATGGGCACGTTGCCCCACACACCTGAGCCGCCTTGCTTGACCTTGGCTGCCAGCTTTGCTCCGGCCCCCGCATCGCCCTTATAGCGCAAGGCGATTTCCTTGAATGACGGTCCGACAATGCGGCTGTCCGCTTCATGGCAGGCAAGGCAGTTGTTACGGCTGGCGAGCACCCTCGCCTCTGTGCCAGAGACCGCTGCGGCAAGCGGTGCGGCAAGCTCTGCCGCCGCCCTGGTCGTCACCACCCCGCGCACCGGCCCGATGCTGCGATTCTGGTCGGCCAGATTGCCATGCGCATCGCGCGCATAATCGGGGAGGGACGAGACGATCCTCACTTCGCCGTCCGCGCCCACCGGACAATCGCGCATGCACAAGGTGTTTTTTACGTCCGGGCGGCCGTTCAGGGCCCACAGGCCGTGCCGGCGCGTCATGCCGTTACGGGAGGGCATGAGCTGCTGCACCTCGCCGATATTTTTGTCCGACAACACAAACCCATCTGGCACAATTTCACCAAGATACAGCGTATATGCGGTAACCGCGTAGACCTCGCCGACACTCATTGTCTTGGGTGCATTCCAGGGCATGGCGCGGTTGATGTAATCCCAAAGGGTCGCGACCGAGGACAGCTTCATCAGTGTTGTGCGCTGCAAGTCCGGTTTGCTCACCAGCGCCTCCACCCGCCCGCGACTAACATCAGCCGCCGTCACCCCGCCGGCAACGGGCGTGAAGAATTCGTTCGACTCGCCAAAGACGCCATGGCAGGAAGCGCATTTTGCCTCCCACACCCGCTGGCCTGATTCAACGCTACCTGAACCCGGCGGCAAACCCTTGAAATCCGCACGCACATCAATATCCCAGGCCCGCACCTCGGCCGGCGTGGCGTCGCGGCCAATGCCGGGAAATTTTTTCGATGGCGCCGCCGCCGCGGACGCAGCCGCCACCAGGATCAGAACCAGTGTGATCAGAACCAGCGGGGCCAGGCCCAGTCTGCCCAAATCCGGCACCGCCCTAACCGAGCTGGACATTGCTCACCTCGCCGGAAGGATCCAGGCGCCATGACTGGATGGCGTTGTTGTGATAAATCGACCGCGACCCGCGCACCGCGCGCAACTGGCGCAACTGCGGCTGCACGTAGCCCGTACTGTCGAGTGCGCGTGATTGCAAAATCGCCGGTCCGCCGTCCCACACCCAGGGCAGATTGAAACGCGTCAGGCACTTGCTCAGCACCGGCGTTTCCAGACGCGCGGTTTTCCAGTTGCGTCCGCCGTCCAGCGACACGTCGACGCGGCGTATCTTGCCGCGGCCCGACCAGGCGAGGCCGGTGATGTTGTAATGGCCCTTGCCGCCGCTATTGACAAGACGCTGGCCGCCCGAGGGCGAAGTGATCACCGACTTGCATTCCTGTATCGAGGTGTACTGGCGCTGCAGGCCATCGGGCATGAGATCGACATAGTGCAAGGACTCCTCGCGCGTGCCCCAGGGCTGGTCGCCGACCTCGATTCGGCGCAGCCACTTGACCCAAGAAACGCCCTGAACCCCGGGCACCACCAGGCGCAGCGGGTAACCGTTTTCCGGCCGCAGCATCTCGCCGTTCATGGCCCAGGCGACCAACACGTCATCCAACGCCCTTTCCATGGACAGGGTGCGCGTCAAACCAGCGCCATCGCCGCCCTCGGCCAGGACATACTTGCCGTTCTTACGGTCGAAACCGCAATCGTCAAGCAGCACCGAAAGCGGCACGCCGGTGAACTCGCAACAAGACAGCATGCCGTGGGTGTACTGCACCGTGGGCACGGCGACGTTTGACCACTCCATGCCGCTGTTGGCGCCACATTCGATGAAGTGCATGCGCGATACGGCGGGCAGACGCATCAGATCATCCATGGTGTAGACGCGCGCGGCCCTGACCAGGCCGTTGATCATCAGCCGGTGCTGCGCCGGATCAATGTCCTGCCAGCCCTGATGATGGCGCTCAAAATGCAATCCGCTGGGCGTGATAATGCCGAAAAAACCCTGCAGCGGCGCAAAGGAGACCGAGGCCGCCGACACCCGCGTCAGCCCCGGGCTCTCGCGCCGCGCAAGATTCCGTTCATGCGCCGAGGGCAGGCCGTAGCCGCTCGCGGCCACAGGCTGACCGAGCGAGGTGCTGAAAGCGGAGGGTTTTAGAATCGCCGCATCACCATCTGAGGCGACTGCTGATGTGGTAGCCGCGGCGAGCGCCGCCGAGGCTGCGAGAAAACTGCTCTTGAGAAAATCACGGCGTCCTGCCGCCACAGCGGCGATTTGCACCGGCGCGAGAAAATTCTCAGGCGCGCGAACAATGCGGCCCGGCATGTGCCCTGATTTATTCCTGTCCATCGGTCAAACACGCGGCATCGAGAAACCGTCCGCGCCCTCCTCCTCAGTCAAGTGCCCAAGCGTGATATTAGTTTAATTCGTTTAATCGCTTGCCCCGGCCTGCCGACCCCGTCCGTGGCAAAGCCATTTCGACATATTTTTTTGAATAATTATTTTTCAGG
>Ga0114978_10004943_pt1 | contig 10707 bp, 8 predicted proteins | sample S_140212_EF_Meta_FD_87027 | JGI IMG/M metagenome (GOLD analysis project Ga0114978, IMG submission 87027) | Freshwater microbial communities from Lake Simoncouche, Canada to study carbon cycling - S_140212_EF_MetaG | ecosystem: Environmental > Aquatic > Freshwater > Lake | place: Lake...
AGAGGTTTGTAAAGCAAACTGTTGAATAAATGAAAAATAACTGTCTTAAACTCTCAAATTATATAGGGCTAATAAAATAATACTAAAAGCGAAAAAACATTCAATTCTCTATATTACAAAAAAAAGATTCCAAAATAGCTTTGTTTATTTCAATTTTCCGTTGCTCTAAATTATTTAAAGGAGGCAAAGTGAAATTTTCTAATAGATTTATTTTACTTAATTCTAAAATGTCATCAATCGGATTTACTATGCAAGCGTTCCGATTAGATGCGATTGAAAAATAATCATGAAATTTAAACTCACTAACTTTTGAATTTTGCAATCTAACAGGAATACATTTTATACTAAAAGAATCACAAAAAATAACACCGTGAAGGGCGGAGGTGATTACTAACTTATAAGAAGTCAATAACAAAAAAAAATCAACAAATAAAATCCTTTGCCCCATATTAAATATATCAATATTATTAATATTACAAAATTCCTCTTGATGACTATTTAATCTGTCCGCATGATTTAATATCAACAAAACTTTATTCTCAACTAAAATAGCTCGTGGATAATAATCTGAAACTAACAATCCAGCATCACCCAAAGCCTTAATATTATTCGTATCTACCCTAAATTTATCAGCCAAAAGCGACGCACTCAAGTAACATCTTACAAACTTAATTTGCGGTAAACATTTCAATGAATTAATATCACTTTTATTGTTGAAGCCCGAACCAAGAACTACTGAATTCTTTTTTGCAAAGCGAAGTATTGACCCAATTAAAAAAAAGGTTTTAAAAATATATGTTTCCAAATAAATTGATCTGTGGAAATCTCGCTTCATAATTTTAGACAGTAATTCACCATTTATGTTGTCTCCAATATTTGACACATTTTTATGTTTAAGATAGAAAATTCTTGGCTTGGAATGAAGATTTGGTCTCCAATTTGAGATTTCTGTAAGAAAATAAGATAATTTTTTGTGCATTTAATAATTAATTTTCAAAGCTATTATTAACTAATTTTTAATTTAATAATGAAAATTGAAATCTCAAAAAACATTGATGATTACCAATTTAATGATTAAAACTAAATAACAAATATCACTCGTCGGTCTGGACCAAAATAAAATACACAGATTATTTATTTCCACTAAAAAACTTCTTTGTTTTGTTTATAATTATAACAATGCTAATAAAAAATAAAACCAATGTTGTACTGTAAAATAATAATTTTAAAATTTTTTGAGAGGACAAAGTTACAAATTCACTGTCATGCCAATGCTTATTTAAATTGTTATTATTGTAATAACCCCCTATAAAATTCTTCTTTCTATACTTAGTCCTAATATAATTCTCATGTTTGAAACACAGAAAATTCGTAAAGACCAACAGTTTACTCTTAAATTTTGGATATACTACTTCAGCTAAATAAATTTGATCATAAAAGTGCCCATTATTCAAGGATATGCCATCTGAAGATTTTAAAATCTCCTTTAACATTGAAATACACCCTTTTCTGACACTAAAAGTGCCAGCCATTATTGGAAAGAGATGTAATCTTGTATCTCGAATTACATTTGAATCATAGTCTGTTTTCAGCCAAATCCTTATAAAATCTAGCTCGCGAACAGTAATACAAGAATCTGAATCACGGAAGAGATAAACATCTGCTTCATTGTAAAACACATTATAATACCTCCACATTTTTGGGGGCACATTTAGTAACTCAGTAAAATCTTCAATATAAAGTAACTTTAATGGAAGATCTCTAAAAAAGTTTGAGTCAACTGATTTGTCAACAAACACAACAATTTCGAAAATGAATTCTTTATAGCGCCCTTCACTCTTCCAATTATTGAAAACTTCTAGTTGTTCTCGGAGCGGAAAATAATAGATACTATTCTTTCCATATAATGAATAAGAAACGCTAATTAACATCTAACAGTTTATAATACGATTATATTCGCTATGAAGTAATTCTCCAACAGCCTTATAACTATATTTTTTCTCAACCATTTTTCTGCCATTTATTGAGAAGAATTTACGCAATTCCGAATCAAGTAATAACCTTTCAATTTTATTGCCAAAATCATTAAAAGAAAAACTTTCCACCAAAAACCCATTAATGCTATCGGCAATGATTTCAGAAGGACCACTTGAATCAAATGCAATTACCGGAGTTCCGCATGACAACGACTCAAGAGTCACTTGACTAAATGACTCGAAACGGGAAGGGACGACCGTCATATAAGCCCTATTGTAGACATCAACGATTTCAGACGTATCATTCAATGGACCTAAATTAATGATTTCAAAACCGATATTCATTAATTCAGCTGGCATTTTGGCACCAACAGTAACAAGACAAAAATTTGAGTCTTCATTAATTGTTGATAAAGACAAAAAAAGTAAATCTAAACCCTTATTCTTATCGCTCAAATCGCTAGCTACAAATAGAATTACTTTTTTATATTTGGGCAATATATAGTTAAATTTACTTTCGATTACAATTGAATCCAATGGTTTATATATATTAATGTCAATCGGGTTTGGCACAACCAAAACTTGATGAATCAATTTTCCTAATTCTGACTTCCGAATTTTTAATGCCATTATCTCCGATGGAGCAATAGCAAAAACATTTACTTCATTAAACAGCTTCTTCTTTTCATTAAAATTCTTTAATTGGAAATCATTGAAAAAACCACCAACTGGACAATTTTTACATTCCGTAATATATTTTTCACAATCGATGGGAACATGACAACCGCCAGTTAAAAAATAATAATCGTGAAAGGTAATAACAAGTTTATTCAACTTCAATTTCAGCAGAAAATCAGTAGAAATAAAACCATGTCCAACCCAATGAAGATGAACTAAATCGAAGTTATTGATGATACCATTATATTGATTAGCGAGAAATCTAGACCCCAGATTTAAATTCCTTGAAAAGAACATATCACTTTTTCGATATACAAATCTTGTAATGAAGAGATCAATCAAAAAATTCAAGGAAAATAACAACCGATTAAAAATTGAAATTTTCAAGGGTAAATCTTCCTTAACTAAAGATCGAAAGGTGAAACTATGTACTGTAACGCCAACCTCCGATAACGCACTAGAGGTCCTTAGAAGTGCTGAACTTGCGTTGCTCCTGAAATTTAGAAAAACTACTTGCATTAAAACCTTTTGATCATTTTTGTGGTATTGTAAAACAATTGGAACACAAAAACATTTAGAATAATCAAAAATGATGAGATTAGTTTAACAACAAGCGATACCCTGCTTTTAAAGATTATACCTATGGATTCTTTTAAAAGCAGAAATGGCCTCTCCGTCGATATACCACCCAAACTTAGCACCGCCAAATCTTCATTAATCACTTCAAAAAATAAATTATTCTCAACAGCTGTTACTATGCTTTTAAAATCAGAGCATATTCTTAAAGTTTCATCGTAGCTATTCTTTAATAAAAAGTTCGTTTTATAAATGATTCCTTGATGAACTGTTGGCATTCTTAATCTCCAATAAATCATTACACGAGACTTAACCTTGTAATTCAAGCTAGAACTCTGCATCTGAACATTCAACGCAACACCCGCAGAGTCAGCAAGCTGAAAACTAGACGTAAGCACTTTAAAAAGCATTATAAAATCTATATTCTCTTCTAACAGGTCTCCACAATTAATAAACATACAGAATTCACCAGAGGTAAATCTAAGTCCCTTATTCATTGCATTATAGATACCGTTGTCGTGTTCAGCGATAAAAATAGTTTTTACATAAGGTGATTTTTCATAATTTCTACAGTATTCGATTGTCCCATCCTTAGACATTCCGTCAATAATAATATGCTCAAAATTCTGTCTAAAAATTATAGGAATTTGAGCTATTGAATCTAAAGTTAATTTTAGCCCTCCTATATTATTAAGCGAAACCGTAATAATTGAGACTTTCAAAGACTTATAAATTTTACTAATGATTACTTCGTTTTTTTCCAATAAACAGAAACTGTATCAATCTCAACAATCACATCGGTTATCTCGTTTAGTTTCCTATAATCAGTTACAGCTGCCTTACATGCTGGAATTCCATTATAATCATCGATAATGACATACCCACCTATTTCTAGTTTTGGATAAAGTGGTACTAAAGCATCCATAGTTGACTCATACATATCTCCATCTAAACGCATTAAAGCTAATTTTTGAATTGGCGCTGTCTTTAAAGTATCCTTAAACCAACCCTTAAGAAAAATGACATTTTCATCGAGCAAATTATACTTCCTAAAATTCTCTCTAACAACTAGTTCTCCAATCGACAATTCTTTCCATTGATAATGTCTATCTCCTTTATCTTCAATATATTTGGTAACGTCTGGTTTGGGTAGGCCTTCGAAGGAGTCCGCAACAAAAACTTTACGGTCATTCAGATTGAATTCATTTAACAGTGCTTTCATAAAAATGACCGCACCCCCTCGCCATACACCTGTTTCAATAAAATCTCCCTCAACCTTCTCACGAACAATGTCACCTACGCACTTTTCAATATTCTCAAGCCTTTTCAAGCCAATCATAGTTTCTGCACTTGCCGGCCAATCTAATCCATTCATTCTGTGTTCCTTTGAACTTTTATATCGTTTCATCAACTCCAAATTGAACGGATTAAGAATCTTATTATTAAGAAATTCAAAAAAATAGGAAGCAATAGAATTGCTTAAATTACTTAGAGTCTTGTATTCAACATCTTCCATTCGATGATAGTCTGTTAGTGTAAATTTTAAAAGGTCAATGTAATTTTGATTTTTCATATTATTTTTTTATTTATTTAAAAAGGATGAAACTAAATATTTATTAATAAAATAAAATATTCCAGACAAAGCTGAAAAATAAAATATCTTAATGATATTATTAGTGATCACGACATAATTCATTAGCTGGTGATCTATTGTGTGAATAGCGAACAAATTCACTGATAGTAAAATGATTGCAATTAACTCCTGAAAATCTCGAGACCTAAAAATATTCAATAAAACAAAATTATTTAAAATTAAAATGATAAGTCTTACAACTATAAGCGAAATAAGAAAAAAATGATAATTAGATACATAAAAAAGAAAAAAACACGGAATAAGCATCAGAGCAAACTTAATCGTGTCTATATATAAATTTAATTTCATTGATAATTGAGAAAAAATCATCGTTTTAAACAATTTATCATTCGGTATGAAAAAAGCTCCCAATACAAGGTACTTAAATGTTTCAACGCCAAATATCCATTTTTCACCAAAAAAAACTAAAAACAATGGCACTGCTGCAAAATACATAAATGATGTAACTCCAATCAAGATCAAAAACAACTTGGTACGCATTGATGCGTATACATGGAGCAGTTCAGCTTTACTCGTAAATTTACCATATAAAGTCAAATAGTATTTCTCTATAACACTAGCTATGTTCATAGAAAACATTTTTGACAATGAGTCGCCTCGAGAATATGATGCTATATTATTTGTAGACATCGAAGATATTCCATAAATATAAATGGAATTTAATAATCCATCGTTCACAAATATCAAGAAACCTACAAAACTTGTTCGTAAATGATTTAACAAAATATTGAATTCAAATATGAATTTTATCTTAAGTTTGACAAGTATGAGATGAAGCAAACATTGAATAATTGACTGAGACAAAACCATCAGAATATAAGACCAAAAACCAAATCTAAGATACAGTGCAACTAAACCAACGGTTGACCCCAAAAGAGACGACGCTATGAATATTTTTCCCCTCAGTAAAACACGATTTTTCCTAATTAATTTTATTGAATAAACTTGTGATATAGCATCAAACACTAAACTCAATCCCATGACAACAATCATGCCCCCCAATTGTGGCGCGCGAAAATGGACGGCAAGTAGGCTGGACGTGAGGGCAATTACTAAATACACCACTAAAGAAAGGACAACATTAAATATCAAGTGGGTTGAATAATCTGTCGATGTAATGGCAGGCGTTTTAAGCATAGATTTCTCTATGCTTATATTAATAAATAAGTTAGGGAATATAAAAATTAAACCTACTATTGCAATGTACGAGTAGTCTTCAATACTCAACATTCTAGTCATATAGATTGACACACAAATTGCAATAAATTGCACTGCAAATTGCTGTATAAATGGAAAATAATTACTGTATTTATTAGTCAAATTAGTATACAATGCTATTTTATATTGTGGATTATGAGAAAAATGAGTTTTCGAAATGATTGATCCTCTTGGTATTTACTCGGGATAACCCATACTTAATTATGTGAACTTCATCTCGAAAAATTAAATAGAAACTCCAAAGAATATCATTTTTAATGTTAATAATCAATCCTCCAAAAGTTGTATTAACCTCGGGTATAGATGAGTTGCTTTGATCCCCATTTTTAGCAAATGCAAGTTGACAAGAGTTTAAAGTGTATTTTGTTTCGCCTTCTTCCTGCAACTCTTTTGAACCTTTCAAAGCTCTTTGAAGATAACTATAAGCTTAACTCCACAAGCCTTGTCATTATTCAAATACTCAATGCGTCTTTTGTGGTTTGGGTTAAAACATCTACTAATAAAAATAGCTTTTGGTTACATATTATTAATTTTGCTGCGCACCAAACTGCGCACCAACTACCTCGATTATCATTAATTTTTATAGTTTTGATGGAAACTTGTAATTCGAAAAAGCACTCATTACCAACACTTTAACTATTTACGCTGATTTAAAAATACCCCTCGTCGGTCTGGACCACACCAATCAAATAATCTGCAAAAAAGGCGACGAAACAGCAGCAGCATTCGGCGCTATCGTCACCGCAACCGTCCGGTTGATCTTGGTCGATACCCGGGCGCAGAGTTCATTTACCCGTTCTTCGTTTAAATCGCCTACCAACACCAAGGAAATCGTCCCGGAGTCTACCCCGCGGGCGTAGTCGCCCACCACATAGGCTTCTTCCAGGTTGCCGACTTTCTCCAGGATTTGGGCCACCAGCACATCGAAACCCAGGAATTTGGAAACCATCCCCACCAGGTCCGAATAAAAGGGATTGGATTTATTGACCTCGTACACCACCTTTTGACCTTCGGCGCGGGCCACCAACAAACCGGCTTCTTCCAACTTGTTCAGCTCCACGCGTACAGAATTGGTGGAGTCGCCAAATTCTTCGGCCAAGCCGCGCAAATGCCCCACAGCGTCCGGTCGGCTGAAAAACTTGAGCAAGAGCTTCAGGCGGGTCTTGCTGGTGATGAGGGAAGTGAGGATGGTACGGGGTTTTTGAGGTTGCGGCGGCGCACGGCTTCGCCCGGTCGCCCACAGTTGAGCACCGCGGTGTGCTTCAGTGAGTAACTTTTTAGTACACCGAAAATAGTATTATTTTATGGTTTGGAGGTTATGGGCAACTTCTCAGCAGAAACATTTTATCAACACATACTTGTGGGCGACTTGTTTTGGGCAAGTGGTGCAACCGCAAAACCTCCCCAAATGCACGTAAATTTGGCTTTGTGAATTCAATGCCTGCTCCCAAATTCAAGTACCGTCGCGTGCTGCGCCGCGCCGGGGCCGTGCTGGGGCTTGCGGTAGCAGGCATTGCCATGGTGGCGGGGCTGTTGTGGGGCTACCTCTGGCTCAACCGGGAACGCGTTCAGCAAGAAGCGTTGGCGTTGGTGAACAGTCAATTGGCCGCGCCGCTGGCGGTGCGCAGCGCAGAACTGGACGTGTGGAGCCGGTTTCCGGACGTCTCCCTGCGCCTGAACCACGTCTTTTGTAAGGACGTACTTCCGGCGGGTTCTGCAGACACCCTCTTCTACCTGCCCCAGGTGTACGTGCAATTTGCAGCTTGGGACCTGGTGCGCGGGCAAACCACCGTAAAACGCATCACGTTGCGCGGCGGAAGGGTGGAAATTCGCCAGTACGCCAACGGCACCGGGAACTACCAATTTTGGAAGGAATCCACAGGACCCAATCCGCGGGTGGATTTGGCGGGCGTCCGCTTGGAAAACGTTCGGCTGCGGTTGGAACACCCCGCCCATGCGCTGGAGAGCCGCGTGGAAACCCTTACCCTCAAGGGCAGTATAAGGGAAGATCGTATGCGCGCCCAGTTGGCGTGGAAGCTGCGCCTGCCGCGCCCCAACCCCACCCCGGACCGTCCAGATTGGGCCGTAAGCGGCTTCGTGCGCCTGGTGCAGGAAGGCGAACGCACGGAACTGCAAAACGGGGAACTGCGCTGGGAAGAGTGGGTGCTGCGCCTTACCGGGGTGTTTGCGCCCAACGATTGGCGGTGGACGGCCGCGGCGGAGGACTTGGATTTGGCGGCGTTGGCCCAAAACCTGCCGTCGGCGTGGCTGCCGGATCCCCAAACCGTAAACGCAACCGGAAAAGCCAACGTGCAAATCAAAGGAAGAACCGTGCCCGCCGGCACCCGGGTACAAGCCGCCGTACAACTGCGGGAAACCGCCGTACGCCTGCCCAGCAGCGGGTGGGAAATCACCGGTGCGCAAGGGCAACTCACGTGGGACAACGGCCCGCGCGGGCGCCTAGAAGACGCCGAACTGCGCGTGCGGTTTACTTCGGATCCCGCGGACGGCACCGTGGTGCTGCGCAACTTTACCGCCCCAGAACTGGAGGCCCAATTGAAGGTGCACCTGCCGCTGGCCACAGCGTTGGCCTGGGGGGGCTTCCGCATTGTAGAATCTGCAGACGGCCAAGTCTCTGGAAACGTGCGGGTGGCCAAAAACTACGCAGGATGGCCCCAACTCTCCGCCACCGGCCTGGACGGCGCCAACGTTTCCGGCACCTTGGCCCTGAGCCGCGGAAAAGCCAAACTGCACGGCACCGGAGCCGCCCTGGAGAACCTCACGGCACAATTGACCCTCCGCAGCCCGGACGCGCACTTAGACGCATGCCGGTTCCGCGTGGGCGGATCTGATTTTCCCCTAACCGGCCCGGCCTACCGCACCGTGGACTGGCGCGGCACGGACCCCCTCTTTTTGGACCTAACCCTCAGCTCCCGCAATTTGCGGATGGAAGACGTGCTGGCTTGGAAGGTGTGGGAGGCGCAAGAGCCGGAAGGGGCGACCGCCGAACCCGCCACCCCGTGGGACTACCGGGTGCAACTGGGGGCCAACCAAATCACCTACCGGAAAGTAACCGCCCTCCGCGCCCTCGGCCGGGTTTGGTCCACCGGAGACCGCTTGGATGCGGACCAAATTTCTTTTTCCACCGCAGAGGGTACCGTGTCCGGCGCCTTCTCCTGGGTGCCTCAAGGCCCGTTCACGGAACTGAACCTGGACGCCCAAGCCCAGCGCGTACGGCTCAGCACCCTGTTGCGGGAATTTGAAAACTTTGGGCAGTCGGAACTCACCGCAGACCAACTGGACGGCAAGGCCAATCTGTCCGTGGTGTGCGCCGCCCGGTTCAACGAAGAAGGATCCCTGGACCCCGCTTCCCTGCAAGCCGTGGTGGATTTCACCCTCACCAACGGCCAACTGAAGGGCTATGCTCCGCTGCAGGCTCTGGCCCGCTACGCAGACGCCAAGGCCCTGGAAAATTTGCAATTTGGCACCCTGAGCAACACCCTGACCGTGGCGCAGCAAACCATTACCGTGCCGCCCATGGCGGTGGAAAACAACGCCTTGTCTTTGCGCTTGAACGGCACCCACGCTTTTTCCGGAGCCGTAGACTACACCGTGGAATTCCGCCTCAAAGAAGCGCTGTCGGCCCAAAAGAAAGGCACCAAACGCCCGCGGGAACTGGACGCCTATTTGGCGGAAACGTCTGACCCCGGCAAGGTGTGGATCCCGGTACGCATTACCGGAACCGCAGACGCGCCCAAAATCACCTTGAATACCCAAAAAGCCGCCCAAAGCAGCGCGCAAACCGTGCGGTCTGACTTCAAAAAACAAGGGGCAGAGCTGCGCCAATTGCTGAAACCGTCGGAACCCAAACCCATTCCCGCGCAAAAGTATATCTTTGAATGGGAGGAGGAATCCGGAGATACTACGCGCATTCCGTAAACTCAATCCGCCGCACCGCTGAAACGCCCAACCACACTTTTCCTAATTCAGTTGGTTCAATTCAAGGAAGCGCATTAAATTAGCATCATGCGAAAAGCCCTCTTCATCCTTTCTTTGGTTCTGACCACCGTCGCGTGGGGCCAGTCCAACCCGGGATTGAACGCACTCACGGAGTGCGGGGTGTTTGCGCCCACGGCCTTTACGCCCAATCGGGACCAAACCAACGACGTGTTCAAGGTGGTCATTTCCGAGTACTGTGCTGTTCAGGATTTCCACTTGTTCGTGTACGACCGCTACGGACGTTTGGTGTTTGAATCCATTGACGCCTCCAAGGGCTGGGACGGACGCTACAACGGCCGCGAGGTGCAGGACGGTTTGTACCTGTGGCACCTGTTGGGCAAGGTAGTCATCCCTTCCGGGGAGAAGACCCTGTCTTTGGACCGCACCGGTTCTGTGGTGCTGCTTCGCTGATTTTTCCCCAGTGTTTCTTTTGCTTTGGGTTCTGAACCTTTGGGGTGCGGTGCATTTTGCCCATCCACCTTTGGTGCTGCGCGTGTCTGTTGAAGAGCCGGCCCGCGGCCAGTGGATGGTGTCTTTGCGGAATGCGCAAGGAAAACCCTTGCAGGAGCGCGTTTTTCCCCTTAAGGGGGCTGCAAAATCCGCAGA
>Ga0114978_10004944_pt1 | contig 10706 bp, 16 predicted proteins | sample S_140212_EF_Meta_FD_87027 | JGI IMG/M metagenome (GOLD analysis project Ga0114978, IMG submission 87027) | Freshwater microbial communities from Lake Simoncouche, Canada to study carbon cycling - S_140212_EF_MetaG | ecosystem: Environmental > Aquatic > Freshwater > Lake | place: Lake...
ACGATAGCTTACCATCTTACCTTCATCGATGAGATGTTGTAAGAACCCTTTCATGTTATTGACCCAGTCTAGATCACTGATGTCACCTTCTTTGTCTGCCCAAATGTGATAGATATCCATTATGTTGATCCTAGTAACTCAAATCCTTGAAAATTTTCTTTATACTTGTGTGCTTCACCTAGATAATAATACTTGTAGCCTAAACTCTTGTAATACGCACACTCATGTTCTATACTTTTAATACCTAATCTTAGTTCAGGATTTGCATAATCCCAGGCAAATTGAACAGAGTAGACATCATCTTTATTATACTTGGTTACTACTGACCAAGCAACCAATTTGGTAGAGTCGTGATAACCAATCACATCGTTATGTGGCCAAGTAAATTCACAGTCCCACATGGGTTCGACACTGGTAAATTTTTTGTGTTCGCAATATTTCTTGAATATTTCTCTGAGTCTATTAGAATCAGGTTGTGTGATTAGTTCAGCTGAACTAAGTTGGCTATAATCTGTTAGGTTGAGATTAATACGGCAATATAGTATTTCTAGATCGTCATTGTGCATGATAACGCCAAGTGACGATTTTGTCTAGATCTGATTGGTTCCATGTATGATAGTAACCTTTTTCTCTGAGTTGATCTGCACTTTGATTAAGTTTACTGTTCTTTTGTAGGACAATGATAGGACATAGTCCAAAGTTCATTTTAACGCCAGCGATGATTTCTTCTGTTTCTGGATGATCGTCAAGGGCTACTATGTCTTTTTGTAATAACACACTATTAGCACGATTAACCAGATCAAGGAATAGTTCTGGATCTATGTCGTTATACCAAAAAACTACAACTTCTTTAGCCCAATCGTAGTCTAACAAACTTACACAATCATTATACGGATCTTGTCCTTGGCGAATGTCTAGGTTCGTCGATAATCTTGCTTGTCGGGCGAATGGACAAGGAGGCCAACCACCTAGACCTGGATGTGGCTTTTCTACGAATTCTTCCATCCATTTTAATAGTGATGATTCTACTGTGGTCTGTGTTAGCATTACTCTATTCGACCAAAACTTGCCCAGAGTGTTGCGCCCAAACAGACCCAACCTATAGCTGATCCATGTCCCGGAGCTGAGTTCCATACCATCTGTCCAGCAGTGCCTGGATAATTTGGAACATTTGGTGCTGATGTCATCTGTATAGTGCCCAATACCAGTGTATCTACCTGCACACTGCCATCAACGTTTAATTTAAGATTTTCTTTACCGTTAGCACCTAATACTAATTTTTGATGTCGTGGTGTGCTGATATAGCCCGTATCCTGCTCACGCTTGGATACATTGATCTCAACTTCTTCGTCCCAGATACTTAGTGCAGTATTTGGATCCATGGTATTAACGCCCACACGTTTTTTAGCCACGTATAGGGTATCTACTAACAGTGTTTCGCCTGATGTCTGTAGATCATTGACCACACCTAGACGTCTGATGTTAGTATCAACGATATGGTAGCCAAGTTGGTTACCTTTGACCACATCTTTACCACCTTGCGTGATATTATCTAGATCGAGTCCTTCTGTGCGTATTTTTTTAAATATGATGTCGCTGAAGCTGGTAAACAGATCATCATCGAGTTTGGCCTTGGTCGCAGTGCTGGCACGATCAACTAGCCTAATAAATGCTTCTGTGTCGGGATTAAAATCACCGTTGACTGTAAGTGTTCCGTCAATGCTTACATCACCTTTGACTCTGGCCTCAGGTGTATATATAGGACCTTCAAATGCTGTGGCGTGGTCCATCAAGGTCATTTGGACAAACGTAGCACGATCTTCTATACCAGTGCTGCCAAAGTTAGTGATGATACCATTGGTAACCGCATCACCTGATAGTTTGAATCCTGCAAAGTTTATGCTGGTATGTGGAATGCTCTGTTCTGGAAATCTTTGTGTTTGCAGTAAGTTGGTTAGTTTATTTTCTACTATGCCGCCAATTACAGCATTAACATCGACTTGTGCTAGCTTCTGATTAAGATAATTATTGATCTTAGCGTTGGCTTCTTGTGCTAAGGTCTTGTTGATATCCTCTGTGATCTGTTTGACGATCTTTTCTAGTTGTTCGTCACTCTTACCAACGAAATTATATTGGTCTAATCGTGAATGTGTTTGTTGTTCTACTAACTTAGTGACGATAGTGTCAAATTCTGTAGTGGCTATCTTATTAACAACTTCGCTAGATATCTGTGCGCGAAGTTCGGCCTCTATGGTCCCTTTGAGGTTGTCGATGATACCGGCTACTACCGGCTGTAGGCTGTCATTGATATCCATATATTCTCGAAAAACTTGTTACTAAAAACTAATTGAAATCACATGCTCATAATTCTTTTTTATGAGACTTTTATACATTAAATTCTTATGCACATAAAACTCTTTAGCACCTGCATCAATACTAAATTTAGCCATCTGTTTAAAAAACATGCTACGACGTGCAAATGGACCTGTTACTTTAACGTCAAGGCCGGCCATTTCATGCACAGTGGTCTTCCAAGCATTCTTATCGTTATAGTCATAATCATGATACTCTAAGAATATCTTGCTATCACGGCCATTGCGCACTGCCAACGGTTGACTAAATTCACGGTCACGGAAGTCTTGATTTTTATAATCTCTAAGTGTAGTAACAATAACATCTTTTGCTAGCTCTGCTACTGCCTGCACTTTATCTAATTGTATCTGTTCTGTAGAGGCAAATGTAAAATATTCATCTGTGGCTATGACCCAATCAAACTGTTTTTTATAATCCTTTAAATCAGCTTCTTTGATATACACATATTTAACACCTGTTGAATCCAAGAATTTTTTTATTTCATCAGTGATATCTGTCACAGCGATCATTTTGGCTGTGGAAATCAGCATGAGTGGACTAAATCCGTAGAATAACACGCTGGCTGGACTACTGCCATGATGTTGTGCTATTGAGGTAAGTATTTCTCGCTTACGCTCAAGAACTTCTTGGCTTTTGGGATTAAATTTAAAAGCGTTCAAACTCGCTTCTGTGTATGTGGCAAAGGTAGCCGGCATATAAGGTATTTCCAAATTGTAACTAATATTTACCTTATTCTCGGATTAAATCTAAGGTCACACAATGGAAACTACCACCTAATGTGCGGCTGTGTCGCAAGGTTAATGGAATACAATCGATACCGCATCGTTCAAGATCCTTGATAAGTTGGGTCTGAGCGGCGTCAATGATCACAGTGTTCTCATCTACACTCAACATGTTCATGCCTACCCATTTGCTGGCATAAGGATATTGATAGAAGTCTTGTGCTACTACATCCTGCACCCATAACTTCTCCCAACCATCAAAGGCCTTAGGGCAGTTTACTTGGTTAACGCGGCTAGCATTAAGGGCAACAAGTCCTGGACGTAAAGGAGTTATAGTGCTATCGATATGCACTCCACTGTAGAAGTTTACTAGATCAATCTGTATATTAGGTAACTGTTCACACAACCATTCATATGCTGCACGATTACCACTGGGGCTTTCTAAGAATAACCAACGATCATTCATACGGCAAACATTGGCGGCATCCATGATCATACCTTGATCTCTTGGCATGTAGACATAATGTTCTGCGGCATCTAACACAGCATCTAAAGCAACTTCTTCCATGTTACGACAAGGATACATCATGTTAGGAACTATAACAGTTTTACCTGCTATGATTAAACGATCACGTGGGCAGTAGTTATACATACCACCTAGGCGTGGAAAGTCCATGTCTTTAGGACGATACACTGATATCTTTAATTTAGTTAATGTATCTGCTAGTATTTCTAAATCTTCATTGGCTTCGTCGATGATCCATTGCGGCACAGGGCCACCAGGCACAGGAGTTTCTGTCCAGGTAGTTTTCTTGGCTTCTTCTGCAAACACCGGATCATTAGAGGGCCAATTAGCATTAGTAGCTGATCCAACTACCACTGATCGTAATCTTCCCCATTCGTTACTGCTGTCGATTCTCATACGTGTCCTGTTATCTGTAAGGTATATCTTGGTGTGGCACCTATGTTGGCGGCCAGGTGTGGTGCATCATAGGCCCATACAGGAGTAAATCCTGCACGCCATCCTGTTACAGGCACTCCTTTTAATTCTAAATAGTGCCCCGACTGCCAATCTTCTAAGAATACTATAGCACGACGTATAGTGTGTTCTTGACCTTGTAGATTAAATAATTCTACATAGCGTTTGTATGTGTCCTGATGGGTAGGTAATATAGTGCCAGTATTCATGCGATAGTAACTGGTACCAATATCTCGCCATCCTAGACCAGTAAAGTGCTCAATGAAACGATGATTCCAACTTGGCTGTGATCTGCGCATGTCGCACATAGCGCCAACAAAGTTACAACGATAGCCCATCTTAAGCCAACGTTCAGTATCTAAAGGATTATTGAATGCTTCTTCTTCGTAGTCTAATGTTTTATATTCTTCGTTCCACCAAGGATCGAGATTAATTACGTGGTCTAGTATTGCCATAATGTATGACCTTGTATGATGGATTACGTGTGGTATATCTGCGCCATGGGTCTACTATAATGCTACCATGCCCTGGTGTAAAATATAATTGTTGTTGTGGAAGTTCGCCTGTATAACCATAGGTAATCTGACGATTATGTGCTAGGAATACGATAGCTTCTGAGTCGTCAGGTATATGATCACCGGTTAATGGATCACAATACATGAAATATGCTTCATGACGTTCTAGATAACTACCAATCAGTAGACTATAACTGCCTTCTAACATATCCACATCTGGCTTATAGGCTTTACCATGTATGATGATAGGCATGTCATGACGTTCCTGTAAATCTAATAGATAGCAGGCTATGTTATTGGCCTGCATCTCGCGGGCATGCATGACTGTGTCAAATATATCGTATCCTAGGTTTAAGTTCTCTGCTAGATAGCGAAGTGCGATATTATCTCTTGGGTGGCATGGTCCAGCATCACCCATACCAGCTGTCATATACTTTGGGCTCATGATGCGGATAGTTGAATGTGCTAGTGCTTCTGTAACCACATCTACATTCATGTTGCCATTCTTCATTGCCACATCTTGTATCATATTGACTAGACCAATCTTAGTTGATATAAATGTGTTGTAGAATACTTTGATCGCCTCTGCTTCATCCCAAGTGCCAATAGCATAGCGTGGATTGTTTTCCATAAGGGGTTGGTAGAAGTCTTGTAGTAATTTAGCATCACCGGTTAAGCTGCCATCTTCTGTGCCAATGATCACCATCTCTGGATTGACCATGTCCCATGCTACACTACCCATGGCTATCAAATATGGGTTGTAGATAAACCTCGCGTTGGTAATGTGCTGACGGAGCTCGCGTCGGGTAGTGCCTGGGAGAACTGTTGAGATCAGAACTACTAGTTGATCCTTGGTCGCATACTTGTTAATGTCTGCCAAGACTTGATTAACGATGGTATAGTCAAAGTCCTTGTTAGCCAAATGTGTGCTGGGTGTGCTTCCGTCGTAAATAGGGTCATGTGGAGTTTGAACTGCTACAAAGACGACATCTTTACCTCGGACTGCGCCTTCTAGTGTATCAGAAACTTTAATCTTGTCACTGACCTTAGGGTAAATATCATAGCCAGTTACGTCATACTCTTGTGCTATTACTTCAGCACAGGCCAGACCTAATTTACCGATTCCGATGAATCCTACTTTTTGAATTGACATATATGCTCCAAATTGATCACATCTACGAATTTTTATATCAGGAAATCTTTAAAGATTTTGAATTCTGGCACCTATTCAACGGTGTGCCTAAAACAGATAATATTATTTTCACCGACGCAGCTGTATTTACACCAGACCCTGATGTAGAAAGAAAAATATTTTTTTATGATCAGGAGCCTTTACTACCTTTTATATCTGAAGAATATATTAAAATGTTTAAGTGTCCGGTAGGCTATACAGTTGAGGAATGGTGGCAGTTGACTTTACACGGCAATGCTCCATATGGATGGAGGTGTTATCCTGAGGATTTGGGTATACATCTAAAAAATCTAGCCAATCCTAATAGATTATATAAAGAGCCGCATATTTTAGTTACTAGCGAAAAATCACCTCTATTAGATCATTACCAAAAGAATTACAACCTTAAAGGACTATATTACTTCTTCCATGGATTTGCGGCTCTAGATTGGTATCGTGGCTACTATGCCCTAAACTACAATAAATCAGTTGTTAAACAGTATAAGTATGATTTTATAAGTATGAATCGTATCATTAACAATGATCGCAGTTATAGGATCTATTTTGTTAGCCTATTAAAGGAACAAGGTTTATTAGAGCATGGACAGGTCAGTTTTAATGTTACAGACAATCTATTTGATGAATGGCGAGATGAAACTGCTAGTCCCAACAGCAAACTAAGCGAACATGCTAAACAACATGCAGAAACAAATTTGGTTAACGTTGATAAACTAGTTATAGATCGTGCAGAATTACCAGGTAGTGCTAGTGCAAATATATTAAGGAATATCAATGGGTATTTTCCCACTGGATACGCCCCAATTAATGTTGATGCATTTTGGCACATGGTAACAGAAACAGTATTTTACTATGATAAATTACACTTGACCGAAAAGATATTCAAACCCATAGCGAGCAAACAGCCATTTATGTTATTGGCGGCTCCTGGCAATCTTGCCTACTTAAAGAGTTATGGATTTAAAACCTTTGATTCAGTTATAGACGAAAGCTACGATAATATACAAGATAATGACCTCCGAACAGAAGCAGTAGTCGATCAGCTACACTGGTATTGTAATTTGACCCCTAGTGAAAAAACAGACATTATCCAGCAATTAGAACCTATAATAGACTACAATTTTCACCACTTTTATGGCGAATTCCGCCAGATTATCGCCAGAGAATTAATAGACAACACCAAAATCTTATTCAAAGAAATAAGCTACGATGATAGCCATATCAACTATACCAACATCCATCACGTCTTGACCCACTAAAAGCTATCCAAAATATAAATACTAGTAGACAATAAAAGAAAATACTACAAGTATTTCAAGGAGCCTCATCATGCCAATTTGGGAAGTAGTCATTAAACATAAAAACGGCACCAAAGAAACTAAAACCGTTGCTTGCGGTTGTTCTACAGGCGTAAAAAACAAAATTCTATCAGACTACGAAAAATCTAAGAATACCGGAAAATTTGTGGGCCATGTTGCTCCAAAAGTTTCTGACATTCTTATAGTTAGTATGACTGAAGTAAAATTATAATAATAAAAATAGTATTTCAAGGAGCATGACATGGGCGACATATTCAAACTCATTGGAGATCTAGGATTTCCAATCGCAGTTGCACTAGCAGGCGGCTATTTTGTTTACCTCACAATCAAACTACTACTAGCGGGCGTCCTTAGTTCAATCAAGGGCATGGCCGGTATCATCACAGCATTAGACAATCGCGTTAAAACAATGAATCATGATGTTATCCGTATTGATACTATTGTCAGTAATGCCTTAGGCTTAAAACCAGACACAGACCGTATAGCACGTGCTGACGGTAAAAATGACGCAAGACGAGATTAGGAGACTATTATGGCAATTAACATGAAACCCTTTCCAGAGCAAGCAGCATTGTTTGCTCGTTGTAGTGAGTATGCTTACCTACCCGAGAAAGAAGGTAAGGCTAAATTTAAAGAACTAGGATTTAAAGCAACATTTATCGACAACGATGGTAGCCAAGCCTATTGGTTAGTCAACGATGATGATCTGGTTCTCGTTTGCCGTGGTACGCAACCAACAGAGTTTAAGGACATCGCCGCTGATTTAAAAGCGATACCGGTCCCAAGTTCAACAGGCATCGGTAAATTGCATGTGGGATTTAAAGAGTCAGTAGATGACATTTGGTCTGATGTAGTTGATCTCGCACATGACTACGGCAAGACTCGCACAGTATGGTGCACAGGACACAGCCTAGGTGCTGCCATGGCAACGATATTAGCATATAGACTACAGCGTGCTGATAACATGCCAAGCCCACAGGCCCTGTTTACCTATGGTAGTCCACGTTGCGGTGATAAAGAATATATCAAAGGTATGGAAGCCACTGGATTATTAGCATTTCGATTCGTCAATAATGCAGACATCGTAGCCAGAGTTCCATTATGGCCATTCCATCATCTAGCTGGTAGTATGTATATCAACCACTATGGTAATTTACGCACCTTGACATCCTGGCAATCATGTAAAGATGTATGGCGTGGTTTTGTAGAAGGTATTAAAAAGCGTGACATTAACTTTTTTAGCAATCACAGCATCACCAAGTATGCTGAACGACTAGAACAGTGGGCCACAGGTGTGGAGTATCCACAATGAAAGCTGCAGACATTATCATAGTGGTGTTGATAATCACATTCTTTGGTGTAGTGGGATTTTTTGAAGAAATTTGGAGTCTACTAGCATGAGAGTCGCCCTAATTTGGATCGTTTGGTTAGCACTAGTTCTTTGGTGGCTGACTCCAGAAATGAATGAGATAAAAGATAATATTAACGAACATAACGCACAGATCGAGAGGGCACTGCATGAATGATGAACAAGAAAATCGCTTGGTAGTAATGAAAGACAATCAAGTTAAAAATCTATTAGCAAGTCTAGCCATAGCCGCAGTAGGGTGTCTAGCCTATTGGGCCTACGATGCACAGGTACGTGTTGATGAGTATAATGTTAAGGTAGTCAGCCTAACAGAAACCATACAGGCCATCACTGCTAAACAACTAGCTGATCAAGAAAGCAATCTTAAAGATGTAGAAGAGAATAAGATTGTAGAAGACAAGGTTAAAACATTAGAAGCTACAGTTCAAAGCCAACAGGCGGCTATCGATGAATTAACAGCTAAATTATCAAGGAAGAAAAAATAATGGACGTCGTAGCATTAATTAGTAAGTATGGTTTTCCCATCGTCATGGCAGTGGGACTTGGCTATATCATCAAATACGTATGGGAATGGTCAACTAAAGAAGTCAAGCCAGTTATCAGTGATGCTAACACTGTGCTGATCGCTCTAATCGATCGTATCCGTATGTTAGACAATGATCTTATTAGATTAAATCAAAAGGTTAATACTGTGTTACACCTACGTGGTAAAACTATCGAATACGAACGTGTTGAAGCTGAAAAGAAAATCAATGATATTAAAAAATCACAAGATGATAAATCTGCTGGCGCAGGTGAAGGTTAATGTATCATCGTACCAAAAAAAGTCTCACATCTGGATGTAGTTTTACCGCCGGCCAATGGGAAATCAATTTGAACAAATATTTTTATCACATGGATTTATCTTATCCCGGCGCTGGTAACAAATATATAGCAGATTCAACTATACACTATCTAAATCAATCTCAATATGATGTAGTTCTAGTCATGTGGTCCGGATTAACTAGATTAGATATTCCACTATCAGATATAACTTATTTTGAAAATTATTTTAATAAATCTCTTCTTGGTATGTCGGCCGGAACTCATTATGTTATGTCGGGTGGGGTGGTTGGTAATTGGTTAGATGACCCGATGGCTACAATGTTATTTGAAAATGCCTACAAGTTTATGCAGTATCAAGATTTAGCTTTACTATCTTTGTTAGAAATAATTAAATTACAAAATTTTCTAAAGGCCAAAAATATCCGATATTATTTTATGAGTTATATAAATTATTGGAATCAACCCAAAGAATGGTTTTCAAAAAATCTCGATCAAGGGTTAAACAATTATCCAATGCTCGATAATATTACTAAAGAAATTGATTTTAATAATTGGATATTTTCAAATAAAAATCAAGATGGGGTGTATGAATTAGCCTTACAAAATAATGATTTTTGGGATGACAATTATCACCCTGGGAAAGAAACCCAACACCAATGGGGAGAAATTGTAATAGATAGATTACGTAAAGACGGATTAATCAACCCTAATATTAGTTGAAGTGACTGTAAGAATAATTTCCTCTGCTTCAGGAATACGTGTTCGCGTGTTCTTGCTACCTAATAAGACGATCACACGTTGTCCTAGATCAGTGTCTAACAGCATAACCACACAACCACCGCTTTCATTGATATAGCCTGTCTTACTTACTATAACACGATCACTGTCTCGACGAACCAGACTATTAGTATTCCAAAAATCCCACCAACGTTTCTTGACCTGTATACTGACCAAAGGTTTACCACTGGCTTCTGTGATCTCAGGGTGTTGACTTGCTACTAGAACAAGTTTAACCAAGTCACGGGCGTTACTCTGATTACCTTGATCGAGTCCTGTGGGATCTGTGAAGTGTGTTGAATACATGCCGAACTCAAGTGCTTGGTGATTCATTTCTGCTATACAACGATCAACACCACCAGGATAGTTTTCACACAAAGTATAAGCGGCGAAGTTATCTGACTTGACTATGGCTAGTTGTAATAGTTCACCTCTGGATAATGTTTTAAGTGTGCGGGGTAAGTGTGTGTGGTAGGTATTAGCGTTCTTAAAATTTAATCGAAGTTCTTCACTCAGATCCTGATGTGCGTTAAGAACAATGATAGCAGTCATCAGTTTAGTGATGCTGGCGATTGACTGTGTGCGATCAGCATTCTTTTCTAAAATAATAGAACCTTTATTATCTGTAACAAGAAAAC
>Ga0114978_10004945_pt1 | contig 10706 bp, 12 predicted proteins | sample S_140212_EF_Meta_FD_87027 | JGI IMG/M metagenome (GOLD analysis project Ga0114978, IMG submission 87027) | Freshwater microbial communities from Lake Simoncouche, Canada to study carbon cycling - S_140212_EF_MetaG | ecosystem: Environmental > Aquatic > Freshwater > Lake | place: Lake...
ACCGTGAGGCAGGGCCAAGAAGACGACTTCGGCGTGACTCGAAAAGACATCCTCGGTTGATCCGTAGACCTCGGACGGGAAACGACCCGCTAACGAAGGGACGTGGCTGGCGACCGACTTTCCGGCGGCACTCTCACCGGTCATCAATACCAGCGACAGGTAGGGGTGGTCGGCGATTAACCGAACCAGTTCAGTTCCGGCGTAACCTGAGGCTCCAACAACGGTAGTTTGCATATTGCTATTTTATGCACAAACATGCTGTTTATTGCAAGTAGGGGAAATGTCTCGTCGAGGGTGGCTGTTGTTCTTGGTAGTGAGCGCCCTCTGGGGGCTGCCCTACTTCATGATCAGAATCGCCGTCCGAGAGCTTGATCCCGTCAGCGTCGTAATGGGACGAACGTTGCCAGCAGCCCTTATTTTGCTGCCAATAGCGTGGCGTTCGGGGGTGCTGTCAACGCTTCGGGGTCACATGACGTGGTTGGTTGTCTACACCGTGGTCGAATTTGGCATCCCCTGGTACCTCATGTCGAGTGCGGAGCAGCATCTCACGAGTTCTCTGGCCAGTCTCATTATCTGTGCCACTCCCCTGATTTCCATTGTGATTAGCAAACTTGTCCACCCTCAACGCACGATTGGCAGGCAGCGCCTTATCGGACTGGCCCTCGGCAGCATTGGGGTTCTCACACTCGTGGGGCTAGACATTTCTACCGACTCCGCCTGGTGGATTGGAGTAATGTTCCTGGTCGCAGTGGGTTACGCCGGTGGACCGCAGATAATTTCAACGAAACTTACCGAGACTTCGGGTCTGGCCGTCGTAGCCGTGAGCGTGTCGATTGTGGCGGCGATTTACACACCAATAGGGCTGGTTCGCTGGCCCGCACACGTCTCCGCTGCCACGTGGCTCGCCCTAGCCGTTCTCGGTCTCCTCTGCACCATTGGGGCCTTCCTCCTCTTCTTTGCGCTCATCAAGGAGGTCGGTCCGGCTCGCAGCACGGTCGTTACCTACCTAAATACGGCCATCGCGGTTGCGTTGGGCGTGGTCTTTCTGCACGAACCGCTCACCGCTGGAATGTTGATTGGCTTTCCCATCATTGTGGCGGGATCGATATTTGCAACTTCGGCGACAAAGGCACTTAGCGGAGCGTCGCGCCCAGCTGCGTAGCGGCCTCGAGGAGCGCGGTCCGGGCGGCCAAAATGGCCTCCTCGCTCAAGGTCCCATCTTCACGACTGAGGCGAATGGCGTAGGTCAAGCTTCGAACATCCGCAGCCAGGCCGGCGCCTTGATAGACGTCAAAGAGCTCCACTGACTCCACTATGTCCGTGGCGGCGCGCAGGGCGGAACGGAGTCGGAGGGCCGACACCGAGGTCGGCGTGACGAGAGCGAGATCGAAGTTCGCCGAAGGGAATCTGCTCGGCACCGGCGTCTTTACGTCACGGCGCAAAATCTTGGTCGGCTCGACCAGCACACTGAAGTCCAACTCCAGGAGCCCCAGTCGGCGACCTGAGAACTGTTGGCTCGCAAGGTTTTCGAGCAGAGCGGGGTCCACTTCTCCAACGCGGCCAGCCACGGCACCCGTCGCAACATCCACGAGATCGGCGTAACGAGTTGGATGCCAACCGAGTGGGGCCAGCCCATCGCGAACTTCTACTTCGAGCAACGCGAGGCGATCGGCTATCACCGACCAACTCGCAACGGCACTTTGTGCGTCGTCACCGTCACGACCGAGTACCGCCATAACGACTTCACGCTCGTGTGGCAACTGCAACGTGGTTGCCCCGGCTTCACCACCACGAGCCACGCGCGGAGCGAGCGCCACATCGGGATGCTGAGCGACGACGCCGATCTCAAAGATGGCCTCATTGGCAAAACCACGATCGGCATTACGAAGCCAGGCGCGGACCAGACCTACGAGTGCTGAGGAGCGAAATATCGACTCTTCGACCGCGAGCGGGTTATTCACCCGTATGACGGGCTCTCCCGCGTGCGTCAGAGCGTGGTCGTCTTCGCTAATGAGCGACGCGGTCCACGCTTCGCTCCAGCCGAGACCGAGGGCGATAGAGCGGACCAACCGACGGGTCTGCTGCCGGGTCGATAGCCCACCGGGTGCGGCCCACGTTGGCGTGCGGCGAAGGAGGCGGCGATAGGAGTACAGCCGAGCAATCTCTTCGATGAGGTCGGCACGACCGAGTGCGCCATCTCGAATATCCAAACGAGATGAGGGAACGGTGACTTCCAGATAGTCACTACTCCTCACAACGGTGCAGTTGATGGCCTCAAGGTAGCGGGCACACTCGTCGAGTGGAATGTCGGTTCCGAGGAGTGCCACTACATCGGCGGAACGCAAGACAATTGTCGGAAGCTCGGGCAGCGTGCCGTGAGCTTCGTGATGAGCGACCACACGAAGATCGGGGCAGGTTTCGCGCAGGAGCGCAACAAACCGGGCACCGGCCTCGCGCCGCCCTTGGAAGTGCACACCGCGCTCGAAGCGATGTGACGCCTCGGATCGCAGGCCGAGCCGCTTGCTGGTGCGCGCAATGGTCATCGGATCAAAGAAGGCCAACTCCAGCAGGACACTGGTGGTCGTCTCGCGAATCTCACTGGACTCTCCGCCCATAATGCCCGCCAGGCCAATCACAGCATCCTGGCCATCCACAATCACGCAGTCGACACCGGTGTCACCCAGTCCTCGTCCGGGCTGACCCAGCGTTCGCTCGATCCCGTCAAGAGTCTTCAATGTCTCGCCATTACGAGCCTGTCGAACACCAATATGCGATCCAGCAACCAGTGCCGTGTCGTAGGGGTGGGTGGGTTGACCACGCTCGAGCATGACGTAGTTCGAAGCGTCCACCACGTTGTTGACGGCGCGCATTCCGGCCTGCTCTAAACGACGCTGGAGCCAGCGCGGAGAATCACTGACGCGCACTCCGCTGAGCTCAAGAACGTCGAGCGCACCGCAGAGATCGGTGGAGGCAATGTCGGCCGACGCCGTCGACGGACCACCGTCCACGACGAGAATCGAGGCGGGATCGGCAACTTCGGCGTCGAACCGCGAGGCCAGGTCGCGCGCAATACCGAGCATGCTCCACGCGTCAGGGCGATTGCCCTCGGGCGAGATATCAAAAATAAAGTCCTGCTCAATGCCAAGTAGATCGGTGAGCGCAACACCGGGACCAACACCGACGTGGCCATCAAGTATTAGGAGGCCCGCGTGGTCGTCACCGATGCCAAGTTCACGGCCGCTGCAGAGCATGCCGTAGGAGGTAATGCCCTTCATCTTGCGTTCCGCAATAGCGAAGTCGCCGGGCAATACCGCGCCGACTGGGGCCAGCGGTACGTAATTGCCGACTTCAAAGTTCATGGCGCCACAGACAATTTGCAGCGGTCCACTTCCGGCGTCGACAATGACGCGACGAATGCGATCAGCCCCTTCAATGGCGTGAATTTCATCTACGCGAGCGGCCACGACGTCACTCAGACCTGCGCCCACTTCCTCAATGCCTTCGACCACGAGACCGAGGTCATCCAACGTGTCACGAAGAAGTCCAATGTCATTAGGGAGCGACACGAGTTCACGTAGCCAGGACAGCGAGGCCTTCACGAGAATTGCCTTAGAAAGCGAATGTCGTTGTCGGTGAGAGCTCGCATATCGGCTATTTGGTGGCGCATCTGTGCGCACCGGTCAATGCCAAAACCGAATGCAAACCCGCTGAACTCGTCTGGGTCAATGCCAACGGCCGCAAAGACAGCCGGGTCAACCATGCCGCAGCCCCCGAGTTCAATCCAGCCAGTGTGCGAACAGGTCCGGCAACCTGCACCACGACAGATGGTGCAGGTAATTTCGAATTCGGCTGACGGCTCGGTGAAGGGGAAGTAGGCCGGACGGAGTCGCGATGCGATATCTGGCCCGAAATAGGCCTTCGTGAAGGTCTCGATAACGCCAGCGAGATCAGCGAAGGTAATTCCTCGATCCACGACGAGGCCTTCGATTTGATGGAAGGCCGCTAAGTGGCGAGCGTCGGGCGTGTCGCGGCGAAAGCAGCGGCCGGGCATCACTGCGTGAATTGGGAGCGTTCCAGCGGCGACTGCGGCCTCCATTAAGTGAATCTGAGTCGGAGAGGTGTGGGTGCGCAGCAACACCGTCTCGGGCTCCCCTAGGTCTAAGTAAAAGGTGTCCCACATGCCACGAGCCGGATGCGCCGGAGGGATGTTCAGGGCTTCAAAGTTGTACCAGTCGGTTTCAATTTCCGGGCCCTCGGCCACGGTGAAGCCCATACCCACAAAGACGTCCTCTAACGACTGCTGGGTGAGAGCAACGACGCCAGGGTGACCAGCCGAGAGAGGCAGCTGAATCCGACTAGCAACAACATCGCCGAGCACTAGACGGTCTGATTCGTAGCGTGCGGACTTCTCCGCAGCCTCCAGAACTGATAGTCGGGCCGCAAATACTTCTTCCACCCGTCGGCGAGCATCCTGCAGCTTGGCGCCAGCACTCTTACGCTCTTCGGGTTCAAGTCCGCCCAGAGTCTTTTGCAGATTGACGAACGGAGAACGCTTGCCAATCAGCAGTGGTTCAGCCAGACGCAACTCCTCGGCACTCACCGCTCCCTCGGCATTCGCGATGGCTTCGACCACCAGCGATTCGAGTTGATCGAGCGGGTTGTTCATGGACTCAATGTTAGAGGCACGGCCCTAGCGATTTCGGTGACGTGCGCGTTGTCCGGCAAAGAGGGTGAGCGCCGCGGCAATCGAGACATTGAGAGACTCCGCTTTTCCAGTCATGGGAATCGTCACCCCGTAGGTTGCCAGCGCGCTCTCCTCGTCGCTCAACCCTTCCGCTTCGTTCCCCAGAACGAAGAGATGATTTTCGGGTAGCGAGAGATCGTCGAGATTTTGGCCCCCGCGCACAACGGTCGCATAGGAGATTCCGCCATCACGATGAAACCAGGCCAGGGCCTCCTGCAGTGATGCACACACAACGACGGGGAGGTGGAAGATCGATCCGGCCGTGGCTCTCAGCGTTTTGGGATTAAAGGGGTCAACGCTGTGTCCAGTCAAAATAACTGCGGTGGCCCCCGCGGCGTCGGCCGATCGAATGATCGTTCCCACATTGCCGGGATCGCGAACTTCGTGTAAGACAATCACCGTACCGACCGGCTCGAGGTCACCCAAGACGGACGTTGGCATGCGAACCGAAGCAACAATTGGCTGAGGAGTGGTGGCGTCGGCGATTTTCTCGATCACGCCTGGTTCCAAGGAGAACACGCGAATACCGGCATCTTCGAGCCGGTTGATGATCGCCTCAAATTTGGACGTGGCGTCGTTAGCGACATAGACGCCTTCAAACTCAACGCCGGCGCCGAGCGCGGCATCGATGAGGTCTGGTCCCTCAAGGACGCAGACGCCTTCGCTCCAACGGAGGGAGCGTTTGGTCACCAACCGCCGGAGCCGACGAATCTTCTGATGCGTCGACCCCAGCGGTTCGATGATGACCTACTTAGCGAGGGCGGCCGAAGCCTGCTCCACGATTGCGCCGAATGCGGCGCTGTCGGTGACGGCCAGTTCGGCCAACAGACGACGGTCTACTTCGATACCGGCGGCATTCAGACCCGCAATGAAGCGGCTGTAGCTCATGTCGTGCTCACGGGTCGCAGCGTTAATGCGCTGGATCCAGAGTCGGCGCATCTCGCCCTTGCGTGCGCGACGGTCACGGAAGGCGTAAACGCCTGCGTGCTGTACGGCCTGGTTGGCAGCACGGAAGGTACGACTGCGGTCACCGTAGTAACCCTTCGCTGACTCCAGTACGGCCTTGTGGTGCTTCTTAGCGTGAACTGCTCTTTTTACGCGTGCCATGGTGTTTCTCCTCTACCTTTTCGTTCCTACAGACCCATCAACTTCTTGATGTTCTTCGCCTGTCCTGGCGAGACATCGGCCTCACGGCCCAGTCGGCGCGTACGCACCGACGACTTACTCTCAAGCAAGTGTCCGCGGAATGCCTTGCGGCGGCGGAGCTTGCCCGTTGAGGTCACCTTGATGCGCTTCTTCGCACCACTGTCAGTCTTCATCTTTGGCATTATTAACTCTCTTCTGTTTCGGTCGCTACTGCTGTTTCAGGCACTACTGCTGAATCGGTTACTGCTGCGGAGGCTGGAGCCACCGGAGTATCGCCGGCCTCGGCCGACTTGGGCTTGCCCTTCTTGTCGGGACCCAAGACCATGATCATGTTGCGTCCTTCGCTCTTGGCGGCTGCCTCGACGCGACCCTTACCCTCGACGCGCTCAATGATTCGATCCAAGATCAAAGCACCGAGTTCGGGGTGGGCAATCTCTCGACCGCGGAACATAATCGTGATCTTCACCTTGTGACCTTCGGCCAAGAACTTCTCAACGAGGCGGGTCTTGGTATCGAAGTCGCCGTTTCCAATTTTGGGACGGTACTTCATCTCCTTGAGCCCAACGTTGACGCTCTTGCGACGCGATTCCTTGGCCTTTTGCGCCTCGTCAAACTTGAACTTTCCGTAGTCCATGATTCGGCAAACTGGAGGATTAGCCGTTGGAGCGATCTCCACCAGGTCTAAGTCCATGTTGCGAGCCATTACTAGGGCCTCGCGGACGGTAGTAATGCCGTGCTGATTACCTTCGTGGTCAATCAAGCGAATCGTTTCGACCCGGATGCGTTCGTTGACGCGGTGGTCGGTGGTAGGTGCGGCGATAATTCTCTCCTTGCACTCGAACGTCGCCGACGGCGACGCCACGGCAAGCGAGGCGAACATTGTTCGTATCGACACTGGCGCACTTGGAGTGGCCAGGTGGGATCTAACGAGTAGCTCCACTTGCTGTGAACTGCCCGATTAGGTTAGCAGGCATGTCAGACGAGTTCGAATACGACGAAGATTCCCCCGAAATGCTCAGCGATGAGGATTTGAGGGCCTTGCGGGAGGCCCCCGTGGACGTCGTGGTCTGTAACCACCTCTATCACATGCTGCAACTGGCCACTATTCACCTGGCCGACACTCCCCCACGCCTGGCTGAGGCTCAACTCCTGATTGACGCCGTTGGTGGTGTGGTTGATGCCACCGGGACTCGTCTGGGCCAGCCGTCGGAGTTGATCCGTGAAGCCCTCACCCAGATTCAGATGGCTTTCGTGCGGGCCTCAAGCGGTCAGATACCGACCGAATAAACGTTTACGGCCTCATCGCGGCCCAAAAGTCCCACCCGACGGGTTGCGGTCACGTTCGCGCCAACGGCAATCGATCGCGTTCCATCGCCAATCGCCACGCAATGGAAGTAGAACTTCACGCCCTGTTCAGAGGTGATCCAGCCATCGCCGCGCTGGCCGTCAAAGGCCGTAACGGTTCCCGCGATCGTGCTCATGCGCCGAGCGAGCCACTCCGCAGCACGTTGGCCATCTCAAGAGCCGTGTGGGCCGATTCGCGGCCCTTGTTGGTTTCGTCCGGCAACGAACGAACGAGTGCCTGCTCAATGGTGTCGGTCGTTAGTACGCCAAAAATCACCGGAACTCCGGTAGCCAATTGGACATCCTGGACGCCACGGGCGCACTCGCCAGCGACCACGTCGTAGTGTCCGGTGTCGCCGCGAATAACGGCGCCGAGCGTAATGACGGCGTCGTAAGGACGAGGGGCGGTGGCGTAGGCCTTGGCCAGAAGCGGGAGTTCAAAAGCTCCTGGAGCCCACGCGATCGAAATATCGGCTTTCTCGACGCCAGCTTCCTCGAGAGCATCGATAGCGGCCTTGAGGAGTCGCGTCGTAATCCCACCGTTGAACTTGCCACAGGCAAAACCAATGCGGAGCCCTTTGCCCTGGTGGGCACCGTGGAGCACTTCACCAGCACGCACTGACTGCGCTTGTGCAACGGTGAGGTCGAGTTCGGTGTCCTTGCTACTTGTCATCAAGATTCTCCAGGAAGTGGCCCATACGTTCCCGCTTGGTACGTAAGTAGTTGATGTTGTGTTCGGTAGGAATGGACTCAATCGCGACGCGTTCCACGATATTGAGACCGAAGCCATCGAGTCCGCCGTACTTGGCGGGGTTGTTAGTCATGATTCGCAGGTCGCCAATACCGAGGTCGACAAGGATTTGCGCACCAATGCCGTACTCGCGAGAGTCGACGGGTAGACCCTGTTCGAGGTTGGCATCAACTGTGTCGTGTCCCTCTTCTTGCAGGGCGTAGGCACGAATCTTGTGACCGAGACCAATGCCGCGACCCTCGTGTCCGCGCAAGTAGACCACCACGCCTGAGCCTTCACTGGCAATACGGGCGAGAGCCGCGTGAAGCTGGGGTCCACAGTCACAGCGCAGCGAACCCAAGACATCGCCGGTCAGGCACTCGGAGTGAACGCGAACGAGCGTGGGGCTTGTTGCTTCAATCTCGCCGAAGACCATGGCCATGTGTTGCTGCCCGTCAAGCACGTTTTCGTAGACCACGACTTTGAACTCGCCGTGCTCAGTGGGCAGATTGGACTCCGCCACCCTCTTGACCAGCTTTTCGTGGCGACGGCGATAGCGAATCAGGTCCGCGATGGAGACGATTGGAAGACTGTGCTTCTTGGCAAACTCAGTCAACTCCGGCAGTCGGGCCATGTCGCTCTTGTCGTGGGTCACGATTTCGCAGAGCACGCCCGAAGGGGCCTTGCCCGCCATGCGGCAAAGGTCCACGGTGGCCTCAGTGTGACCCGCACGCTTCAAGACGCCACCTGGACGGTACCGCAAGGGGAAAATATGGCCCGGTCGGTTGAGGTCAGAGGGACGCGTGGCGGGATCGATCAATGACCGAATAGTGGCTGCTCGATCGCTGGCCGAAATGCCTGTTGTGGTGCCATGTCGGTAGTCCACCGAAACCGTAAAGGCCGTTCGCAGGGCCTCCGTGTTGGCTACGACCATAAGTGGGAGATCGAGTTCATCGGCGCGCTCGGGCTCCAAGGAACTGCAGAAAAGGCCGGAGGTGTGCTCGAGGAAAAAAGCCATTGCCTGAGGCGTAACGTCCTCGGCGGCCATAATCAAATCGCCTTCGTTTTCGCGGTCCTCATCATCGACGACAACGACCATGCCCCCACGGCGAATCTGCTCAATGGCTTCTTCAATTGTGTTGAGCACGCTCAAACCTCCAGATCAAGACGAATATCTTCACCCAAACGCGTGATGGCCACAAATCGGCCTCTACGCAGAGCGGAGATCGTTTCAGTCTCTAGTGAGGCTAACGCCGGAAGCGCACTGCTCAATCCGGCTAGCGCGGGGGCGACGTACCACACGATTCGCTGGACCAGACCGGCCGTTACAAAGGAACTCACCACTGACGGCCCACCTTCGACCAGCACCTGCACAACGCCCTCGGCGCCTAATCGATCGAGCAGCTCGTCGAGTGGGCCCTCATACTCCTCACAAGGCTGCACCTTTGCTGATTCACCCACGCGACCCAAAACAATGCGTCGTGGTTCGTAGGTTCCTTCACGGAGACGGGCCGTCAACGTGGGATCATCGATGCGTACTGTGCCAGCGCCGACAATGATGGCTTGCGACTCCGCACGAAGAATGTGCCCGTCGTAGCGAGCTTCCTCACCGGTGATCCACTGGCTCGTCCCGTCCGACATGGCTACTGCGCCATCGAGGGTCGCTGCCACCTTGGCCACAACGTAGGGTCGACCGGTGGAGCGGTGATGCAGATAGGGCGCGAGATCTGTGTGGACCTCTTCGGCCAACACATCGGTAACGAGCTCGATATTGGCTTCTCGAAGTCGCGCCAGCCCTCGTCCGGCAACCTGATCATCAGGGTCGCTAACGGCCACGACCACCCGAGCGATACCGGCATCGATAATCGCCTCAACACATGGTCCGGTCCGACCGGTGTGGGAACAGGGCTCGAGCGTCACCACCAGCGTGGCGCCGCGGGCGGCAGCGCCTGCTTGGGCTAGTGCCTCTACTTCTGCATGGTTACCACCAGGCGCTTGGGTTCGCCCTTCGCCGATGACTGCTCCCGTTATTCCGTCGAGAACGACTGCGCCAACCCAGGGATTAGGCGAAGTGAGCAGCCGAGAGCCGCTCGCAAGTTCGCGTGCGCGCTCCATAGCGTTGGCCCATTGGCTCATCTCTACGCTGCGGTAGCAGCGGCGGCACGAAGAACGGCTGCCGCGTGCAGTGGATTCTCTTGTCCGAAAATGGCATTACCGGCAACGAGGACGTTGGCACCTTCGCCCACGGCGATTGGTGCAGTAGTCGTATCGATGCCGCCATCAACTTCGATGTCCACAGCCAGACCACGAGCGTCAACGGCTGCACGCGCGGCGCGGACCTTGGGCATGACGTCAGCGATAAAGGACTGCCCTCCAAAGCCCGGAAAGACCGTCATCAGCAAGAGCAGATCAATTTCATCAAGGAATGGTTCGACAGCGCTGAAGGGAGTGTCGGGATTAGCTGCCAAGCCCACGCGGAGTCCGAGGTCGCGACATTGAGCGAGTAGTTCGTGAGTACCGCCAACTTCGACGTGCACGGTACAACCATCAGCCCCAGCCTTGGCGAAGGCTTCCAGGTACTTACCTGGCTCGGTCATCATTAAGTGGCAGTCGAAAAACTTGTCCGAGTACTTGCGGAGCGACTTAACGACGGGAGGCCCAATCGTGAGGTTCGGCACAAAGTGGCCATCCATGACGTCTACGTGGAGCCAATCAGTCTCGCCGTCGACCGTCACAATGCCG
>Ga0114978_10004946_pt1 | contig 10706 bp, 15 predicted proteins | sample S_140212_EF_Meta_FD_87027 | JGI IMG/M metagenome (GOLD analysis project Ga0114978, IMG submission 87027) | Freshwater microbial communities from Lake Simoncouche, Canada to study carbon cycling - S_140212_EF_MetaG | ecosystem: Environmental > Aquatic > Freshwater > Lake | place: Lake...
ATTCGACACTTATCAGCAAATACAAGTTGAATTAGACTTATCGTTAAAAGAACTATTGCAGTACGATGTGAAATCTGTTGCATCCGTACACGAAGAGTTAATAAAGGAAAGTATTAGGATAGTGCAAAGCGGAACAAAGTCAGGAGTGCCAAGTGGATTAAGGATGGTAGACAATGTAACTAATGGTTGGCAGAAAAGTGATTTGATTATTGTAGCGGGTAGACCAAGTATGGGAAAAACAGCAGCAGCAGTTTCGATGGTTATCTTTCCTGCATTGAACTTTAAAACACCCGTTGCTATATTCTCATTGGAGATGAGCAAGGAGCAATTAGTTTCAAGGATGCAATCTTACATTAGTGAGGTAAACGTATCGAAGATTGTAAAGAAGCAATTAACAATGTCCGATATTCAGCAAATACAATCAACCTGCTTCCCTTTAGAAACTGCTCCGATATATGTAGATGATACACCGAACATTTCTCTTCTTGAATTAAAGGGCAAAGCAAGAAAGTTAGTAAAGGAGAATGGCATTCAATTAATTGTTATTGACTACTTACAACTAATGCGGTCAGGATTGAACATTCAAAATCGGGAACAAGAGATAGCGGAAATAAGTAGAGGCTTGAAAGGATTAGCAAAAGAGTTAAACATCCCCGTAATAGCATTAAGTCAATTAAGTAGAGGTGTAGAAGCAAGGGCAGATAAAAAACCAATGCTTTCGGATTTAAGGGAAAGTGGTCAAATAGAGCAAGATGCGGATATGGTTATGTTTTGTTATAGACCTGAATACTACGGGATTGATAGTTATGAGATAGGAGGCGAGGTATTTAATTCGGAAGGGTTATTTATGCTGATAATAGCAAAGCATAGAAATGGAGAGTTAGGAGAAGTACCTTTAACCTTTGTTCATTCGCAAACAAAATTATCAAATCACGGGTATTACCAATCAGAAGAATATAGTTATAAAAACATAGAACATCATAGAGAAGTAACCGTTAAACCAATAGTACAAAAAGATTCAGACAATTTACCATTCTAATAATTAAAAACAAACAATATGACACAAGAAGTAAAACAGAAAAGGGACAAAGTAAAGTTAAAAGAAAACAGACTTAAAGAATTTTTAACCAACGCACAAATGAGTCAACAGGAATTGGCAGATGAAACAAACACCAACAAGGCGCACATTAGCAAGATAATAAACAAGAAAAATTCTTGCATTAGTTTGCCTATGGCTTTGAAGATAGCAAAAGTGTTAAAAACAAATGTTGAATCACTATTCATTTTAGAGTAAAAAAAAATATTTATATGCAACAAATAGTAATACACGGAAATAATATAGAATTGCTAAAAAATTACCCTGACAATTATTTTGATTCTGTGGTAACAGATGCGCCTTATGGTTTGGGTAAAGAACCAAATGCCGAAGCACTAATGAAGGATTGGATTGAAAAGGGTTATCACGAAATACAAGGTAGTGGTTTTATGGGAAAGGAATGGGATGCTTTTATTCCACAACCTATATTTTGGAATGAGGTATTTAGGGTACTTAAACACGGCGGTCATGTATTATCATTTTTTGGTACACGAACTTACGATTGGGGTGTTATGTCAATGCGTTTTGCAGGTTTTGAGGTAAGGGATTGTATTCAATGGTTATATGGAAGTGGTTTTCCGAAATCACATAACATAGGTAAAGCGATTGATAAGATTGAAGGTAATGAAAGGGAAGTCATATCAATAAAACCAAATCATAAAAAAGGTATGGATTTCAAATATGAAAATGATAATGGTGGATGGTTAGCAAATGATGAAATAATTGAAACAAAAGGAAATAGTGATTGGGAGGGATGGGGAACTGCTTTAAAACCTGCAAACGAGCCAATAGTTCTTGCAAGAAAGCCTTTAGAGAAAGGATTATCTATTGCAGAAAATATACTTAAATGGGGAGTAGGGGGAATTAATATAGATGCAAGTAGAATTTCAACAAATGGAGAAACTTGGGAAAGGGATAATAATGTAGAGTATAGAATTAAAAACAATATCCCATCTACAAAATCAATGTTAAGTAATGGAAATGGAGCTTTTGTAAATAGTAATCCGCAAGGTCGTTTTCCTGCAAATTTGATTTTAACCCACCATCCTGAATGTGAGTGCGTAGGAACTAAAAAAGTTGGCAAAGGTGAAAGAAAGCAACATGAAGATGGCGAAGTATCAAGTGCAAATGAAGGATATAAAAGACCAAACAAAAGTAGTTTTACTCATAAAAATTCAGACGTTATTGCTTCCTATGGCGAAGAAACGATAGAGGATTGGATTTGCGTTGATGATTGCCCTATTAAGATACTTGACGAACAAAGCGGAGAAAGTAGTTGCACAAGAATAGGTAATGACAATACCCTTAAAAAAGGAAAAGACAATGTAATGTTTGGAGGTGCAAAACAAAATAATAAAGAAATAGAATCGCATCATTATAGGGATAAAGGTGGTGCAAGTCGCTTTTTTTATATAGCAAAAGCCTCAAAAAGTGAACGAAACAAAGGATTGGAAGGGTTTGATGCAAAACAAATGGCTTGGTCTAATCAAGCAAAAGCCGAATTAAAAAGAGGGAATATTGAATTTGCAGATGATACCAAAATGCACAATAAAGTACAAGAAAGAGTAAACTTTCATCCCACAGTTAAGCCGATTAAATTAATGCAATACCTTGTTAGATTAGTTACACCCCCTAATGGAATAGTCCTTGACCCTTTCGTTGGAAGTGGAACAACAGGAATTGCTTGTAAATTAGAGGGGTTCAATTTTGTAGGATTGGAACAAGATATTGAATACTGCAAAATAGCAGAAGCACGAATTAAAAATTATGCAAATGAGCCTGATGAAAATATAAGAATTGTTGAAAACAATAAAATTGAAAAAACAGAAACACAACTTTCATTATTTTAAAAATAAAAATTCACAAATAGTTGCAAAAAAGTGTAACAAATGTTATCTTTGCAAACAAATAAATAAGTATGAAAATAGACTACATCAAAGATACTTTTGAAGAGTATCTATCCAAAACGGATTGTATATCCGCATCAGATATTAAGAACTTTATGAAGAGTCCTAAATATTACTACTACCAAAAATTCATAAAACAAAAAACAGAAAAGGAAAGACATTTTGCCATTGGTAGCGCAATACACGAAATGATTCTTGAACCTGAAATGTTCCAAACCAATTTTGCAATATCTCCGAGATTTGACAAAAGAACAAAAGAAGGGAAAGCAAATTTTGAGATGTTTGAACAAGACAACAAAGACAAAACGGTTATAACATCAGATGAAATGGCAATTGTATTAGCCGTTTCTGAAAGCGCAAGGAAAAACAAAACATTAACCGATTTGATTAGCAATTCGTACTATGAGTTAAGTTGTTACACGGAAGATGAAAAAACAGGCTTAAAGTTAAAGATGCGTCCCGATTCAATGTGTAAGACAAAAAGCACGATAGTTGATATTAAGAGTTGTTTAGATTCAAGCGCAAAGGAGTTTAAAAGAAATGTGTATAGTTATGGCTATTCAATTAGTGCCGCATTTTATTCAGACTTTTTAAAAAGAGAAAACTACATATTTGCGGCAGTAGAAAAGGAAGCACCATACCAATGCAGCTTGTATGCTCTTAACGATGAAATGATTCAATACGGGAGAGAGCAATATAGAATGGGTTTAGACCTGCTAAAATGGTCGCAAGACAATAGCCATTGGTGTGACTACAACGAGTTTGAAATATTAAAGGAATGCTATCAATTAGGGAACTTGGATAGCTTTTTTGAAATCAAAGAAAATTCAGAACTAATAACAATCTTATAACCAATAAAAACAAATAAGTATGGAAACAAAAATTTTAGAGGAATTTATTGAAGAATTAAAACAAATTGTTCCAGATAATAATGCAAGTTATAATCCTAATTTAATGCGAAGTCAAGTTTTTGTTATTGATGAAATAATAAAAATGGCAGAACAAAAAGTACTAACCTATAAAAACAAATAGTATGAACTACACTTTAATTTTTGAAGATAAAGAAGAAAATACACAAACAAAAGATATACAATTTATTTTGGAAGTGTTTAATCAAATAAAAATAAATTTGCCAAAAATAAAGAAATATGACTATAAAATTACTTTGCTTAAAAACGATGGTAATATATCTGAATATTTATCAAAGCCAAAAAACACAAATATTTTAATTCAAATGGTAAAAGATTATTATAAATTTATTGATGATAAACTCGCACTAATAAGAACTCCCAAAAAAGATGAGGTGCTTTTGTTTAATACAGGAAGTTCAGATTGGTTTGATACAGATATATTAGAAGCATTAAAAAGACCTTGCAATAAAACAACTAAATTATTGATTGTCAAGAAAAAAGATTTGATTGAAGTAGGCAAAAAATACACAGAATTTGGAATTTATAAACTAACCAATAAAAACAAATAATATGAAACAAACATTAAAATCAATCCTAAATTACTTTACAAAATTTTTTAAAAAATACGAAATAAGTTGGCTTGATTATCCAATAATTTTGCAATATGAAAACAAAACCAACGAAGACAAAACCGCTATAATTTTTGGTTTTAACGATTACTCAAACGCTGATAGTTTTGGAAATAAAGATATAGAAGTTACCAATCTACAAATTGGTGTGGGCAACCCACTTAGTTACGCAAGAACCCTTAATCAATCAACAAATAAACCTTTTAAAATTGGTAAAATTAGAGTTCATTCTAAATTTCTTTTTGATAAATACAAGGATTTATTATTAACTTATAAAAAAAATGATGCTAACGGGATGCAATATACAATACCTTACCGAGTTTACTATGGTTATGTTGATATGGCACAAGTTGAGAAAGATATTATTGATATGAACTTTATGTTGAAAGGAAGTAAAATTAGTATTGATGGTAGCACTCATTTTGAGTTTAAATTACTCGCCTGTACAAAATTAGTTTTTAGTTTTTTTCCAATAAAATCTCTTAATTGTGGCTATTTCTCAATAAATAAAAACTTAAAAATGCACGAAAATTCAGTTGTTAAACCAATTATAAACTAACCAATAAAAACAAATAGGTATGATAGCAAAATTGCCACGAAAGTTGAAAAAGAAAATAAAGCTAAAAATAAAATCTGACTTAGAAAAAAAACAAGGTTACAAGGTTAGAGTAAAGCTAATAGATGCAAACCTATTCAACCTCAGATTTACTTTTGAAAGTCGCACATATTTAAAGAAAAAACTAACCAATAAAAACAAATAAATATGCAAATAAATAAAATATATAACGAAAATTGTTTGGAAACTTTAAAAAGGTTGCCTAATAATTCTGTGGATTTAGTAATTGCAGACCCTCCATACGAAATTGTAAGCGGTGGAGGTGGCGGATGCTTTGGAACAGAACAAAGAGATTATCATAAAGGCGTAAAATCATTGAGTGATGGATTTGAAAACGTAATACTTGACGAATGTAAAAGAGTATTGAAAGTATTTAATTGCTATTTCTTTTGTAGTAAAGACCAAGTATTACAAATATTACTTTGGGGCAAAGAAAACAATATGAATACTGATATACTTTGCTATCACAAGCTAAATCCAATACCTACAATCAACAATAAATATTTATCTGATACTGAATACATAATTTTTATGAGAGGGCAAGGTGCTTATTTAAGTGGCGATTATGCAAGTAAGAAAAAATACTTTTTGCAAAATAACTCTAAAAGTGAATTTGAACACCCAACGGTAAAACCGCTAAATATTATTAGAACATTGATTGTAAATTCAAGTAAAGAAAATGATTTAATATTTGACCCTTTTATGGGAAGTGGAACAACCGCAGTAGCTTGTATTAAAGAGAAACGAAACTTTTTAGGAAGCGAAATTGATAAAAATTATTATTCAGTATTAGCCAAAAGAATTACAAATGAATTATCACAAACAACATTATTTTAACAATAAAAACAAATACTATGGGAAAAGGTGGAATCACAAAAAAACCAACAATCGAACAACTTAAAAAAGAAGTTGAAGTTCACAAAGAGGCTTTTAAGGTAGAAAATTTTAAAGCAATTCATTTTATGGAGGATTTAAAGCAACAGCAAGAAAAACTTCTTATAGTGACTGAATTAGCTGATTTAGGGACTAAAACAATTCAAAAAGAAGTATCTCACATTTTATTTCAAAACATTTTAAAAACAATAAATAAAACAAAATGACAACATTTAAAATTACATTCAAGCACAACGTAGATGATTTCTACACAGCAACAGTCGAAGCAGAAACAAAAGAACAAGCAATCGAAAAATTTGAGGATTCACCTTTTGACTATCTATTAGAAGAAGATGAAGAACCATTTGATACTAAAGGAAATACTTTAGATATTATTGAAACAATTGAAGAATAATTAACAATCAAAAACAAATAAAAATGGAATTAACAATCTCACCAAAATTAAACGAAGTAGCCGAAAAATTAAATTCATCCGTGCTTCAAGTTATCGGTAACGAAAACATTAAAGGGTTTCAACGTGCCTACATCATTGCCGATGCAATAGCTGTTTTAAAAGAAACGCTAACAAAGGAGTATATGAAGCCGATAATGAACTTACAAGGCAATAAGTTAGGTTTCAAAACAGACAAAGACAATGCAGGTGGCTATCCTGAAGAAATTGTAAAGAATTGCTTAATCGAAGCAGTACTATTTGGTCTACAACCTTGCGGAAATCAATTTAACATTATTGCAGGAAATATGTACGCTACCAAAGAAGGATGCGGTTATTTGCTATCTAAAATTCAAGGCTTAAAGTACGATGTTATACCCGAATTGCCAAGAATGAATGAGAAGTCAGCCGCAGTAGTAATGAACATCGAATGGACTATCAACGGGGTAACGAATAACAAAAAAATGGATGTTCCTGTAAAAGTAAACGCATATATGGGAACGGATGCCGTAATCGGAAAGGCAACAAGAAAGGCTCGTAAATGGTTATTTGATACAATTACGGGATGCGAATTACCCGAAGGAGATAGTTCCGAAAACGATAGTTTTGAAAAGAAAAAAACAAGTGCATTATCTGATACCGAAGTCCCTGCAATTGAAATAAAGCAGTCAGAAGCATTATCTGATAAAAAACAACAAACCTTACTATAAACTTAAAAACACACAGCCATTCAACTATGTGAGTGGCTGTAAAAAACTAAAAAATGGAAAGATTATATAAGTTCACCTTTGAATTAAATGGTGCTATAAATGGGGATGACAAAGGCGAAATTGACTATTTAGGTGGGAAAATAAACTTGGAATCTAAAAAGCCAAATACTACAATAAACTTGACAATAATGGCGAATAGACAAGAAGAAGCGGTTAAATTGTTTTCAGAATTTAAGTTGAAAAATCACACAAGAGGAAAATTAAAAAGAGTATCATTATACGTTAATAGAAAATATACACTAATAGTAAAGAAAGCCAATACCATAAATGATAACACAATTTATGAGGACTTTATTTATAAACCGAATATGCGAAAAATTGACATTCACAATTGGTACGAAGATGAATGGAATCACCCGAAAGACTGCCAATACTTTGTGGTTAGCATAATCGATAGCAAAGAGGAGGTGGTAGTTATGTTTGAACGCAGGAAAGGTAACAAGGTAGCAGATAAGTACATTATCGGTGGTGCTAATAAATTCAAATCAAAATTTTAAAATATGCAACAGAAAAAAATCGAACAATTTAAACACCCAACACAATGAGTACAATGTTAGATATAATAATAGAAAAATACCAAGATGAAATGTTTTTAAAAGCCGATGGCTTTGATGACGCAATCATAGGCGTTGATGAAACCTCAATGCGATTAATATACTCTGTGTCTAAGTGCATAGAAATACTTATGGAAGATATGTCGCAAGAAGATGCCTTAGACCATTTTGGTTACAATGTTAGCGGTAGTTACGTTGGGGAAAAAACACCAATTTGGTGCTTTGATAACTTTTAGTATTTAACAAATAATTATGAAAAATCACACAAAAGTTTACTTTAAATACTTTGGGTATAGCGGTCAAGAGTTTATTGCTTGTGAATGTTGCGGTGCAAGAGCGGTGGATATTCATCACATAGAATCACGGGGTATGGGCGGTAGTAAACAAAAAGATATTATTGAAAATTTAATGGCGGTATGTAGAAGTTGCCACGAAAAATATGGCGATAAGCAGGAACATTACGAATACCTACATAAAGTTCATAAAAAATCAATGAATGAAGCGAGTTAAAGAAAGTATAGGCGGTTATTTTTTCAACGCAGGAACAAGCTATTTAAGTGAAATAAACCACGATAAGTTTGTGCTTGACAAAAGCAAATCTTTTTACCTATTGGATATTATACCTATGGGTGCGGTTAGAATGAACAAGGCTGATGCTTGGCGAAAAAGACCTGTTGTTTTGGAATATTTTGCTTATAAAGACAAATTAAGGCTTCAAGCTAAACAATTAAAATACGAGTTAGGGAAAACTTTTAACGCTGTTTATTTCCTCCCGATGCCTGATAGTTGGAGTGAAAAAAAGAAAGAAAAAATGAACGGCTCTGCACACGAATCAAAACCCGATACAGATAACATTACCAAAGGTATAAAAGATGCTCTTAGGGATAATGATTCTGATATTTGGTGGGAAAAAGCGGAAAAAAGGTGGGCATATAAAGGTTCAATCTTAATTTATTCGTAAAGTTTTGTTATTACGTTAAAAATAGTTATATTTACGTCCAAATAATTCTTTATAATTCCTTGAAAACAATCCAAACTAATAACGGTAAAAAAGGTGGAAGCCTTGTTGGCAAATCACACGCAGAAGGCGGTATAAAAGCCGTAGTTGTTGACACGCAAAGACCTATTGAGGTTGAATCAGGGGAAGTTATTATAAATAAACACGCTGCTAAAAAACATTGGCGAGAACTTTCAGAAATCAACCAATCAGCAGGGAATGGAGTACCTATTGAAGAACCTATTTTTGCAAAAGGCGGTAATTTTGAATCTACCGATAAAAAAGAAATTTACAAAAAGTGGAAGCAACTTGTTAATATGAGTCATTCCGAATTGAAAGATTTTTACGAAAGCAAAGAAGGTAAAGAAGCAGGTTTATCGAAAAACGAAGCAAAAGAACAGGGTATTCATAGCGGTAGAGAGAGTGCTGAATGGATAATGAAGATGAAAAAAACACCAATGTCGGGATGGACTTTACCTATGTGGCGATGGGCAAAAAGACAAATATCATTTATTAGTAGAATGAGTGGGGTTAATGGCGATTTGTACGATGATAAAGGAAATAAAACGAGGAAGCATACATCACTATTGATTTGGGGGCATAACCCTAAAAAGTACGAAAATGGCGGTCTAATTGCACCTAATGGTAAAAAAAGCAACCTAACTCCCGAACAATACAAGTTAGTACGCACACCTGAATTTAAGGCGTGGTTTGGAGATTGGGAGAACGACCCTGCTAATGCAAGTAAAGTAGTTGATATTAACGGAGAACCTATGGTTGTTTACCACACAACCGATTATTTAGGTGAAATAAATGTTTTTAGATTTAGTAGTGATTATTCATTTCAACAATGGGGATTTGGGATTTATTTTACAAATGATAAAGAACATTCAGAAAGTTATTTTGAAGGAGAAAATTATAAAGTATATGAAGTTTTTTTGAATCTAAAAAAACCAATAATAACTAATCAAAAAGAAAAAGGGTTTAATAAAAAATATTTTTTAGAAAAAAGAGAATCTTCTAAAAGAAATGGAGCTATTATTTTTCATCCCGACAGAAGAAAATGGAATTATTATATTGCAGGAAACCCCAACCAAATAAAAATTGCTGACGGCACAAACACAACCTTTGATGATAATAATCCTGACATAAGATACGAGCAAGGTGGTGGTGTAGAAGGAGATTGCATTGAATTTATTAAGAATACAGAAGCTATAATAAACAACGGGTACTATTTGCACATAAAAAATACAAATTTGTATGTTGGTGCAGGGGATAAAACAATATCTAACGTAAAATCTCTTTTATTGATTACATACAATAGTGGTGGTCAATCTAATTTAAAAGCATCAGATACAATAAATTCCTCGTTACTATCTTCTGAATTAGCAAAATTACTTGGTTGTGAAATTAGTGTTGCAAGAATTATTGTTTCAGAACAAATAAGCCATTCTAAAAGGTTTTCATTAGATATATTGAATAATTTTAAGAATGAAAATATAATTATTGCGGATAGAGGTAAAATTGAATGTACTAATATTGGAAAGTTTGAGCAGGGCGGTCTAATTTCACCCAACGGAAAGCCGAGCAACCTAACTCCCGAACAATACCAACTTGTTAGAACTACTGCGTTTAAAAAGTGGTTCGGAGATTGGGAGAATGACCCTACTAATGCAAGTAAAGTAGTGGATGAGAATGGTGAGCCGTTATTTGTATTTCACGGAACAAATTCTGATTTCTACGAATTTAATGAAAGAAGTATTGGGAGTGCTAATGACGAAGGTTTTTACGGCAAAGGTTTTTACTTTACTTTTCAAAAGGAATTTAAAGACATAAAATATGCAGTAGGTGAAGCGTTGTACTACGGTAAAAGACTTTTGACTTGCTATATAAAAGCGTTAA
>Ga0114978_10004947_pt1 | contig 10705 bp, 11 predicted proteins | sample S_140212_EF_Meta_FD_87027 | JGI IMG/M metagenome (GOLD analysis project Ga0114978, IMG submission 87027) | Freshwater microbial communities from Lake Simoncouche, Canada to study carbon cycling - S_140212_EF_MetaG | ecosystem: Environmental > Aquatic > Freshwater > Lake | place: Lake...
GAACAGGATCACCGTTTGTGTGGTGCGGATTTCACCACAAAGGACGTTATGTCCGTCACAGCACTAAAGAACGAGATTGGACTTCTGCTATTTCGGTAGCAGAGAAATGGTTCATGCTTAAGCAAGCAGAAATTCTTACTGGTTCTACAACGCTGGGAGGAAAGTCTTTTTCTGCTGCTGCTAAATCTGCGATCAAATCGTTAGAAACAAGAGCAAAGCGAACCCAAAGAAGCGAAATTTATATCAAAGGTGTAATTCAACTTCTGGATAACTTTTTAATCCCATATTTCAAATCAACATCAGTTGAGGCGATCCTTATTGTACAATGGGAGAGATACAAAGAGCATTGCTACGCTCGTAATCCCAACTTGTCACGCGGAACTCTTCATCAGCATAAAAACGCATTACGCACAGTTCTAAATGAATCTTATAGACAGGGATGGATCAAAACGATCCCAGTCCTCAAAGATGTTTATGACACCGATAAAGTCAAGACACCGCGTCAATGGTTCGATCCGCAAGAGTATCGGAAACTTCTCAACGCTATCCGCGCACACAAAAAGACTCTCATAAAAACGCGTTGGGAAGGCGATGTAGAAGAACTTTATGACTATGTGATCTTCGTCGCTAATTCAGGACTACGAACTGGCGAAGCGAAGAATGTTCGCTTTTCAGATGTTTCTCTTCATAAAGAAATTAGCGACGGAGAAGAACGCTCTTATCTCATGATCAAAAACATAAAAGGTAAGAGAGGTGCGGGTGACTGTCGGACTATGGATGGAGCAGTAGAAGCGTTCAAACGTATATGTGATCGCCGCAAGATTGATAAACCGACAATCGCTAAAGAACCGCTGTTCCTCGCTTATCACAGAGACATGTTTAAAGCGATCTTGAAGAAGACTGGGTTACAGTTCTCAAACGAACGACCGCCTCGTAAACGCGATCTAACAGTCTTACGTCACACCTACATTTCTTTCCGTCTCCTCAATGGTGCTTCAATTTATGAAGTTGCGACGAACTGTCGGACTTCGCCCCAGATGATCTCAGAGCATTACGCTAAGTGGGTTAGTCCGAAACTGATGACCGGATTGAACGTCAGGAAACGACGAGACAAAGACTAGTGTTGCAGGTGAAATTTGTTCTAGGATAGATTGAAACGCCCCCCTTGGCGGAATTGGTAGACGCACCAGACTTATGAAAAATTGAGTGCCTAGCAGGAAACTGTTGGAGTAGAACTGCTCAAAGTCGGGGAAACCTTCACTGGCGATCCCGAGCCAAGCCCCCACAGTGGGGAAGGTGTAGAGACTAGACGGGCAGCACCTAAAGCGACGGCGCTATGGTGAAGGGATAGTCCAGACCACGAACGCTCTATGCGGCGGTGAAAACCGAAGTGGTATGAAAATCTGTTGTTCTGAAAGGGACGTCCCAGTTCAAGTCTGGGAGGGGGGACCATTCTTACAAGCAATTGCTACAATTTTTTCTTATAAGAAACGAACCTAGCCCCAACCCAGACCCTCTACGGACGCCCAGGAGCGCCTCTAACCTGCTGAGGCGACGCACTAGGTGCCAGGCACGGAATACGGTTCCGTAGCCCTTCCAGAGCGTCTAAAACCCTTTCTTTCTTGAAACATCACCAGGGCACCCTTCCCGCTAGGGTGCTCAAGGCAATATATTCAGGGCAGTCGAGGTGTTGGGGGCTACAAATGAACAGGCGAAACTACCAGTACGACATAGCTACCGTAGATGAGCTGAAGCTAAGCAGCGGTCTTTCGAAGAAGCTCAAAGATAGATTGCGAGAGTGTCAGGACGCTACGTGGGAGACATTTCTCTACGCTGCTGGATTAAGCTGCTCTCTCAGCTGGTTCGAATTGGAACTCTAGCTGGTTCGCTATAGAGCGCATATCAGGAAAGTTGCGATATACGATCTCTCTGAGACGTTGAGCATTAAAGACATAGTCAAGCTCACGTAGCTTACGATCATATGTCGCTATTAGTCTCTCAAGAACTGCAGGTCTTTCAGATGGCAGCACATCGAAGTTGATTGCTAGCAGGCGAGACTTAAGAGGTTTCGACATTTTATTGATATCATTTGCGGTCAGAATGAAGCGAACGTTCTCAGATGATTGCTCAATGATCGTTTGCAACGAAATGCGCGTCTTCTCGCTCAGGCAGTCACACTCATCGATGAGACATATCTTCGGTTGGTCAAAAAGACTTCTACTAAATGCAAAGTCTCTAATCTCTTCTATCTGATCATTGTTACGAAGGTCAGAACCACACACTTTCAAAATGAAAGGGTCTGGTTTGAACGTGTTGATCAAAATTAGTGCTGTCGATGTTTTGCCTATGCCTGGAGAACCGAAGAAGAGAAGATTCATCATCTTTTGCGCTTCGACAAGTCTCTTTAAATGACAGATCTTCTGCTCGGGCAGCGTTAAATCATCAAGGCACTTGGGGCGAAGATGCTCTGACAAAAGTCTATTTTTGTAATTAGACATCTTAAGCAGCTCTCACATCTGAAGAATCAAATGTTGGTGAGCTTGGATCAATCACGTAAGTACGCATTGAGTCGAATTCATCAATATTGAGCTTCACGTTGTATCTGTTTTTGATGGATACAAGCTCGTCAAAAAGATCATTCATCTCACATCTAGATAGCTTCGCAACGCCACTGATAGATATACGGTCACGGATCTTATCAACTTCATTACTCGTGCATGGAGTCAGGTAATCAGTGATCTGCTTACTTGTCGTAAATGGTGTCAGAACATCATCTTCAACTAGACGCTCGAAGTCATCTACGGGCAGTTTCGATAGCTGATACAGAGTTGTCCAGGCATTCGGCAGCTTAGATTCGCACAGCTTAAATCGTGTAGCTGCTTCGCCTATCTTCTTAAGCTTCTTATACGTAGAACTATTCTTAGGAAGATTGATTTCAGAACAAAAAACTTCGAAATCATCTGACGTAAACTTATGTTCAGCTTCACACAGCGTCTCAGCAAGACGAATGAAGCTTTCAGCAGACTTAGCTGCAAACGCTCTGAAACGCTGTACATATAGACTTATATCAGGATGACAGACGACGGACTCGGACATTTTCGTACTTACAATCACATTTTTCATAGATTCAACTTTCTCTAGCAAAGCGACTTGATCATTCAAATCGCAGCGAACTTTCATTCGATTTACCTATTGTAATTGAATCTCATATGTTTCTTATGGGGCGCGAAAAGGAACATTTGGCTGTTAACATGGAACAGAAGTTCAGTCGTCACTGCGTAGGTAAACACCCGCTATTTCGGGCTAAATTGACCGAAACGGGTGTCTGGTGGCAGGACAACGTCTACTATCTTTGGTGGGAGTTTTTGCGTCTTCACGAGGGGTATCGGAAGACTTGCCAGCTCAAGGGTATGGGTAAGTACAGAAAACTGTACGCAGATTTTGGCGATGTCCACGCCACTGACTTCAAGACTTGGTGGTCTAAGGACGATAGAGGACTGCGTCTATTTGCAGAACCAGCAGCTCCCACACGCGTTACAGCACTGACGGACGAGGAGGCAATCAAGCTTATAGAAGAAGGTAGAGACGAACGAGTACTGCTAGTCGCAATCCCTCTAGAATACCGTCGCAAGGTCATAACGAATGACCTGAGAAGACTACTCAAAGAAAACCATGGTCGTAAGCGAGGGGATAAACGCATCAAGACCAGCAGAGCAAAGTATCCGCTAGCTCGCGCTTTTGATGTTAAAGGACTCCAGAAAACGCTGCATTGCTACAAGCTTAAGCTTGACCATCCAGAATTTCCTCTTTGGGAGATAGCTGATCGAGTTTTAGCTAAGACGAAGCGTACCGCAGAAGAGAGGGCGCATCTTAAGATGAACCGCGCTAATTCTGACATTCTATTGAGCTTAACTTCAGCTGGAAGTCGGAAAATGAAGATTGCCAGAAACATCGTTGAGAACGTCGCAAACGGGTTGTTTCCGCTGGACGAAGGGTGAACTAAATCATCCCAGGACCGTCACACGGCAGTCTCTGCAAAAGCAGGGGGTTAGGCAGCTGGTTCCAAATAGAACTGCTGTTAAACGCAGAACAACTCAAGTTTCACGTTTTTATAAATAGGTCTGTATCCAAACAGGACGCAGACTATGAGAAACGAACTAGCTATCTGGCTGAACTCGCCGCTGTTGAACACGTTTTCAACAATTACACTCAAGCAAGGCATTCAGGTCCATGAGCAGAACCAGCAATGGTTTCGCATAACACCTGAGCTTGTTGTCAAAACAGCTAGACACCTCCGCGATCGGGTAACGAAAGCACTCGTTGGCACGTCTAGCTATCGTAGAGGTTACAGACCGCCGTTCATCGTCTTTCATCACTACGATGACGATGTAAGGCATCACCTCCACATAGTTCATCACAAACCAGATGCTATGGATCGTCTCGAATTTGAGATGTTGCTAGTTCGAGTAGCTCAGAAACTCGAATGGACGCACAAGCAAATACATAGCGTGGCTATCGACTATGCAGACGGCAAAAATGCTTTCCACTGCATAAAATATGGAATGAAAGACTCTTTAGATGGTTTTGTTCCAGAAGCTTCGTTTATCGACAATGGGAGTTTTCACTGAGAGTCGCACTGATTGGTCCTCTCATAAGATTCACTACATCTAGAACATCTAAGAAGAACTCTCAGAGTCTTCTTGATTGCGAAGCTATGCCTGTAGTCCACCGTATCCAGAGATCGCTGTTTATATAAATAGGTTTAAACAATGCCTATGAATGAAAGACAGCACAAATGGCGAAATACGATAGATCTCTCGGTGGACTTCGAAGCAATCCACATCACGACAGCAACTCTAAGTCACCACAAGCGCTAGGACGCATCCTCTTCACTAGAGAAACAATTCAGCACCTGTATGACAAGCTACAGCAATCTGGTGCTGACAAAGTAGAAGCGAAGCTAGCGTGCTGGTCTAACGTTAAGACGGTCAAGAATCGTGAAGTCGATAGATTTCTCACAGTAGAAGTGAAGGTTCTATCTGCATCAGACAGCAACTGGTGGGAAGCGGAAAAACCTGTAGTCGCTTCGCTAGAAGAGTTTTTTAAATGACAATCAAAAAAGGATTACCAATGAACAATTACAATCCAGTCGACCAGACATTCATCGCGGCACGGATACCACTGAGCTTTAAACACCGCATAGATTGCTACGCGGCAATGAACGATATCTCTGTTTCACAACTCATCAGAAAGTCACTCAAGAGAGTTATTGAAGAGAGTGGCGCGCCTGTTGTGACTGGCTGGAGTGTCACAGCATGAAGAGTTTCACAAAGTTCACTGAAGCAGATGTGATCACTGAACAAGCAGTAGCTGCTTTGCCTACTTTAGTTATTCTGAAGAAGCATTCAGTCACTGCTCAGGGTGATGTGCTGTACGAGCTAAAAGCACCAGCAGCTATGGCGCAGCGCAGCAACAGCAGAGTTGTTGTGAATCCGAATGTTGATGTGAAGCAGCATTAGCTGATGCGTTAGCTGCGTAACCCTATCGCTAAAGACTTAGAGACCATACTTAAACGAAGCATTCCCGTTGAACGACAAAGCACTCTCCCGCCACTTCGTAATCCCGCAGAAACCCTGTGTTTTTTCTCAGCTGACCCAGTACCCATTTAGAACGATTTGTTTTTTTCAAGAAACGGGTCAAGAATGCTGGTATGGGTAGAGTCTGTATAGAAATCGAACAGCCTGATTGGTAACCTACCCTGGCGAATTCAAGTGTTAGTCTTAAATTCAACCGAGTGACTACTTGTTCACCAATCAATTGAAGTTATGGCATTGTGCTTGTGACCTAAAACGAAAGTTACGAATACTTCTTGAGGAACTGCAGATGGCTAAAAAAGTACTCCTAAAAAATACTAACTCTGGAATGCTCAAGGTTGGTCGATACGGTTTTAGTTGGACATATCTTTTTTTTGGTTGGTGGGTACCACTTTTCCGTGGGGAAATTGGGATATCTCTCCTTCATTTAATAGCTACAATTTGCACACTTGGTATTTGGCAAATCATTTTTGCTTTTATGTACAATAAACAACACATAACTAGATTGTTGGAATCTGGGTACAAGTTGAATGATACTGAAGATAAAATGAGTGCAGCTCGCTCTAGATTGTATATAGCTACTCAGTAGTTTCCGATTCTCGTGCTATTTCGAAAAAAAGAGAGAAAAAATGGACTATAAAAAAATTCTTGGATGGTTTTTTATTCTTTTAGGTATTTGTTATGGCGCCTGGGGCATTTTAGATGATAATGTTTCAGAAGAATCCTATGAAGTAATTCTCACTGTATTATTCCTTATCGGCGGAATTTTCTTATTTCTTTCAAAAAATAGCGATACTAAGAAAAAACTACTCAGCGAACTTTTACCTGGAGAAGAAATTCAATTGTCCATGATGGGTAACATTGAAGAAAAAGTTGGCTTCCTCAAAAAGAAAATTTACATGGGCTCTCTGTATGTCACCCACCAGCGAGTCTTTTTTCGTGCTGCCGCTACTGCCGAAGGCGGCGAGATAGATAATTCAGATGAAAAATTAAGCTTAAACGATTTCGACTGTGAGTTAAAAAACATCACCAGTATTAAGAGAGAATGGACTAGGGTTACATTTGAATTCGGTGGAAAATCGCACTCAGTAGTAGTTGGGGGCTTCGGAAGACCAAAAAAGTTAACAACTTTGATTGAAAAATTGAGATTGTCTAAATGATATAGTTTTTTCAAACTAATCAGTTTTTCAACTGCTACTTTTCTACTATGTCGTCTAGAAACTTTGGTCTAAATCGCAACTACGCTTAGAGATATTTCCCTCTCTTATTTGAGGGGGGCTCCTTGCTTGCACTAGGTAATTCTTTTCTAGCGCGAAAACCAAGAGGGGGATTCATCCCCCTCTTGGTTAGTTGTAAATGAAACTCATACTGCTAAAACAGAATCTCCAGCGCCTCATTGCCGCTGTTTTGATTGCACTGTCAGTCACTAGCTGTGCTACTCCACAGCCACAACCATCCTCCCCACCGCAGATACAGCGTGTTGCTCACGGTCGAATTGTGCGAAGTGCTGCAGCTATAGCGGCATTCAAGCGACTGCATCCTTGTCCATCTACGATGAAACCAACTGGACCATGTCCTGGTTACATCATTGATCACGTGATTGCATTGAAGCGAGGTGGTGCTGATAGCCCATCGAACATGCAATGGCAGACAGTCGAAGATGCTAAGGCTAAGGATCGGGTTGAGTAGATACGCTCAACGACCTAGATAGCTTGTTGCAGACTAAGCTGCCGCCTTAAGTATCTCACTAGTCGTTGAAACACCTATCCGCAGTGTCTTAGCAATCGCACAGATACCCAGACCCTGTGACCGAAGCATCTTTACCGCAGCAACTGTTCCTTCATTTCGGTTAGTAGGACGACCCAGTCTCTTCCCCTGAGACTTCGCACGAGCAAGACCTGCCAGTGTCCTTTCACGGATCAGGTCACGTTCCCAAGACGCTAGAGAAGCAAAGATATTGAACACCAGCTTCCCAGCGATGGTAGCGGTATTGATACCGTTGTTGTGGATATAGAGATTGATCCCAACACCTTCGATCTCAGCTAGAAGATCCTGTAGATCTTTGATTGAGCGTCCCAGACGATCAATTGAGATGCTCATCACGCAGTCGATCTCTTTGCGTGAGATCATTCTGTGAAGTTCAGCGAACCCTTTGCGCTGATCTTTACCCTTAGCTCCTGAGATGCCTTCGTCTCGCAGCTCCTTGACCACTGTGTAACCGAGACGTGCTGCTGCTTCTCTCAGTTCAAGCAGCTGGTTCTCCACAGTCTGTGAGTGCGTAGAGACTCGGGTGTAAATGACCGCTGTTTTCATGATTCGGATCTCTAGTTTTGTTTATTGTGAGAAACACAAAACTACACAAAAGACTACACAAAGTTGTCCACTAATCAACAATAAATCAAGTAGAAAAAGCTTCAAAGTACTACACGCAAGAACACTTAAAATCCGTTGATCCGAAAGGGTCGTGTCTGTTCGACTCAGACCGGGGCCACCACTTCTCACTTATGGCTGCAACACCGCTTCGATCAGGCGCGGACCCTTGCGCGACATAGCGTCGGCGAATTGGGCGGCGAATTGTTCCACGGTTTCGGCGCGGCTGGCGTCCACGCCCATGCCCTGCGCCATTTTCACGAAATCCAGTTCGGGATTGTGCAGGTCCAGCATCGACAATGTTTTGGGGCCGGGATTGATCGCGCCCACCCGGCCCAGCTCGATGTTGAGGATGTTGTAGCTGCGGTTGGCGCAGACGATGGTCACCACATCCAGCTTCTCGCGCGCCATGGTCCAGAGGCTGGGGAGCGAATACATCGCCGCCCCGTCGCCCGATACCGCGATCACCTTGCGGTCGGGGCAGGCCAGCGCCGCGCCCACCGCCATCGGCTTGGCGTCGCCGATCGCCCCGCCGGTGAGATAGATCGCGTCATGCGCCGGGGCGTTGACCAGGAATTTCTGCAGACCCGGCCCGGCGGTCAATGAATCGTCCGACCAGATGGCGTCTTGCGGCATCAGCCGCGCAATGATCGCGCCCATCGCCTCGCTGGTCAGCGCGCCATTGGCGGGAATATCGGGCCGCACCAGTGGCACAAGACTGCCCGGCGCATACGCGCCCAGCGCCTGCGCCAGCGCGGTCAGCGCCTGGATACTGTCTTCCTCCGGCGTGGCCAGGGTCAGGAGTTCGCAGCCCTCGGGCGTCACCCAGCTGGGCTTGTCGGGATAGGCAAAGAAGGTCACCGGCGGCGGCGCACCCACCAGCACGATCTGTTCCAGCCCGGCCAGGGCTTCGACGATCTGTTCGGAGAAATAGGGAATGCGCTCGATGGCGGGTAGCCCGGCGCCGCGGGTGATGCGCGGGGTGAAATAGTCATGGGCGATGCGCAGCCCCGTGGCATGGGCAATGCGGCCCGCCGCTTCCATGCCGGCGCGCTCCAGGCAGCGGCCGCGCATCAACAGCAGCGTGCGCTTGCCGCTGCGAAGCGCGGCGGCGATCTTTTCCACCGTTTCCGGCGCAACGGCCGTGGGACGTATGGCGGGCAGCGGCGGCGCGGGCGCCTCCGCGGTTTCCCAGGCGCAATCGGCGGGCAGCACCAGCGTGGCGATCTGGCCCCTGCGCGCCGCCTGCACCGCCCGCGCACCGTCGCCCGCCACTTCGCCCGGTGATCTGCTCTGGTGCAGCCAGTCCGACACCGAACCGCAGATCGCCATGATGTCCGACGTCAGCGGCGCCTGGGCATATCGAGAATGGCTGCGGGCGTGATCGCCCACGATATTGACGATGCCCTGGCCGGCCTTGCGGGCATTGTGCAGGAAGGAAATCGCATTGGCGAAGCCCGGGCCCAGATGCAGAAGCGTTGCGGCGGGCTTTGCCGCCATGCGGGCATAGCCGTCGGCCGCGCCCGCCGCCACCGCCTCGAACAGGCAGAGCACGCCGCGCATCCGGGGCTCGCGGTCCAGCGCCGCCACGAAATGCATCTCGGAAGTGCCGGGATTGCCGAAGCAGATCTCGATGCCGCTGTCGGCCAGGGTGTGAACCAGTGTCTCGGCGCCGTTCATGCACCCAATAAACAATCCCTGCGCGCAAAAACAAGCCAGTCTTCCAAAAGCCGGCCTTCCCAAAAGCCAGTCTTCCCAAAACAAGAGAGGCCGCCTCCCCGAAGGGAGACGGCCTCGCATTGTCTTACCGAGTCCGTCGCTTTACGCGGCGCTGGCCTTCACCAGAAGCATCCAGTTCGCGGTCCTCGACGTCCGCAGGTCATGACAATGAGACACTGGATCACCTCCTTCTGATAGATTGTTGCAGTGCAAATATAGTGCAGGGCCCTGTTTTTACAATAGAGTCGGGGCCAGGGGCGTGGGCATGGAAACACTTTCGACCAGTTGCGTCATTTCCGGCGGCGGCCCCGCCGGGATGATGTGCGGCTATCTGCTGGCCCGGGCCGGGATCGACGTGACGGTGCTGGAAAAGCATGCCGATTTCCTGCGCGACTTCCGCGGCGACACGGTGCATCCCTCCACCCAGCAGATCATGCACGAGCTGGGGCTGCTGGAGCGCTTCCTGCAATTGCCCCATGCCAGGATCCGCCATGTGACGATCGATTTCGGCGACGCGCATTTCACCATCGGCGATTTCACGAAGCTGCCGACGGTGAGCAAATTCATCGCCCTGATGCCCCAGTGGGATTTCCTGGATTTCATCGCCGACGAGGCCAGGAAATATCCCAACTTCCATCTGCTGATGCAGACCGAGGCGCGCGACCTGATCGCCCAGAAGGACAGGAATGGGGGCGACCGCATCGCCGGCGTGCTGGCGACCGGACCGAACGGCAACATGCAGATCCGCGCCGGGCTGACCATTGCCGCCGATGGCCGTCATTCCATCCTGCGCGACAGGTCCGGGCTGAAGGTGAAAGACCTGGGCGCGCCCTTCGATGTGCTGTGGCTCAGCCTGCCGCACCGCGCGGGCGAGCCGGTGGACCTGGTGGGGCGCATCCATGGCGGCGTGTTCTTCGTGATGATCTACCGCGGCGATTACTGGCAATGCGCCTATGGCATTCCCAAGGGCGGGCATGCCGCCATCAAGGCCGAAGGCATCACCGCCTTCCGCACCCGGATGC
>Ga0114978_10004948_pt1 | contig 10703 bp, 10 predicted proteins | sample S_140212_EF_Meta_FD_87027 | JGI IMG/M metagenome (GOLD analysis project Ga0114978, IMG submission 87027) | Freshwater microbial communities from Lake Simoncouche, Canada to study carbon cycling - S_140212_EF_MetaG | ecosystem: Environmental > Aquatic > Freshwater > Lake | place: Lake...
CTTGTTTGTCAATGGCAAGCGCAATGGCTTGCCGAACCCGTTCATCTTTCAAAATAGGATGCTCTGAACCCAAGTCAATGCTTTTCTGGTTCATGGCAGGTGTTCGTACCAACTTGACGCCGCTTGTTTTAGAGAACTGTTCAGCATCCTGAGGACGTGTAAAAATGCCCATGTCAATGCGCCCATTGCCAGCTGCAACAACCATCGTTGCTGAATTTGGCATGAAAGCAAAGGTCACCTCGTCGATGAGTGGAAGCCCTTTTTGCCAATAATCTTGAAATTTCTCAAACACCAAGACTGAGTTTTGACGAAATTGCTTGAGTTTGAAAGGACCTGTTCCCACTGAAACTTGATTCAGCTTGGTGCGCGCATCTGCAACTGCAAAATAATCTTTGGGAATCACGCCACCATACCGGTGGGTGAGCGTGATCGGAAGTAAGCCATTGCGGCGTGATAATTTGAAAATGACAGTGAAGTCATCGGGTGCGGAAATAGATTCAATGGTCGAAAAATCTCCCGCGCCAGGCGAGCCATTTTTAGGATCGCGTATGTAGTCATAGCTGTATTTCACATCCGCAGATGTCATGGATTGCCCCGTATGGAACTTGACACCTCGACGCAAGTTGAATGTATAGCTCAAACCATCAGAAGACTGCGTGTAACTTTCTGCCAGTAATGGAATAGCTTCGCCCGTAGCGCTCTCATAGAACAAGCCCTGATAAGCTAAAACTGTCACGCGAATGCGGGCGTCGGCAGCTTGGTGGTAAGGGTCTAATGCTGGAGGCTCTGTCAATGACCCAATGGTTAACTTTCCACCAGCTCGGGCAGCAGCATCCGATTTACCGTAAAGATTGGCATCTTGTGACCATGCGGCGGTAGCCAATGCGCCCGCCAAAAAGAAAGTTGAGCATCTTTTAATTAACACAGACAAATACATTGAATTTCTCCTGATTAACAATCATGTCAAAACCAATTAATGGCGGCAAGTCGTTCTTTGGTGACACGTAACTTTGAACGTTTTCACGCCTTTTTGAAAGGCGTGAAAACCCTTGAATTAAAATGGATTATGTTAAATTTCATGAAAATGACTCTTTGGTCAGTTTCATTCAGCTTTGATGGCGAAAACAAATTCAATCTCTACAGGAACGCCTCGAGGAAGTTCCGCAACGCCTATTGCGGAACGCGCGTGTCTTCCTCTTTCAGAGAAAATCTCCAAAATCAACTTGGATGCGCCGTCCATGACCTGCGGTTGCTCAATGAAGCCCGTTGCAGAAGCCACAAACCCAGTTAGCTTGATGACTTTTTCAACAGAATTTAAGGATCCCAAACCTTGCTTTAGAACACTCAACGCATTCAGCACACAACAACGCGCTGACTCCTGACCCTCTGCAATTGAAATTTCAGCACCTAGCTTGCCTTTTGGCAAACTGCCATCAGAACGCCATGGCAGTTGACCTGAAACCCATGCAAGGTTTGCATGCAATGAAACGGCTGCGTAGGAGAATGCAGGCGCCCTAGGTGAAGGTAAGACCAGTCCCAATTCGATGATTCGGTTTTCAATGTTCATGGCAGTTTCTTTTTGAGTTCAATCAAGATGTCTTGCAATGTATCTTTAAGTGTCAACCGGTGCCGCCATCCTGTGTCATTTTCTAGCATGGCTTGAGTCACCAGCGGGTAAGTTATCTCAGGGGTAAATTCTTTCAATTGTGGCTGGAAACCCGAAACCAAATCAATCAAAGACTGCCTTATTTCGCTGTAACTGGTGGTAAACCCCGCGACGTTATAAATTGGGGCAAGTTGTGCCGCGTGATTTATAAGGTTTTCAATCAGTGCGCCGATGTCTTTCACGTGCAAAGCGTCAAACATCCCACTTGGCACATTGCATGTGCCGCCTGCAAGCTTCATTGCCTGCATCGCCAATTGGTTCAGAGGTGCCGCCGCACCTTGATACCATAAGCCAGGACCTAGCACGAGAGGAATCCTCAAACCCACAACTTCCAGTCCATGACGGCGACGGTAAAAATCCGCCAAATCTTCTGCGAGCAATTTGCTCATGCCATAGTTTGTCAAAGGCAGTCGGGGCGCCCTCTCATCACATCGTTCCACTGCTGAGTTTGCACGCCCCAATACAACTGTTGAGCTGGTCCAGACGACACGTTCAACGCCATAAGCCACACACGTGTTAAGTAGGTTTTGAAAGCCAATGACATTGACGCTCAGCATACGTTCCGGATCTATCTCACCAGAGCGTGTCAAGCCAACCGAACCAGTTGAAAAAGATGCGAAGTGCAGCACTTGTCTGGGCCGATACTGCGATAGCACCTTGTCTACAAGCTGCGGGTCTTCAATTGAGCCGATAGTTTCTGTTGCGCCCGCAGGAAGTTGTACTGGGCTCATGGGGCCAAAGACATGAACTTTGCGATTGCACATTAGCAAATGCTGCAAGACCGAAGAACCAATGAAGCCACGGCCGCCCGTCACCAGCAAGGTTTCTGATTTCATGCAGCCTGTACCTGAGGCAGGTCAAGGTCATCGCGCAGGCAGGCGCGCAAGCGGCCCTGGCCTAAATCTTTCAGCTCTGGAACTTCTTGGGCACAAGCAGGCAGTGCGAAGGGGCATCTTGTGCGAAAGACACAGCCCGAAGGCGGGTCAATGGGACTTGGAATTTCACCCCCCAACATGACTTGAAGTTTTGATCCTGAATTTAAACGTGGTGCTGCGGCTAACAATCCAGCCGTATAAGGGTGCAAAGGTGCGTTGAAGAGGGCTCGCGTAGGCGCGACTTCCATGATGCGCCCCAAATACATCACCATCACACGATCAGCCATCACTTCCACGACGCTAAGATCATGCGAAATGAACAAAATTGCGAGACTCAGACGAGACTGCAGCTCACGCAACAAAGCCAGAATACCGGCTTGAACAGAAACGTCCAAAGCAGAAACAGGCTCGTCAGCCACCAATAATTTTGGATTCACAGCAAGTGCTCGCGCAATGGCAATTCTCTGACGCTGTCCACCAGAAAACTCACGGGGCCAACGCTGGGCATCTTCTGGAGACATGCCCACTTGCCCCAGCAATTCCTTGCAGCGTTCACTTCTGGCCAGAGGCTCTTGCATGCCATGCAGTTCAAGGACCTCTTCGATTGCTGCGCCAACTTTTCGCCTTGGATTCAAACTTGCAAATGGATCCTGAAAAATCATTTGCATTTTTTGGCGGGCATCTTGTAATTGACTCTGCGAAAGTCGTCTGATGTCCGTCCCCTCTAAATGAACAGCGCCAGTGTCAGATTCAATGAGCCTCAGCACTAAACGGCCCAGTGTTGATTTACCCGAACCAGACTCCCCCACTAAGCCCAAAACTTCACCCGCGCTGATTGTGAATGAGACTTTATCAACAGCCCGCAGTCTTGGCGCAGTACCCCAACCCTCTCTGGGCAATTCAAAAGTTTTAGAAAGATTGGAAACACTCAGCAAGCTTGTTGCTGACAGGTTGGGAAGAATCCCATTTGCAACATTGGAATCGTCCGCTGGCTGAATTTTATTCAGTTCCATCACAACTCTCGCCAACGTAAGCACCGCACACTTTCTGCGCCAGAAAAAATCTCTAAAGAAACAGGATTTTGCATGCAAATATCTTTTTGGGCGTTGCACCGAGGTGCAAACCTACACCCCATACTGACATCACCAGAACGGGGCGGTCTTCCCTTGATTGGGATCAAAATTCTTTCATCCGGCTCGTCCTCTTTGTAAAGGCGAATGGGTCTGCAATCAAGCAAGGCTTTCGTGTACGGATGCTTGGGGTGATTTGTGAGCTCGTGGACATTTCCTGTTTCGACAACCTGTCCCGCATACATCACTGCCACTCGATCAGCAATTTGTGATACCAAGGCCAAGTCATGGGTAATGAACAACATGGCCATGTTGTGCTTCTCTTGAATTTCAGACAACAAGCGCATCATTTGTGCTTGTATCGTGACATCCAGCGCTGTAGTTGGTTCGTCAGCAATCAAAAATCTTGGTTGACAAGCCAGTGTCATGGCAAGCATCACCCGCTGTCGCATACCTCCCGAGAGTTGATGAGGAAAGGCATTGATTCGTCGATCAGGATCGGCGATTCCCACATCGCGTAAGAGTTGAATGGCAAGAAGTGATGAATCCTCATTACTTTGATGGATTTCAAGTGTTTCACGAATTTGTGCCCCAATGGTGAAAACAGGATTCAAACTTGCACCCGGATCTTGAAATACAAATCCAATCTCACGGCCCCGAAATGTTCGTAGTTCATTTTCCTGCAATGCCAACAAATCGATGACTTGACCCTGCCTATTTTTCCACAAGGCTTGGCCAGAAATTTTGACTTTGTCACCGCGATTAAATAGCCGCAAAATGGAAAGTGCGGTGACAGATTTTCCACTGCCTGACTCTCCTACCAATGCCATTGTTTGGCCGGGGCGAATAGACAAGCTGACACCATCTACCGCAGAAACCACAGATTGCGGCGTGATAAATTGAGTCCTGAGATCGCGAAGTTCAAGCAAGGGCTCCGGATCGCACCCTTGCGTTGGATGGTTTTTCAGGTCTATTGTTTTGAGCACTGCTTAATCTATTCGAAATTGCGCCATTGCTTCTAAATCAATCTCCACGCCAAGACCCGGGCCTGTCGGAACAGCTAACAGACCATTGACTGCGGTCAGTGGTGTTTTTAGCAAACACTCTCTCATTGGATTTCGTCCAATGTCATATTCGACCAAAGTTGGCGTTGGGTCGTTGATACTGTGGGGGTAACTGGGCAACGAAGCCACCCAATGTGCTGCGGCAGCTAAGCCTACAGGGCCACCCCAGACGTGAGGGGAAACACGTAAATGAGCGCTTGAACAAAGTTCGCCTACAAACCGCGCCACGCTCAGGCCACCCGCAAGCGATAAATCTGGCTGAACCACATCAACCAAGCGATCTTCCACCAAGCGACGAAAATCAAAAGTTTCGTACAGCGCCTCTCCGGTTGCCAAAGGAATCGGGGCTTTTTGTTTGAGTTCGGCATAACCACGCCAATCCTGTGGGGCCAGCGGTTCCTCATACCAGCCAATGTTGTATGGGGCAATTTTTCGCATGCTCTCTAGGGCTTGGTCCACGGTGTAGTTGCCGTTGCTGTCCACTGTTAGGATGGGTTTTTCGCCAATGATTTGCCGTGCGAGCTTGACACGTTGAACATCTTCATCAGGACTGCGCCCTATCTTGATTTTGAAAGCTGTGAACCCACTGTTTGCATGCGGTTCCAGTTGCTTGGCTAAAGCGGCTTGCTGATCTTCTTCTAGCGTGAAATAACCACCAGAGGCATACACTGGCACATGCGTTTTTTGACGACCTCCAATCAAATCACAAACGGACAAGCCGAGCAGTTTCCCAATGGCATCATGGGCCGCAATGTCAATACCACTGAACAATGCAATCAATTGGTTTTGAGTGCCGAAATGATAGTGCTTAGACAAAATCATGTGTTGCACACCGCGCTGCGAGTAAAGACTTTGGCCTAAAAAATAAGGCCGGACCAAGTCAAGGTAGGCGGCTGATATTTTGGAGGGTCCCCAAGCTTCACCAATGCCAGTGACACCGTCCTCTGTTTCAACCATCACCAAGCAAGCGCCGCGTCGAGAAGTAAGTCCTCTGGCCATGCCATAGGCTTGTGATTCTGGCAAAACAGTTTCCAGCCCAATGATGCGAATGTCACGAATGATGCTCATGGCGTCTTTCGTTCTCTGGCCATGCCAAGAATGGCACGCATCACATCGCTTTGAGGGTCGAGGTATTGATCAAGAATATTGAAGTGATTAAAACCAGGAGATACCGCCACGCCAGGATCGCCACCATGCCTGTGCAAATGGTGGGCATATCTGTAAGTTTGATCAATGAATTGCCAGGGTTCACGCCCGCCTGCTATGAGACGTGTTGGGCAAATAATCTTGGGTGTTTTTTTCTCATAGTTATGCCTTTCTATAAGCTCTTCAGTCAATCGAAGGTCGGCATTGACCGAAGTCAAAATCGCAGGCGATGGGTCGTAGATCCCACTGATCAGAGTTGCGGCCTGAACCAAGTCGGAAGGTAAATTGAATGTCGCCCAGTCTGTTGACAAAGCTGCCGCCCCCAAATGCGCGCCAGCAGAATGTCCAGACAAAGTGATTTGATCGGGGTTTCCGCCGTATTGAGCAATATGACGGGCGGTCCAAGCCAAGCCTTCCAAGGCAGATGCGACCACGCCATCCAGAGTTACCTCCGGACAAAGTGAGTAATTTGCAATCACTGTACAAATGCCTTCTGCGGTCAAAGGAGCAGCTAAATATGCAAAATTTTGTTTGTCTTGGGCGCGCCAATAGCCCCCGTGATAGAAAATATGAACCGGTGCATTTGGATTTTTGACTGGGTAAACGTCAAGTGTGTTGAGTTGATGGGGTCCGTAGCTCAAGTCTGCGATCCGAACCAATGATGCCAAAGCATGCACATTGGGGGCCTCTCTGGTTGCCCTGTATTTGGCAAAGTCAGGCACTGCGACCTGCGGGTTATATTGGTGCTCGTGCTCTTGCGGACTCAAGCCTTCCCAAACGGGTCGTGATTTTATAAGCATGTTTTGAGCTTATTCTGTGAGTAAAAGCCAGGTCAGGGGGTAAACCCTTGACTTATTGATTTTGAGAAATTCGATAAATAATTTTAATGTCTGAGCGCTAAATTGACAATTGCCCAGCCTCACTAAGCCAAGACCCTTCACTCATTTGAAACAAAAATTCAGATTTCCTGACTCTTTTTCAAGCTCATGGAGGGCGTGATTTTTTGAGACAAATCCGTCACATTGGGCATGCTATTGCTTGGCGCCGTGGTCATATTCGGTACGGCCTTGTCGAGAGGTTTGTGGCCTAAGAAATGAACAGTTTGCGGCCTCTCTTGTCGCGCCGCCTGCAGTTGCCTGGCTCGCAGTTGTCCGCAGCCTCCCTCCACATCCTGGCCGGCTGAATTTCTCAATTTGGTCAAAATGCCACGTTGATGCAAAGTGCGCGCCATGCTGGCAGCGCGCTCCCATGAAGGCCTTTGGTAGGGCAAATCAAGCACAGTGTTGTAGGGGATCATGTTCATCAAGGCGTACTTGCCTTTGAGCAAGCGAACAATGCCGTCAATTTCTTCGGGTGAGTCGTTCACTCCTTCGATCAAGGTCCACTGGTATTGAATTGGATAACCCGTTTGTTGCGCGTAAATTTCAGCGGCAGCTACCAGTTCCTCCGGCGTCATTTTGGGCGCTCTTGGCAATAACTGAAAACGCAAGTCTGCGCGCGAAGAGTGCAAAGAAAGTGCCAAAGCAGGTTTCACTGCGCCTAAAGGCAGTCGTTCAAAAACGCGCGGATCACCCACGGTTGAAAAGACAAGCGACTTGTGTGCAATGTTGCCAACGCTGCCTAAAACATCGATGGCTTCCATCACATTCTCAAGGTTGTGTGCAGGTTCGCCCATGCCCATGAAAACCACTTTCTTGACGGGTCGATGCTGTCTGGCAAAGGCGACTTGTGCCACAATTTCTGCACTGCCAACTTGGCGAATCAAACCTTCACGGCCGGTCATGCAAAAAACACAACCTACCGCACAACCCACTTGAGAGGACACACACAAGCCATCGCGAGGCAGCCCGACCGTTTCAATGGTTTGACCATCTTGCAAAGCCAACAGCCATCGCACCGAACCGTCCGCAGCAGGATGGGTTGATTGCAAACTCAATAAAGCCGCCAATTGCCGCGTCAAAACAGGCAAGTCCTCGCGCAGGGCTTGAGGCATGAAGCTGTCTAAGGGCCTTCGACCGCTCTGTTGCGATTTCGCCTGAGACCACAAGCGCAAAATGCGTTGTTCATGTACAGGCTGTGCACCCATGCGGCGAAGTCGCTGTCGAATGTCGAGAATGTTTGAAACAGACAGATCACTCACGTTTGAAGTTCCAAACGAATAAAGCACATTCTCTTAAATCAACAAGAAGCGAAGCAATTGATCTGGCGCATCAATTTGCGCGTGCGCATTCCAATCCTTCACATCGGATTTAGCGCCCAAGTAGCCATAGGTTGCCGCCACCGTTTTCATGTTGGCAGCCAGCCCCGCAACGATGTCCCGCTCATCGTCACCCACATACACGCAACGAGAGGGATCCATGTTCATTCTTCGCGCCGCTTCGAACAAGGGCTCAGGATGCGGCTTGGCGTGAGGTGTGGTATCACCACTGATCACCACGGCGCAGCTGGCAAACAATGGCATCTGCCGAGTCAATGGCTCTGCAAATCGTTTGGACTTGTTGGTCACTACACCCCAAGGCAATTTCTTTTTAACCAGCGTTTCAATCAAGAAGGCAACGCCCTCAAACGCAAAAGTACGCTCTGTCATGCAGGCTTCGTAATTTCGAAAGAACTCTTCCCTGAAGCTTTCATAGTCAGGGTGCTCAGGTGTTAAATCAAATGCCAATGCCAACATGCCACGCGCACCAGCACCCGCCATGGGACGGTAATGTGACAAGGGCAAAGACGGCATACCCCTTCTGACACGCATTTTGTCAACGGCTGCGCCCAAATCTGGCGCACTGTCGATCAATGTGCCATCGAGGTCAAACAGAACGGCCCCTGTATTTTCGAACTTCATTGCGTTGGTGGTTTCAGAATTCATTGGACAATGGCTTGTGAGTGGCCATTAAATAGTTAACATCCGTGTCTGTGACCATGGCGAACTGGCGGGTGAAGGGGTTGTAGCCCATGCCCTTCATTTCCATCACATCCAGGCTTTGCGCGCGAACCCAATCAGCCAGTTCACTGGGTTTGATCATGCGAGCATATTCATGCGTTCCTTTGGGCAGCAAATTCAACACATACTCCGCGCCCACCACAGCAAACAAGAAAGACTTGGGGTTTCGATTCAAGGTTGAGAAAAACACCCATCCACCTGGTTTGACCAACTTGGCGCAAGCTTGAACGATGGCGGCAGGGTCAGGCACGTGCTCCAACATTTCCATGCAGGTGACCACATCAAATGAGCCCGCTTGTTCTGCCGCCAAATTTTCGGCGCTGATCTCTTGGTACTCAACGCCTTGGGTGCCCGCTTCCATGGCATGCAATTGCGCAACTTTGAGTGACCTCACCGCCAAATCAACGCCCAGAACTTGAGCGCCTTGTCTGGCCATGGCATCTGACAAGATACCACCACCACAGCCGACATCCAGCACCTTCTTACCAGCCAGGGGCACAAGACTTTGAATCCACGCCAATCTCAAGGGATTGATTTCATGCAAAGGTCTGAATTCACTTTCTTTGTCCCACCACCGATGGGCTAAGTCGGAAAATTTGGCCAACTCCGCGGGATCGACGTTGGTAGAAGAGAAATTGGAGGAATGGGAGGGTGTGGTCATAGGACACATTGTCTCTGAAAGTACAAAAGCCTCCCGAAGGAGGCTTTTAGAAGACCCAGCAAAAGCTTGGATCAGTTCAACCCTGAGGTTGATCAGTTGGGGCGTGTACCCACAACTTCGATTTCCACACGGCGGTTTTTAGAACGGCCAGCAGCTGTTTTGTTGTCAGCAACGGCTTGCTTTTCGCCCTTGCCTTCAGTGTAAACGCGGTTTTTCTCGATACCTTTGGTCACCAAGTAAGCCTTCACAGCTTCTGCACGCTTCACAGACAGCTTTTGGTTGTAAGCATCAGAGCCTACTGAGTCTGTGTGACCCACAGCAATGATCACTTCCAAGTTGATGGCTTTGACTTTGCCAGCCAAATCGTCCAATTTAGCTTTGCCGTCTGCTTTCAATACGGACTTGTCGAAGTCAAAGAATGTGTCGGCAGCGTAAGTGACTTTGGTTGCTGCGGCTGGCGCTGGTGCTGGTGCTGGCGCTGGTGCTGGTGCTGGAGCCGCTGCTCTTGGTGCAAGTTCGGGTGCTGGTGCGGGTGCTGCTGGAGCGGGGGCTGGCGCAGGAGCTGGCGCAGCCTTAGGTGCAACGATAGCGCCGTCGCAACCTTCAGCAGCAGTTGCGGGCGTCCAAGCAGTTGAGCGCCAGCAGAAGTCAGAAGTGGCATTTTTCCAAGCCTTATCGGCTGTAGCGTTGCGCCAGTTGTCTACAGTTTGAGCGCCTGCTGCAGTAGCCAACAAGCCTGTCGCCAACACCATTGCCAGTTTGTTTAATTTTTTCATGGTTCTCCTCAGGGGGAATAAAACCGCAGACATCCTGCGAAAAATGAGACGATTTGAATGACCATCACCCAAACGTTGGTTTCATTGTGCCATAGCTGTTGGTGAAATCCCGAATTTGCTGAAATCAGCTTGAACGGCTTCTGATCAATCTGAGCAATGTGTTGCGAATCAACGACACTCTTTGGACCTAAAATATCAGTCTTTCACCCAGTGCGCTTGACCCCTCATGACCCAGTTTGCTAAAGAAACCCTTCCCATCAGTCTAGAAGAGGAAATGCGCCGAAGCTACCTCGACTACGCCATGAGCGTGATTGTGGGTCGCGCACTGCCAGATGCCCGTGACGGCCTCAAACCAGTGCACCGCCGCGTTTTGTTCGCGATGCATGAGTTGAACAACGACTGGAACCGCGCCTATAAAAAATCTGCTCGTATTGTGGGTGACGTGATTGGTAAATACCACCCACATGGCGATCAATCTGTTTATGACACCATCGTTCGCATGGCGCA
>Ga0114978_10004949_pt1 | contig 10702 bp, 8 predicted proteins | sample S_140212_EF_Meta_FD_87027 | JGI IMG/M metagenome (GOLD analysis project Ga0114978, IMG submission 87027) | Freshwater microbial communities from Lake Simoncouche, Canada to study carbon cycling - S_140212_EF_MetaG | ecosystem: Environmental > Aquatic > Freshwater > Lake | place: Lake...
GAGGGCGGGGAAGGGGGGCTGGGGGGGGGGGAGGGCCTCATCGACCGCTGGCCGCCGCTCGCCCTCCAGGCGCTCAAGGGGAGGGCAGGCGTCGATGAGGTCCTCCTCCCGCTCCAGCCCCACTTCCTCGCCCTCCACGGACTCTCGAAGCTCCTGGAAACAATGGAACTCGTGGCTGATCGGGTCAATCCACGGCTTCGGCTCCTGGGAGTCGTCCTCTGCATGTACGAATCGTCCACCAGGCTTGCCAATGAGGTGGCCCGCGATGTCGAGGGGTTTTTCGAATCGGGGCGCGATCGGCACCCGGCGTGGGCCAGTGCGCGGGTGTTCCGCACGAGGATCCGCCGCAACATCCGGCTTGCCGAGGCACCGAGTTTCGGTCAGTCGATCTTCGACTACGCCCCTGATTCACACGGCGCCGAAGATTACGCAGCGCTGGCCGGCGAAGTGATTCAAGCCGCCGTCGACCGCCGGGAAGTCCGCCGCGCCGCGTGATGGCGGGTGACGGGCGTCGGGTCAGTGACCACTCGCTGGCCCGGAGCGCTTTCGAAACGCGGCCCGGTCAGTTCGACGTCCACCGTCGACATGTCTAACGCGCCCCGGTGGAGTTCGGGGATCCACCAGTAATTCGAGGCACACGGCTCGACCCCGGCCAGAATCCCGGTGGCGTCGAAATCCTCGGCCGAAAGGAACATCGGGCCGAGGGCGTCGACGCCTTCGGTCGTGGCGGCTGAAGCGAGGGGGTCGGTAACGGGCATCGTGCAACAGCCCTCAGGCATCGTGCGCTGCAATCGTTCCGCCAAGGGGCAGGCGGCCACGTCGCATCCGAAGTGTCATTCGGCAGGTGATTGCGGGGGAGGCCAGTTTCTGGACAGCCCGCCCGGAACTCCGGCATGATGATCTGGGCTGAGTGGGAAAGCAAGAAAAGATGTGCCGGCTGGGCCGGTTGTCCGTGTTTTCGCAGGAAAAGTCAGGGTTTCCGTATCTTCTGGGGGATAAACAAGGAACACGGGGAACTCGACTTATGGCTAGCCTGCCGCCGGCAGCTGATGATACGCCCACAACGACGACCTCCGGCGCCCCGCGCGCCATGAGGCTCGGGAGGCTCGTGAGGCTCGCCCCCACCAGCGTGGTGGCCAAGGAGCGCCGACGGGCCTTGCGCCGAATCGGGATCGCGGCCCTCGTCGCGGTCGCCTCGGCTGTCGCCGCGAGCCTGCCTGCCTCCGCGGAGGAGCCGACCGGTTTCCGGCGACTGGCACCCGGAGTGCTCACCGTCATCCCGGCCGATCGGTCTGGCGACGATGCCCTCCTCCGCGCCGATCTTCCCGAGATCACCGAGGGGCTTATCGACCTTGCCTGGGAGCCGAAGCAGTCGCCGCTCGGGGCCACCCTTGTCGAGCAGGGGCGCAACCGCGACTTCCCCCGCGACATCTGGTGTCTGGAGTTCTCCTTCAAGCCTCCGCGGCAGATCGACGTCGATGTCCCGAGCCGCGAGTTCCGCATGCAGCGGAAACGCGTCTGGTATCTCCTTTATCGGGTGAAGAACACTGGCGCCCGTCGGATCGTGATGGCGGAAGGGGATGCAACCCGGCTCCGCAGTGAGACGGTGAAAAAGCCGGTGCGGTTCCTCCCCCACTTCGTTCTCGAAAGTGTCGAGGGGCTCTCCAAGCAGGAGGGGGCCTTGGCCTACCGCGCCTATCTCGATCGAGTCGTGCCGGCGGCGGTGGCCGCGATCCGCGAACGCGAGGACACCCGCATCGATCTTCACGATAGCGCTCGGATGACGGAACGCGACCTCGCCCCCGGCGAGGAGCGTTGGGGGGTGGCCGTGTGGGAAGATGTCGATCCGCGCATCGATTACTTCTCGATCTACGTTCGTGGTCTCACCAACGCCATCCGCTGGCGGACGCGGGCCGATGCCACGTTCGCGGTCAACTCCGTGCCGGTGGCTGGCGAGGAACACGCGCTGGAGAGTCTGCGGCTCGACTTCTGGCGCCCCGGTGACGATTCCACCAGCCTGAGTGAGGAGATGAGCGTCGGGCATGCCGGCATGTACGAGCGGCGGACGATCGGCAACCGGGTGCTCGAGGCCCTGGGGCGCGGGCGAATGACCGCCTCGGCTCCCCGCGAGGGGCTCGATCAACTGGGGCTGACATGGGAAGAGATCCTCGATCCACCGGCTGCCGTGAAGGCTGCCGGCGCGGTCGATCGCGATGCTCCGCCGAGCCTCGTGCCGCTCGCGAAGGTCGTCAGTGCCCTGGCCCGCCTCCAGCCCCCCGCAGCCCGTCCGGCGGCGATCGAAGCCCTGTTCGGCCAAGTGGGGCAGGAATGGTTCGAGGATCTCGTTCGCGGGCTTTCGGCGCCGCTCGACGACGAGCGGGCCGCCCTCCGGCGAGGCATGCTCGATCGCTGTGGGCTTTCGGAGGAGGATGTCGCCGTCAGGCCGCTGGAATCGCTCGTGAAGGTGCTCTCAGCGCTCGAGGCGACGACCCCCGCCGCGACGCGCCGGTCGGCCGCGGTGGCATTGTTCGGCACAGCGGCCCCACGTTTGGATGCCCTCATCCATGAGCTCGACCTGGCCCGGGCCAGAGCGGTGCTCGACGACATGGACTTCGACCGCCGCCCCGTCCTCACAGGGGGGGCACTGACCGCCTACGACACGATGCTGACGGTCTTCGGGGCCGAGACTGACCCTGGAAAGCGGGCCCGGATGGTGACCGGGCTTTTGGGGGCTGAGGGCCCCGCACTCCTCGCCGCCGCCACGGCCGTCCGCGAGGGCGTTGACCACGCCTGGGTTTTCCGGTACGAACAGTGATCTGGAACCGAAGGCTTTCCGGGATATGCTCCTTCTCTTGAAGGGGTAGCCTCGGTGTTGGTTGGGCTCTTTCTGCCCGATCCGGTTCCCCTCCGATTCCCTTCCGCAGCACCCGCTCCGAGGTCGATTGCCATGGCACACAAAAAAGGTCAGGGTTCAAGTCGTAACGGTCGTGACTCCAACGCCCAGATGCGCGGCGTGAAGAAGTTCGGCGGTCAACTGGTTCGTGCGGGCAACATCCTCGTCCGTCAGGTGGGAACGAAGTTCCATCCCGGCAACAACGTGGGGATGGGGTCGGACTACACCCTCTTCGCCCTCGTCGACGGCGTGGTCGCCTTCGACCGCGAGGGGCGTCGGGTCAACGTTCAGGCTTAATCGATCCTTTCCTTCCCCCCCAAGCCCGTGAGGGGCAGGCAAGCCCGTGTTCGTTGACCGCGTCCATCTTGAGATAGCGGCCGGCGACGGCGGGCGTGGGAGCTCGAGCTTCCGTCGGGAGAAATACATTCCCCGCGGTGGTCCTGACGGCGGGGATGGTGGCAGCGGCGGTAGCGTGGTTCTCCGTGCCCTGCCCGGAGTCGATTCGCTGGCTGCCTTGGCTCACAGGACGCAGTGGCGGGCGGAATCGGGCCAGTCAGGTGGTCCGCAAAATTGCAAGGGACGGTCGGCCACCGATCTCCTTCTCCCGGTTCCTCCGGGCACGATCGTCATCGACGAAGCCTCGGGGCTTGTGCTCCGGGATCTTGCCGCGGCCGGGGATGAACTCGTCGCCGCCAAGGGTGGGGCCGGTGGTTTCGGCAACATTCATTTCAAGTCGTCCACGAACCGGGCCCCGCGCGAGACGACTCCCGGCGAAAAAGGTGAGGTTCGGCGGATTCTTCTCGAGCTCAAGGTGATCGCCGACGTCGGCCTCGTCGGCAAGCCGAATGCTGGAAAGAGCACGCTTCTCTCCCGGCTCTCTCGGGCCCGCCCCGAGATCGCGGATTACGCCTTCACGACCAAGACGCCGATGCTGGGGATCGTGTCGATCTCGCGCGACCGCAGCTTCGTGCTCGCGGATCTCCCCGGCCTCATCGAGGGGGCCCATGCCGGCCACGGCCTCGGTCACGAGTTCCTCAGGCATGTCGAGCGGGCCGGGATCATTGTTCACGTCGTCGAACCCCAGCCGATGGATGGCAGTGATCCGCTCACCAACTACCGGGCGATCCGCGAGGAGCTCGTGCTCCACGACCCTCGCCTCGGGGAGCGACCGGAGATTCTCGTTGTCAGCAAGTCCGAACTTCCCGCGGCGCCTGAGACTCGCGAAGCCCTCCAGGCGGCCACTGGCCGGCCCGTGATCGCCGTCAGTGCCGTCACCGGAGAGGGTCTCGATCGCCTCCTTGCTGCCGTCGTGCGCGAGATGGACAGCCCCCGGACCGATCCCGCGCCAGACCGTTGAATGGTGTGGCGGCGGACTGCTGCCGCCGTCGGCTTGTTCCTCCCGGAGGACCGCCCGCATGTCCCTTCCCGCCGCCGCTGTGGGTCTTTCAGGCCGACAGGCCGAGACCCTGCTCCTCGCCGACGTGGGGAATAGCCGGATCAAGCTCGCCGTGATTGCCGACCGCGGTCTCGATGCCGGCGGGAGCCGGATTGGCCTGCCGACGGTCCGCCAGCGACTCGAGATCGACAACCGCGGTCTGGGCACGAACCTGCTCCGTCAGTGGCTGGCCGTCGCGGCCCCCGGGCCGGCGGTGATCCTCGTCGCCAGCGTCCACGACGCCGCGGCGGGGGTTCTCGAGATGGCGCTGGCGGAAGAGTCGGCCACCGGTCGACGCCCGCTCCGGCAGCGAAGGATCGGCTTTGCCGATCTGCCCTGCCTGCCTGCCGTTGCCGAACCGCACCGGGTGGGGATCGATCGCCTGGCGGCGGCCGCGGCAGCCGCCGCGGTAAAGCCGCGAGACTCGGGGGTGATTGTCGTCGATTGCGGGACTGCGGCGACGGTCGACCTGATCGCTGCTGATGGTCGGTTTTTGGGGGGAGCGATCCTTCCCGGGCCGACGCTCATGGCTCGGGCATTGGCCCAGGGGACGAGCAAACTCCCTGAAGTCCGAGCCCTCGAGCACGCCGATCCCCCGGCGATGCCCGGCGGAAACACCCGCGAGGCGATCGCCGCCGGCATCGGCTGGGGGATGCGCGGGGCAATCGCCGAACTCGTGGCCCGGTCGAGATCGGCACTCGGGCCATCGACCCCGGTGCTCGTTACCGGGGGGTGGAGCGGAGCCATCCTGCCGGCTCTCCCCGGGGCGATCGAGATGCCCGATCTCGTGCTCCTGGGAATCGCGCTGGCGGCCGAGCGGGCCTTGGCCCGCTGACGGCGCGACAAAACCTCACCGCCGTGGTGGGATCATGGTGCGATTGCAGGTAGACTTCCGCTCCCCCTCCTTGTCCAGTCCCCGATCCTGCGGCGCTCCATGGCGAAGACCTCCGGTGATCCCTCTGTTGCCCCTCCGCTGGCGCCGGCGCTCGAGCGTGCCTTGGCCGCTGCGCGGATCGCCGAGGAGACTCGCGGCACCGACATCCGCATCCTCGACCTGCGCGGGGTGACGCCGATGTTCGATTACTTCGTCGTCGCCACCGGCACGAGCCGTCGGCAGATCCACTCCATGGCCGACGAGATCGAGAAGGTCATGAAGCGAGAGTGGAACGACCGCAAGCGTGGCGGGGAGGGGTATGAGGAAGGGCGGTGGATCGTCCTCGATTACGGTGACGTCGTGATCCAGCTGTTCGACGCCGAGGCCCGTGACTACTGGGATCTCGAGCACCTCTGGAGCGAGGCCCGTCGCGTCCCCCTGCCGTCGGCGGGAGCCGCGACGTGATGGTGGACGACGCTCCACGGCCCCCCGCACCCGCGTTTGCCGGGACGTTCCGTGACCGGCTGCGGGTCTGCTTCGCCGCCGCCTTCCAGAGCCTCGCTGACGACGGGATCGTGGCGATTGACGCTGCGGAGATCCCCGCGCTGCTCGAGCAGGTGCGGGAAACGGCTGACGCCAAGTTTGGCGACTATTCCGGCACGATGGCGATGGGGCTAGCGAAGAAGGCGGGGAAGAAACCGCGCGATCTGGCGGTCGAAATCGCCCGTCGCTTGGCGGAGGCGCCGGGCTTTACGGAAGCCTTTGCTCCCCCTGGTGATCCCGTTGGCCCCGGATTCATCAATGTCCGGATCCGGGATGAGGCCCTCGGCGCTGCTGTTTTGGCTGCGTTTCGCGACGAACGCCTCGGGGTGCCAGGCGTGCCCGAGCCCGACACGATCGTCATCGATTTCAGCTCGCCGAACGTCGCCAAGCCGATGCATGTCGGCCATATCCGCTCGACGGTCATCGGCGACGCGATCGCCCGGATCCTCGGCTTCCGCGGCCACCACACGATCACCGACAACCACCTCGGCGACTGGGGCACGCAATTCGGGATGATTCTCTGGGGCTGGAAGCGATTCGGAGACGAGGCCGCTTTCGCCGCCGATCCGACCGGCGAACTGGGGCGGATCTATCGCACCGTCCGGAAGCTCGCCGACGGGAAGCCGGAGGAGATCGCCGCCGACCCGTCGATCGCCAAACTGGCTGCCAAATACCCCGACGCCGGTCGCGAGGTCCTTCTCGAGACGGCCCGGCTCCACGAGGGGGATGCCGACAACCGGGCCCTCTGGGAGCGGTTCATGCCAGCCTGCCTCGGCGACATCGAGCGGCTCTATGAGCGTCTCGATGTCCGCTTCGACCACACCCTCGGGGAGAGCTTCTTCCAGCCGTTCTTGGCCGGAGTCGTCGACGAATTGGAGGCGAAGGGGCTGGCCCGCGAGAGTCGCGGCGCCATCGGGGTCTTTCTCGACGGCGATGACAAGCCACCGTTCCTCGTCCGCAAGGCCGACGGTGCCTTCCTCTACGCGACGACCGATCTGGCGACGATCCGCTGGCGCCTCGAGCACTGGAAGCCCGACCGGATCCTCTACGTAGTCGACCATCGTCAGGGGCAGCACTTCGATCAATTGTTCGAGACGGCGAAACGTTGGGGCCTTGGCCGGGTCGACCTTGTCCATGTCGCCTTCGGCACCGTGCTCGGCGATGACGGCAAGCCGTTCAAGACGCGGGCCGGCGACACGGTGGGGCTCGAGTCGCTCCTCAACGAGGGGGTGGAGCGGGCCGCAGCGGTTGTCGCCGCTGACGAGGGGCTGTCGCTGGAGGAGCGCCGTCGTGTGGCCGAGACGGTCGGCATCGGCGCCATCAAGTATGCCGATCTCTGCCAAAACCGGACGACCGACTACGTCTTCAGCTACGACAAGATGCTCCAACTGACCGGCAACACCGCGGCCTACATGCAGTATGCGGTGGCCCGGGTGGAGGGGGTGCTGGAGAAGGGGGGAATCGATCGCGGGGCGCTGCGGAACACGGCGCCGCCGATCGTGCTTGCCGATCCGAAGGAACGCGCCCTGGCCCTCGAGATCGCCCGCTTCGGCGAGGTCCTCGAGGATGTCGAGGCCGATTACCGCCCCAACGTCCTCACCGCCTGGCTGTTCGACGTGGCCGGCTGTTATTCCGCCTTCTATGACGCTCTGCCGATCCTGAAAGCTCCCGAGCCGGAGCGTTCGAGCCGGCTGGCGCTGTGCGACCTCACCGGCCGGGTCCTGCGGAAGGGGCTGGAACTGCTCGGCATCGGCACCGTCCGCAAGATGTGACCGCCGCCGGTCACCGAGGAATCGTGAGATCATGAGCCGGCAACTGGCCAGCATCCGCAACATCGGCATCGTCGCCCACATCGACGCCGGGAAGACCACGCTCACCGAGCGGATGCTCTTCTACACCAAGTCGAGCCACCGTCTCGGTGACGTCGACAAGGGAACGACCGTCACCGATTTCGATCCCGAAGAGCAGGAGCGTGGGATCACGATCTACTCCGCGGCGGTGAGCTTCCGGTGGCGCGACGTGACGGTGAACCTCATCGACACTCCCGGCCACGTCGATTTCACCGCCGAGGTGGAGCGATCCTTGCGCGTCCTCGACGGGGCGGTGGTCGTCTTCTCCGCCCGCGAGGGGGTGGAGGCGCAGAGCGAGACGGTCTGGCGTCAGGCCGACAAGTACCATGTGCCGCGGGTGGCGCTGGTCAACAAGCTCGACCGCGAGGGAGCCGATTTTTTCGGCACCGTCAACCAGATCGAGAAGCGGCTCGGCGCCAAGCCGCTGGTGCTCCACGTGCCCCTCGGCATGGGGCCGCCGCACGTCAAGGATCCCTTCCGCGGGCTCGTCGATCTCGTCGAGATGAAACTCCTCACCTATCCACCGCGGGACGAAGTTCTCGATGGGGACGCCCCCGCCGAGGCCTTCACGGTGGGCTCGATCCCCGATGAGGTCGCCGACCTGGCAGCCGAGTGGCGCGAGCAGCTCGTTTCCACCCTCTTCGACTTCTCCGATGAGCTCGCGGAACTGGCGATGAACGAGGCGCCGATCCCGACGCAGGTGATCCGCAAGGCGATCCGCGAAGCGACCCTCGCCCGCCGCGTCGTGCCGGTGCTCGCCGGTTCCGCCCTCGACTGCATCGGAGTCCAGCCGGTGCTCGACGCGGTTGCCCATTATCTCCCCAGCCCTCTCGATGTGCCCCCCGTCGAAGGCCTCGACCCGACGAAGAAGACCCCTGTCACGGTCAAGCGTGCGGCCGATCCGGCGGCGCCGTTCTGCGGGCTCGTGTTCAAGATCCTCGCCGAGAAGCATGGCGACCTGTACTTTGTCCGCATCTACTCAGGCACCCTCAAGGCGGGGAGCCGGATGTGGAATCCGCTCCGACAGAAGAAGGAAAACATCGCCCAGCTGTGGCGCGTGCAGGCCGACCGCCGCGAGCAGATCGAAAAGTGCGAGGCGGGGGACATCGTCGGGGTCATTGGCCCCCGCAACAGCATCACCGGCGACACGCTCTGCGACGCCGATGCCCCGGTGATCCTCGAGTCGATCGAGTTCCCGGAGACAGTGATCTCGATGGCGATCGAGCCGGAGACGAGCCTTGAGCGAAAGAAGCTCTCCGACGTCCTCGAGATGATGAAGCGTCAGGATCCGACGTTCCGTGCCAGCGAAAGCGAGGAGACGGGGCAGACACTCATCTCTGGCATGGGTGAGCTCCATCTCGAGGTCATCCGTCACAGGCTTCAGCGAGACTTCAACCTCAAGTGCCGCGTCCACAAGCCGCGGGTGAGCTACAAGGAGACGCTCCGCAGCGCCGCAACGGTCGTCGGCCAGTCAAACCGTCAGGTGGCCGGGCAGACGCTCGTCGCCACCGTCACGATCCGGGCCGAGCCGACCGACGACCAAGCAAGCGTCACGGTCGAGCAGGGGTGGTTCCCCGAGAACGACGCCCTCGCCGATATCGCCGCGGCGATGACCCTGGCGGTGCGGGAGAGCGCGGAGCGGGGGGGGCTCAAGGGCTGCCCGCTGTGGGGCGTGCGGATCGTTCTCCTCGAGAGCCCGATCCCCGAGCCGCCGCCGGGGGAGGTCGCGATCCGGATTGCTGCCGCCGACGCCGTCGACAAGCTCCTGGCCGCTGCCGGGTCGGTGCTTCTCGAGCCGGTGATGCGGGTCGAGGTGAGTGTGCCCGAGGAGCACCTCGGCGACGTCATCAATGATCTTCAGCAGCGGCGGGCGATGATCACGGCAACCGAGATCCGCGCCGGCGTGACGGTGCTCACGGCGGAGTCTCCACTGGCGAGCATGTTCGGCTATTCGGCCGCGGTCAGGAGTGTCAGCCAGGGGCGGGCGAGCTTCACGATGGCCCCGCTCAAGTATGGCCCGGCCCCGGCGGAGACGGCCGACGCGTTCATGTGAGCGGCGGGCGGGATCGTATCGATCGCGGCCCCAGGCATGCCGTCACGATCCGTCGCCGCTCCCGTACGCCGCTTGGATGAGGACGCGGACGTAGTGAATCGCGGCGTGGTCGGCGAGATCGCGGAAGACCACCCTGCCGATCGCGTCGCTGCGGGAGAGTTCTGCAAACAGCCGCTCCCGTGCCGAACGGGCCAAGTCTGTCTCGCCTCGCACCAGCGCCGCAGACAGCCCGGCTATCGCCTCGAGCAGCGCCGCGGCGTTCATGTCCGACGCGGTGATGCCGAGAGCCTCTCGGTAGTCGCTGCGGGCCTGCCTCTGATCGGCGGCGACGGTCTCGGCGCTCGGATCACGATGAATGCTCCCCTGCCGGTCGAGGTAGAAAAGCGGCCCGGGGTGGGCAAAGGAGTGGTCCCAGCCGCGTGCTGCCGCGATTCGTGCCGCCGCCCCGGCCGCCAGCCTCGCCGACTGCCGCAGCGCCGTCTGTGACGCGGCGGCGAGCCATCCCGCCGGGCTCCCGAGGTTGTCGAGGATGCCGTCGGCAAGGTCTTCGATGTCGGCTTCGTTGAAGCGGGCCGGGGGCACGCGCGGGACGAGGTCACAGCAGTGCACGTAGCGTCGCACCGGCTGACGCGGTCGGAGGCCGAGCGTGTCGGTGCCGACGCGGGGCGCGCCGAACGTGACAAGCTCCACCTCCGGGAAGTCATAGGCGCAGAGCGTCGCCAAGGCCCCACCGAGGCTGTGGCCAGTGGCGATCGTGCGGCCGGGTGGCTCGAGCAGCCAAGGCTCGAGAGGGCCGCGGAGCTCGTCGAACGTCCGGCCGTAGCCGCGCTGGACGAGCGTCCCCGGCCGCCACTCGATCGGATCGACGAGCAGATTGGCGAGGAGATCGTCGAGGTTCCCCGTCTCGGTACCACGGAAAACGGCGAACAGGGTGCCAGACCGCGGATCGCGGCAGAGGAAGCCGTCGGCGGCGGCACGCGCGGAGAAAAGCCGCCGGCTTTCGAGGGTCTCGAGGAAGTCGTAGCCGATCCGTCGCAGTTCCGTCTCGATCCGC
>Ga0114978_10004953_pt1 | contig 10697 bp, 12 predicted proteins | sample S_140212_EF_Meta_FD_87027 | JGI IMG/M metagenome (GOLD analysis project Ga0114978, IMG submission 87027) | Freshwater microbial communities from Lake Simoncouche, Canada to study carbon cycling - S_140212_EF_MetaG | ecosystem: Environmental > Aquatic > Freshwater > Lake | place: Lake...
GTAACGGCTCCACCTTCGGAGGCATGTCTCCGGGCGAGAGTGCCTTCAACGCCACATTTCTTTCGACCATGACCCGCTCGGGCGGCTTCTCGACGGTGCCCATAGACCAGCTCGACAGCGCCAGCCTGTTCTTTGCGGATTTGCTGATGTTTATCGGTGGTGGGTCGGCATCCACCGCGGGCGGTATCAAGGTCACCACCCTGGCCGTCTTGATTCTCGCGGCCGTCGCCGAAGCCAGCGGGCGATCCGGTATTGAAATCTTCAAGCGCCGCATCCCCAGCGATGTGCTGCGCCTCGCCGTCAGCGTTTTGCTGTGGGGGGCGCTCACCGTGGCCGTTGCCACCATCGTGTTGCTGGAGATTTCGGATGCGAAATTCGAATACGTGCTCTTCGACGTCATCTCCGGTTTCGGTACCGTCGGCCTCACCACCGGAGTAACGCAATCCCTCCCCGATCCCGGGGTTTATGTCATGGCCGCCGTCATGTTCATGGGGCGCGTCGGAACCGTCACCCTCGCCGCCGCCCTCGCAGCCAGCCAACGCGGCCGTCTGTTCAACCGCCCAGAAGAAAGGCCCATCGTTGGCTAATCGTAAAAGGAATGACACCGCCGTTCTCGTCATCGGGCTCGGCCGATTTGGCGCTTCCACCGCCGACGAACTCACCCGGCTCGACCACGAGGTACTGGCCGTTGATACCAACATGGCGCTCGTGCAGCACTGGTCAGAGAAGGTCACGCACACCGTGCAGGCCGACCTCACCAACGCGGATGCCCTCGCCCAGATTGGCGCTGAAGATTTCACGACCGCCATTGTGGCCGTGGGGTCATCCATTGAGGCCAGCGTGCTGATTACCGCCAACCTCGTGGATCTCGGTATTCCTCAGATCTGGGCCAAGGCCATCAGTAAAGCCCACGGCAAGATCTTGAAACTGATTGGTGCCACGCACGTCATCTATCCCGAGGCAGAGGCCGGGCTGCGGGTCGCCCACTTGGTTTCGGGTCATTTCTTGGACTTCTTCGAACTGGATACCGACTTTGCCATCGTCAAGATGAACCCCCCGCGTCTCTTGGCCGGCAAGACCCTCACCGACTCCGGCGTTCGTGGCACCTACAAAATCACCGTTGTCGGCGTGAAGAAGCCGAGCGAATCATTCACGTTCGCAACGGCGGAGACACTCATTGATTCCGGCGATGAAATTCTCGTCTCGGGGCACCCAGATGACATTGAGAAGTTCGCGGCGTTGGATAAATAGGGTCTACTTTCCGGCGGCCATTTCTTGGGAACGCGCAATCGAGGCTGCCGTGGCCCGCACGAAAATGCCCGGTAGGTCTGCCTCATCGAACACCGCAATAACGCGCTCGGTGCTGCCCTTGGGGCTGGTGACCTGGCGTCGCAGCTCGGTGGGGGTCTCCCCCGATTCCGCCAAGAGTTCGACGGCACCGCGGAACGTTGCCCGCACCGAGAGATCGGCTTGCTCCGGGGTCAGGCCGTGAGCGACGGCCGCCGCCGTGAGAGCCTCCATGAAGTAGTACACGTAGGCCGGGCCGGAGCCGGAGATGGCGCCCACAGCATCCATCTGAGATTCGGGAACAACCAGCACATCGCCGACGGTATCGAACAGACGCGTCGCGAGGTCGAGGTCGCCCGCGCTTGAGCGCGAACCGGCACAGACACCGGTCACCCCCAGGCCCACCTTCGACGGGGTGTTCGGCATGCTCCGGATGGCCGAAATGGTGGCCGGCACATGCGCTTCGAGGGTGGCCGTGGTCACACCGCCCGCAACACTGATAACAAGGGCGCCGGGCTCCAACGCGGTGGCAATCTCGTCGAGAAGGTCCGGAACCATGATGGGTTTGACGGCCACGAGCACGATAGTCGCACCGCGGACGGCGTCACGGTTTGCCTCCGGATTAACACTGGTGGCAAAGGCAGTGACACGCGGCTCGTTATCAAAGGTGGCGGCCTGCTCGGCGCTGCGGTTGGTGACCCGAATGCCGCCCTCAACATAAATATTCGGCGCCAACAGCCCCGAAAGAATGGCACGTCCCATTGAGCCCGCCCCCAAGATGGCGATGGTGGGGAGGGTTTCCGTCTTGGTGGCCGCCTGAGGCGTTGACACGGGAGTCTTCATATTCACTCGCTCATTCTAGGATTGGAACAGTTGACGCGCGAGACATCGCGGAGTCCAACGGTAGGAACATCAGCGAATGGGACAAGTTCTATGAGTGCATCCGGCGGCAACAAGGCCATCATCGCAGCACTGTTGGCCAATTTGGGGATCGCGGCTACCAAGCTCATTGCCTTCGCGTTATCGGGAGCGACGTCGATGCTCGCCGAGGGAATCCACTCGATTGCCGACTCGGGCAATCAACTCCTCTTGCTTCTGGGCGGCCGCAAGGCCCGCCAGCGTGCCGACAACAAGCATCCGTTTGGCTACGGCCGCGAGCGCTTCGTCTACGCCTTCGTCGTCTCGATCGTGCTGTTCAGCGTCGGTGGCGTCTTCGCTCTCTACGAGGGCATCCACAAACTCCAAAATCCCGAACCGCTGGAAAACTGGTGGTTGCCCATGGTGGTCCTTACGATCGCCATCGTTCTGGAGAGCCTCTCGCTACGCACGGCCATTCGCGAGTCCAATCCCTTGCGCGGAGACGCCACGTGGATTCAGTTCATCCGTCATTCAAAGGCTCCCGAGTTGCCCGTCTTGCTCCTGGAAGATACCGCGGCGCTCCTCGGTCTGGTGATGGCATTCTTTGGCGTGGGCCTCACCGCCCTGAGTGGCAATAGTGTGTGGGATGCTGCCGGCACCATCGGCATCGGTATCTTGCTGGTAGTGGTCGCCATTATCTTGGGCATCGAAACAAAGAGCCTCCTCGTAGGGGAGGGCGCAACCCTCGAGGACGTTCAGGCCATTGAAGCCGCCATTGAGAACGGCGAATTTGGGGAGATCATCCACTTGAAGACGTTGTATTTGGGCCCAGATGAGCTCTTGGTCGGCGCGAAATTGGCCTTTCCGGCCGAGATGCGTTTCTCTGACGTCGCCGCCGCAATCGACCGGATTGAAGTTCGCATTCGCACCGCCGTGCCGGCCGCACGGGTCATCTACATCGAACCCGATGTTGCCCGCATCGAGCAGGGTGCCTCACTGAACACCGACGCTGTCTTCATCAAGGGAATCGACTGATGGGCAAGGTCGCTCTCGTTCTTCAGCATGACTCCACCATCCACCTGGGAAATCTTGCGCCGGTTCTCTCCGAGCGGGGCTATGACATTCAGGTTGTGGATGCTCGCACCACCGACTTCGCGACCCTCACTGTTGATCCCGCCCTGGTCGTCGTTCTCGGTAATGACAACGGAGTCTACGAGAAGGATGTTCTTCCCTACATCGCGGCTGAAGAGGCATGGCTGGCCTCCCGTCTCGCGGCGCAGCAGCCCACGCTGGGTGTCTGCTTTGGGGCACAAATTATGGCGAGCGCTCTCGGCGAGCGCGTCTACAAGGGGGGCTCCACGCAGATCGGCTTTCGCGAGGTTGTGCCCACGGAAGCAGGCTCTTCGTCTCCGGTTCGTCACTTTGCCGGCGTTCCCGTGATGGAGTGGCACGGGGACACCTTTGACCTTCCCGCGGGGGCAACCTTGTTGGCCGGTTCCAGCGACTACGCCAACGAAGCTTTTGCCTTGGGAACGTGGGGGCTCGCGGTTCAGTTTCACCCCGAGACGACAGAGGAAATGCACGAGGAGTGGTTGGCCATCGGACGTGAATCCGTGGTGAGCCATGGCATTGACCCCAACGTTTTGGTGGCCGAACGTGAGGAGCACTCCGCCGCCATGGGCGTTGCCTCTCAGGCCATGCTCAATGACTTTCTCGACGGACTCGAGGCGGCCTAACGGCACATCGCTCTAGGGCTTGTCGCGAAAGAAATCGGTCAGGAGCGTGCCACAGGCTTTTTCTTCTACTCCGGCGATGACTTCGACCTGGTGGTTGAGGCGGCGGTCGCGCAGCACGTCGTAAACCGAACCCGCCGCACCGGCTTTCTCATCCCACGCACCAAAGACAACACGGGGAATGCGCGCGGCCAAAATGGCACCCGCGCACATGACACAGGGCTCGAGGGTTACCACGAGCGTGACCTCGGTGAGGCGCCACGACCCCAGGGTTTCGGCGGCGGCGCGAATGGCCAGAATCTCGGCGTGAGCGGTGGGATCATTATCCCGCTCACGCTCGTTACGACCCCTCCCGATTATGCGTCCGTCAGACGTCACCACAAGCGCCGCCACGGGCACGTCGTTGGTCTGAAGCGCGAGCCGCGCATCCGCTATCGCAATGTTCATTAGGGCGCGGTACTCAGCGGGGACGGGCACGCTCACGTTGGTGGCCCTTTCCGCCATAAAGCATCGTGTGGATAGTGTTTCGGCTCAGCAGGTTTTAGCTGCGCATCTTTCGGTAGATTGAGCTTATGCGACTGCACGTAGCCAATCATCCTTTGATCACCCACAAGCTCACGGTTTTGCGCGATAAGAACACGCCTTCATCGGTGTTCCGCTCGTTGACCGAAGAACTTGTGACGCTGCTGGCGTATGAGGCGACCCGCGATGTGCGCGTGGAGCCCGTGACGATTGAGACGCCCGTGACGACCACGGTCGGCGTCATGCTGAGTCAGCCGCGGCCCCTTGTGGTGCCCATTCTTCGCGCGGGTCTCGGCATGCTGGAGGGCATGGTCAAGCTTGTTCCCTCCGCCGAGGTTGGCTTTTTAGGCATGGTGCGCGATGAAGAAACCCTTCAGCCCAGCACCTATGCCGAGCGTTTACCCGATGACCTCAGTGGTCGTCAGTGTTTCGTTTTGGATCCCATGCTGGCCACAGGCGGTTCTCTCATTGCCGCAATCGAGTTTCTCTTCAAGCGCGGCGCCACCGACATCACGTGCATCTGCCTCTTGGGTTCTCCCGAGGGGATTGCGGCCGTCGAGGCAGCCACGGTCGGGGCTAACGTCACGCTCGTTCTCGGGGCCCAGGATGAACGCTTGAACGAGAACGGCTACATCGTTCCCGGCCTCGGTGACGCCGGCGATCGCCTCTACGGCACCGTCTAACAACGCGACCTGGCGAAAGCCATCATTTGACACCCCGACACCACCTCCGGTTAACTGGACTCATGACAAAAAGCGTTTATTCCTTGACCTCCTCTGGAGTCACGGAAGCATCCGGCATGATGATGCCCGGAAAAGACGCTGCGTGCGCTCGAATGTGTTGCTGTAACTAGGCACTTTTCGCCCCCGTTCTCCGGCGCTACCGATTGCACATTGTTTGCAGTTTTTGGTAGCGGAGAACATCCCGCACTTCGGTGCACGCTCGGCCCATCTGGGCCGCCAGACGTTTTCCGCATCACCCGAACACTGGTTTCGCAGGCCTAGCCGCACCACGTTCGCGCATCATCATAAGGATGAGAAAAATGGCACCCGCCACTAACGCCACACCTTCTACCCCCAGCACTTCGGGCCTTCCCGCCACGCCCGCAACGACCGTCACGCCCCCGGCTAATGTGCCGGCCAGTAGAAACCAGGCCCGCGGCTTCGCCTTGTACGTGGGGATTGACGAGGCAACCGCGGCTGCCCATGGCATCGACCTCGCAAAAATTGTCGAGGCTCTCAAGAACCTGACCACTCAGCTGGTGCCCGACGCGCAAACCTACGCCGCCGTCGCCCTTGCTCCCGAACAAGCCGGGGGACGCGACGTTGACGTTGTGCGTCTGGCCCTCCAGGAGCCTTCCGCCGTCGCTCGGCACCGCGGCGACGAGGCCGCTTCGGACGCGGAGGGCAGTGGGGTGACGATCGACATCTCTCGCAAACGCATCCTGATTGATGATGTAACGGCGGCCCTGACCTTCAAGGAATTTGAGTTACTGCAGTTTCTCGTGGTTCACAAGGGCATCACGGTGAGCCGAACAGAACTCATCTCCGCTCTCTGGCGGGCAGACGATGACGATATTCCCAACGACCGCACAATTGACGTGCATGTTCGACGCCTGCGCTCCAAACTGGGCCGCTTCGAGGACATCGTGCGAACCGTTCGCGGTATCGGCTACCGCTATGACACCCACGCCGACGTCACGGTGCTGCACGCGAGTGCCCCCAGCCCCGATATGTTCTAGCGCTGCGACAGACATCCAACTCTCGCCGGCCAGCTACTCCCACGGGTCGATGAGATCGATACCGAGCCCCTCGAAGTCCTTGGTGTTCCGTGTCGCCAACGAGGCGCCTTGAGCAAGGCAGACGGCCGCGATGTGACTGTTCAGAAGAGGTCGCGACCGACATGGCGGTCAAACCACACCACGAACCGAGGATGCTGGCTTTTGCGAGCGAGCTCTGACACGACGTTCGTATCGATAATGATCACTCGGGTGAGTCTTCCTCAAAGATCGAAGCACCGCTAACCAGTTCCGTCGACCTGGGGAAAACTAATCCCTCGGTGTCGATGTGGGCGAAGCGAGCGCGAATGCGGGCGCCCAGAGTTGTCAACTCCTCCTCTGATCGCGCAGAGGCGTCAGGGGTCAGGACCGCGGCCGCCAAAATTGCGCGCACTTCTGCTTCCATCGACCTACCATTGCGGCGGGCGCGGTCTTTGAGCCCCCGCTTCACGTCTTCTTCTAGATTGCGCACGAGAATTGATGTCATGGGATGCCCCTCTCCGCCTCGATATCATAATGCTATCAGAGTGATATCAGTTTCTTGCAGACGCCAGAGAGGGCCTCGGGGATTCTTGGGCTGACGCCGCGACTCCAGCCCCCTTGCTCGCGCTAAGACTCGTCCGCAAAATTGCCCAAAAAAGAAAAATGCTTTTATCTCAGATTGGTAACGAAAAAGACTAGCTTTCCGTTACCTCTTCGTTATATTCTGATTCAGCACCGATCATTTGCTGTGGTGATCGAATGTTGAATGTGATTGCAAAACACTCTTGGTGAATAAGATAAAGGGCCGACCGGTTGCCTCACTGGTCGGCCCTTTTCTTTGCCCAACGTGGAGACGCCCATGAATACACAGATTGTCTGGCTACGCGACGACCTCCGCGTTGCCGATAACCCCGCCCTGAATGCTGGCGCTGACGGCGCCGACGCTCTCGTCGTCGTCTACATTCTCGACCAGCAGAGCCCCGGCATCCGCCCCCTCGGGGGCGCCACCAAGTGGTGGCTTCATCACAGCCTCGAGGCCCTTGCCGACAAAATCGCCCGCCTGGGGGGCACTCTCATCTTGAGGGAGGGTGCAGCGCACGATGTCATCCGTGACCTCATTGCGCAGACGAACGCCGACGGCATCTTCTGGAACCGCCGCTATGGTGGCGCCGAGCGGGAACTCGATGCCGACATCAAGAGTTTTGCGAAGGCTGCTGGACTGAACGCTCGAAGCTTTCAGGCCAGTGTGCTGTTCGAGCCGTGGACGGTTCGAACCGGCGGCGGCACTCCGTACACGGTCTTCACGCCGTTTTGGAAGTCCTGCCTCAATAACCAGGACATTCCCCGCTTGCCCCTGAACGCGCCGGCCGCCCTTCCGTCGGCACCGCGTGCACAAAACGGTCTGCCCCTGCACAGCGATGACCTCACCACCTGGGGGCTATTACCAACGGCCCCCGACTGGTCGGCGGGACTCGCTCACCGCTGGAGTGTCGGCGAGAACGCCGCTGAGGCGCGCCTAGAAGCGTTCATCGCCAATCGCCTCACCCAGTATGCGGAGGGGCGCGACGAGCCCTCGCGCCTGGTGACCAGCGAACTCTCTCCGCACCTGCGTTTTGGTGAGATCAGCCCGTTTCAGATCTGGCACCGCGTCGAGGTTGCCAAGGCGCATGGCGACGCTGCCGTGCTCAAGAATTCGATTAAATTCATGGCCGAAGTCGGATGGCGTGAGTTCAGCTACCACCTGCTGTATCACTGGCCCGACCTTGCTACGGTCAACTTCGACTCTCGTTTCGACTCATTCCCGTGGGGTCCCCCCGACCCCGAAGACCTCGCCGCCTGGCAGCAGGGACGCACCGGAATTCCTCTGGTAGATGCGGGCATGCGGGAGCTCTGGCAAAGCGGCACCATGCATAACCGCGTTCGCATGGTTGCCGCCTCCTTCCTCATCAAGAACTTGCTCGTCGACTGGCGCGTGGGCGAGCAGTGGTTCTGGGACACCCTGGTCGACGCCGACCCGGCCAGCAATGCCGCGAGTTGGCAATGGGTTGCCGGCAGTGGTGCCGATGCGGCACCCTACTTTCGGGTCTTCAATCCCGTTCTCCAGGCCGACAAGTTCGATCCCAAACACGAGTATCTGCACCGCTACTTGGGCGACTACGAGCACCCGATGCTCAGCGACTATCCCGAACCGATTGTGAACCTTCTCGAGTCACGCAATCGGGCATTGGCTGCTTTTGCGCAACTCCAGGGAATTCCCCGCGCGATCCGGCCACCCGTGGGGGTTACGGAACGATAGCGATTCCGGTCGCACTGGAGGCGTCAGCAAGACTGCCCGCATTGACCACCGTGGTGAAACCCATCGCTGTCATCTGATCGAGGGCTTGGCCGGCACGGTTGCCCGACTTGCAGTAAAGGATGTAGTCGCCGGCAACCGGGAACTGCATTATCGCCGTCGCAAAATCGGCAGATTGCACGTCGACGTTGACAGCACCATCAAGATGGCCGGCCGCAAATTCGGCCGGGGTGCGCACGTCGATGATGACCGTTCCTTGAGCCACGTCAATGGGAGCCACTGCGGGAGCACACGCGGTCAGGACAAAGACCGTGGCAAAGGCCAGGGCAAGGAGAGCAAGAATTTTCTTCATGACGCCACGTTAGCACATACCCCGGGGGGTATGTGAGCGCGTCCAAAAAAAACACGCCCCGAGTCTCCTCGGGGCGTGTTCCGTAAAAATAGGATGAACTAGGCGGAAGCTTTTGCCTGCACCTTGCGGCGTGAGACCATCACTGTCAGGAGCGCTGCACCTAAGACGATGACGCCAGCGGCGGTCCAGATGTACAGCGCGGCATCGAAACCCGTGTACGCAACGGCTTCACCCGGAACATAGGCAATGTCTGCCGTACCGGTGATGCCCGAGGTGTAGCCCGCTACGGAAACCGCGCAGGTTCCAAAATCTCCCGAGGGAAGTGTCAGTCCGAGGCTAAAGGCCCCCGTTTCGCCGGACTGGTAATACGGACCGGCGGGAAAAGCGCGGAATACTTCGGGGGGAGCCACGTCGTTCAGGATCGTGGCTGTTCCTGCAGTGCAGGTGACAGTGACGGTCAGAATCTCGGTGTTGCTAAAGAACCCAGCGGGAAAGTCAACGCTGACGGTCTTCTCGGGACCAACGGTGCCCACAACAACCGGGCTACCGTCGCCGTAGGCGTAACTGGCGGCCGGAATCGACACCAAGGCCAGGGCTGCGAGAACGCCTGCCACGATCATTTTTTTCATGAAAAATCTCCGGGGGTAAAGTTTTTCGTCTGAAGGGACGATATGGATTTCACTTTAGGGTAATTTCCCCTTCTTAATCAAGACTTCGGACCCACGCCTGAGGGGATCCCAATCCCGATGAAATCAGGGAGCGTAGCTAGGCGTTGCGACGGCAACGAGAAAACACCCCCCGAGTCTCCTCGAGGGGTGTTTTTGTGAGAATGAGTGTGGGCTAGGCGGAAGCCTTTTCCTGTGCCTTGCGGCGCGAGATCATCACCGTCATGAGCACTGCGCCCAAGACAATAACGCCGGCGGCAGTCCAGATATACAGCGCGGCATCGAAACCGGTGTAGGCAACGGCTTCACCCGGAACATAGGCAATGTCTGCCGTTCCGGTGATGCCCGAGGTGAAGCCCTCGACCGAAACCGCGCAGGTACCAAAATCGCCCGAGGGAAGTGTCAGCTCGAGGCTAAAGGCCCCGGCTGCGCCGGACTGGTAATACGTGTCGGTGGGGAGCGCCCGGAATACCGTCAGCACCGCTGGGTCGTTCAAGATCGTCGGCGTTCCTGCGGTGCACGTGACGGTCACGGTCAATAGCTCCGTGTTGCTAAAGAATCCGGCGGGAAAATCAACGCTCACGGTCTTGTCGGGACCAACGGTACCGACGACAACCGGGCTACCGTCGCCATAAGCAAAGCTGGCGGCCGGAATGGACACCAATGCCAAGGCGGCGAGGACGCCTGCCACGATTATTTTTTTCATTTTTGCCTCTCCGAGGGAACTAAAAGTTTGTGGATATAGTGAATCCATTTAAGACTCTAGCGAAGAGGAGCATTCCTTTTCAAGTGTGAGAATGCGCAAGAACCCCCCGAGGTCCCTCGGAGGGTTCTTGCGCCACAGCAATTTCCTTAGGTGGAAGCCTTGGCCCGCGCCGTGCGGCGCGCAGCCATGACCGTCACGAGCGCGCCACCCAAAACAATGACACCGGCACCTGTCCAGGTATAAAGCCCCACGCTCAGTCCGGTATAGGCAACGGCCTCTCCCGGAACGTAGGCCAAGTCCGCGGATCCGGTGGTCCCCGTGCTGAGGCCAAGGACCTCACACGAACACGTTCCGAAGTCTCCGGCGGGCAACAAAACTTCAAGGCTGAATGCCCCCGACGGCGTAGCCTGATAGGAACCCGTCGCGGTCACAGCGCGAAAAATCGCCGGCGTAGCCTCATCGTTCAAGATGGTCGGTGTTCCACTGGTGCAGGTAACGGTGGCCGTCACCAATTCGCCATCA
>Ga0114978_10004954_pt1 | contig 10696 bp, 9 predicted proteins | sample S_140212_EF_Meta_FD_87027 | JGI IMG/M metagenome (GOLD analysis project Ga0114978, IMG submission 87027) | Freshwater microbial communities from Lake Simoncouche, Canada to study carbon cycling - S_140212_EF_MetaG | ecosystem: Environmental > Aquatic > Freshwater > Lake | place: Lake...
AGTTCATGGGCTACTCAAGTGTAAGTCTTGCAGTGGTGTATGGAATAGAGATTGTAATGGTGCTACAAATATTTATAAAATAGTTAAAAACGCAATAAATAAAATAGATAGACCTAGATATTTATGCCGACGTAATAACTCAGATACTTTAGAAGAAGTATCACACCCATAATTTACACGACTTGAAATAGTCAAACCTTAAAAATTTAAAATAATTCAACTTAAAAATTGTCTCATTTTAAATCTTCAAGGGTGTAAACTAATTTAAATCTATTTTCAAGATATTTTTAATTAATTTTTATAAAAACTTATATTTATTTTCTGTTTATATATTAAGGTTTTATATTTAAATAATATTTAATTTTTTTCAATAATTTTTAGTTAAGTTTTTTCTAAAAACTTAGTTTTGGTTAAGTTTTTTCTAAAAACTTAAAAACTTATTTATAAATGCCAGTTTCTCATAAACGCAGAAGTGTTAAGAAGGTTTCTAAGTCTCGTAAAACCGCTAGCAATGTTAAACGTAGTAGAAAAACACGTAAATATATAAGTAAAATGAGGGGAGGTATACTACCGAAATTGTTGCGAAAAAAACTGGGTAGAGCTGAGTCATATTCATTGGAAGAAGGTCACAATGAAATTGAAAAAGCTGAAGAAGAAAGGCTAAAAAAAAATGATGCAAATAAACAACAAATGATTAATCAAGAAGTTTTTATGAAAAAAGTAGAGAAGTTTAAAAGTAAGTTGAAGATAGATAGGCAAGAATTAAATAATCCAGATGAGACGAAAATAGATAACATAACGACACGAAAGTCCTCTAGCCCCCCTCAACTTTATTGGTGGCAAGATATTAAAGATAACAAATTTTGTTATACTTATAACCCTATAAAAACTAATTCTTACAATTCTGAAATAGTTCATACAGGAGATACTTGGGAAGATAATGATTTAAATAAAGTTTGTTACACTGATAAGGAGTTATTATATCATTAAAATTCCAATAACCCATATCATTATCTCAATAAGATGAATATGTAGCTTGATCAATACATATATTGAAAGGTATAAATTACTATTCATCCCTATATATATATGTTTAGGATAGAAATAAAAATATATAAAAGAAGTTTTTTTAAAAAACTTAACTAAAAATAATTATAAAAAATTTGCACTAAATTTTAGTTAAGTTTTTTCTAAAAACTTAAAAACTTAGATGCGTATCCAATTCATTTTTATTTTCTTCTTTTTTATTAAACTTAAAACTTATTATATATTAAATAATAATTTATATATCTAAACTAATACCAATAACTAATAACTAATAAAAATGGATTATACTTACCTCGATTATTTCAACTATTATCTTAAAGAGTATCTTAGTGAGCTGGTGAATACATTTCCAGAAACAAGACAGCCTATTCTTTCTAATTACCGTCCTCTGTTAGAAGGTTCAAATGATAAAAATGATATTTATGCCAAATGTTATTATACAAAGATTAATAATTTTTTAACACAGATTGCAAAGAAAGATGAAACCTTATTTGAAACTCCAGGTAAAATATTCATAGAAGGTGTTGATTTTTATGCCATTTGGAACCATAGCGATGCTACAGCTGAAAATAGAATAGCTATCTGGAAGTATCTTCAAATACTTATGATACTTGGTCGTAAAATTATGCCTAACCACAAAGAAATTGTTGAGATGCTTAATAAAGTTTCCAATGGTGATGTTCATATCCCGGCTAAAGTAGAACAGACCCTTGCAAGTGCTGATAAAGATGCTGAAGATATTGATTCAGCTCCTGGTGTATTTGGTTTAGGTGATATTGCTTCAAGCTTAGGTGGTCTTAGTAGCTTAGCAAGTGGTCTTGGTCTTGGTGGAAGTGGTGGTCTTGGTGGATTAGCAAGTAGTCTCGGTGGTCTAGGTGGTATAGGCGATCTTATGAATGGTATGAAAGATATGTTTAGCAACCCTGAATTTACAAATGCAATGAGCCAATTAGCCCAACAATTTGTGCCACAAGCATCTGGTGAAGGTGGAGAACAGGATGGAGAAGGTGGAGACTGTGGAGAGTCGTGTGATAATGGTGAATGTGAAGGTGGTGAATGTGGAGAGTCGTGTGATAATGGTGAGTGTGGCGAAGGCGAGTGTAAACACACAGAATCCGCATCTGCATCAAAACCATCAGCATCATCAGCATCATCATCTACCGCTCCACCTTCAAATGCTCCACCATCTATGTTTAACAATCCATTATTTAGTGAATTAGCATCAGAGATTGGTAATACTTTTGATTTTGCTGAAATGGAAAAAGATGGTAAGCCTCAAAATATTGGTGATGCTTTAAGTCGTTTTATGTCTGGTAATAATCCCGCTAAATTAATGGAACTTGTTGGTAAATTTGGTGGTAAATTACAAACTGAAGTTAAAAATGGTAATATTAATCCGGCTGATTTACTTAAGCAAACTATGAGTGCTGCAGGAGGACAACAAAATCTTGAAAAAATGATGAATAATCCTCAAGTCAAAAATAAAATGAACCAAATGCAAGGACAAAATGCAACACGTGATAGACTTCGTGCTAAACTTGAAAAGAAAAACGCAGAAAAACAATAATTACTCTAAAATAAAAGTTTATCAAGTGATTCAATACTATTATTAGATTCATTTATAATATCTTCTCTATTATCATTCATATTATCACTATTTAAATTATGCCATTCATTACCGATGATACTCTCATTAATATCAGTAAAACTATAACTATTTTCTAAAATATTAGCAAAGGTAAGTTCTTCTGGTTTTAAAGATAATTTACTATTATTCATTTCATTTTGATTTAATCTTTTCATCTTTTCTAATAATTCAAATTCGATATTTTTATCCAATCCACTATTTGGTTTATTCATATCACCTAATCTATTTAATACAATTTCAATATTTGTAAGTTTATCTATTAATATTTGTTGATTATCTTCTAATTTAGTAATTCTTTTATTTAATGCATCATTCGATAAAGTTAATGATTTATCAATATGTTTCAATGATTGATAGATATCTTTAATAAATGTAAAAATATTTAAATTATTTACACTATTCATGGTATTTATGTATTTATATTTATTATATTTATGTATTTATATTTATTATATTTATATATTTATTGTATAATATGTGTATCCAGAATACTTTATCTATTCTTTCTATATAACTCTATCTGGATACACTTTAAGTTTTAATTTTTATTATTATTAGTTATAAAAATAAAAATATACAAATGTTAAAATAATTAAATAATTAAATAACTAAATAACTAAATAAAGTTAGTAGAACTTAATTTAGTAAAATTACTAATCATAGTATTTACATTAATAATAATTTTATTAAATAGTTCAACAGTTTTAGGATCCCCTTCATATGTTTTAAGTAAATGATTTATACCTAATAATGATAATTGCATTTTGTCAATGATAGTTTTAAATTCAAGTATAACTGCTTCTGGAAGATTAATATTTTTATTTTTATTTTTCGATATACATGATTTTATATAGAGTGAATTATAATATCTTTCAATATTATCAAATAAGTGTGTAATAACATCAATGGCATCTTGACGTTTTATATTATTATAGTATCTCCAAAGACCTTGAAACATACAAGGTTCATCTGGTATAATAACATTATCACTATTTATATATAATTTATAACCTTCTTGAATGTGTGATAAACCTTCTAAATTTTTATAAAAATAATCAACAAGTGTTTCTGAATTTAAATCAAGCTCTTTTGTCATTATGAATTTATTGTATTTGTATTATTTGTATGATTTATGTTATTTATGTTATTTTTGTTATTAATTATATTATATAATTTTTCTTTTAATTTATAATAATATAAAAAAATATAAAAAAAATATATAAATTAAAAACTAATTAAAAAGTAAATAAATAATAAAATAAATATAAAATGTATATCATATTTGCTGCTCTTATTGTTATAATATTTATTTTTTTTTGGCAAACCATTTATAATATATTTACTTTAACTATGTCAAATGCAACAAAATCATCAAGTTCATTAATAGGTAATTTATGGTTTGTATGCTTATTTATTTTAAATTTAACTATGGTAAGTTTTATTTATATATTTTATTATTATAAATCAACAGAATTAGGTAAAATAGGTTTAGATGGTGAAAAAGGTTATGATGGTAAATCTGGTGAACCGTGTTATATTAAATCACCAAATTGTATAAATAATGCATAATGCCTAATTCCTAATGCCTAATCCTATGCCTATTTAGGGTTATCACAACCATAACATACATCTGAAACTAAACTTTTTTTAACTAATCCAGATAAATCATAATTGGGACAAGAACTTAATACTTTATTAATTGCATTTTCATATTCAGTTTTACTTATAAGATTAGAATCCATCATTTTTTGATTATTTAGTAATTTAGATACAAGTTGAACTTTTAGAGGTTCAGGTATTTCTTTTGATGTTTTAATATAATTAATTAATTTATTTAAAACATCAATTGGTATAGAGATATTAGTTTGAATACTATTTTTATCTTGTTCTAAACGTTTCATAACAACATTAATATTGCGTTTTTGAGTATCAACATAAGTTTGTAATTTATCTTTATTCATTTCTTGATTAACAATCTTAGCCTTATCAACATTCATTTGTATATCTTGTGCTCGTTTAGAAAGCCTTGTAATACTATCACTTTGTGATTTTAATTTATCTAAATAAAAGATTTCTTCTTGATCTGCAACTAAATTAGGAGAAATATTAACTTCATTTGATATTTTTTTATTAATATTATAATAATTACGAGTACATTCATCAGCCTTTACTAATTCATCAACTGCAGTGCATCTTTTAACACAAGCTACAACTTTAGATACTTTGCCATCAGGTAATTGATTTTTATTAGTACTAATAAATGTTCCTGTATATGGATTAAAATAGAGCGCCCAATAGATATTATCTTTATTATATTCAAAAACTTTATCTGAAGCATTCCAATCTCTTATATCTTTAACACAATGTTCTGGAACACAACATACGCCAGTACCAACAATATCCATATCTTTAATATCCTTTAATTGTTTTTGTATATTGCAAAAAATATGTCCTAATGATCTATAACCAATTGGTGGTATAGGTTTATATATTTTTAAGGGTAAATTTTGTATAGTATTATTATTTAAATCACTTTGAAATTTAGAAAAAGTGATAATATTCAAAATTTTTGTTTTAATTAGAGTATTATAAGTAGTATCATAATTAATATTATATTTATTTGATGGTATATTTGATAGAAAATTATTATCAAAATTATTAATTTCTAATTCAGTTATACTATAACTATAAGTAGTAGTATCTCTACCAAAATCCTCATCAAACCCACGTGCGAAAGGTGTAGCAAAATCACTCATAAAATCAAAATGTTCTATTATATTAGAAGTTTTTGGAATATCACTAAATTTTTCTTGGCTTACAATATTATTAGTTGTAAATGTAATATATGAAAATTTATAAGATATATTCATATTTTGTAATATATTTAAAACAAGCCCTATCAATGTATCTGGATTAGGTATAGATGTTAATATTGCATTATAATATGTAGCAACTTCTGGATTACTATTAATTGTAATAGTATTAATATTATCATAAGTGGATAAAAATGATTTACATACGTCTATTTTATCTATTATAGATATGATTGTTTCTTTAGTATCAGTAATATTTATATAGGTTAAAAAATTTACATTATTATTTTGATTATCATAAATAGTATTAATATCATTGCATAATGATTCTAAATAATTTAAAATATCAATAATAGGAATTAACTCAAACAATTTGTAGGAAAATGTCTTTATAATTATATTATTTTCATTTATATTTTTAAATACTGTAGATGATAACTGACTAACAGTTTGTGTTTTATCTCCAAGTTGTTTATCATCAATGGATATTGGTATTTCAAATAAAATATCTGTTGTAGTACTAGTTGCTACTCCATCAGCAAATTGTTGGTTAAGAAATTTACCACTTACACCTATTGGTAATATTATTACTACAGGAGTAGTAGCTGGAGGTTTATCTGTAGTACTAGGCACATTAGATATATTAAATTTATTTATATTATTATTAATTAAACCTAATATAGAAGTATATTTATTATTTATTGATATATTAGAAGCAGATTCATTAATTATTTTTTGTGATAAATTTAATTGTAAAGTATCTAAGTTTGACTGTATTATAGAATTCATATTTATAAATGTTTTTGAACAATTTTTAATATTAGTTGCAATTAAGTTGATTTTTGAAATATCATCTATATAACTTTCAAATTCATAATATTTAGTATTTATAAATTCACCACCAAAATTTACAATTAAATCATAATCTGTTGGTGGTTTAATATCACTAATACCTTTTTTAATTAATAAAGTCATTTGTTTTGAATTAGGAATACTATAATTTGGATTTTGACTAATCACATCTCCTAATTTACAATATTTTTCATTCTTTATAAATAAGTTTGGTTTATAAAGAGCAATTTCTTTAGATTGTTTAATATCAGATTGCATATTATAAATTTTTGTAGTCCATGGTTTAATGATATCTTTATTAGATATAGATATAGTACTATTATTAATAACTTCATTTGATTTAGTTTTAGATAATAAGTCTATTGCATCACCTGTATTAATATCATTACTATTATAAAAGCCTTCTTTATGTTTAGTTTTGCTTGATAATATAATATATAAAAATCTAATGATGATAACAATAATAATAAATATACATAACTTTATTAACAATGATTTAGTATCTTTATCCATTTATGTATTTTAGAATATATTATATTTATTTATTATTATTCTTTATAAAAAATAAATATATTTTTTTCAAAAATTATTCTTTAATATATATATATATTTATTTATACAATAAAAAATTAAATAGTAAAAATTAAATAGTTAAAAAATACAATACTTATCATTTTTGTTATATTTATCATAATAATTATGTATAGTTAAGATTAACATCCATAAATAATTTATTTTTATCTTGTGATTCTAATCTTTGATTTGCCAAATCACGAATTGTTGATGCATCTCCCTTTTGTTGTTGATATTGTAAAACCCTAACTTGGTCTGATGTTTTAGCTCTTGACTGACGTTTGTTTTCCAAATCTTGTATGACATTATTTAAATCATCAATTTGTTGCTGTTGATTTTGTAATTTTAATAAATATTGTTTATTACGTTCAAGTCTTATTTTTTCTGATTTAACTTTATCTTGATATTCTAAATTATCACATATTTGTTGTGTTTTTGTTTGTTTATCAATTAAAGTATCAATATTAGGACATATATTAGTATCTTCTGTATTTGTTTTATTTAATATTAAATTAACATTTCTTTTATAATCTGTAATATCATTATTAGTAGGTACGATACCATTAATATTTATACTAGATATATTTAAATTATATACGCTTGAGTTTTGTATAGTAAATATGAGCTGATTAGCAATAATTGGTTCACGTAGAAATATAAATACATAATTATCAGTTAATTTAACGAGATCATTGCGAACTCTATAGTTTTGATTTACAGTAAAATCATTAGAAGGATATAATGAATTATTATATTTAATACTTATATCAAATGGATTATCTGAAGGTTTGACGACTACATTTGGTGTTAATGTTTGCACAATATTTAATTTTAATGAATATATTTTTAAATTTTCACCATTATTAATATTAGCAAATGTAATTTTATTTATATTACTAACAGCATCTACTACTGATGTTCCATTATTATTAGAATAATTATTTAAATTATTAGCAATAATATCATAATTAGATTTAGACATTAAGCTTCGTTCGCCACCAAATATACTGTATTGTACAATATATCCAATATTATTATTATCAATGTAAGATGATATATTATTTGAACTATCTCCTATTGTAATTATTATTTTTGATGTATAAACCGATAAATCATTTTCATCTGTAATATTATTTATATTAAGGCTATATAATTCATTTGTATTACCTCCAATAATAGAAGAACTAAAATCACTATTATCCATACCATATTGTTTTAAATTTCTCATATTACCATTTCCATCCATATATTGTATTATTATATTATTTACAGTTTGAGAATTAAATTTAGGGACTATATTTTTAACATCTACATTATTATTAAATTTAATAATTAAAGAATCAATACGATATACATTATCAAGTTCAAATATACATTGATTTTTAGAATATTCAGGTATATTTTTAGAATTTTTTAAAGTTAAAACATTTCCATAATTTGTATATGATAATGCTTGAAACCCTTCAATTAAATGATTATTATTATGTTTTGAGTTTGTAAAAGATTTATTTTTATGTGTAGGTTTATGTGTATTTCCATCTATATTACTTGTAAATAATCTATAGATAATAAATAATATTAATAGTAGTATTATAATTTTAATTATATTATTTAAATTATATTTTTCAATAAAAGTATTTAATTTACTCATTGTAATTTTTATATAATTTTATTGATAAAAAATATTGATAAATTTATTTTAAAATTATTTTATTATACTTATTAAAGTTATAACAGAAAAAAATTAGATTAAAAAAAAACAAAACAAAAACAAAAGTATTTTATTTTATAAAATTATAAAAAGAATTATAAAATTATAAAAAGAAAAGTATTTAATTTTATACAAATTAAAATAATATTTATCTATAAGGGCATCCATCTTTGTGCTTCAAAAGAATAACAAGGTTGAACTGTAATATTACCATTTTGATTTGTAAGACAATTTTGATTATTTACTGATTTTATCATAGCAAATGGATAATTTATTTTAGTTTTATCAACATTATCAAATGGTATTGATTTATCAATATTGTTTTCATATTCTTGTTCATTTATAATATGTTGTATTTTAAATAGATGTTTTGGATTTTTATCATTACATTTATAAATATTATAATCCGTTGCACCTACAGATAAACAACCATCATTCACATTTAACATATATCCATTTGAATTTGTACCTGTTTGTGGATCTTGAAATATAGTATTTGGTGTTTGTGTTAAAGTAAATTCCATACCATTATTTAAAGATTTGATTTTTGAATATTGTTTATCATTTACTTTATTTAAATTTAATTTATCTAACATATTTTCTAAATCTGTAACTTGATTTGATAATTTTATAATATTTTTATTTAATATTATATTTGTGTTTGATGTATTACTAACTATATTATCAGTACTTGTATTTATATAATTCGCAAATTGTGTTTGAATATTTGTATCTATATTTTTATTATCTTGATTATATAAATTTGCAATATCTGTAGTTGGATCTATATTATTTAGTTTAGATATTAAACCATTTATTATATTATTATTAGAATTTATAGTAGCTTCTTGTGTATCATTGGCAATTACAAATGGTTCCATAATTTGATTACTTTGTAGTTTATAATCATTATCTATTGTATTTATTATTTTTTCATCTTTATAATTTTTATATAATATTAAAATTATTATACTTATTATTAATATTATTGATATTATTGTTAATATTAAATAAGAATTACAAGAAAACATTTATTTATATAATTGGATTATTATTGATTCAATTGTGTTAGTTTAAGTTTTTATATTGTATTTTATTATTAAATATATTGTATTTTTTATTTTCACAAAAAATAAAAATTAATTTTATATTATTATTTAATAATATATTTTTTTTAATTTAATTTCTATTCATTTAATTTCTATTCATTTAATTTCTATTCATTTAATTTCTATTCATTTAATTTTTATTACTTACACAATTCGGTTTCAGTAATTTTATTTATTGTATTTACAAATGCTCGTGATAAATTAGTTATTTTATTTAAAGTATTTATAACAAGAATAGGATCACTTCTTTTTTTATATATATAATTAACATATGCAGTATTTAATTCATAAAAATCTTTATAATCTTTTTGAGATTGAGATTGTTGTGTTTGTTGTATTATGCGACCATATTGATCCTTATAAGGTTGAACTTGAGATACACCTGATTTATATGTCATTTCTCTACTAATATTTTCTGTAATATAAGGATTATTTGTACTACGAGTCCCAGAGTTATTTCCATTACATTCATCATATATTTCACTTAATATTTTAGTATACTTATTAATTTTTTTAATTATTTTATTATTTAGATTGTCTGTTTTTAATACTTTTTTTGTTAACTTATTTTTATAATATTTATAAAGTTTATTAAATGTTTCTTTTCTTTCTTTTTTAATATTTTCAGTTTCATCATTTTCACACTTATATATGTCACTACTTGATAGTTTTTTTCTAAAGCCATACATACCTGTTAGTTTTGTGCGACAAGTCTTACGTTTTTCAGTATATTGTTTAATTTTTTGTACATGTTTGTCAAATTCATTTTTTTCTTTTAAATTATTATCATTAATTTTTATTGTATTATCTGATGTTGTAGTTATATATTTTGTTGTATCATTATCAGTTTCACTAGTCATTTCTTTAATAATTCTTTAATAATTCTTTAATAATTCTTTAATAATTCTTTAATAATTCTTTAATAATTCTTTAATAATGCTAC
>Ga0114978_10004955_pt1 | contig 10696 bp, 26 predicted proteins | sample S_140212_EF_Meta_FD_87027 | JGI IMG/M metagenome (GOLD analysis project Ga0114978, IMG submission 87027) | Freshwater microbial communities from Lake Simoncouche, Canada to study carbon cycling - S_140212_EF_MetaG | ecosystem: Environmental > Aquatic > Freshwater > Lake | place: Lake...
AGGCAGTAGCCGTAAAATCGCTATTATGGACGATTTCTCCAGATGGACCTGTAAAATATGTGGAAAACGCTATGTGGTGCCTGGTTTGGCACGAGATTGCGAAGAACGTCACCTAGAATAGGCAAATGAGCAAGAACGACGAGTTTAGCCACGGTACAGGACATAAGTTCGGCGTAAAGCGAGAGTTTCCTGGCTGGTACACGTCCTGTTGCGGTATGACGATACAGAGTCATCCTAAAAAGGGCTGGAATATTACTTGGCCTGGCGAGTACACCCCAGATGAGTTTACTCAGGACCTACATTCCGCTAAGGCAATTGCTGAACAGCATCATGGGGGTACTACGTAATGGCTGCTTCAGACCACTTAGGACGGCAATGGCCTATACAGGTATCTGTTCCTAGCAAGTTCCTTAATGACCACCTAAACAGATGTGATGATTGCGCCAAAGACCCAATCAAAGTAATAAAAAAGGGCAAGACTCTCTCTACAGTGGAGTTACATCAAAACCATTACAACGACCTATTAAGTGATGCTGACTACTACCACAGTAACGAATGGGATAAAGAAAGTGAACCAGAAATGGTTAACCTATCTAAATCTGCAGGAGCCACTAAAAAACGCCTTACCTCCCCTAAGTAATATCTTTTTTCTCAGTAAAAGTAAGGCAGTAGCCGCTACACTTGGGAAATGCTAAGTAACGAAGAGTTTAAGGTCTATGACTTTGAGGCCGCTAAGAACATGAAAAAGCACACTGGTCGCGCCGTTGCTTGGCAGGTAGACCCAGGTGAGTATCATCCAGACACTAAGAAGCATGACGATGAGGCTATGGCTATTCACAATGAGCCTGCAAAGCCTGACTCTAAGTTAACTAAAGCCGCCAAGTTTATTGGCCTGATGGACCCACTGCCTTAAATGGCTGAGTACGAGAGTATGGGGCCACCAAGCGGCGCCTTTCAAGTCACCGATGGAGAGCACACCTTAATTCACATGCCAAATGTGGGCGCAGGAATCTCTCACATGTGGAATATGTGGCACGACCCAACTGACAAGATGGTTGGCTCTATGCACCAACATAAAGACGGCGCAGTTTCTTCGGTAGAGGTACACCCTGAACATCGTCGTAAGGGTCTTGCAACCAAGATGTGGAACATGGTCTCTGATTTATCTAAGCAAGATGAATCAATTCCAGCGCCAAAGCATTCTTCTTCTAGAACAGCCGCTGGCGACAAGTTTGCCAAAGCAGTAGGTGGCGAAGTGCCAAAGCGCACAGTCATTTCTCAACGCCAATTCAACCCAACACGGTGGAACTAATGAGCGCTTCAGATAACTTATCATTAGAGCAATTACAGGAGTGGGTTGCCAAATCCCAGGCTGAATTAAAACAAAGTCGTGCAGAAAACAGAGCACGTCGCAAATCAGACTCTCCTACTACTCCATCCGATTGGACCAAGGAACATAACAAGGACACAGGTGTCACATACCAGGTGCACGGGCCTAGCGGAGTAAAGGTTTGGAATACTTACAGGACTACCGCTCACAAGTGGCAGATAGAGGGACCAGGGTCTGGAATCCACGGAGAAATCTTTAAAACTGCTCAAGAAGCAAAGCACCGTGTTGAGGCTAACCACCAGGAGCGTCAATGAGCGCATCAGAGAACCTATCTCCTACACAGTTTGATAAGAGCACGTTCTACCATGGCACTACAGCAAATTTAAAGCCTGGTGATGTAATTCAATCTCCAGCAGCACGAGGTGTAGAAAATCCTCGTCCAGAGAACCCTGTTTACCGCCATGACCGTGTCTATGCAACGCCATATCACTTGATGACTGCTCGCATCTACGCTCACGGCCCAGAGGACACAGCAGAGACTGGCCCATCAGGTCATATCTACAAGGTAAAGCCCGTCGGTGCAAAGCGCCACGACCAAGAGGTCAAGTGGGGCCTTAAAGGAATTTCATACCACTTCCGTGAAGCAGTCGTCTTAAGCAAGCACGACCCAAACACTATGGAAGAGATTAAAGACTAATTTTCTAAAGTAAGGTCGCCCTGATAGAGTGGGGCTATGAATATAAAAGCAGGATGGGGTAAATGGGACTCTTGGGGTTTCGGCATATCTTATTGCCACTACGATAATTCACTAACAGTTAATTTCATACACTGGTATGCCTATGTAGAGATGTGGGGTAAGTAATGGAACAAAGACCTTGGGGTACATATGAAATCCTCCTTGATGATGAAAAGAGCAAAGTTAAGAAAATTACAGTTGACTCAGAAAAACGCCTCTCATATCAGACTCATGAAAAACGCTCTGAGTATTGGGTAATCGTTGAAGGTACAGGTCAAGTAACAATAGATGGCATGACATCACTTGCAATCGCGGGGGATGCGTTCATTATTGAACAGGGCATCCCACATCGCATACATAACACAGGAACGTTGCCTCTTGTCTTTATTGAGACACAGTTAGGTATCTACTTTGGTGAAGATGACATCGTGCGCCTAGATGATGATTTTGGTCGCTCATGAAAATTCCTAAGAACACAGCAAGTGAGTATCACGAGTTAAAGAAATTAAAGAAACAAGTAACACAGAAAGTTAAGAAAGATACTCGTGGGACATTGACCGACCCATCAGCCCATCCAAAGGGTAAAAATGAAACTAGGTAATTACGAACTTCGTAAACCATGGGTGAAGATGGTTGATTTACCCATTGAGGCAGAGTTGTACATTGCCATTCGCAAATCAGTTTTAGATGATGTGATGAATGAGTTTCACGATGCTGCTAATCGTGTACTAGAACTTAACGAAGAACGTGTTAAGGAGCACTATGCTAAATAACATTTGGCTAGGGATACTCATTGGCATTGTGATAGGTAGAGGTTTTGACCTATGGGTAGATATTAGAGACAGAAGAGCGGTTACTGAGGAAAAAAGCACCGCCAGCGTTTTGCCAACGGCAGAGGGAGATGGGCAATGATAAAACAACCACAGCATAAAGTTAATAGCAGAATCAACAAGCAGTTTAGTAATCATTTAGAACAAGAGGGTTGGACGACCACCACCTATCCAGATTACAACCACCTCAAAGAAGAGCACGCCAAAAAGAGAGAAGTACTTAATAAAAATGTAAAGACCTTTGGTAACTCAGTTACACTTGCCGCTCCCATGGTCGTGCAAGATGGGGCCGTCGCAATTGCCTATGAAAACGTGCTCAAAGATTATTTTAACGCAAAGGTAAAAAACTTTCCGCTCTGGTCAGGTTTGCCCGACATTACCGTTAAGCCACAACCCAATTTAGATATGGTGATTTCTTGGCACGTGAATGTTCCCAAGCATTTAGTGATTAACCCTGATGACTTGCTGGAAGAAGACCTCTGGAACTCATGACATTTGATTATCACGCCGCTATGACGCAGGGGCACTCCTACAACGAGATGGTTGCCCAAAGGCTCCAAGGTGAGAAAATTGGGTGCGAGGTTCCTGAGTTAGAGTTGGTCTCTACTAAAGAAGAGATACAGCGCATGACCGAGAACGAGAAAGACATCATCTTAGATAACGGCCTCATCCTTGAGGTGAAGTCACGTAACTTGGGTTTCTCAGAAGACCCAGCGTTGTTCTGGCAGAAAGATATTTATGTAGATACCGTCTCAGGCTATGAGGCTAAGAAGGTAAAGCCATACGCCTATGTGATGGTTAGCCAGAAGTCAGGCAACATGCTAGTTGTCCACTCCAACACCAAAGATAAGTGGTTTAAGAAAACTGTCACTGACCCTTACCGCAAAGTCACCGATGTCTTCTACAAAATTGAACGACAACACCTGACAACTTGGGCATCGCTTGTTGAGGATTTAAAAGCCAAGTAATGGCACAATACTCACATGGCCCGTCAAAAAGTTCCAGGTACTGATATCAACAAGCCTATTAAGGCTGAGACAAACTTGCCCAATAAAAGCAAGATGACCCCTGAGAAGGTAGCAGAACAACAGAACCTTCTTAAGAAGTTAAAGACTCCTTCAAACAAAAAGGTTAAAAAGGGTGCTATGACTAAGAAGGCTAATACCAATAACCCGAACAGGAAACCAAAGAATGGCTAATTGCATTAAGTGTGAGCATTCTATGTACCTCAATGTTTGTTTGGAAGATACTTGCAAGTGCATCTGTGAATCTGATAATTCGTATGAAAGCCAGTCATGACAGTCAAGGCATACGGCCCTTACGCTGATAAGTCCAAGGGTGGTCGCAAAAAGATGACTATCGTTGATAACAAAACTGGTAAGCACACTTCTACTAATGCTGCCCGTTACAAGAAAGAAAAAGCATTGGGGCGCAAACTGCCAAAGAACGTGGACGTTGACCACGCAGATAACAACAAGCACCACGACGGTGCAAAGAATTTAAAAGTTATGAGCCACTCCGACAATGTTGCTAAAGGCAACAAGCATCGTACAAAGAAAAAATGAGCAAACTAACTAACCCTCAGCAATTTGGCAGTTCTATGAATGCCCATGAAATTCTAGAGTCTGTTGAAATGGCGCCAGGTAAAGACTTAAATGAAACAAGTGCAGCAGCGTGGGCATCAGGGTTGGGGTCTAGTATTCAAAAACACTGGATTACTGAACCGCTAACCATTTGGCACGAGAAAGAGCGGGCTAGACTTGCTGATGGTCATCACCGTCTTGCAGTTGCTCACGATATTGACCCAGCAAGACCAATACCAGTTCGTCACCAGTACAAAGACTAAAGGAGTTAACCATGGCTGAACAAGGAACAGCAGCAGCAATCATTGAAGTTGCTAAAAAAGAATTGGGCGTTATTGAAGGCCCTAAAGATAATGAGACAAAGTACGGCAAGTTTACAAAAGCCAACTTCCTACCGTGGTGTGGTTCCTTTGTTATGTGGTGTGCTAAAGAAGCAGGCGTGAAAGTTCCTAACACAGTATCTACTGTTGCTGGTGCTGGCGCTTTTAAAAAGATGAAGACTTGGTTTGACGCAGACTGCGGGCAGTCACCACAACCAGGAGATATCTTGTATTTTGATTTCCCAGGAGACGGTGTAGACCGTATCTCACATGTTGGTATTTGCACAGGCGTTGACTCTGATGGCGTTGTAACCGCTATTGAAGGAAACACTTCTGGCAAGAAAAGGGGCGACCAACGCAATGGTGGCGAAGTTTGCGCTCAAGTGCGTGCCTACAAGACAAACAAAAAGAAAGTTTTAGTCTCTATCGTAGGTTGGGGTCGCCCTAACTATGTTGGTAACGAGGTTCAGGCTGACGTGCCTGTTTCAGACGCTCCAGCCTTCCCAGGCAAGATTAAACCTGGTGACAAAGGTGAATCTGTCAAGATTGTACAGAAGGCTCTAGGATTGGCTGCAGACGGCGATTACGGCCCAACTACAAAGAAGGCAATTGCCGCATTTCAAGACAATCACGACATGCTGGACTCAAATGGCGTAGTTGGCCCTAAAACTTGGGCAGAACTGGTCAAATTCCTCTAAATCGGACATTACACAATGACCCCCTTAGACCTGATAGGCTAGGGGGGTTATTTGTGAAGGAGCAGGCATGACCACAATAGTTGCGGTTCAATACAAAGATAAATGCGTTATTGCTGCTGATAACCAGGTTACTGGTGACGGCGGACGTCGTTACAACCATCCTGATATGAAAAAGATTTCACAACGTGGGGCTTTCCTTGTTGCAGGCAGTGGTGAAGTTCAACCCTGCGATGTTGTTCAACACTTTTGGGTTCCACCAAAACTAACAATTAAAGAGTCTGAAGACATTTATCACTTCATGATTACCAAAGCAATGCCTTCTCTTAGAAAATGTTTAACTGATAATGGTTATGACTTCAATGAGGGTAAGGGTGAAGGAAAAGCGGAAGAAAACCGTTTTAGTTTCATTATGGCTGTTGGTGGAGAACTATTTGATATTGGGGATGACTTATCTGTAATTCGTTCAGGAAGTGGAATTTACGGAGTGGGTTCTGGGGCTGATTACGCAATGGGCGCTCTATACGCAGGAGCAACTCCAGAAAAGGCTGTAGAGATTGCGGCTAAATTAGATGTGAATACATCAGGGCCTGTACAGGTTGTGGAACAATACAAGTAACCTGATAGGGTTAGAACATGGACGAAATACTTTACAAATCAAACAAAGAAAAGAAGCGCCTCTCTAGAGCGCTGGAACAAGAGCAGTTTCTAGAAGAAAAGAAGACAGAGCCATTCCTAAAAGCATGGGAAGAGGCACAAGTAAAAGCGGCGACTATTCAGTCAGCCCTAGATTATGCGGTTGAACAATACAGCCAGCACAAAGATGAATTGGAAGAGAAAGTGCAAAAAGAAATAGAAGAACAGATTAGTTTACGACAAGAAGAAATTAAAGATTTCCTTATGACAGAAAAAGAACGGTACTTAGCCAGTATTGGTATTTTAGAAGACTGATAATAGGTATCTAATTGAGGGGGAAAGAGAACGGTATGAGGAATCTTATGAAAAGTTTAAACAATGTGCTAATGCGTATTGTGGCAGTTTTTGCTGCCAGTGGTCTAAGTGTTATTGGTGCTGGTGCAATCGCTGGTATCTCAACTATTAAGGCTGTAACAGTTGCAGGGTTAACAGCAGTTGCTGCTGTTATTGAGAAGTTGGCTCGTGCTTTTATGGACGATGGAAAACTAACTCTAGACGAAATCAACGCAGCGTTTTCAACCGTTGATAAGGGCGCAAAGACTGTGGCAGATGTAGAAGTAGAAGAACGTCAAGCAAAGGATAAAACAGCAAAAACTGTTCCTGCTAAAGAAGACGACCCAGACTACAACTAATTTCCAGTTTTATAAAAACCTGAGCCTTTAAACTGAAGGCCAAAAGGTGTAAAGACACGTTGAAGAGCGTAGCCGCACGTATCGCAGACATAGTTAGGTTCTGCGTCGTGAATGCTACGCTCTTTCTCGTAGTCTAAGTCACACTGTATACAAGCGTATTCGTACTTTGGCATTACGGTATTAAAACATACTTTCCAGTAGCGTACTCATTAGACGCCGTTGTTGTAGTTGCGAGAATAGTTGCATAGGTTGCATCTACTGAGGACTTTCTATTTAAAAGCCATAACCCTGCAATAGATGCTGTTGCGTTAGATGTACCAACAGTGAACTTAGTAGTTCCGTTAGCGTTAGTTACAAACCAACGACCATTAGCGTAAAAGTCAATAGCAGACGAGATATTGTTATAACGAGCAATGTAAGGTGCTGCTTTGCTGTCCCAAGCATAAGGCTCAGAACCAGGCCATGGATTATCGGTGGCTCCTACTGCAATGACGTCCGCAATGCAGGCAGGTGAGTTGATTGCTGTTTTGTTTCCGTCGTTTCCTGCTGCTGAAATTACCGCAACATTGCGTGTTTTGAGTGTTGCAATCTGCTCAACCATGCCTGCAGGGACTTTACAATTAGCAAACACTCTACCCTGAGAGATGCTTACTACTGCAATGTTATATTTGGCTTGATTAGCAATGACCCAATCAAGAGCCATCTTTACAGAATCTAAAGAGTAAAGCCCAGCATTACCTGATGGATTTACGCCAACAATTCTAATTGGAAGTAATTTTGCAGAAGGATTCACCTTTGCAACAATAGATAGCATCTGTGTTCCGTGGTCAAGAGCCTTGTCTTTAAAAGCAGGAAGTAGTGATGCTCCAGCACCTTCCATAGAGGTTTTTCCATTTGCACACTTGTACGACTCAACAACACAATACTCAGCAACAATTCTGTCGCCAAAAAATGATGGAGTTGTACCTGTGTCAATGACTGCAATTGATGGTGCTACTTCTGCATGTGTTGGTGCTGCTGTAGTACCTATTAAAAATATCGTTACAAATAAATAAATAACTTTTTTCATTTTCCCTCTTCCGTTGTTTGTGGTCTTAGACTACAGACCTAAGCCTTTCTTTACAAATTTTCTCGGTAGTCCAAGGCATCTACGCTTAGGCCATGCTGGTAGCGCCACCGCCAGTTGTTGGTGCGCTCAGCGGTGACCTTCCTGTGACAGTTAGAGCAACGGACTTCCCCATACTCAAGTTCAGCCTTGATACGCTCAAGCGGTAGCACGTCTCGTATGGCGTTGTTTATCCCAAAGTTCTTTTCCAAAAGATGGTCAAAGTCCAAAACCACAATGTCTGTCTCTCCGCAGTCCACGCAAGGATGCGTACTGTAGTACTCGGCTAAAAAGAGTCTAATAACTTTTTTGCGTTTCTTACGGTTTTCATAAATATTGTCTAACCTGTCTACGCGGGTATCTTCGTAGTTTTCTCGTTGGTAGTCGCCTTGACAGGTTCTGCAATAAGGTTGCACACCACTGGCTCTTTTCTTATTAAAATCTGTCAATGGTTTTTCTGTTTTGCAACGATTGCAGGTTTTCATGGGTTCACCATACAGAACAATCTTAAAGGGTGCAAAATAGAGACATGTTATCTCAGGCAGAGTTTAATTCCGTTACACAAAACAAACAAGCCATGCCAGAGAATCCTAAATACGATGGACCTGGTGGTTTGGAAGTTTCTAGCAGTCAAGATAAGTTTGCTGCTAATAGTCACACATCCCTACCAAAGCCAGGATTTAGTTCATGAATGAAGTTATTGAAAAAGTAGAATTAGCAACAAGTGACCGTTGCGATAAGTGCGGTGCACGAGCAATGGTTAGGGCAACGTTAAGAACAGGTGAACTGTACTTCTGCGGACACCACGCAAAAGAAACTGGCTACACACTAGTCCTTCAGGCTTTAGAGGTTTATGACCCAGAAGGACTTTTAAAATATGAAGACCGATAATGAATTAACACAGGTTGACTACTACAAGTTATGGCAACCGATTTCTGGTCAACAGTTTTACGGGCTAGGAATGTATGGAGCAGTTAAACAAGATATGGGTAAGTACGATAAAGAGAATTTGGATAAAACATCATGAGTAATCTTAGTCACCAGTTTGATGGTCAGAAGGCAGCCTGGGAAGACATACAGCGTCGTCGTTATGCTCGCAAACAAGGTGTTTCAGGATTCATTGGTAACGGCTATTGGTTCTTTAACTACCCAAACATGGTAGGTGGAATTGGTTCTGGAACAATCACTCAAACCCAAACTGGCGAAGATAAAAAAGATTTAGGTCAGAACCTTGGTCAAGGCGCAGAAAACCTTGACGCAATGGCTGGAAACTCTACGGGTATGGGTGAAGGTGGGACTGCAGTAACTGGTGACACAGGTGGAGCAGTGGCGTGAGCAACCAACTCAACCGTAAACTTTTAAAGATAAACAATCGCACAAGTACCACACAGCGTTTTGAAGCCGCTAAACCTGTTGTAAAGAGTGAAACACGTGCATCTATCTTTGCATGGGCAAGTCGCGGTAGAGGCGTACAAGGAGAATCCACTAACTCTCAAGACAACAACTCAAAACAAATTATTAATAAACTAAGAAAACCAATGTAACTTCTGCTTTAATATGCAGAGAGAGCGTTATAGTTATCCAAGGGGAAAACTTGAAAGCACTGCGTACTATCGCAGCACTATTTGTCGCATTATCCGCATCCTTATTACCTTCAATATTTGCAGAATCTGCCCACGGTAATTCACCTAACCCTGGGTTAACCGCCGAAGTCTATAACGTACTTGGGCAAAATGGTGCTCCCTTTATTCCACAAGGACAATCACCTGTGCTTGTTACTACGGTTCCTAACGTTTCTTTTGACTGGGGTAGCGGAAGTGTTCTTGGCGGCCCAAGCGAAGATGTAATTGTTCGCTTTATTGGGTACATAACAAGCCCAACAACACAAACTGTTTTATTTTCAACAGATGCAGATGATGGTACCCGTCTTTACATTGACGGAAGTCTTATAGCGGATGATTGGGTAGATAAGGGTGGCGGAGGAAGTACAAGCGCACCCATATCTTTTACCGCAGGAGTTTCCCGTTCTATAGAACTTATGTACTACGAAAATGGTGGGGGAGCGAGAGCCGTTCTTTTTTGGGACCAAGGAAGCGGAATGAATGTTGTTTCTTCTTCAGCATTCACAACTTCACCAGCAGTAGTTATACCACCAGAGGTACTAACCATAGGTGCGCCAACAAATCTAACAGTAGTTGATGGTCCTACTTCTGCATTACTTACCTGGAACGCTCCTACAGATGGAACTAGACAACCAGAACGCTACGCTATTAGTTTTACGTGTGATGGTTGTAATGGCTGGGGAATTGCCACAGGAAACGTGGGCGACGCTAATGCACTAAACACAACGATAACAATTAATCATTCGTTGCTTGAGTCTTTAAAGCCAAGCGGTACGGTGTGGTCATTTTACATTAGGTCAGATAACGATACCTTGCATTTATACTCTGCAAACTCAAATGTTGTTACATTAAAAATTGGAAAAACTGCAGAAGAAATTGCTGCAGAGCAGGCAGCATCTGAGGCCGCTATAGCAGCCGCTACCGCAGAAGTTGCCAGATTAGCAGAGGTTGCAAGATTGGCTGAAGTTGCACGACTAGCAGAAGTAGCCAGATTAGCAGAAGTTGCCAGACTTGCTGAAGTTGCCAGACTTGCAGAGGTTGCACGACTAGCAGAAGTAGCAAGACTTCAAGCAGAAGCAGCAGCAGTATTGGCGGCACAGCAAGAGGCTGCAAGAATCGCAGCCATCACTGCAGAAGTTGCCAGACT